>Ga0179593_1418585_pt1 | contig 18924 bp, 12 predicted proteins | sample CZODoug2_1_08_16_FD_185931 | JGI IMG/M metagenome (GOLD analysis project Ga0179593, IMG submission 185931) | Vadose zone soil fungal communities from Angelo Coast Range Reserve, California, USA - CZODoug2_1_08_16fungal (PacBio error correction) | ecosystem: Environmental > Terrestrial > Soil >...
GGGGAAAGGTACGGGCGTGGACCGTGTTTTATCCAGGCCGGGAACTCTGAGCGGAAGGTGCCAGTGTACCTACATCAGTGGGGTCTATTGAAGGACTATGATTCATTCAGCCGGAGAGGGCTCCCTTGCCGGTCGGGGAAGCCCAAAGTTCCAATGGGCACCGCGTCCTCCAATACTCGGACCCGCCGTGCCGGCAAGACGTGAGGTCCACCATTTACGGGGGGGACGAAATCCTCTTTGAGTAAACGGAAAAAACTAGTTAGGGGAAAAAAGCAGCGCTGGCATAGTCTTTCATTTTAAAAAGAACGGGTCTTCCCGTCGGCTGGAGGGTTCGGGAGAGGACCTATCCCTATCGCTGCGTGTGCGGGCTAAGAAGGGGGTTCGTAATGACTAAAACCAGGTCTTCGAGGCTCATAGTCCGTGTGGCAGATATTGGCTCTGAATCTTTCTCGTCTGCCAAAAAATACAGTAGTGGGGGGGGTGGGCCTGCCTAATGCCTGGTACAGCTACTGGGGTCAATCTGCTCAAAAGCTGAAGGACACGAACAGAGAGTCGGTCTAGTCGGGCTGCTGGATCCTACTAGAAAGGGGAACATAATTCCCTCTGAGGAATGGAAAATACAGCCTTCGAGGGGGTATCCCAAGGTGGTAACGGTGGGGAAACTCGACATTCAACGGAACACGACGACCGGGCCACCGTTTAAGGTCCAAAAAGGGTTGCCACGTCAGGCCCTCGGTACCCCGGAGGGAGCAACCACGCCAGAGGGTTGCGTCACTTAAGATATAAGAAAAGGTGAATGGGGTCCGGGGATTCACCTCGTTCAATAAGAGACCGCGTACGCTTTTAGCCTTCGACAAGTACTAAAAACCACAGGGGGGAGGACAATTCACAAGATCCTTGGGTCGAACCAGATGTTATATGCCGGGTGGGCATGCAGGATTGTTGCCGGAAATAAGTGGTCCATCTCTCATGGGGAGTTTACCGGACGGATCCCGGTTTTGCACGAGGGGGGAAAGGGGAAATCGCTTTAACTTCACCTTTATCCCATTGGAGCTCAGGTCAGGGAAGTAACATGTTCCACAAAACCAACGCGCATACGGCTCAAAACCGCAGACGGGGAAGGGACCGAAGATCCTATCAACGCTCGGACTTCTCCGACGTTCCCGAGACCAATTTCCGGGCGGCGGTATATCTACACAGATCATATAAAGAAAGTTCAAAACGGTATCGATGGACGGTCGCGACGGAATTTGGGAGTCGAGACCAAACTAGAACCATCTGGAAGAAAGTTCCCGCGGGGGTGTGATTACGTGGTCGAGAACAACCCGGGGACTCTGCGGGGGTCAGGAGGAAGAACCGTACCAGGGGATGAGGAGGCTGCCTCCGCGGACTTAAAATGATGAAGGGGGGTGTGGTCGCCTTAGTAAAAACCATCTGAACAAAAAACAACAGTGGCCTGAAATCAAAGCGGAAAGGGTACGCCAGTGTCTGGAAGAAACTGGAATGCTGCGACAAGGAAGGATCAGGGCAACAGCCCATCTGTGACCTGCGAAAGGAAAGTCGTCCAGGCAATGTAGAGAGCGGGAAAATTAAACCTCGGGTCCTACATCATGTCGCACTCTTCCTGACAGACGAAAGGGGGATCTCGCACAGAAAGGAAAAGCCTACCTTCTGCGTGACACTTGTACCGGGGGAGGCCACAGCCATCGGGCTAAGCTAGAAAGAAGAGTCAGGGTTCAAATCGTCAAGAGAGGAAGAAGCAATCAGACGCCGTGATCACCCACACACTCCATCGTAATTGGGGTCAAGGAGAGCAAAATCAGCAGAGGAGGATAGACCCACAACGAATCCGGACGGCACCAATTTTAAATAGGATGTGAAGAAGGGAAGGAGACACACCTTGAGGACAAGTTAGCGTTGGAGCAGAGACCGCGCGGCGATTACGGGAGGAAGAAAGGAAAAAATTCGAAAAACCAGGGAGACAAATCATCAGCTACATTGGAAAAACCTGCAGGTATTGGCCCTTTGATAGCAAAAGAAAAACGCCACGGAAAACAACTCACTGCCGATTTGAGCGAGGGGGGACGCCGCATCGCCACGGTTGAGAAGATCTTTCTCTCCTCACCAAACGGACAAAGAGAAGAGATCCCGGCATCACACGGGGAGAAGTAGCTCTAAAAGTAGTGAGCAAAGGGAAAATTGCTGAGGGTCCCTTGGAGGAGAAGATTCTCTATCAAAATTCATACCCGAAGGAAAGGCATATAAACAGACTTGGTCCAGCAGCCGGGGGGGGGGGTCTAATCGTAAGGCAACGCAGACCCGAGGTCTAATTCGTTAGCACAAGTCACCTTATCCCGTAAAGGGTGGGGGGGAAGAAACTCTGCAAAAAAAAGATAAGCTTTTTGACCTGGGGGAAATTGATCGGTCCGTGCAATGTGGAGAATAGGACCAGGGAGGTCTCATGAATCCACTGAGATTCACGGAGCCCAACGGGAGAGAAGAATATTAAGTCTGGAAGAAGGGGAAATTACTTTGGACAGGGGTAAAAAAAAAGACTGGGCTCTGGCGCCATCCTAACACGTTCTTCTCCGAAAAGGACGGGTTCCTTCGGGGTGGGCGCTGAGCACCCCGGGCGTCTGCCAAAAATACGGGGCGGAACCAAAACGCATTAGAACCGAATTGGGGCTGGACCAGGATGCGACACGGGATATTGGCAGTGTTGGGAAGGAAAGATTCATGTGTCTTTTGGCAAGAGATACGGTTCAAGTGTGCTGTACCATTCACGTGGAGTTAGGCTCCTAAAGTGGGCTCTTCCAGCCCTGCTAAAAAAAAGAAAAGGGAATACCACGGGGGAGGGTATCCGGCAGGAAAAAGGAATTCTGACGGAGTAAGGCAATCCAACGCTGAACGGGGAGTTGAACAGACCCCCGCTAGAAGGGGGGGGGGGTTGCTCACAAACACAAAAGAAATCGACGGAATATCCAGTAAAAAAAAAAATTGGAAGAAGACAATAGAACAGCCCAAATGAGACGGGAGGAACCACACCGATAAGGAAAGGAAAGGGGTGTAGATGAAAGGAGGGTTGGCGATTCCGGACCGCACGCTTACGCACGGGGAGGGATGAAAATACTTAAACCGGAAAAGCGTGCCACGAAGGGGAGGAGACTCAAACCGGTTCTTAGACATGTCCGTAATGAGGGTGTGGGGGAATTTTCACTTTACGGGAGGGGGGAAAGATTTTGAATCAGTAAGTCTTATCTAAAAGGGGTGTAGATCATAGTCCAGTAAAAAAGATAGGCAGGTGGAAGAGTTCAAAAATTTATTCGTTGGGTACATCAGATGTTTAAAAGGAGCACTTTACAGTGGAATTCAATCCGGAGAAGCAAATGAATCACCTGGCAGGGAGGTCAAAAAGCGTGGCTGGCATCACAACGGATGCAAAGCAAACGATACAAGAGACGAGGGAAGACATACAGAGGGGGACTCTGGAAAAGTACCACCGGCTAGTCCCTTCAAAAAGGGGCCATAGTGTAAATGACGGGCGTGTTTAAACATCATGTTCAAGGGGGAAGTTGGGGGGGACGTGAATTCTTCACGGGCGAAAAACTTTTAGGGGATACGGTCTTGAAGGGCCCAAAAGGGGACACATGGCGATGAACAACCAATTGAGAACCTGTTTAATAAGAAATTAGAATTCTAAGGGGTCCTGAAAAAGGAACCTGGAGTATGCAAACCACTCAGGATCAGCAGACAGCGTTCTTCGGGGCAAGTTATCATGTCGCACCTAGACCGAAGAAGAAACGACATGAAACCATTCCGTATGGAGGAAAACACAATAAGGTAGAGGTAAGACTATTACAAGAGGAGGAAAAACTACAGAGGAGGTCGAAAACAAGTCACCAATCATCAGCGCACGGGGAGGCACTCCTACGGGAGATACACCATCAGACGAATACTTCTTTCTCGGGGAAAGGCCTGAGAAACCTAAAGCTCCAGCAGTAAGCACGAAGAAGGAGAAAAAGCAGAGTCGGCTCAACGCTGGGGGAGGGGTAAGACTGTGAAATATGGTGCGCGACCAGACAATCACCAGGGAGTTCCTCAAGGCCGGCCACTGTAGGTTACTCTCGGAAAGGGGACCAGCCTGGGAAACACTTACATTGGGGGAAATGGGGGAAGAACGGCATGCGCATAAGCTTAAAAAATAGGCTATAAAAGAGGGGAACTTCTCCACCATTGCTGAACCAGGGACACCTGGAACGCTTAGGGGGAGAAAGTGCAACTTGCGAAGCAAAGGAACGCAAAAAGCGCGGGCGGAAAACCAAAGGCTCTAAAAAAAACAAACAGATATAAAAGAGATATAGGGGGGGGAAAAGAACCATATGGCGGTAACGTTTGACTCCGAAGGAAACTGACAGAAGAGGCATTCCAGGGTGACCTAAAGAGGGGGGGGTGGCTCTGACTGTACTAGGGGGGAAAAACCGAAAGATGGGTCGGAGAAGTGCATTTCTGGTAAGGAAAAATGACAGGTTTGACACCACTTGAAAGGGGACAAGAAAGCGTCTACTTGGAAGGAAAGACCTGGGTATTTAAAAAACTGAGCCGACCTAGAGGTCTTTGCGGAAACCGCACCGGGGGAGAAGGAAGCGAACTGTTCTAGATCAGGGGCATGGAACTTCTGTAAGAAGATTAAGACGGTGTCGTAGGGGAAACTACAAGAATGGGATCAGGAGGAGGGGGTGCGAAGACATGGTTTCGTATTATGAAAAATTTTTTGGGGAACTTTTGCATCTTTCGCTGGACAGAAAGTTCTAAAATTGTTGTCAAAGAAAGGATTGTGGGAAGGGAAATGTGTAAGGGTAACACTTTCAATTTCAATTTAATGAAAGAAACTAGACCAGATTCCGATAAAGAGAGTTCCGAAAAAGATCGGCTGGCTAACCATCAAATGAAAGAAAAGGGTCTCTATAAGGGGGTAATACAGCTTGTATTCAAACCCAGTTAGTTCTTTTTGCAGAGAGAGGGTAACAATCGGGCAAGAAGAAGTTCCGAAAGGGGGCGCAGCCGCCTGTTCCAAGTGGCACAATCACCTCTGTGCCCGGGAGTAAAGCAAAAAGAAAAGGAAATTGCTGAACTGGGAAGGGAGGATAGCACTCTGGGGACGGGGGGGGGGGGGGGGGGCAGCATGTCAACCGATATGCTCCTCTACCATCGTCTCTATTTCTAGGGTGCGCTCGCCCACGTTGATGACAGGTAAGGTATCAAGGTGTCCAGTAGAAAATGGGCCTGGTCTGTTGTAAGACTCAAACTGGTTCCGAGACGGAAAACAGATGAGGAAAAGCACGAAAACGAGAAAGTTGCCGATATAGGAAGAGGGGGCTCATTAGCGGATCCCATTTAAAGAAAAACTGACTAGTAACATGGGGAAGAAAAAAGCAGGGAACTACGTCAAAAAACGCAATCCGCGGGGGGAAGGAGATCGGAAAGCGCCTTCACGGGAAGCAAAGAGCCAAGTGAGAAACGAGGTGGAAAGAGGGGTACCCATCATCTAAAAAAGAGTCGTGATCTATGCGGATGCAGACGGGAGGGGCGGGAATGGCCGTTATGGTCGACTCCAACGAGAAACAGGAGGGAGAGGTAACACCTATGGGGAGGGAAGGGGGGGGCTCACCAAAACTCGTTGGTGAGATCAAGTTTTTCTCTGGGGGGGAAGAAAAGGCAATCCTCTTCAGTAATTAATTTGGTCGGGGGAAGGACGTCCAAATAAAATTCCCAAACGGGGGCGATCTACGGAACTGGTCGACTGGTGTCATTAGGGTTTCAATAAGAAAATGGATCTCCATGTGTTCAAAGCCCATTCTATGGGGAAGAACAAAAGAAAGGTATTTTCCATATTGGAAGGAGTTACATGACCATTAGGGGGGGGGACTCATCTTGGGGGTCAGAAAGGAGGGACTCGAGAAGTATTAGAGGGCTCCAGCTCAGAGAGAAAGGCGTTAATTCTAGAGAGGTCCAGGCTATTTGCTGAAGAGAAAGGAAAAAGGACTAGACAGTCACTGCATTTCAAGGCGGGCGATCGCCAACTAGAAGGAAGGGGGGAAAAAAACTATTACTTCCCTCGATCAAAAAAAAGTGCGTGGGGTAGTCTCGGACGGGAAATAACATATTCTTCAAAAAAAGGACCTTCATTGAAAAGCTTTACCCTAGGCGTTGGACGAGGCCTTAAATAAGCCACCTTTGAAGGGGGGGGGGAAAGCCCCAAAATGGGAAGGTTGTCATACGGAACGTCTCAATAACTCGTGACGACAGTCCAAGTGATTCTAAACCAAATACCCAGGGATGAACAACCTTGATCACCCTTAGGGTAATTTGACCCAGTTTGGGGGATCAAGTAGGAGGAGACTCCATGGACACAAAGAAGAAAAGGAAACTAGGGAGATCGGCACAGAGCCCGGGGTTCGCATCCACAAACAAACGAGGATAAGTACAAATAGAAAAAGAGTCGAGGAAGATAACCTTTTCTAAGAAGGAAATCGCACGAGGCAGCGCGGATTTCCAAGGGAGTCCCCCGTAGTTAAAGAAATAATAAACTTAAGTAATAGCCAGAACGGGGGGAAGCAGAGAAGAAAATACACAGGGTCAGGAAGAAAACGGGACCTTCGAAGTCGCTGATCACACCCCCTAAACAAAATGGACACTTCACTTGTTATAGTGAGGCCCCTTAATCATAGTTTAAGCGGGGGGAAAAAGGCATCTTTAACGACCGGAGAGGGGGGAGAACGCTCGGTCTGAAGAGAAGATAAACTACTTTTTTGGGAGGGAGGGAGAACCAAGAGAGAAGGATTGGCTCGGTGCCTCCAGTGGAAAAGGAAAGGACTTGAGTCGCGGTAAGCTCATTAGGGAGGAGGCCAGCCTGTACCAGGTCTACTACCGCATCATTCCGAGGGAGATTTGGGGGAGACGATCACCCCGTAGGGGTAGCCAGAAGTTCGGAAAAGATGTCTGAAAAAAACAAGCCATTGGGTCAGGTTCCACAGGAAGCACCAGTACCTTAAGGGGAAGGGAAGAAGTCCATCGCATGTGGCCAAGAATAAGGGACCAGGTCGTAGACCTGACCAGTTTAGGAGGAAAGCCCCAGAAAAAGTAAGTCTGAAGAAAAAGGGGGAGTTGGACTGGACTCAAGGGGGGAAAAAAAAGTCACATAAGAAGTCGCGGGAAGGAAATCGGCGACCAGCAAAAGTCTTTGGGGGGAACGAAACCCAGCATGGGGGTGGGATCAAGACACCCTAGAAAAGAATCGGTCCATCTCCATTACTTGGAGATTTGGGGGAGAAAGAAGGCAGTCAGAATGGAAATAGAATCGCCCCATCCCTAGAAAGAATTGGTGGGGATAAGAAGGTGCGATTCCGTCACTCAGAGCTGTTCCGGGGGGAGGGGCGAAATTCCCGTGAACAAACAAGGGGGGGGAGACGGGAAAGGCAGAAAAAACGAGCAAAAATTCACGGCTGTTTTGGGTAAAAGAAAGTGGAAGGTGAGGAGTTATTGTAAAAGGGGGTACCTCGCGGGGGGGAGAGAAAAAATGGGGTGTCAAGATCAACAAACGATTCCGAGCATAGGCAAAACCTGGGGGGAAGCGGAAGGGGGATACATAGATGATATGGAACCGGGGTGCCGACAAGCCGGGAGACCAAGTACATCACCGGTAAGAAGTCGTGCCACGAGGGGTGAATACAAGGATTCCTATCGAAGACCCCAAGGACGGGATAGGAGGTAACAGAGGTTCACTTTGTGAAACAAAGGAAATGAGGGCGATCCGCCATTCAAAGTGGGGAATTGTCCTAGGGAGGGGGGGCCAGACAGGTCAACGGTGGCACGGTGAAAAGGCATCCTCTGGGAAAAAGGTCGGAACGTGTCTCAATGTTCCCTAAGGGGACAAGGTTTCCCAAAAGGGGATGGAACTCCTGGGGAATCCCTGCGAAGGAAAAAAACGTGGGAAGCGATAACAGTCGTTCAGGGAAGAAGAAGGGAAACAGCCAGACTCCGTCTTCTAGAGCGGAAAAAAAGGGACTTAACGTGGCGAGCAGGTGCCAAGCTACCTCTTCAAAAAATAAAGCCAGTGAACTTCCAGGGGCCTGTAAAAAACCCACTCCGTTAGAGGGTGGAGGAAGGGTATTTCCAACAACTCTGGTGCCAGTCTTCAGCCACGATCGGAGAAAGGGTGTCAAACGACATTTGTACACGCCAACACAGAACTATCTGCGCGTGACTTCAGACAAAAAGCCGACGAATGCGCCAGAGAAAAAAAAACTGAGAAAGCGCGGGCTTTCGAACACTCAGTTGAAAAAAAAAAAGGTCAAGCAACATGCTGGGGTAAAAGAACAAGAGTCAGACGCTGGTACACTCACGTACGCCGGGGGGGCAATTAGGTACTTCACGGTCCACTTGCAGCGGGGAGAACCATGACAATTGTGGATGAAACGAGGGACGCATAGAGTACGTGTCTAAATCCAGGAGGAAAGTAGAAAAGACCCCGATGAGTAGGAGGCCTGGAACCTGGAAACTCTCTATTCAGGAACCGAGAATCAGGACAACAAAGAAGATGAGCACCGCGAGATCAACAACAAAAAAAAGAGGGAAAAAAAATATTTTGAAAAGAAGCGGTTGGTCCGTGAGGGAGAAAGAACTGAATGGGAGGAGTTCCAGGGAATAGATCGGTTTCGGTCGGACGTTAACGAGAAAGAGCACGGACGTCGATTCCGACGAAGGACCAGGAACGACTTCACAACTGGAAAGGGGGGAACGCTGGCAGTTGGGGGGAAAAAGACGCCCCTACGGGGCGCTTCTAACGGGTGATGGTATAAGTTCAAAAAAAGCCTCTCGTGCTTAACAGGGGGGGAACCGCACCGTTGAAAGAAGATTAAGTCTCTACGGGAAGGTCCCGCAGGGTTTGAAATTCAACGGCGTTTCTTTCTTAAGAAGAAAAATCGCTGCTTGCGCTACAACGGTTAAAGATTACTAAAAGGGTCGTCTAAAAAGTAGACAAGGTTCTAGGGTTAGGGGGAATAGTTCGATCAAAGCAGAAAGGGAGTTGTTCAGGAATGAGCCTTTAAGACGGATGTAGCGGTTGCTGAGAACACCTGGAACGGAACACCGATGAATGGGGGTCTAGTCTCTATAGGCGAAGATACTGCATCCCTAGTAGAGGCCCATCCTCGTTCGGTAGTGACCTCCATGCGTAAGGTGGGCAACTAACAGGCAAAGAGGTCCCCGGACCGGGTCCCACCGGGGGGGGCAAAAAAAAAAGAACTTTTCCAAAATTTCACGAAAGGGGACCCATGAAGGCCAAACTCCCATGAAATGCGGCAATTAGCAGGGTAACGAGTACTTTGTGAAGAAGGGCACAAGACGAAGATCCACGCAATAAGACTAGGAGCAAGCGACGCACCGGGGGTGACTTAAAAGGAGCCTTCCTGAGGGAAATTTTCGGGCCTTGGCTCCTTAGCGTAAAAAGAACGTGTGGGGAAAGGAGCTCCAAGCGATAAAAAAGAAAACAGCCACGGGGTTGGGGAGAGGCAAACATCTATGGTTGGGGACTGTGGCCTATATTGAGGGGGGGAGACTATGAGAAAAAAGGGACATGTGAAAAAATCACGAGTCAGAATGCTGAACCAAACCCACTCATACTGTAAGGGAGAAGCGATAAGACGACGCGGGAGGGGCACTTTCCGCCACGCCAAGTTCATCCTCGTCTATCTACAGCATCATCACTACAGAAGGGCGGGAATCGGATGAATCGGGGTCATAGGGCAGACTGTATGCGGGTTGGCGCACTGCCCACAACCGTCCTTGATTTAACCTAGATTTTCGACGGGGTGGGCGAGAACCCCACATTTCTCCTGGGTCTGGGAAAAGTGACACGCAGGGGAGAACTCTTCAAACTCTTTGGGGGGAAAAGTCAGGAATTACTGGGGTTCCGGTTCCGACTGAACGGGCATCGACAGAACTTTCCACATTGGGGGCTGAAGAGGGAAGGTAGACTACAAGAAGGGAGGAAGGGAGGCCACAGCCCTTCTAGGTGACAAATGTCACCTTTCCCTGGAGGCCCAATAAGGATGTCGCTTCACAATGAACCATCGTTGGGGTTCCAAAATTGGGGGCACTGACCGTCTTCTGTACTGACAAAGTATAGAACCATCGGGAACAGAACTTGGCGTCATTGGCATAAAAAAAACATCTATGTGCAAGAAGAAGGCAGATCGTAACCGCGGAACTCACGAGGGAATGTTCAAACTCGGCCCGATATCCTATCCTTCCAGACGCACGTCCTTGTGATCCGAAAGAAAAGACACTTCGTAGGGCTGAAGGCCCCAGCGAAACGAGCAAATTAGAAACAGAGAGAACCGGCGATCACCGGATCATTTCAAAAGACGGGGGGAAAAAAAAACTGCTGGGAACGAGAAGAAAATAATCCACAGTAAAACCTGGAAGTTGTCAAAAACAGGAGGGATACGCGTTCGCATCATGAATGATTCGCCCCCTCCCAGAAAACGACCAAGTCTTTATCAAAACCCTTGGGCATTGCATGTTGGGCCACTTGGGGAATCGATCACGAGCATACGCACTTTGGCAAGGAACGCAGGGATTCCGCCAGTGCGCGAGTTTCGCGGAAAGGAAACGTGGGATTACGCGGATCTCGAGGAAAAACACCGGATGGATCACATTAAGACTCAATGGAAAGTCCTCAACAGGGGGGAAGGTCTAGACGAACCAAAAGAAAAAAAACCCGCCGTCCGCTCTTTATGGGAGTGGCGGGAGCCTCCTTCTGGGGATCAGGGGAAATAACACAAAATTAGGAGCCAAAATTTGGGGGAAACCCCTTCGGGGAAGTCCGGCGGTCCGGAGTGGAAAAATTCCATAAAGAAGGGAGAAGGGAACCGATCAATAAAGGGGCCCCGGGAACATTTTTATGCGTTCAGCAAGGAGTCACCGTCACTGGGTAAAAAAAGAACCGTTGCTTCTTTGTATAGAAGGCTCCGGGTTGACGCTCGGGGCTTCAGTAGGCCGGCCCCCTACGGGAGGTTGAGGAGTAGCACCTAGACGCGTCGCTGCTTAACGGATCTGAGGTCGGGGGCCGCCTGGGGAAAAAGGAGATAGTCTTCCGAAAGGGGGAAGCTCATGTGAGGGGGGAAACGGCCATAGGGGGAAGGAACCGTGAAATCGGACCGAACAGGACTTGAGGACTCGTGAGAGACATAAGTAAAACGGACAGGCCAGGATGCGGAAGGGGGGGAGCAACAGCCTTGTCATGGCAAAGCGCCCTCGAAACGTTGTGGGGGACAAAAAGAAAGGTTGACAGACAGCGAAGGTGGCAAATGGAGGGAAGTGAAAACAAGTCCGGGAAAAGATCCCGTAAAAAAAAAGTACCAAATGTGACGACAGGGGGGTTAAGGAGAAATGACAATGGGTGGGGAGTCTGGGAAATAAAACGACCAATGCAGTCCTGATTCGCTTAGGGAAATCGAGAACATACACGGAAAAGTGTCTGGGGAAAGGCCGACCCCCACGAAGAACTGTTGGGTGGAGAACGACAAACCGGCCCACAAGACCATCTCAGGGTCAGAATATACGCTTTCTGGCGAAGAAGGTCAAGCCTTCCAAATGGGGGAGGGAAAAAACCCCCGCCAAGAAAGACAAAGTTAGATTATAAGGAAAATTTAGAGATTAAGCAAAGCATATCAGAAGCATTGCAAATGAGGCAAAAAGCCGGGTTAAAGAAAAGTGATCGCGACCAAAGGCGCACTTCCGGCTGAGTTGTTGGGGTAAGGGAAAAGCGCGGGAGGTTGTGGAACCATTGTTTAAGAGGAAAGGAGCGGAATCGAATAGAAGCCCAAGATGCCTCGTAAGCGGGGCAAACACGGGACTGGGGGGGGGCACTCATCGCTGGGGGGGGGGAAACGAAAAGGGATGTGAAGACAAGCCGGCCCCCTGACAAGAACATTGAAAAATAGGGGGGAAAGAACTTGGGGGAATGAATGGACAATGGGGGAGTCGATTCGACATCTCCCAACATCCTCTTTCTACTCCAAGCGGAAACTTGCGCAAAAAGGTATCGGATAGAAAAAAAGCCGTCCAGTCCGCGGGGGAACTGGCGGGCATCACAGAGGGGGGGGAGGGGTGGAAGTGGAACTGGTCGGAAACGGGAGGAACGGAAGAAAAAATCCTTTTAAAGTTGATGACATTGACACACAAACGCTGAAAAGAAATTGGTCACCAGAAAACAAACGGTGCAAATTCCTCTAATAGGGGCCTGGACACGAGAGAGTTCCAACCGCAGACAAACTCGGGCTTCACAAGCGCGTAAAATGCAATTTAATCAGTAACCTCAGGAAATGAAAAAACATCTGACCGACAAAAGGACCGGATCACACCACTCCGGTCTCAATCCACTATGAAACTCTAGGCCAAGAGCCAAGGGCACTGATTAGGAAAATAATAACAAAGTTGTCGTCGCCCGAACATTGGGAAATTGAAAAGCCAAAAGAAAGAGCACTTTAATAGGGGGGAGTCCGACCATAACAGAATCCGCGAAAAAATTGGGACATGTCCAGAATAACAATCAAATTGCTCCCCTCAGGGGGGAGTCATAAAGTGTATGCCCGTCGTGGCGACCGGGGGAAAAATCAAAATTTCTACTGTAATTGACCGTAGGGAATGTTAAATGTCCAAAGTGAACCACATGAAAGTTTAGGAAGGGAAGGAGAAATCCATCTGTCAGGAACCTATAATCGTCAAAACCACTGGAAAAGATGTAAACTTTACCCTGTGTCTCGCCCTTACAGCTAAAAAAAATCAAGACAGTCGTAAAATCGAGAGAAACACCACAATGTAATTATTAAAGATGATATATGTGGGGGACACCGCGCGGGTTGAGTTGACGTATGGAGAATGGACATTGGAATATCGTAAGTGTCTCGTTTCTACAAGAGAAGGCCTGTAACATGGGTCTGCACGGGGGACAAACCATGCGCAACAGGGGAACGGACTGCCAAGGTCAGGGGGGACACGAAATCAGGGGAAACGCAACGACGAGTTTAAGCAGCGACCGTTGATGTCCACCCGCATCCGCTTAGGGACTTACCCGGCAGGACAAAAAAAAAGCGGTAGAAAACGAGCAAAGAGCTCTCGCATGTTACCAGGCTGGCCTTCGCGCTGGGGTTCTGGCGAAGCGAGAAACGCAACTGAGCGTAGGGCACGGGGAGGTGAAATGGGTTCTTACGACCCCGTGCAGATAAGGTTACTCCTGTTCAAGAGGGAGCGGCAATAAAGGTCAGGAAAGTCTTACACGACGTTTTGGGGGAATCCGGGGGCCCTTGAAGTGGGCCGCTGACGGGGTTCCTTGCGAGTGACTGATCAAACCTGCGGCTACGAGCTTGAAGGGAGTCAATTAATAATCCCTAGACTCGCCAAAGACCGTCCTAGACGTATCGGAAAAATTCAGAATCGTCATAATTTGGGAAACAGTAAAACTTTACCCAAAGTGCCCTACTTTCGAAGGGAACACGGTACGTAAAAAAAAGCACATCGGGAAAAGATGCGCACAAAACCCCTAAAGTCGGCACGGTTCTTATATCCAGCTTGAATCAAGTGCCCCTCTGGGAAAAGAAGGAAGAAAAAGGAAAGAATGGTTGATCGGAGACTAAAAACATAACGGGATTCCAAACTCTAGTTTCGAGGAACATGGTAAGAGGTTTTCCAAAAACGTCTTGGTAAGGCCATGATGGGTCCAGCAGAGTCCCAAAGGGACGGGGACATCAACGAACATTCTGGACGACGGAACATAGCTTTGTGCTGGGAGATACCAGTTCCGAGCCTATTAAAGGAAACAGGGCCTAAGACAGCGGCGTGAACTTCTCACCCGGCAGACGGATTTTAAACCCGGGGTGCCTCTCGAGAAGGGCGTCAAGAAGGAACAGACTCATAACGCTGGGGCCTTAAGCTGGCCTCAAGGAACTGAAAATCAGGATTATTTAGTTCGGGAGAGGGGCAGCAGGCCGGGGGGAGGTATTGGAAATGATTCGAGCCCACCTATGGAAATTCATGGAGATGGCACGCTCTAAGGGCCGGGGTCTAAACAAAAAACGTGCTAGCGGGTTTCTGGCACCGACACTTCCGAGTGATGTATCTTGGGAACTAAAAGGAGGAAGGAAACGGTAACGCCGAGTACAGAACGTCCCAAAGGCAAACGACGGCAATTTCTCCATTGATGGATAAACGGGAATTGGGTGTGGGCAGAAAGATGAAAGAGTTGCAAAAAACAGCGTAAACTAAAAGGAACGTAGGGGGAATAAGGGGAGTGACGGCCGATGCCATGTCTACAGGAGGGGGTTCACTCAGGAAAAAACGGAGAAGGGGAGTATGAACCAAGACGGCCCATCCCGGGAGGCGGCTATCGTACGTCCATTCTGGGACAGCCGCCATGAGAACCATCATAAATATCCCGTCAGGGCAGAAAAGGAGGGCCCTTAGCTATAAACCGAACATACTCCTATGTTCTCCGAAAACCAGGACGGGATGGGAGAGTCGGAATCAAAGGAGCTGATTAAAAAGATCAGGAGGAAAAGAGAATTTCAAAAAACACTGGGCCCTCGAGGTGGGACTCTTGCAAGAGATCCAAAGGCTTTGCCCGGTCCTTTGAAGCTACCGTCAGGATGGAGACATGCAGGAACCGTAGGAAACAGAAAGGCTGCAGGAAATCTTTGGATAACAAAGGCCGGAGTTATTTGTCCATTGGAACATCAAGGAAGAACGCAGTGGACGAAGCTGAAAGTCGAAATATTGTGAAGGCGACGTAAACCGTGGGGGTAAAATATAGAGCGAAAAAACCAAGATAAAAGAAGGTAGTCCGAGGAGCAAAAGAGGCGCTCGAACAGCGGCACTCGCAGGCGCAAGGGGATTGGACAAAGGCAAGCAAGGAGCGATCAAGGGCAAAGGAAGGGAGAGATCCAGAAGTTGACTCCTCCTGTGGCAGGGGTCGAAGGGCCTCACCCGTAAAAAAACGCAGCGACTTTCGATTTACCCTTCACAGGACCTTCAACTGTGGGGATTTCCGGGACCCAGAAACCAGATGGGGAGCGTTGGAAAATGCCTCTTGATCTCGGAAAAGTCTTGGTTGGGAAGCCGAATTTCTGTCTTGCACGGGAGGGTAACACACGTGGGGAGGGGGATGCGGAGAACCAAAGGCGCGTCCGTCAGGGCGGACGGGAATCCGGAATGAGAAGGCATGATAGACGCGATGTACCCCGTCTTCCAGCCTGTACCCGCGATCTCAATTCCTCAACTAGGATGAGAACGTCTGGTTGGGAACAGTCGCACTGAAGTCAGGAAAGCCGACTAGGAAGGATGGGGGGGGACCACCCAGACGGGAAAAAGTTCCAAACTCAGACAACCGAGGTGGAGAGGGAAGTGGGAAAATTTACAGAGGCATGGCGTGAAATGTCGCCTTCAACTTGTGGAATGAAAAAAGGTCCCCAGTGTTACGCCGTTCGACTCCAAGAACACGAAAACGTGCAAAGGGTGACCGCAGGAAAATGGTGTGCTGGACTCCGGGACCTTCAGTACTGGAATGTCGCGGAGGAAATCGAGCCAAATCAAGCGGACAGGGTGTGTGAATCTACACCTCAGAAGGGGGTGAAAAAAAAAAAAAAAAAGAGAAAAAACCGGGAATCCCAAAACTCTCTGCCATCCAAGATTGCAAATTGGGGGCTTGGCAAACCCTATGGGGAAAGAAAAGGAGCAAAGAAAACCCGCATCAACTAACCTTAGGGGGAGAGGATTGATTATTTCCCGCGTAACCCCTCAGGAGGGTAGATGACCTTTCCGATCGAAGCCAAGGGAAGAGGGGGGGGGGGGCTAACCCCGGCGGCAATTCCGGAAGTTTTATAGGTGAAAAAGCACTGAGAGTGGAGTGGAAGGTTAAAAAAAAAAAGAGAGGGAAAGGGATAGCAAACCGCACGCTATGCCGGAGAATCTGCAAAACTGGTCGTTGATTTGCTCAGCTCGGGAAAGCTACACAGGGAGGAGACAGAAATGCGCCAGACGTAAATAAAAGAGGACCACCTATAAAGGGAATGCAACCGGTGGCTCAAGGCGAAAAGAAAACCCCGAGACGCGTATCAAGGAGGGAAAAGCTTTTGCAAAGATGCACCAGTAACACGCGCTAGGCCCGGGACCAGTGCCTGTTGAATCGGGGGGGAACCTCTCAGGGTAATTGGGTGGTAAAGTTTAACTTTACTTACCTCGGGTGTGGGGGTAACCCAAAGGGGTCTTAAAGTAAGACCGGGGACCTATTTTAGTTGTGACCAAACTGTACTCCGGGTGAAGGGCCCTGCCGGAGCTTCCGTACGGTCAAATGGGAATGCAGCGGATTCCGCCTACTAGCTATCGGCCAAAGCATAGGGGGAGGAAACAGGGTTCAAGAAAAACCGCGACCTAAATCGAGGGCCCCACCGTAACAAGGCTACCAAACCCCTCCGGGGAGTGGGCGATTAAGACACGCTCCAGATAGACTCTCAATCTCACAACCACTGGGTCGTCAAAAAAGAAGAAGTTTCAAAGCCACCAGACATACTAGCGATTCCTGGAGGACCTGCAGAAAAAACGAAAGCCTAAATCCGGAAAAAATGTACCCGAGACTATCGCGTAAAAAAGAAAAAAGCGGGTTAGGGGGGAAAACTCTGGCACTATGTTCTTCGAAGGGGGGACCACACGGGAAAAGCTCCAAGTTCGTAGGCGGGGCAAACATCGTTGCTCACCTTACCGGATCAAGATGAACAAAAAACGTCATCGGGAGGTGAACACGTCTCTGTCCCGAAAAATATTATTCCACGGGCAAGAATCAGAAACCAGGGCCGTCATAAAAATGGGCAGCAAAAGCGAGGGACATAAGCTCAACAAACGGAGGAGGAAATAAGATTGGTGAGCCGAGTTGTCATGGTGACCTTGTTGTCAGGGAAGTTCCTAGCGAAGGGTTAAAGGGGAGACGCAGCACTTTTGCGATCCTTGACTAGGAATCTGGTCAGGAGGTTATTATTTCCTGGGAAGGGCCCAAGAATGGGGTTTGACTCTGGCAGTTGAAGCCGTCCATATACCTGACGACCTGGTGATGGGGGGGAAAAGAAAAACGTAAACGGAAATATCGTTACGAAAGGTCGGAAACGAGAGTTTAAAAAGCAGCTGGAATCTCGTGGACAGGTCGAAAATGGCGCCTGGCGGCGGGGGGATGGCGGAAGCGATCATAAGAGCTCTTTAGAGACTGTAGGGGTGTAACTAAACTTGCGAGGGGAGGGGCGCAGAAGGAGACTTCTATGGCATCGTCGTCCACTACTAGGTAAGTTGGAGGGAAGGAAGGAAAACTGGTCCGAGGACTTGCAGTCGCAAGGGGGCTTGCGCAAAAAAACCGACTACAGGGGGGGGGCATAAGAACAGGCTGGGGCTCCGGAGATCCTCAGTGCATCCAGACATGTAACAAAAAAAAAATCGATCCTTAAAGATGAAGGTCGTCCGGAAAGAGACATGGTTCAACTGCCCCAGGAACCCGTTAAACGAAGTGTCGCCGAAAAAAAAAATGTTTCAAGAATAGAGGGACCCTGATCCACCACAGCAAAGAAAATGCGGGCCCGGGAAGATAGAGCAGGGTACGTGGACAAAGGGCAAATCCGAAGACGCTATTTTCCTCTGGTTCGATCTAGAAAGGGGATTCCAAAACACGATCATGGAACGTGCGTCCGGTGTCGAGTCCTGCACTGCTTTTCCTGGCATCCCACTGTCCAAACTCCAAAGAATTCTCACAACGATCCAGGGGGTTGTCAAGATGCCAGGGCTGCATCTGGGTAATGATCTTAGTGCCTTTAGCTCCTAGGCCGGTCAACATTTGACGAAACTAACGCGCAGGTGAAATAAAACAAAAAATCATACGGAAGGTCGAAGGAAGGGTAGCAGCTCTGAGGCCAGGCCCTCCTTCGGAGACATAGAAGCCGGAAAACGCCAAGAAATCTGAGCACCAGTGGGGATGAGGGGGGTGCGGAGCCTGGAAGGGCTTTGGGGATTCCGTACGCCAAAAGACGACCAAATGTAATGATCCGTCGAGGGGAGGACAGGGGTTCAAAAAAAAAGTGGTCGTTGGGCGTAGGGGTACCCTACCGTTCCGCGTGGGTGTCCGATGACGACGCGATCAGGGACGGTAAGTGGTTCTAATCCATCCTTCCCCACCGGGGGCCGTCGGAGCATCGTTGAACGCAACAGGCAAGGGGAAAGTGCTACGACAGGAAGTCGCCCTTAGGGGTCCAAAGACCAGCAAGGTAAATCGACACCTGCAAGGGAGATAACGGTATAATGGAAGAGGGCCCGACCAAAGGGTGCGACAGAGTTCCGCACGGACGCAAGAAGAGGAGCGGCAGCAAACACAAAAGAAGGCAAAAGAAGGGGAATCTGGCTATCTACCCTCCGGCGATGGAAGGAAGGTCATCCATGACCAGACTAAACTGCCTCGTGATTTGGAAGGCAAAAGTAGGACTGAGACCATTCAGGGGGGGACTCTCAGTTCTCACAAAACCGAACGTCAGGGTTCGTTGGCGAAACACAGAAGAGCGGATTGATCCCCACCACCTGCTATAACCGAGCAGTTCACGCTTGCAGGGTTTACTAGGCTGAAGAAAGCAAAGGAACTGACAGGGAACTGGATCGACAAGGAAGGGATCCGAGCGGAAACTTTCGAAGACAGCCCGAGTGACGCAACCAGATGAGGGGACCAAAGTCTGGATCAGCCATGAAGGCAGTTTTATTCTTGGGATCAGAAGCTTCAAGACAACAACGCGCCTGAGCGTCGAGAGGTTCAAAGAAAAAAAAAAACTACCTACATGAGACGCTGAG
>Ga0179593_1486833_pt1 | contig 18924 bp, 19 predicted proteins | sample CZODoug2_1_08_16_FD_185931 | JGI IMG/M metagenome (GOLD analysis project Ga0179593, IMG submission 185931) | Vadose zone soil fungal communities from Angelo Coast Range Reserve, California, USA - CZODoug2_1_08_16fungal (PacBio error correction) | ecosystem: Environmental > Terrestrial > Soil >...
ATACTCGAGAGGGCAGAGTGTACCTATTCCTATCCTGAAGGTCTGAATCCAGTGCTGCACGCGGCAGAGGACATTCGCTGAACTCAATGCTGGACGGGAAGGGTGCGGAGAATCTGTCAATCCCGCTGCGCGAGACTAAACACGGAGCGGGGAGACGGCCTGCGGGAAGGTGGGGTCATGTGAACGTATGGTGGGACACATCTCATGCAGGTTCGGAGGCCTGCATGAAAGATGAACTGGAAAAACGGACTAATGACGAAAAGAAGAATGTCATGGAAACTTCAAATCCCTATCTAATCTGTGTCGAACCAAGAACCTCAGCATCCAGGGAAAAAAACTGGGTGAACGGGGGACTTGGGTGCAAAACCGTACGTGGAAAAAAAAAACTCAACAGAAGAGACAGGAAAATGTGAGGGGCGGAAAGACAAACCCCCGAAGGCAAGGGGAATAGGATCATTTGTCAGATCGGTGGATGCAGACAGAATAGGAACATTCGCATCCCCTCGCCCTGCAGAAGACGTATTAAACCAGGGGGTACGGACGAAAATGGGGAACGCATCGAGAAAATGAGAAACACATCACTGTCCCAATTCCGCCCACGAACAAGCGGCGTGTGCCTTGCCGTGCAAATCAATAACCAGCCACCCCGTCCTTCCGCTGGCCGTTTCCGTTATCTAGTGGATCAGAGCCTCTTAAGAATTCAGCTCATCAGAAATACCTTTGGATTAACAAAGGGAGCACTTGGACCGACTAGAAGGGGGAGTACGAAGGGAAAATGTAATCATACCTCGGGACATCACCGTTGTGACAAGGGCGTGAAAAAGCATATCCGCCGGACACGGAACATCAGTGATGACGAAGTGCCGGGGGAGTGCACATAGCAACTAAAAGGGGGGAAACTAAACTCGTTCTCCCAGCGTCATTCAGAGAGATGGCCGCACGGGGGGTCCGAAAAAGACGGGGAAACTAAACTGTAAACCAAAGGAAAAGAAAAGGGGACCTAACGCGACGGAAGAGGGGGGGGCTATTCCGCAAAGGAAAAAGTCCTAACCTGACCGCCGAAAATAATATGAAACCTTCGAATCATGTCAAAAGGCATCACAATGGTGACATGAAAGTGCCCCACAGAAGTCCTCAGAAATCTCCCGGGGATCCATCATCTCTGAGGAACCTATCAGGGTACTCAGAAAAATCCCTAGGACACAAACAGGGACGCAGATAAAAAGACACCTTTCGTTGGCGAACAGAAAAGGAGACAAGTCCATGGAACCGCCAAAGAGATACATGTGGATGAGTTGATAGATCGCAGGGGCGTAGACTTATACCGGGGACAGTGGATCACAAAGGGAGGACGTGGAAAATATTCTAAGGATGTTTTCCCCTCATGGGAATAACCCGGTAAAAAAGGGGGGAGGAAAGCAGTCCGTTTTCCTTGGAAGTGGGGTTTGGCGGGTATTCCGCCTGAGGGGGGGGATACCGGCAACCTACGGGGGTGTACGGGAACTTAAAGAACGACAGATTCTTGGTCCAAATCTAGAAACGAACAAAGGAGGAGGAAAATAATGGGGGACTCCTCACACAGTCCGGTTACCCTGTTGCATCAGAACAGGTCGCAATCTCGAGAGTGACATAAGAACTACGGGACTAAAACAGGCAATTAAACGGCTCTTAGAACAACAAAATTCGGTATGTGAGGTCGCTTAAAATTTTTATCACTCCTTACGCCCTCTATGAACTGAACTTTGCAAGCGTACGCTACGTGCCACTTCTGTAGGCGTAGAAGACTCAATGTTTCCGGTATACGTTGGGAGGGCAATTTAATTGTTAGAAACAACTAAGGGGGGGGGCGCCAAGCGAAGAAGCAAATTTTTAGGTTAGTGATAGAGATCAGGTGTGGTGGAGAGTGAGGTTGATGTCACTCTTGAGAAGGAAGCTGGTCACAAGGTGCTTTGTCATGTGAAGGAGTGAAGGGTGAGGGGGAATTGGGGGAAGGTGCTGATGAGGGGGGGGGGGGGGGGGACTTCATTAGTCCTTTAAGAGGTTTCGGTTAGGGGAGGAGTTAGGGTGAGAAGGGGAGGTGCAGAAGCGGATCACGGAAGGAGAAGAGATTGCCCTGTTCGAGATGGTTGCACAGGTCGGGACGCGGCTGTTCGTTTGGGCTGGAAGATACAGGGCTTGTTTCATGAAAAAGGCTTTCTAAAAGAGGGGAAGGAGGGGGGGGAAGGTGGGCGTGGGGCAGCCGGCCTGGCAGAGGGGCTTTACCGGGCAAGGGGGGATTAGGTGAGCCTCGGACCGAGAGTAGTCAACGCTTCTTTCTGTGAAGGCTCATTATCACGAGGTGTATGGGAAAGATCCCTTAACTGGTCCAGGTGGATGGGAAAGAGGGATCTATGACAGCATTCCTTCTCTGCTCAGGGAGGGGGGAAATAAGGCCGGGAATTTTTTCGGATTCTGGGCGGCGAAAAGGCTGCAATACCGTTTACGGAGTTTCGACCGGGACGTGTTGAGTTGAGGGAAAAGTGATCGGAGATTCTGTCGGAGAGAGCCTTGATCGTGTTCTGATTTAAGTCTTATGGCCTCGTCGAGGGTCGGGGGCTGAAGAAGAGATATGGGCCAAAAGGCTCTCTTTGAGGACAGAGCCGCTTGCAGGTTGCGGATCAAAGACCTATACCTGGCTGGGGGTCAAGGGGAGGAAAAACCGGGGCAAAGGGGGGCCAAGCCCGCCGGTTCCATGTGAAGTGAAGTGGAATTGAATCGTGTTGACAGGGGCGTGCGCGGAAAACTTCCGGTCTATAAAGAGGCATGACCCAAGGGCGTTCGGGGAAGCAGGCGTGTTCGTGAGGTACCCAAGAAAAGACGTCGAGATGAGTTCTACCTATTTATTACGGAGGGTCAGAAATTTGGGTAGACTGACCGTAGTGGGAAAGCTAAAGAAGAAAACCAAATCACAGCTTTGCAAATGTCCTTGAGGCCCGTCCGGGGAAGCTGGTTAATTCAACAGGAATCATTACTCGGGCAGCAATCATGTGACTAAGGTGTGCAGCATCCCTGCCTTCTATTCTAGTGGGGGCCGATGACGATGAGGTGAAAAAGGCAAGAGTTTAAACCCCTAAGTGGGAGGGTATAAAGACGTGATTCTGCCTAAAATGTACCACGCTTGCACTGCTCACTCTAAACTTGATAATGCTTAAAGAAGTTGGCTTCTCGGGTTACTTTTCTTATGGGGCTTTATACGTAAGAGGGAGGGAAAAGGCCGATCTGGCAAACCGGTGGAACGGGTCACTGGACAAGTAAACGGGGAGCACTTGGCGACGTTTGCCGGGCGGATCCACCGCAGTGGTGTCAAACGCGGACATGTCAGGAAAGAAAGCCCCGCTGGTCTTGAAATAACTGTATAGCCGGGTCTAAATCAAGATTATACTTGAGTTGTAGGTGTCGCTGGACGCTGGGGTAGAGGCGAATGGATCTCTGAAAGGGGGCTAGTCCTTCGTACGGGGAGCTCTTCAAGGGAAACCCGCTCCCGCCCGAACGAGCAAGGCTTGGCGAGGGGACCTGGTTACATGCCGGTTCCCGGGGCGGAAAGACAGGGGGGGGGGGGTGATGGCCGGTAGGAACAGAGAGAACCGAAACAACAACACGAGATAAAATAGATATGGCTTACCGAATGCACCAAAGGGATACGGGGGAAGAGGGGAACCCAGGCTTCAAAATACCCACGGGGGGTGACAGAGAATAACCGTCTTTTACGGGGGCATAAGCGGGGACTTCCTACCATTCCACTCCCGGTCAGAGATACTTCGCCGGAATGTGGACATACCCCGTGCGAGGTTTCTCTCTGGTTGTTCCGTTTTCCAGAAAGGGTCTAAAGGGAAAAAAGAGTCCGGCAGCCAGCATGGTTCAAAGGAAGGATGCATAAAAATAGGGGAAAATGGGGCTCCATGCCTCGTACAGGGAGAGTAAGAAAGTCACGTCTTGAAAAAAACGCTGGGCAGGGATCAGTCAATCAGACACAAGGCCCGACAAGATAGGGAGACTTCTTTAGTCAGGATAAAAGGGGTCTGAGCTGGGGACCGCTGGAGACCTAGTGCCTCCTCTTGCGCGGACAGTCCCTCGACCCTGGCAAATTTCTGTGAACGGATCTAAATCTTCAAAACACCAGACATCCGGTATTAACTATAGACCTGTCTTATAATTCGATGCATTAACTACCGGAGAAAGGCACTTGTTCTAAACCCAACTGCCCGCCTCGTCAGGGGGATGGAATCGGCCAAATCCAGCTTAAGAAGAGGGCGGCGTGGAGGGGGAGGGGAAAAACGACACGGGAGGCCTCAACTAAAAAGTGCGTTGACCGCGGAAGAATCCGCTGCATCAGAGTGAGGGGGAAAAGATGTCACTAACCGGGCAAGCCGAAGCCGGTCTGGACTGCCAATCCTAAGACGTAACTCTGAAGTTACTGGTCTGCAGTACCGGAGTCGGCAAAACTACGGGGCCGCATTAAGGGCCGTTCTCATGTTGAGTGGACGTTTCTAAGAAACTAAATTCTTTTTGTTGTCAACAAGAGGGTCAACAGGAACTGATCATTGTGGACTTTACGAGAAAACTCAAACGGAAAAAACGAAAGGGTGCATTACTATCATTGGTGACATAAAGGGAGCTCATACAACAGGTACGGCTAGCGACAGATCACGTAACATCATCATCAAGCTCATAAATCCAACCTCACCGCGCTACGGGGGGGATAACCAATCCTGAATCCAGGTAGACACAAGAGTGTGCGTCCAGGAAGTGGGGCCCTTGCACGCTCGCTCCAACCAGAACCCTGTCAGTGCCGAGTTCCAACTATACCTCCCCGGGGATTCGTGCACATGTCAGGAGAACGAAGAATGGTCCCCTTAAAACTTATCAAGTGAACCCTAAAAGCTCAACAATATGGGCATGCCGGCTTCATTCTCTTCTCTCCGCTTTGGGAGTCGTTCTGTTCTAAAACGAAAGTGAACGTCCATTCCGCAACATCTGACCCCTTCCGGACACGCTTACTCTCTCCCTTAACCCCCTGTCACTGCCAACCTGACAGTTAAAAGCGATGAAATAGCCCCTCACATACTCAAAGGCCTCTTACGCTACTCGTGAGAGAAAATCCAGGACGCTCTAGCACTTATAGGATTCATGTGCCGGGCCCTTCCTCAATGTCAGGAACATCACCTTTCAGAAATACAATCCTCACTGGAAGAAAGAAAAGGTTCCTCAAAGAAAAAGCTCATCCTCACCTTACAGTACCAATTAAGGGCAAGCATCACAATTAACTCTGAGGAAATGTTATCAAACGAGGGTCTTCTCTGAAAATATAAACAATAGCCACACACCGGATAGGAAAATGACAATGGTAGGCGTTGGGGGACGAAAACACATTATTCACTGCCAGAGGAACCCGGAGTAAAGAAATATTAGATTGGTTACCGAACTTCTGCGTACGGTCCGGCCATGGACCAGGGGGGGCAGCGCGGAGGAAACAGGAGGTTAGAAAAAAGGGCAAGGGCTAAAGGACTGCCTTGCAGGGGAGCGTTTCACTTTCGCGGTTGAACTGGGCGGGGGATGGACGCTAGATATAACTGAGAAAATGACCGGTAGGGAGGGAAACTGGGGCTTGCTGAGTCAAGGGGGGAAAATCCCTCAAAAAAAAAAAAAAACAACGGATTGATGGACTAACCCTACTTCGGTACAGGGGACCGGTTCAAAACCCCCGAAGTCCAGAAACACCGATCGGACGGGAACCCGAACGCGTGAAATCTCATTAAAAACGTACGGACTGGGAGCAACGGTCAGGGGGGTGCAGGAGGCGCGGGATCACCAGAAGAATGGAGCCTAGGAGGCCGCGGATCAAATGGAACGGAGACGCCATGTCTATAGAAGAAAGCACCATTGAAAAACACCTTTGTTTCTAGCAGTTGAGATAATTTTTCTAGCCAGGTACGGTTGATTGTACTCTCTCATCACCCTCTTGTGTTTTGAATATCGGTTTCATGGGATTTCACTCTTGAAAGAAAAATATGCCTTAGGAAGCAAAAGAGGCAATCGGGTCAAATGGTGAGAAAAGGGGCCTTCCCGGTAGGTGCTGGAAGGAGTAAAATGGCTGTCTTCATTTCTCTTGAAAATTCTGATTGAGCCGTTAGCAGGGGGAGACGTGGGGCGTAAGAGACAAACGAAGGGGAGCCGGAGGTGAGAGATGGGTTTCCCTTGTGGCACTGTGACTGTGTTAGGGGGGGGTTCTTGGGGCATCTCGGCTGTTTCATCCTTGCCTGGCGGCTCGCGTCCTTTCTTGTTCCGTGAAGGAAATGCCGGGGTGTCCTAGGTTGGATGTCGCTCGGGGCGTCAGTTCCTCTGCCCGCCTGCGGGAAAATCTTTTTGCTTTCATGACGTGTCTGATGGTGGAACGAATAGAGGCATCCCGGTTACATGGGCATTGGGGGGGAGAGTGGGCTCCTGTCAGTAATTAAGGAGTCGAGGATCTCTTTTAATACAGGAGTTTGGGGCGGACCCTTCCCCGGGGGGAGGGGCGGCCGGACACGTGTGTCGAAGGAGACTTTACCGTTAATTTGTTCTGCGAGGAAGGGCGGCAGGGTTATCGTAGACCTGAGGTCTTGTGGAGTCTGGAAAGTCGGGAAGGAATCCTATCTAGTGTGTGGTTCTCTCAGCGAGGTCTACGCTCTGGATTAAAGGGCGCTTGGGAAGCAATCCACCTGAAGGTGCTCAACTGATCAAAGAATGGAAGAATTAACCGGAAGGGAGTCCTTTCCTTGGATGACTGGGCAGGAGTAACCTTAAGAGTTAAGATATTTCGACGACTCGGGGGGGGCGTTGTGTCTTTCACGTTAAATTGGTTAAGAGGAACTGTCAGTGGCGCCGGGGCGACTGGTTTGGGTCAAACATTGCTGTTTTAAAGGTATGTGGGGGGGGTGTGGGGGGGGTTTCGTAAATGAGTCCGGTGGCGCGCTGGTTTGCGAATGCGAGGGGTCGTTCAAAGATTGCAAGCTACCTAGCGGTCGCGTGAAACTCCGTGGTTGGCGAGGGTGCTTGGGGGTTTTCAGGCGTGAGGTTGTTCATCAGAATTTCCGCTTAGCTTAGTGGTCTGTACAGGTGCGGATTGCGAGGTGGTGTGCGGAGACAGAGAGGGGAGGGGGCGGTTCTCTTGTACGGATAGGGTGGACCATGTGAGGGGGATGGCGGGGGCAATGAAGAGTGTCGTGGCTACTACGTGTGGTTTTCGACGCGACTTATGGCGTTGTCTGGGCACTTTCCGCGCGATAGGGTTATGGCATTTTTATAGAGCCGCCGCGGGGAGCAGCATTTCGGGGATTGCGGGCCTGTGGCTGGGCGGTGGGTTGTGTCAGAGACAGGGTGCTTTAGAAAAAAAGAAAAGGTCGAGTCTTGGGGGGGGGGGATATAGGTCGTTGGTGGGGGCTGTCTTCTTGAATGGGGTGTTGTTGACCGCAATAGGGGTAGGTGAGGGGGCCAGCGCGGAGGCTCTTAGAGGAACGCGCGGTCTAGAGAAAGAGCCTACGTGCTTTGTTTCTATCTGGCTTCGGGGGAGTAATAGATTTGGGGTTCCATGGGTTAAACTTGTCCATGTGGGATCTCGGCTGTAAGTCAGCAGTTTCGGGATTCTTTGCTGGGGTAAGGTTGCGCCAATTTTGGAACATCATTTTCTTCGGGGGTTGGGGTCCGTTGGGGAGGAGAACCGTTGGGGGAGGGGGGTTTAGGGCGGGCGGGGGGTGGAAAGGTCTGAAGGGAGGGGTTGGGGGGTTAAGAGGAGGAGGGGGGAGTAGGTGGCAGGGGTGAGGGCCCAGAAACGGTGTGCGATGGAGTGGGGGGTGTGGGGTTGGGGGGGGCGGGGGGTTGGGGAGATCGTTGTGTGCCGGGGACAGGGTCTGTCAGGATGTAGGGGGAGGGGTATGGTCGGTGTCCGGGAGTGGGACGAGCGGATGGGGAACAAAAATGCCTGGCAGGACCTGGGGGCTGGGTTAGGAGATCAAGCCCAGCAGGAAGAGTGAATCGTACCTAGTCCTCGCCTATCTAAAGGGGAGTCGGGAGGGGGGGTGAGGTTCCTGTTGGGATGCTGGTCCGGGCACAGGGGCGGGGGAGTATGGATGGGGAGAGAGGTCCGGTTCGGAGAAGGGGGCCGAGAGGGTGGAGGAGGTGGGGGGGAGAGTAAATGGGAGGGGGGGCGGGGGGGATTGGGGGGAGGTGGGAAGGCAGGTTGGTGGGGTGCTGTGCTAGAAGTGGGATGGGCCAGTTGGGATGGTTAGAGGGGGAGGGGGGCTAGGGAGAGGGGGAGTGGAAGAGGGGGGGCGGTGTGGGGGGGGGGTGGGGGGGGTACGGTGGGGGTGGTGTTTACGGGGAGGGCGGGGTAGGGGAGTGACGGGTGTTGAGGGGGGGGGGGGGGCGGGGGGGGGGGGTGAGTGAGGGGGGAAGTACGTGGGTGTGAGGTGCGTGTGGGGGAGAGGTGGAGGGTGAGGAGGGTGGGGGGGCGGTCGGGGGGTGGGGGGAGGGCGCGGGTAATCCTCTAGAGAGTTGGGAGCTTGGCCCTGGGCCTGTGGCTGGTCGATTTGGGCCTGGCGCGCGGTTTCGGTTTGTCGCGCGGGGGTGGGGGTGGGGCGATAGGGGGGTGGGAGTTTGTCGGGGGGCCAGGCATGTGTGCTTCCAGGAATTGCCGCTCATCAAGACGCACTGGGTGGTTTTGCAGGGTTTCGGTGTCATGGTGCGGCGTGGAATGTGGGCCCGATATACTCTAAAAAGAATGATCGCACAAAGCAACGTGATTGGTAAAGTAAATAGAGGTGGTTCTTTAAACCGGGCGGTGTGAGGTGGCGAGGGGGCAGGTCCGAGCTCGGGGTGCCCGGGGTGTGAAGGGTTTTATGCCAGCCGTTTGTCGGAGACGCATTGCAGTGAAGTCCAGGGGATTTCACTCCCAGTTAAGGCAGCGCTTGCCTTTAAAGCTGGGTTTCAAAGCGGTCCACGCTAGACCATCCGATACGGGGGGTCGTATCCGGCAAGGCAAGGGAAAGATGGGAACTTCGCATCTGACAGTTGGGGGGGGGATGTCCTCCAATTTGCAGCGCCGCCCTTAAGAGGTACCACATCTGTGGGGCTGGAAAAAGCAAGCCTTGACTCCCTTTCAAAGTCTTAGGACCCGAACTCCCTTCCGTCTGGAACTTCCACGATGTTCCGCTCAGAAAAATGGAAGACTCACCAAAACGAGAGACCCACCACATGACAAATCTTACCGCCGCGCCTCCAGGCCAGATTCCCCGACTCACCGTGGGATTGTCTCGAGAGTCGCTCGTTGCGGGGCTACTTTGAAATAGTGTAGTGCGCTCGACTCCAGGGACGATTCTGACAACGACATGGTGACCCGAGGCTGGGCAAAGCGCGGGGAAAGAAAAAGGGTCAAGCAAGGAACGAATTCCGGATGCGAAAGACCTGAGAGCGATCCAGTGACCGTGCGATCCCCCCATTCTATCCGCAAAAAGGCGGCCTCGGCAGGGACGAGATGCAAGGAATTCCGTATCGGAGTGTAGGGAGGTACTGATAATATCCCTAAGCCGGGCGCGCTCAAGGAAAGTTCAAGTTGGGAACCCGGGGTAAGACCCAAGGAAATATAATCTCAGTCATTAAGGAAACAAGTTTAACCTAAACAATAAAAAAGGCCCCCAAGCCGGGGGACTGGACAGATCCAGTGAACTCGTAGGTCGAACGTTCACCGGGGAATTAAAAGCATAAGAAGTCCCGATTATAGGAGACGGTTGCGAGAGGCTTTGGGGCCACCGAGGACCATAAGCGGGGAGGGGGACTAGCCACAACACAGAACGTCGGTAATCACGAGCAGGGGTTACATACTTGCAAACAAACCGAGGAAGAGTGACGGACCAAGCCCGACCATCATAATGCAAGATCAGGGTTCTATCTGGCCCGACCTGGGGGAAAGCTCAGTCTCGCTAAAGGGACTTTACGGAGGGGGGGGAAACCTTCGGACGGAGGAGATACAACAACCTTGTGAGTTACCCGTTGCCTGTTTCAGGGTCAACGACAGTGGCGAAAACGTCCATTCCGCGGCCCCACTTAACTCCTGAACTTAAGCCATTCACTACTCACCTCAAGACCTAACCTTTACCACTTTGGCCGGCCTGCCATTCGCACGTATGGAAAGAAGGTCAAAACGCTTGACCAGCAACGGGTGGGGTCTTCCGTCGGAGACCCCTTAAAGGGACATCACGGGCTCCCATTCCTGGTGCTCTTAAACCTAACCAAATAAACCTCCCGGCCTCTGGAGCCATTTAATGAACAAAAAAATGAAACTGCCAAAACCAAAAAAAAGCTCTTCCAATACCGTTCTCACCTAAAACAATGAGGTTGAACATAGGAGAAGAACTCCCTCATAAGAAGGGGTGTTCAATGGGGTCAAACGAAAAACTTCAAGGCAAGACCCTCAAAAATTCCTCCAATGAAGACTCCATCTACGACATCGGTCAATCCCAAAAGGGGAACATACCTCACCACCGGAATCTAACTTGAACAGCTCCTACTTGGGGAGAAAAAAAAATAATGCGAGTTCTTCCAAGAGTACGAGAAGACCCCGACACACATATGAGAAGCCTATAACGGAAAAAGTGTAAAAGCGTTTGCAGCAAAGAGTCAGGTACAAGAAAAGGGAGAAGTACATATTGCTGGGGGGGGGAGATCCTGACATGGTTTCGGAGGACTAGACGGACAAGATACGCCAAAGCTTGGGAGTTTGAAGAACACTCCCCGTCGATGGCCTGAAAAGGGGGAAGTTTGCGGGTAATCCTAGGCCGTTTGAAGTTAAAACTCTTGGCTGTGAGGGGAGTAAGTCTCGGGAGAAGATCCTTCGGGAAGGTCTTACCAGAAAAGGGGGACGAGAGTAAAGTCTGTTCTTCCCTCTAGCGAAAACACAACAATATGTCGGGATAGTGACTTTAAAAAACCCATGCGGGCTTACTTTAAAGGAACGAAGCAAGGCATATGGTGAGGAAAGGCAGGCTGAAAGCCGCAGTAGACAAGAGGGAAGAGCAGGTGGGAGCACTAAGACTGGAATATTATAGACTCTACACTTGACATTGCGGCTTCTCTTGGTAGCAGCGAGAATGGACAGGAAAACAGAAGGGGTCATAGGCCAGGGAGCACCTTTCCGGAGACTGGTCAAATTGTTTATAAATATACATGGAAAAAAAAGTGGGTAACGTGGGATCCTTTCGGGCCTGGGATGGTGCGAGGTTTTCACCAAGTGCCTACCACGCGGTTGGGGGGGGGGAGTACTTGATCATCTTTTTTTCGTCGGGGCGGGTGTTAAGGAGGACAATATGAAACAATGTGAGAGCGGGGGCATGCCGGTCCTGGGGCGGGGAGAGGGCTGGAAAGTGGGGGGACTTGACGGTCTGCGGAGGAGGGGAAGTTGGCAGTTGAAGTTGGGGGGGAGAAGGGAAGGGGTGCCGGAGCGGAAGAGCGGAGAGGGAAGGGGGTCACTAGGGGGGGGGCGATGATAAGTTCAGTTCCGGGAGGTGCTGGGGGATGGAGGGTACGGTAGTGCGGCGCAAAAATGCTGGTTATGTAAAGAATTAACGCGTGCCGGGGGGGAGGTGTCGGATCGTAAAGCGCCGTGCAACTACAGGTTCGAGGGCACTGGCAGGGCGACGGGCGGTGCTAATCACGGGGGCCCGCCGGATCAACATGGCTGGAATCGACGCTGAAAAAGGATGTCTAGGGCCGGCTCAACTTGGACGGTTTTGAATTGAGATGAGGCTTCGGACCTGGGGACTGAAAAGAAACCAGCGGCGTCATAGAAATCTGTTAATAGCAGGGATCGGGTTTTCTGATGCCTTGCCATTGACACATGAAATGCGAAACAGGGTTTCGGTTGACCTTGCAGGGTGTACAGTGAATGTGGGTCTCATTGATCAGGGGCTTGACGGGTCGCGCGGGCCGGCTGAGATGGATTGAGGGGGGGATTCCGGGAGGGGGGGATTCGAAAAAGGGGATATTAATGTCTTCGTCAGCAGGGAGGACAGGACGGAACGATGTGCCAGCTGTCTCGGTGCAGACCGCCAGCAAGGCATTGGTAACCAACGGGATTGACAACAAGAAAAAGTAAGAGGAAAAAAAAGACATCAGAAATACCAGGCCGCTGTATTACCTACGGTGGCATCTGCTGGGCACCGCAAAGGGAAGAAGAGAACGTAATGGGGCCCAAGTCATCGGCTTGGAAATTTGATCGTGTTCTGGGAAAGTGTGTCCTGTATTCACGGAACATTCGGAAGCAAGTGCAGAGGGACTCGCAGACAGGGGGTCATTCGGTCTAAAAATGAGGGCTGGCCATCATAGCCGAAAAGCCACATCTAAATTGGTTTTAAAAATCGGGAGGGTTCAGGGGAAAATCTTAACCGGGAGGAGGACCAGGATCGCTGGGCCGGCAACGGGGAGAAAACATATGCTCATAAAAGGCCGTCTGATTTCCAAAGTGACATTCTGTGCCCCCCTATGAAACCTGGGAGGGATAGGACCGAGGAGCGATGAGAAAATGAAAATCTAATCTAAAGTGGCAACAGGGGAGACCACTTTTCGGTACTCAGGTCAGTTTAAGAAGAACTAGCTTGCATCGGGGAAACCGGATCCCCGGCATAAAACTGTCTGATGCATCTTGAAAACGGTTACCACGGGTTCTTACGTGAATAGTCACAGACTCGGTCGTAGGGGGCAGACGTGTCTAAAAAAAAACCAAGGCTGAAAAAAAACCATGCACAATGCGACGCAGCGACACGGGGGGTTGGGGGAACTGCAAAAAACATGGGGAAGGGAGACTCGCGGATGCCGGAAATGGGGGAACTTATCTTCTCTATGTCGGGGACCGGCCCCAGTAAAAAAAACTCGTTGAACGGAAACACGGTGGGGGATGTTACATCCGGGGGCCCAGGCCGATCCGTGGGGGGGGTGGGGTCAAACAAGCCATCTCTCTCAAAACTGTAGGGAGGGAGGGATGGGGACCTAGATTCACCGAAATGGGAGGGAGGTGCATAAGGTTTAACCAAGCCTGAAAGCCTCGGGAAGGTCACTCTGGAAAATTAGAGGGATGGGTCAGAAGGATTAGTTCCAGAAATAACCGTCCGAGATGCATGGACGCTAAAAGGTCAGAAAGAAAGAATTCCACAACGTCAAGAGCTTCTCTCGGGTTCTTTGAGAGAAAGTGAGCATGACGTAAACGGGCCCGTCTGCGGGGGGGTTGATCCGATGAAACTGCAACAAGTGTGGTTAAAAGTACAACATAGTTCCTAATTCAGGGGATACGATAAGTCTGTCATCAACGCGAACTCTCGAAACAAACAAATTAACAAAGCTACAAACTCTTCGGGTTTAATTTAGGGAAATTAGATATGGGGCCAGGGGGAAAACATCTTGGGGATGCGGAACCTACTCTTGGGTAGAAGGCCTGACGCCCCGTCCATGGGAAGGAGTGAAGGAGCTGGGGCGACCGCGCGACTCCGGTAGGGGGAAGACCTAGCACAAGGGAGGGCAGTAAACCGGCGTAACAATGAACGGACCGTATAGAGATGGAACGACCGACTAGGAAAACGCCCGCGTCAAGGTGACAGGAATGCAAGCTGCCGAAAGGGTGCTGGAGGGGCTAGAGAGAGGGGATGAAGTCTGGAACTCCTCCTGAGGAAAACTGGAAAGGGGGAAAAGTGCTTGGGCACGGCCTGCAAATGGCTGCATAGGCACTGGTTCTACCTTCAGTTATCTTAGAGGTAAACGGAACGCGGTCAAAAGACGTCAGAAGGAAGGAAACCAGACCGATCGGAAAGAAACGGTAAAAAAAGACCCTCAGTAAGACAAGAAAAACTAAAAAAAGAGAAGGAGGGAAAGGGGGAATCGTCCAGTTCGGGTTTCTAAAAAAAAGCGACAGGGAAAAGGTTGTAAGGAAGGCAACACACGAGCCGCTCGTAAGAAAGAGAAAGAAAGTTTACTACGGAGGAGGCGTCAAACACGTAGCATCCCTCTTGGCGAATAAAACAGCCCAAAGAGTTAAATGATAAGTGAACCGTCGCGAGTACTAAAAGAACGCAAAAAAAAATGCCGAACATAAAATGTACCTTCCAAACCTCAACAGATGAAAGGATCGTGGGGGGTCATAAAATTGGGTAAGAGGGGGGTGAAATCAGACGCAAACAACCATTAAGAGTCCCCCGCTATCAGACGAAGAAGTACCTAGATACAGAAAGCATCCACCTTTCTCGGGTACCGGAAACGTAAACAAGACTAGACTGTCACATAGAATGCGAGTCTCGTACAAGAAACCCGCTGGAAAAAGAGTCTTAAGAAGTAACTCATTCTCCCACTCCACTAATAGACCTAGGAGAAAACGGGACTTAAAAAGGGATCACTATCACCGAAGCGGCCCTCTTGACTCCATCCATTTAAACAGGGAACAAGACTATCTGCCCCGCACAAAACCACCTCTTAGAAAAGGGTAACTCAACAGCTCATTAACAAAGTCAGCAATAAAAAGAGACTACTCATGGGAAGATTCAGTAAATGAAAAGAAACCGACCTGCCCTCAAGAAACGAATAAGATAAAGGTCCATACAAAACGGGTCAGAGAATTAAAAATTCCATTAACACAACGGGAAAGAGAAGCCATTAAGAGACAGCCCTGGTTCTCCAGAAATCTCGTGCCACGTGAACATCTACAAGCACTAAAAACACCAAAGGCATCAAAGAACGACCAAAGTGAGGAAATTGTGGTCAACAATGCCAAAACGGCAAAAGCACGCCCCAGGGAGACTTAAGTGGATCTGGAATAGACCTCCATCTGTCGAGGAGAACGGGACATTAAAAAGTGCAGGGCACCTCTGATTTAAGTCAGGCGTGGTTATCACCCGAGAAGACCAAAAACGTTACCGTGGAGGGACGGAGAAGGTTTTCCTTTCGATGCCGGGAAGGGGGGAGGGGTTAGGTCCCGCTCAGAAAGAGGGCATCACTAATGGACGGGGAGGGGAACCGGGCAAAGGAAGCATTTGTGTCGTCATCTCCTCACACAAAACGAAATGAAGGGGGGACCAACCCGACTATCAATGAACAAGGGGGAAGCCCGGGAGTCTAAAAAAGAAGAAGGGGGTCCATCACCCGGACGTCACAGCAAAAAAAGGACGGCGGAAAGAAAGTCACGGGCATGACTGAAGGAGGGGAAAGAGGTTAAAATCACAAATCTTGTACTCCCAGCGGAAGGCAGGAAAAGGAGGCAAAGGTCAGGGAATATCCACCTAAAATGAGAGGAACAAATCAAGTTTGGGGCAGGGAGACCAGTTCGATGGCAAGGGTCAAATTTAAAAAAAAGCGCACTTGGTTGTAGGGGAATATGCTTCCCGGGGGTCCAACGTTTCTTTTGTGGGAAAACGGGACGCAAGAGAGTCGGAGTAGCAAGGGACGAGCCGAATGGTGAGGCTTCGAAGTTGCTGGGGAGGGGGGGGGAGTTTGCGGTAAACGGGGGGGAGGTGGCTTTAAATGTCTCTTATTAAGGTCATTTCGGAAAGGGTGCGGTTATTACGGAAGGTGCGGAAAAGGGCAACTAAGGGCGGATTAAGGAACAAGTTTGGGTCCGGCGCTTGTAGCAGGCAGGTCTCCGGGAGGGTGAGTCCTGTGCTGGGGGATCGGCTTGTTAAGTATGTTCGTCAAAAAACGCCGGTCGTTTGGGGCGGAGTGGAAGGATCTCAAGCAGGTGCAAGGCGGGGGGTCTTGGCAAGAAGGGGGGGGAGAATTTTTTTCAGGCTTGAAAAAAAAAGGAATGCCAACCGCGGGGCTTACCGCGGTTCCAGCGGCAGGAAAAGATTACTCAATTCGCGGGCACTGTGTCAATAAGGAAGGTTAATGTGAAGATGGCAGGTCCGAATGCGTCGCGGTTAAGAAGGACGGGGAAGTGTTCTGAAACTGGCAACCCTTCACAACAAGGGGTAGGGGGGGGTATGAACATTTACCTGTGAAAGTGATTGGGTTAGGGGAAAGGTTAAAGGAGTTGCTCTGCGAATATATCTTCTTATTTGTAAGGGAGGGTTGGATTAGCCAGAGCAGAGGGGGCGTAAGAGCTAAAAAAAACAAAGTTCCCCTTCGCGAGGGAAAGCGGGTCCAAAGAATTGGGAGAGCCCACGAAAAGGCAATGTGGTCCGCCGATTCAACCTAACGGTACGATAGCAAATGCCCGCCGTCAGCGGGGCAATTCCGATGGGCCTGACGGTAAGGAGTGAGACAATTGATTCAGGAAGGGAATCCCGGAATAGCGGGAAGGGTTACTTCAAACGGTAACAGGGGGGCCAGAGGTCACTGCAAGGGAACAATGTGGGAAGCATAGAGGAAAGTCAAATTTTCCTATCAACTTCGGAGGGCATACCACAGGACCGCTAACAAGAGCGAAGGCTCCTTACATGGAGGGGGTGGGGACTCGGAATGGGGGGGGAGCTTGACTCTGGAGGGAAATCTTTATATCCCAAGAACGGATCGGGACTTGCTCAGAGTCGAGCAAATTGTGGGGAGTTAGGCATCAAAATGAAGGGGGGGAGCGTAAATGCAGCGGTCTATGCGTGGGACGCCGCGTGAACATGAATTTGGGGCGTTACAGGTAGAGGTCGATGAATCCCCGGCGGTAACCAGGGAAGAACCAAAAAGGAGGAACTGCTCAACCTAGTTAAAAAAGGGTCATTTAACGTTCGGGGAAGAAAGGGAGTTTCAATAGGGCTGGAACCTGATCGCCCTTGGGTCGGGAAGAAAAAGGCAGTCTTTACCCATGGAACGGGGGGTTTCGACTTGGCCGGTCGGGGGGCGTACCCGCTGCTAGGGGAAATTACGTAGCAGAGCCCCGGTCTTGGCCATAACCAGCCTGACTCCGCCTGGGACTAGACGCAAAAACGTTTGTTGGCCAGACTGCCGGGATCTCTAGGAAACTGTGCCGGTACGTTTAGGTTACCGGTTGGGAGCTCGCAGGAGTGGCTCCCACCAAGCAAGGACAACTCTTTCTGCTGAACTTGAGGGGGAACAGGCAGAGGTAAAAAAACAATTCTGCAGAGAAGAAAACCTTGGGTTTATGGAAGTTTCAGATACAAAAGATCCTCACCAAAACCAAATATGAGGGTAAGATGGCAATTCTTACGATACAAAAAACTTGCGTGACAAGACCTTACTTAGAAAAGTCCCCTTTTCCGTCAAGCAGGGGGCGACTTCTGGGCAGGCATAAAGAACCCAGGCCCGCCAGGGTCCTGACGACTTAAAGCATGTCCAGGAAGAGAGTCATATGCGGCCTGGGAAAAAAAAGGACTCAGATTTTCGACCGTAAATAAAGGACATAAACCATGGCGTCAGCCGGCAACGTCAGAAAATTAAAAAAAAAAAATGAAAAAAAAATTCCTCTTCCAAACGAACGGAAGATCCTGCTGGTCCAGCAAACACTCGGAACACCCGAGACCCAGCAAACAACAAAGGAACCTAAAAAGAGAAACGTCAGGTGTTTCGCCCGTTAGAGGAAGCCGGGGGTAGGGTGTTGTATAGAAGGACTATGCACGGATTAGTACCACAAAGTTCAGCGGGGATGTGGAGAAAAATGGGCAAAGGTGAAATCAAAAACTAAAGGGAGGAAAACACCGGTATTCGCATAAACAATCTGCACGAGGGAAGTGGCAAAAATCCTGGCGAAGAAATCTTCCTCCCAAATACAAATGAGAAGCAAAAATCATGCGGTAGAGGATTCGGAGGGCGGCTGATCTAGGAAAAAAAGGGGGGGGCCTCGAACCGCCAGGTCGTGAAAAGCGGATAAAAAGGTAGATCGGACTACTGCAGGAAGAACACTTCACGAAAAACTAATCAACGAAGCTTGCAGGGACGGCGAGAAACCTCGAGGACTAGGGGAAATGAAAAGGCACCGTCATTATCAAGGGGGGGGGGGTGGTGAAACTGAGGGGAACGTAGGACTTGGAGGAAAGCGCCCGTTCGTGTGGTCATACAAGGCTAAGAAGAGTTGATGCGTCGAATAAAGGAAACTGCCCAGCGGAAGCTATAAGTGGAATCTGCTGCTGCGACGAGATACCAGAAAAAAAACGGGAAGCATCAGGGATCAGACACGGAAAGGACCAGCCTACAACGTCATTACGCGCGCCCGAACAATAAAAATGAGGACTAAAAATCTACAGAGCCTGGAAGGGTTAACTTGCTACCCTCCGGAAAAAGTTTGTTCGTGAGGGCCGGGGTTCCTTAAAGTCATCCTCAAAGCCCGAAACCGTCCCTCTAGTCCGTCCTCCTGACCGGTAGAAAGCTGACCTCATACAGAACATGGAAATGGGCGACGGATCCGGGACTCAAACTAAAAAAGTGAACCGAAAAAAGTCAGGGCCCGGACCTCTTCCAAACAAGTTTTAGAATCAGGGACCAGCAGAAACAGCAGACGGCACCACCAAAGATGCCGAAAGGAAAAGCCTGCTCGTACCGCGAAAAGACCACTCCCAACCTCAGGCTCTCATTTCCATCAAGAAAAAGATGCAAAAGCCAAGGAACTCAACCCGCAACTACCGGGGAAAAGAACAAGCAGTAACATATCGAGGGAACTCAAAAGAGCGTTGTTCGATTCCGTTCCTCTCAGAAAAAAGGACCACTTCCCAATGAAAAGATGAGAGAAAGGGGAACGACAGCAGGACTCAAAAGAAACGGAAAAGTACCGCACCTGAAAACCTCAATGGAAGAACGATACCTTTTGATCAGACTTCGGGATTACCGATGAAAGCATACCAGCACAGTAGCACCACAAACAAGATAAAACGACACCAGGGGGAGAGGGTTCCACCATGAGTAAAAAAGGAAACGGCCCCGGAGGACAATAGGGGG
>Ga0179593_1224563_pt1 | contig 18923 bp, 20 predicted proteins | sample CZODoug2_1_08_16_FD_185931 | JGI IMG/M metagenome (GOLD analysis project Ga0179593, IMG submission 185931) | Vadose zone soil fungal communities from Angelo Coast Range Reserve, California, USA - CZODoug2_1_08_16fungal (PacBio error correction) | ecosystem: Environmental > Terrestrial > Soil >...
AGCATCCTACGTAAAGAAAATCGAAGGGAACGTCCGAAAACGGAATCAACAGGAAAGAAACGGCAAGCAGAAAACAGGAGGAAGTAAAAAAAAAAAAAACCTCGGAAAGGATTCGTCTCTAAAGCGGAAAATTCCTTGGTGCAAAAAAAGCGACTGGGGAGGATGTTCGTGGATTGGAAAACAAGGGGACCCTTTGCGAAAGGTGCTTGTGACTCAGAAGAATCTGTGAGGGAGGCCCGCCGGGCAAAACCTCACGGACGGGCAGTAGGTTATTTAAGTGACGCGGATCGGCGAGACCGGGCAGTCATGATCGAAAAATTGCCATGGCAGTAACACGGCACAACTGCCGTTTTAATCACCGCGCCATCCCGGTAAGTGTGACAAAAAGAAATCGGAGAATGTCGGAGGGGGAAGGGAAGGACAGGTCTCTCAGGGACCAAACGATGTCACGGCGTCTCGAAATAGCCGGGCTGAACCACTGTGTTCAGGAGAGGGGAGAAAAACAGACCATTTTCTCTCCAGGACGCAGCGACGGAAAGCGAGGAGGGGGGGGGGGGAGACGGGTCAAAACCCAGCAGTTTGAGACCGCCGGGCGAAAAAAATCCATCGGGAGAGAGAAATGAGGAGTCAAAAACCATTGCGAGGTCGGGCTAAAGGTGGAAAACTAGGCTAGCCAGGCTATCCGGGGGACCACGGGGAGAGTTAGGAAACATCCGTCACAAAATAGGGCTCGAGGGGGTGGGGGGCAAACCTCAGAAAAAAGACAATTAGAGCTGTCATCGTCTCAGGACGGGTTTTTTCCAAAGTTACATCTCCCTCCCGAAACTGGAAGCCTCAGATATCAAGGGAGACGGTGTCGGGAACCTCCGTTTACCAGTAAACGGGGGAGCCAAAGGAGGGGGACCACCTTCTTCTCCCGTCAATCTCTTTGTTCGAAGCGGCGGAGCGTCAAAGAGCCAACGGAAACCGAGTCCGATGGAATCCGCCGGAAACAAGCAGGGCCGCGTCGAACGAGGGGGCGGAGGCTAAAAGAGTGCGTCGGGGTGTACGGGGAAAATAAGGGAGAACCGACTCACGCTTTTTTTGGTTCAACGTAAAAAGCGGCAGGGGACGATAATAGAGGAAATGCGAGTCAACAGGGAGCGAACAGGAACAAGACGACAGGCGGGGAGGGGGAGGCGAAAGAACGGAAAGCGGCGATACGCATGACCTATGAGAAAAGAAAAAGGCGTTAACGCAGTTAAAAAGTCGAAGTTGGGTGATGAAACGAACCGACAGCAATTATATCTGGACCGACAGAATCTGGCATAAAATGCCGGATTCTAAGTAAACTTCTCAAAATAGAGGAAAGAGCTACCACTCGTGAACAAGTGGAAGATGGGGCACAACCGGGCACGCAGCCAAAAGTGACTTTTTGACCGAGAGTCGAAGAATTATCCGCGACTGCAAACAGCAAGAAGAAACATCGCGGCGACCATCACGAACAATAAACAAGTAGTGGGGGCATAGAAGGGAAAAAGGAAAAAAGCGCGTTAAAGAGCATGCCGATGATCCCAGCAGCGACGAAACAGATACAAAGGGGCTGCATTAGAGTACGACTGCAAACGCACAACCGAGAGCACTTTCATACGGGGAATAACGCCACGTAAAGCTGGTTGTATAACCGAGAGGACGGAAAGGTAAAACGAGGGCTACATGACCTGGACCACTGGCCTGGGAGACCAGGAGTAAATTAATGCGGTCAGAAGGAATAGTACGATACCTCGAAAGAAGGCGGAACAGTGAAATGAAAGGAACCCAGAGTCGCACTCATCAGGGGAAGGAAGGGTTAAAGACGTGAAAATCGGGGTGGTATCTCTATAACAAAACAAAAAGGGGGTATTAGTGATATATATATACAACCGATGCAAAAAGAAATGGAGAACCTGTAAGCTGAGCACTCTCTATCGGGGGACAGGGGACTCTGTCTCGGGGGGACCGGTGCAGGCGGGCGTGATCGTCCGATGTGGCATCTTCCCGGGAGGGGATTTGGTGCTCTTGTATAGTCCAGTGGGGGTAACGGGTAACGCTAGGCCGCGGAAAAAACGTGAGCCTAAGCTCGATACCAAAAACATCAGGTTAACACTGTCTGCAAAAAAATATCAAGTCAGGACTGCCGGCGGGACCTTCATAGGCTCCCGAGAGAGAAAGCCAGTGGATTGTTCGTCGAACTCCGGAATTCGAGCGAAAAGCAAAATTTTGTTAAGGCCGGAGATGCCACTGCCGTTGATGGGGTCGTGATGGGCGGCCCGCGGCATTTGAGGAGGGAGGGACTGTGGGAACTGTTACCTTCTCAGAAGGAAACTGTTTTCAAAAACACGGTTTTTCCGGGGGGGCGGGGTGGGGGCAAAATCGACGGCGCCAAGATGGGAGAGTATCTCGATCTGGTGAATGGGGGGGAATCTTCGCCGGGAAGGCCTGATAGAAACAGAGACGGGAAAGCTATATCATTTAGTGGCCTTTGAGGACACAACAAAAAACTCGAAAGGCGGGCGAATTACCGCCGGCGACTATTCTATAATTGTCAGTTCGTGATCGCCGAAAAGGGCGCGCGGAAAACCGACAAGCGGAAAAGGGGTATGTGTCGCGGCCCCGTTTTATACTAAGTACTAAGGAGGGGGGTAAAGAGACGCGGGTACGTTGGAAACCCCCAATCCGAGGGAGGAAAACTGACCGAGCAATACGCAACGCAAGAGCCGGCCAACGCGCCCGCGGTAGACACGGCGCTTGGCCCGGCAAAGAGGACTGCCAGCGGAGCGGGGGAAAAAAAAGGTAAGAAGTCAGTCGGGCCGAACGAATGATCCGAAAAAAAATTCCAGGAGGAGGCAGCGGCGCAAAAAGCAGCATGGAGAGGAGTTCGGTCAAGTGCAAGCGGACTGTAAGGCAAAATAAAACCCAGTAAGTTGGGATGGAGTGCTTCAGGGAGGGGCTGCGAATGGGAGCGCTGGAAAAACGTCCAGGGACGCCTCTGAAAGAAGGAAATGGAAGGTTCTTGGGTGTTGGGGGGGGGAAAAAACACCCAGAGATCCCGAGGTGCCGGATCTGGAGAAGAGCAACGTGGTCAGGCTAAGCAGGGGGGCCGGCAAATTGGCTTTGAAGCCAAAGCCGAAATGGGAAGATTTGTCGAAATCTCGCAGCAAGAAAAAATGGATTGAGCAAAAAGCGGCAAAAAACGTGAGGGGGGACTTGGATCAAAAACAGAAGCCAGGACACAGAAGAAAAGATAGGATGTACAGAGACCTGGGGAGGGTGAAAAAATGCTCTAGAGGTCACACGCACAATTCGTGCGAGGAACTCCAGTGGCAAAACAGTCAAAGGTAAACGACGCGGAAAGGGGTTAACAACGGCACTGCCAACCTTAAAACCGATTAAAAAAAAAAACGAAAGGATGTTTTTCACACGACTGAGGTCAAAGCGTGGGTAGGGAAAAAGCAGGCAAGCTTACGCCAGGGCAAGGGGGGGGGATAAAACCTGAATGAAAGTCTCAACACTTCACAGGATAACCTACTGAACTAGAGCAGGTGAGGCGGAGGGGCGGGGGCCGTGCGATACAAACATGGAAGGCTGCAAGAAGCATCAAGTTTACAAGGGAAGGGGGGGCAGGACACAACATCCCGACCACGTGCGGAACCAAGAAAAAGCTAATGCGATTAGCGGACGAGAAGGTTCCTGAGCTGGGGTTGAGAAGGGACGACGCTGGGGGGAGAGGCGATAATGGGAAGTTCTTCAAAACGCCCAATTCAGCGTGAGTAAGGCAGTCGCTCTCAACAAAAACACGATGATTAAGAGATAGACATACAAAAGGACAGGCATCGAATGTCCGGAACGGGACGATCAAATGATAGAACCGCACATCGGGGGAGACCGGAAGGAAAGGCACACAAACAAAAAAGAGGACGGAGGAGGAATACTAGTCAGTGCTCGGTTCAAACGCACGCTCTGGGAAGGGATGATGATGGAAAAAGTGCCAAACTTTGCGAAACGATGATTACCAGAAAATTCCGAGGGGGGAGGCGTAGGGCCCACCGGGCACCGATAAAGGAGAAAAGCTAGGGAGGGACGGACTAAAAGGATCGGCAAGATCCGTTTCATGACAGTATCTCCAACAAGGGCCATGGGGGACAGTCAGCGCACCGACTGACAAGGGGTAATCACCATCGGAACATAACTGATTGGCAAATCATCGGCCAGGTGGCGGGGGAACGTGATAAGTAAACGGTCGGAGTAGGTGCCAGCTTGGGGGGATGACTGCGGTCTATGAAAGAGCCGGCTGGACCGTTTTGAAGATCGGCATTAACGGGAAAAAGCGCGCCCAACTCTCGGGAAAGGCGGGGACGACACCTCCAAGGGGAAGACTCCCTGAGGGCCATCATGGTCCGAAGCTGTCGAACTCCACAAGGCGGGCCGTAGGCAAAAAAAGGGAATAGGCTCGAATCTGACAAGGCCACGTTGGGGGGCAAAGGGTACTTCCAACCCAAGAAACGCACCGCAAAGGGTGTGGGAGAAAAAACCATCAAGCAACCGGACAATGAACATCGGTCGGGCGGGGTCGGGCCTGTTGTTTCCAGCAAGAATTCCTCTCCGCATGCAAAGCCAACCTAGAATCGAAAGGCGGAAGTTTTCTGACCAGTCAGACTTACAGGAAAGGGGGATCAGCAAGCTCCTAAATGGGGGAAAGAAAGAGCCTGCTGGAGAAAAGGGACGCGTGTTTTTCGCATCAGGAGGGGCGGATAAAGACCAAAATCTCCACCGAGGCAGAGGTGGAGAACCACGGAAGCAGACCGTAGAAAGAGGGGCTCTTTTGCTCGGCGGCTTGAGGTCGTGCTAAGGGTCAAAAGACACTCAATCAGGGCTGGGTGGGGGGTCAAAAAGAACCCGCCGCGATGGAAATCGATATAGAAAGTACAATTGAACGAGCAGAACGGGACGGGCGAACATTAAGAGATCCGGGTCGGGAAAAAAACGCGACATCGCGAGGATCAACCCTGCCAAAGAATAATAGTCTACTTTACGCGGGAAGCGAAGAGGGAAGGTTGGGGGTGGATCCGACCCGGGCAGAAAGAAGAGCGGAAAGGCATCATGAAGGAAGGCAAAGAAATCAACATTCCAATCCAGATCGGTACTCGAAACCCAAATCGTGGGAAGAAGGAGGAGTGGGAACACCTCCGAAAACCAACGGTGAGGGGAAACTCGCGAAAAAATGAGAAGGGGAGACGAAAACGAAAAATAAGCCCAGAGATGGGGCGGCACAGCACGAACAGAAACGGGGGGGGGAGGAGACTGAAAGAGCGCTCGGGCTCCGGATAGTCACAGGAGAGAACGCAGAGAACAACTTCAGTCTCTAAAGCTTTAAGAAAGGAAGGAATCAGGGGGAAAGAAAAATCTTGAGAAAGGGGGAAGAACTCCTGTAAAGCTGGGTATGAAGACAGAGGAGGTAAATCCGGTTTGCACGCTGCCAGAAATCGAAAATGGCAAACGCCGGAAATGAATGCGGTCATAATAGGTACTGAAGACAGAAAACACAGAAAACGGCAGGGGGCAATGGGCCAAAGAAGCCGCGTAGCACGAGAGAGTTAAGAAGGAGCGGCATAGGTTTGTCTATCTCAAAACAAAAAAACCAACGAGGAAAAGAAAATGCCGCATCAAGGAGGACAAAGGATCAAGCAGGCACAACGGAATTAGATCTGGCCATTGCAGAGGGACTAGTCGGACTCAGGTACTATGTCTCTGAACGCTAAGGTTCAGAGGGGGAAACAAAGTGGGGACCGATGTCCGGCAAAAAAAGCGGGAAAAAGGATAAAAAAGCTCTAGCCCCGCTTTTAAACGCGGGTCTTTCAACTATCAGAGAGGCGTCAGGGGAAAACGCCTTAAGAAACTGGAAAGAGAAGCGCCGCCCAGGGGGAAAGAGGGGAGGAAAAACATGGGGTGATCGGAGGCGAACGCGCGGGGGAGTGGCCTCTCAACACAAGTGAAGTTTCGTGATGCTCAGAGCGGGGGGCGTATTCGGGTGGAGGCAAAACTTTAGCCTTCCATCTGGGCAAGAGTGGAACAAAAAACGGTGGGGAGGCGTGTGGAAAAAGCAAACGGATAAACAAATTGGTGGACGAAGATCGCTAGAGGGGGATGAGTTGTCAGGGCGCCTACCGGAGCGGCCCCAGATGACGGGCTAGGATATCGGGGAAAGGGTCAATCACAACTCGACGGCGTTAAAGAAGTACCGACATGAATCCTTGTGGGTCGTGATAGGAACGAGAAATATTCTATTGGGGGCGGGGGGAGGGGGGGGGGGTGGGCGCCGACGGGGGAGGGGGGTGGGGGGGGGGTGGGGAGGGGGGTGGGGGGGGGGTGGGGGGCGGGGGGGGCGGGTGGGATGGGGGGGGGATGGTTGTGGGGGGGGGGGTGGGTGTGTGGGTGGGCAGGTGGGGGGGGGGGGGGGGGGGGGGGGGGTTGCGGGTCTGAAGGGGGGGGGGGGGGGGGGACTCGGGGGGGAGGTTGAGGGGGGGGGGGGGGGGGGCGGGGGGGGGGGTGCATTTTTTCCAGGGGGGGGGGCGGGGGGGGGGGGGGGGGGGAGGATGAAGGGGTCTGATCACGGGCGGGGGGGGGGGGGGGGGGGGGGGGGGGTGCGTCAAAATCGTTGGAGGGGTGGGTACGGGTTGAACCCCCAACGCGGGGGGGCAGGGCTATAGGACGCTGGTGCCCTGTGGAGCCCGTGCGCTGACAGGTCCATCGGGCTCTCCCGGAAGTGCTGAGGAGAACCCTCGGGGGTAGTGGAACAAGGTGCGGGATGTGGGGCGAGGGGGGGTCGGACTGTGGACCATGCCAAGGGGGGCGGGGGGGAGTAGGGGCCAATCTGGTTTGACTGGACGGTTTGGGGTGGGGGGGGGGGCGAGGGGGTCGTTAGGCCGGAAGGGGGGGGGGAGAGAGGGGGGGGGGTGGGGAGGGGGGGGGGAGGGGGGGGAGGAGGGGAGGGAAGGGAGGGGGGTGGGGGGGGGGACAAGAAGGGGGGGGGAGGGAAAGGAGGAGGGGGAGGGGGGGGGAGAGAGGGGGGGGGGGGCGGTGGGGTGGGGGGGGGGGGAGGGGAGAGCCGGCGCACGGGGGGGGGGGGGGGGGGGGGGGGGGGGGAGGGGGAGGCGGGGGGGGGGGGGGGGGGGGATGGGGGGGGAGAGGGGACTGGTGGCTGGGGGGGGGGAGGCCGGGTCGAGGGAATTGCCGGAGAGGAGAAAGGGGCACCCTCAGGCGAAGTTGCATGGAAGGAATTCAGGTATCTGACTTCGACAAAAAGACAATCCCGTTAGAGGCTGAGATGGGATGATGGGAGTGTCAGAGGAGGGGGGGAGAAGTCGGCGGTGTAGACTTCGGATCCATAAGGAAACGAACAGGGCTCTGGGTTATCGGAAGGTGGAAGGGAGGGGAGGTATGCGTCTCGGCGAAGGAGGAAGGAACTTACGTGGGTCCTGAGCAAAAGGAGATAAGCCTGGATTGAGTAGGGACTGATGGAGTACAGTGACGCTCTCTTGTCCTAATGGATGGGAATTAACTAGACGCTGCCTTGGGGTTGTCGTGTATGTACGGTGGGGCTTAGGGCATTTAAGATGCGCTATCTTTGTACGGGGAGACCCTGGCCGGGCCTAAGGCGGACGAGCAAATTTCGTGGGGGATGGGGGGTGGGTGTCAAAAAAACAAGGAGGACAAGGCTGACGGAGGGCGGGCGAAAGAAAAAAAGTGTCCGGCTACAGAAGTAGAGAAATCGAAAACATGGGGGAGGGTTGACAAGGCCGGGCGGGGGTCTGGGGCGAATAGAAGATTTGGGAGGGATCCACGTCAGTGGACTTTCTGGGGGCCCTTGGGCAACACGAGAAGACTCGGGTAAGGATAAAGGCCTCGATGACGCAGGATCAAATTGTGATTGGAGGGAGTTCGGACGGTCGAGCGTGTTTAGTTTCGATGGCTCGTCTCTCAAACAGCTGGGGCCTCCCTCTTGTGAGATATCACCGAAAGTGACTTAATGGGAGGAAATCGGTAGGCGGTGTGCGGGTAGCAGACAGGCAGGGGTAAGACCGGGGCACATTCAAGGGTTTCTGCCGGATCTCGAAGAATTAGAGGTGAAATTGCCAGAGCGCAGGGCCTCATTCGCTGTGGGGGGAGCCGTGCGGATTATTAGGTAGGTGGAGTTACAACAAAGAGGGTAGCGCATTCGGTGTGCCTCAATATTTGCGTGAACGGTAAGGGGTGGAAGGAGAGGATTTGGGGGGAGATAGATGAGGGGGGGGGAAAATGTGGGGGGGGGGGGTCGCGGAGGGCACAGGAAGGGAGGGGTAGGGGGGGGGGAGTAGGGGGCGAATCTGGTTGGTGGACATGTCGTTCCTTCACCTTGGGATAGTGTGACCGTTGTTGTTGCTGCTCAGGGGAAAGACTGCACAAGTTCATCTTACTCGGCCTCGTCCATGGGGGAAAATGTAGAGCTCCTCTGAATGAGGGTAGGAGGTGAGGTGAGGAGTGAGGAGATCCAGAGAAGTGAAAGGGGGAGAGGAAACCATGCAGGATCGGAAGAGCGGAGGGGGTCAGGGGGTCCGCTTGAGAAGGCTCGGGGGGCCGAGTGAGGGGGCAGTGATCCAGGTGAGTTGTGGACGGGAGGGGCCCAGTCATCTAGCCGGCTGCGATGTCCTTCGATCAGTTATACCTCCTGACCATGATTCGCCGGGAGTGGGACACGAGTATTGGATTAATGGCAGGGGTGGGTGTTCCGCTAAAGAGTGGACTCCAGCTGAAGAAACCGGTCACATGATGGCCGGCTCTCATGGTGTTATTAGGCACGGGGAATCTCTCTGACGGCGTCGGGGGGAAAGAAGCGGCCCGGTGACTCGTTCCATTCTTTCATTGGTGTTGGAGTTATGGGGCCGTCTTCACATCCGTTTGTGGCTCCTAGGGGAAGGGGATCATTATCGAGTGCATTTTGGGGGGGCATGTTATGCGCCCTGGTGATCTGTCAGGACAAGTGAGTCTCGAGTTCACTAGGGTCTGGGTTCTAGCCGAGCAACTCTTCCCCAACTCCACGCCCCGATGGTCTTCATAGGCTTGTAGAAGCCTCTCTGCTGTACATCAAAGGTAAGGATCTAATTGCCGGGGGAAGGAAGTAAAAAGAAAAAAAAAAACAAATAGAACAAAATCAAAGAAAAAGACCCGGAGTTGAAGGAAAACAGGGCACCCAGCCCGCAGGACGGCTGCGAGATACTCCATGTAAAAGGCGGGCCAAGAAAACAGCTGAGGTCGTAAAAGTGACGTTTATGGAAAAACCATGGGTCCAACCTGTGGGGAAAAAGGTATACGGACAGCAGGGAAATGAAGCTGGTAGCGCTGCTAATGGACAACTAAGACGCCAAGGCCAAAATTAACTCGGGGGCATCGGGGTAGGGTCCTTGCAGCTTCGCTCACTAATTTCCGTCAGTCATCAACACTCCACGTTAAGGACTGGGAACCTTCCCTGGCAACAAACGCAACGGAGGAGGAGGGAGTTAGGGGAGTGAGTCCGTCCAAAAACAACAGGCGGAAAAAGGACTCCGGGTTTAAACAATCAAATCAGGGGAACAATTGCGCAAGGGTGCCGTGAAGGAAGTGGCGTAGGGGGGGGGACCTCTATTTGACGGCGGTCTCAATAGCCGTACTGGAACACAGGGTGCAGATCGAGGAACAGGAAACCAGGGCTCACGCTCAACTCGCGCGAGCGAACGCGAGTGGGGAAAAAACGGCCCCCCAGGTGAACACCGTGGAAAACGATAAAGATGCCGGAGGGGCAAGACTCACCAGTGAAGGCAGGAGGCTACAAGCAGCGCGCGAGGAAACCGACAGCAGATCAATTACACGGTTGGAAGTGGCGTCAAAAAATGGACGGAAACAAGCGGTGATAGATGGTGTTGGGGGGCCCGAAACCCCCACCTCAACATGGAACAATGAGATCGTCAAAGACGGGATGGGGGAGGCCGGGGTGTGTCCAGGCGCTTCCAATGACCGCCAAAAGGGGAAGGAAATCAAGATACAGAGCGGCTGTCTCTGGGCACCCGTAAGCGGGTCCCTGAACCGGAGATCCAAGACATGAGAGGTTGGGGGAATCCGTCGCCTTCTGAGCCTTCCGCCTTTTTGCGCGGTCTCGTGCTGGTCGGGGGATCAAACTAATCACAACCCGACTCTCCAGAAGAGGGCCTATTTCCTTCAGCGCAGTGATTCACCTCGAGTCGAGCGGATCGGGAGATTTTAAGGGGCGGATTGCTCGTGTCAAGTGGGGTGCCATCAGGACCTACGAAGCTGGTTGGGGGGTGGGGCAAAACGACCAAAGAGGGATATCTTAGGCGTAAATGCGAACAAAAAGTTAAAACGGCACAAAGGACAGCTAAAAAAAGGGGTGGGAACGGAGCGAAAGCAAGAAAATCAGAAGAAAGGTAAAGAAAGATGAGCACCGGGACCCTTTAAAAACGGACGGATTGGGGGGATCTGCCGGACCAAGGCATAAACAGGATGCTCTAACACAGTCTGGGAAGCTAATCCGGCAGCAACGCTCCCCTTCAGAGACAGATCGGGAGACTCTCGTCCCATCTTTCCGGAGTTCTGAGGTTCCCAGGATCCCCATGGGGCCTCCGCCCCAGTGCGTTTGGAGAACGGATCTACCGGGACCAGGCAGAATCCAAGGGTAAAAACGAGAGCCTCAAATACTCAATTCACGTGACTGGTACCCATCAAGACCACAGGAGCCAAGGCGTTGCGGATCATGAGAAAGGGAAACGAAAACCCCCAGTCTCGGGGCGCTCCTCACATTCCGCAGACCGCTTGGTTAGCCTCCAAACACTCAGATTTGCTGACTTTCTCGTTTCCATTGACCAATTCAGGGCGCCAGCCCCCTCCAGGAACGCCCTAGAGAGGGGACGCGCGGTGTATATCAAAAGACTCGTAAAGCGGGGAGCGAACAGATTCGAGAAGTTAACGAGGCGCGCGCAGGAAGCGGAAAAAGGGGAAGCGAAGGGGAAAAGAAATCGGGAAAAAAAGAGTACGCAAGAACGAACACACCGCAGCAAGAGGGCCTTGGGGCCCGAAACCGCGTGGCTAAAGCTAGTCAAAGTTGAAAGATAAATTGTACATCGGTTGTGTTAAATGATAAAACCAAAGAACGGATGGTATGAAATACTATAATAAAAACCGGGAGTAAAAAAGACATTGAACCACTTATCGATTGGCTCATCGTGGAGGAGCATGGGCCATGGCCCGTTAGAAGGGGAGGAGAGTACTTCGGGAATATTTCTCAGCCCGCCTGAGTTCAAAATGAAAGAAAAAGGAAAAACATTGGGCCGGGTCCTGAGGAGACAAAGGACAACAGGATCAAAAGGATTGTCGATAAACACAGTTTTACCCGCTGGCACGTGGGGTCTGGAACAGTATCAAATAAAGGTCATTCGGACGCAGTAAAACTCGGCGTCAAAAAAATAAATCGCCGAAAAAAGGGGGGTAGTTGTTAATTCTGCAAGGGAAGGGATCGGAAGAACAAGTTGGTTCAGGTTCCATTCCCCGAAAAGGGGGGGGCGGTGGGGGCCCCGATTTAGTTATTCGGGAATTAAGGAGGCCCTAGGCTGCGTAGGTTCCAAAGCCGTTGGCGCCGGAGGGGGGGGGGAAAGAAACAGACTGCCAACTATTGGGGTAGAGAGGATCTGGGGATTAATTTTATATGTCTCCGGCATCGGAAATCCGTCGCGATGCAGGTGTAAAAAAAAAAAATTTCCTGGTGAGAACACCCCTCAAAGGAGTGAAGGGCTTTCAAAAGCGCTCTCGGCACGGTCAGGGGGCGTGGTATCCCGCTCGAGCTGAAATCACGACCCGCGGAGATAGCCCTGGGGTATACAGCAAAACCGATAGTGAGTGGAACATACGTCATACCTGCGGGTTATTGAAAACACAATCAAAAAACGAGGAGGAGAAGAATGCCGGAACAAAAAATACCCTACGACATAAAAACCAACGCCAGCTTCAGAAAAGAGCGCGTGTCAGAAAACGGCAAGGAAAGCGCAGCGGAAGGTTTGGGCACGGGACGCCGAACTAACCGAGAAAGCAAACCGCCTGTAAAAAGGAGAAGCACGGCGAGGAACGCTCTGGGATTGATATCGGTAAGTGAATCGGAAGGGAACACCGGACCGCCTGAATTGATGGAAGAAGTGGGGACGGAGTGAGATGGAAATGCAAACAGAAAAACGCCGCCCGCCGAAGATTGGTCCGGTGGCTTGAGGTGTGGGTGCCAACACAATCGGATCAACAAGGTGAAGGGGAGGGACGAAGCCAAACTTCAGGCTCCCGGCGAGAACTCGCGACAGGGGAGGGGGGAGTCCGAGAAGCAATGTTAATTGGGGGAGGAAAAATCCGAGGCAAGGATTTCGCAACAGAAAAAGATGGACGGGTGCCCGTGTTCACAGGAGCCGAGGTCCAGAGGAGCGAGACTGTTCTACTGGGTCAGGTAAGGCTCGATCTGCACGGCAGTCAGCACGTCGGAACGGACGGGGAGGCAATCGGTCGGGCTAAGGCGACCAGGGGGTGTACGCAAGGGTCCAATCAAATTCGCCGATTATTTGTGAAAAAAACGGATGGCCGAGTGAGGACCGAAACGAAGGGTGGGCAAGATGAAGGGAGCAGGTCAAATGGGTGGATAGACTTATGAAGTTATCTTCCGACCGCGTCCACGGCAATAACGAAAGTGCTATAAAAGTGGGAAGGGCGGCGACGGCGGACTATATAACCAGAGGGGCATGCTGCGAAAGCATAAGGTTCGGCAAAGTGGAAATCTCAGGCACAGCAGCCCTAAAAGTCGGAGGGAAACGGCTCAGTAAAAAAGCAGAAGGACATCCTGCGGAATGGGGTGGTAGGGACACCGGCGCCGAGTTTCGAAAAGTGCATATGGGAGTATCGGAAAAAACCGGCCATTCGAGTCTTGGGGGAAGTATTTATGCCTAAGTCGACAACAAACAAAAAATAGTAGAGGAAGAGGAAAGAGATAGGAAAAAGCCATGGAATAAGTCGATGTCAGGGCGCGAAATCAAATAGAGCCCGAGCAGAGCGAAAAACGAAAAAGGCACCCAAAAACGCGCGCTGATTTGACTCGGAGCCTTGACTTCAGAACGTTTGTCAAACCACGCACTTGTCAGTGGGATCAGTGATGGGGGAAAAAAAATTACGTTGCTAAACTGGGCTGACGCAACCGCCTCGGTAACAGACAAAGCAAAACAGCAACTGCGATGAGACGGGGGGTGCCGGAAAGAGGGAGGCAGATACTTTTCAAAACGCAAATCCACCAAGTGTCCATACGCGAGGGAACCTCGTGGCAGGGAATAAAAAACGGGCCCATACCGATGTGAAAACAACGTCAACGGGCAATGTTTCAGGTTGGGACAGGGCAGCCAGGTTCTTAGTATTTACCAAACGCTGGGAACGGGGGACTGCTACAGGAGCCTTCACAAAGTTCAAGAGTGAGCATGAAAACGACCCAGTGCTAAGCTCCAAAGCGCAGCGGAACGAGTAAGGGAGTGAACTGGAACTCAATTTGACGCAAAGGGAAGGATGCATGGACGGAGAGCTGCAGGAAAGCTACAGTGAGGCTTAGCGAAAAAGCCAAGGCGAGAGGGAAAAAACCCGGCGGGAAGCCAGTAAAGGGGGGGAGCGGTAAAGTAACCCCCATGCCTGAACAAAAATCGTAGGGTGTTTGGCAAAACAGAAAAGCAAAAAAGAAAAATGATAAAATCGAAAAAAAGGCTGAAGCTGTTGTTCAAAAAAGGCTTAACACTCCGCCCAAAAGAAGGGTCCTGAATCAGCAAGCGGCGGGGGCCGGCACAAGTTGACGAGGGCAAAAACCCTCATTCAACGACATCGGGGTTGAACAAAGGCCTGCACAACGTCGCTGGACGCTGGGTGCCGAGGGCTCGACGGGGGGTCTGGAGGTACAATCACCAAGCAACAACCGAAGGTCCGTGGCAGTACCTAGAACGTAAATAGACAAAATTCTAACGGGATGTGGTCGTATTAAGAATTATTGCTAAATTGTTTCTTTCATACAATTTCTTAATGATCTTCTTTGGGTCAAAAACGGGGGCTACAGAGGAAAAGATCTATCTCTAGTAACACGTCGATCAAGAGGGGAAACTGAGTACAAACCACTACATCGGGGAGGGACGGAGACGAAGGGATGAAGCTTCTATCAAGAAAAGGAAAATAGCAATAGGCTCCTTTACGTCGGGAAAAGAATGAGGAGTTTTTAATCAACGACCGGGCAATCAATTAATGCTAGAAATTCATCTAATATCAGGAAGGGAAGGAAAATCAAACGGGAAACCAACATAAAAATCGGAAAAAGAAAATCGTCACACTACTTGAAGCATTTAAGATTAAAACAAAGGCCATCCATGAGCTCCCACAGTTCGGTTGGGTGAAAATAAACAAAAATGAGAAAGAGAAAATGGACATCAAGTAAGAAATCAAAGATGAGCCCAGCACGAACCTAAACGTCGGTAATCGTAACCTGCAAAAAAAGAGCGTTGCGATCAAAGAGCTCCATAGCGAAACACGATGCGGCGAGGAACTGTAAAACCGGCTAACCTCCAAGAAAGCAATCTTGAGAAGGTGTTAAAGACTAAATCGGAAAGAAACGTGGATTACCAGAATTACGGGTCCGTTGGGGGGGGTGTACGGTTCGAGCAGGCATCGGCCAAGGCCTCGCCAGGAGTAAAAATAAATAATGTCAGAAAGTAAAGAAGACCGGGGCGAGACAAGAAAGGAACAGGGACCAGAGAAACGCTTGGGTCGCAGCTAGAGCAGGGTCTACATTAAAACTGCCACAGTGGGGGGTTGGTCGGGAAGCTCCAAAAAAAAAAACGGAGGAGGGGGGAGGGGAACTTGAAAAAACGTGGGGGGGGGGGCGGGGGGGGGGTCGGGGGGTGCTGTCCTCCGGGGCCTTTCTCGGGGAGCGGCGGGGGGGGGGGGGACCCGGGGGGGGGGGGGGGGGGGGGGAGGGGGGGGGGGGGGGGGGGGGGGGGGGGGGGGGGGGGGTGGGGGGGGGGGGGCGGGGAGGGGGACTGGGGTAGCGAGTGGGGGCAGGGGGCGTTAGGCCCCTTTTCGGGTGCGGTCTCCTATTTGCGAAAAAGGAACGCAGGTGTATTTACAGACCTGGGGCAACGGCGCCAGGGTCCTATGTCGAGCTCTCAGGGTGGTTCAAAAGGCGTCTGAAAGAAGAAGGGGAGGGGGGGCGGCACCGCGGGTTTGGGAAGGGGGATTCGGGGGGGGGGGGGCACCCGGGTGGGAAGAGCTTGTCTTCGGAGAGAAAAAGTGGAAAACAGCTGCGTAAGAGATCCAAAGGGAACCCAGGGGGTATCTCGTCAAAACAGGATGTATCAGTGCAAACGCGCTGGGGGGGTTGGGGCCAGTGAACCTGCTACGCCAGGGGGGGGTGGGGGTGGGGGGGGGGGGGGGGGGGGGGGGGGCACTTTAGGTCAACGTGCATGGAAAACGCACTGGAGTATTTAGAGGGGCAAAAAACGTTCCAGGGGGGGGAGCATCTTAGCGAGTTTTTCAAACAGCCCGGGGGGCGGCGCGTGAATCGAAAACTGGGGATGCCAAATAGGTGGGAGGGAGAAAAATAGATGGGGAGATTGAGTCTGGGGAGCCTTCAACTGAAAAATCTTCAACGAGCCGGAAATCGATCATGGGGAAGGGCCCGGGCGGCAGCAACCAAAGAAAAGGCGGGAAGCGGGTACCGGCGACTAAGGGAGTCAGGGGATGGTCTTGAGAGAACGCCAGCGTCGGGGGCATCCCGAAAATCAAAGGAGAAATGATGTGCGAATCCCGTTGATCCATGCGAGATATACGAGCATCGCCGCGTGTTTGCGTTGGACAACACCTAAAAGAAAAAAGCCGGAGGACTGAAATGTCAAGGACAGAAACCAGCCTGCCACAGCCCGAGTTCGCGGAAAAACGAGTGGAAAAGGAGGAGGAAGCAGAGATCGGGGGGGGAAGAAATTGGGACTCATTTACCGCAAGGGCGCCGAACGCGCAAACCGCAATAAGAAAAAATCAAAGCGGAGGACAAGGCTAGGGAAAATAAGTAGTTCATAAAAACGGGGAAAGACCACGAGGCACGTGAGATTGAGGCTCGTGCGTGGGAGGGCGGAGATTGGGAAAAAGCAGATGAAACAAAAAGCCTCTGACGAGTGGAAGGGGGTACGGTTGGAGGGAGGTTTTGGGACCAAAAAAAAAGCAGAACCTAGGGTTCAGAGGGGGCTGGACGAAAAGAAACGCAGTAGCAGCATGGCGAGAAAAAAAAGAAGAAAGGGGTTTTGCAGGCCGAACAACGGGGCAACTGGAGCTTGCGAATCGAAAGAGGGGGGATGCGCTCACGGGCGAAACTGGAGGTAAAGTGGTTCACCATCCTACCTAGGACGCTCAGCCCGCTTTAGGAAAACAATGGGTCCGGGTCATGGGATCGCTGCACAAAGGGTAAGAAAAGGAGGGTCGCCTCCGGGCAATCCGGCTGTAAAAAAAAACAAAAGGTTTCGGCAACTTAAAAAAGACAAAAGGGCGACGAGGATGGGGGTGTCCACAGAAAGGATGGCCGCTGGGTTCCACGGCAAGTAAAAAAAAAGCGACGGCCAGGGGGGAAATGGGGGAGAAAACTTAAGGACGCATAGCCGGGAAGGTCTAGCACAAACAACGCAGTGCAGGAGCGAGGGCCGGAGAGCAAGAAGCATGAGAGGACCATAACATTTTGGGAAAGCAAAGTTATGGGTGAAAGAAAGCATCCAATACAAAGGAAGGTGCGCCCTAGCGAATTAAGATATCGACCGAACTATGAGGAAGTTGGGTGGGACTGGAAGCCAGGTCGCGCTGTCTGGAACGATATGGAAGGGAAGACGGAAGGGATTTGAAGTATTTATGACCTAGAGAGAAACAACAAACGTAGGGGAGGATGAAAGTAGCATCACTAAGTCAAAGAACGAAGTCAGGGGCGACGAGTGCGACCGAAAAAACAAAGACCCCGGAGTAAAGGGAAAACACAGGACCCAGAAGCGGCGGGGCTGAAGACTCGTCATGGAGCTCGTGTTAACCGCACTAAATTGGAGTATGTGGGGTGGAAACCAGGGGGGCCAAGTGGGTGGCAAAAACTGGAGGGGCGGAAAAGCAGAAATTGCCTACTGGTCTGCTCCATCCGCAAACCCGGAAACGCAAAAGCGATAGGCAGGAGGTTGAAAAGGAAGGGAAGCGGATCTGGGGAAATAAGACCTTTGAAGTAAAGGATCAACAAAAGTGAAGGGCAAGGCCTCGTCACCGCGTCCGTGGGGGAACCAGCGCATCACGTCAGGGTGAAAACAATCATCAAGTTCGGAGGTTGGAATTGCCGGAATTCTCGAAAGGGAAACAAAAAAAGTGAAAGCGGTGAGGACATTAAGGAGGAAACCCGTGGGTCAGAGTCGGCGGGAAGGGAATAAGGTATCGCAAAATCCAGCTCTAGGGCTGGCAAAGGAAGGGGGGTGGAACGTGCACGAAAGGGAGACGTCAGGGCTAATCCATGGAAAATATAGAGGCAAAAACCCACGTAGGACTGGGTCACAAAGCCAATTGAGATATTCTAGAAAATGCTGGGCAAAGGAAACAAGGAGCTGGGAAAGTCCATCCCATAAAAGGACAAACGAAGGATAAATGGTTTTGGGGGGGGCAAACCATCAGGTCAAACTGGAAGATAAAAAAAAAAGAGTAAGACGGGCGGCGGACTGTTTTGTTGAAAGCAACTTCCGATCAAGCCCAAACCGAGCCTCAATGGCACATCAGCGGGGTGGGCGGGAAAACCTTAAATTGCCCTTGCCTAAGAACTCAAAAACGAGGTTCTCAAGAACGAGGCTTCGACTGGACAGATCCCGGGTTGTGCAGGAAGGACTCAAAGTTCGGCGTGTCACTAGCCAAAAAAATCTAAAAACCGAGGTAGCCGATGGAGGGGTCGCAACCGGTGCAAGCGCAGGTCGGGTCGAACAAAAGGGGTGGGAAGGGGGTTTAAATGGCGCTGTGCTGGAAAGGAAAGGGTCCAGGCCTACCGAACGGGGTTGGGGTTCAAAACGTACCGCGGAAAATGACGGGGATGTATCAAATTATCAACTGGAACGAACAATGAAAAAGCGCGTCGGGGAGGGAGGGAGGGCGAAAAAATAAGCGGCGATAAGAACCAAAGAGCAATAGAGCCGTAACGCTTTAAAGGCCTGCGAGTGGTGGGGGGGGGGGGATGCAACTACCCTCCGGGAAGCAATATAGAAGAGACAAAACGGGAATACTGGAAGAGTACAGAAGGAAAGCTTAATATCAAGGTCGGGCAAACAGATCGAGGGATAGAACCAAAGGCTGAACAGTTTGAAGAGTGGGGAAAAGACAAGGGCCAGCCCCAAATGGACTGGTCCCCTGCAAGGAAATAGAGGAGCGATTCCAATCCCTAACTAAGAACCGATGCTGAGAAAATAACGAACCAGCACCGTAAGGGCGAGCGAACGGAAACAAGCGGGGATTGGTCTCTCTGAAGATAAATAAAAAAGACGACGAAACAATTACAAAGGGGACGCAGGAGGAGTATCAAGCGGGGGAATTGCGCCTCAGGAAGAAAGAGACTTTAAAAGGACGTAAACGACGCGTAAAAGAACTGGTATAGACCAGCGGAATTATCCGTTGGACGGGGGGCGCGTAGACAGGAAAGCGGAAAAATGGCCAGCAAAGGGAAGTAAGGGGCCTCAACATGATGGGAAAGAAAGAGAAAGACAGGCATACATCGGAGGGAAATATCAGGCCCGGGCTTGCGAAGATCCGATCATTTTAAGCCAGGGCAGAGGGTTGGG
>Ga0179593_1616015_pt1 | contig 18921 bp, 15 predicted proteins | sample CZODoug2_1_08_16_FD_185931 | JGI IMG/M metagenome (GOLD analysis project Ga0179593, IMG submission 185931) | Vadose zone soil fungal communities from Angelo Coast Range Reserve, California, USA - CZODoug2_1_08_16fungal (PacBio error correction) | ecosystem: Environmental > Terrestrial > Soil >...
TGACTACTAAAATATAAAGACAAAAGAAGCAACAAATAGGAGGAAGGGGGAGGGATTCAGGCCCGGTACGGGAGACCACTTCTCCAAGGCGTGCACCCGCGCTGAACCAAACTGACGGAAAGGAGAGAAGGTTCACTGGTCTTCAACTGATTCCGGCCCTAAACGAAAAAAAAATGAAGGAAGGAGAGCCTAGGAAAATTCCATTTAGAAGATAAGTGTCGACACTTTTTACAGGGGTCATTCACGAAAAAAAAAAATTGGCGGTTGATACGAAAAAGGTTATTGGGGTCAAAAGAGGGAAAAGGGAGGGGGGGGAGGAATTTTCATACACGACTGTCTAGAGTGAGAAGGGCGAGACGACGTTGCCGGATTTGCTGGCCGGATCCGGAGCAAGTTGAAAAACGAGAAGGGGAGTATGTTTTTTAGACGTAAGACTGGTCAAAACCTTCCAGTTTACACTAGTCCCCAGCCTGCACCTGGTCCAAATGAGAGATGGAGAAGTTGCGGTGGATGACACGGCGAACTTGTGCTGGGCAGGGGCAAGTCGTGTGTCCTAAGGGACCGGGGACGGGGGACTTCGCCAGGAAAACAGGGGAAAAAGGGGGATAAAAAAAAAAAACATTCGGTAGCTCGAAAAGGCCTGGAAATGTCGAAGGGAGCAGCGAGCAGGGAGAAACCTCGTCATTCAGTTCAAAAATTCTTGATCAGACCTGTTTTCGAAAAAAGGGGAATCGGAGGGTCCCAACTCGGGGGGGGCGGTCGGTCGGTGGCGTTCATAAGAAAACACCTTCGGCGAGATGGGGAAGCCGACGGTATGCGCCGAAAAGGAGGGAACCAAATCTAAAGTTCCGTACCGTAGACGTATCGGCCCGTGCAAACCGATCTGCGCCTACCTGGGGCGAAAAATCAATAGGAAAAAGAGGGGAACTGATGTGGCTTGTGCTACCACAAGAAAACAACTCGTTGGAAAAGGGGGGGGGGTGGGGGGGGGTAACTCCACGGGGTGAGCTAACTCAACGAATGGGAAAAAAAAAAGGGGGTTGGGACCGGCGGGGTTAACGTTTCTCCGTTTTGTTCCTTCAGAAAACAAGTCTCGTGACAATCAAAAAAAAGGGACCTAAGCGGGCTGGACTAAGTCGGCGATAGGGAGCGCTGGCGGGGAGGAGGGCCTGGTCGGGGCCGAGACTACTAGGGGGGAAGGGAAGGATGAAAAAAAAGGGGAGGTCAACGAAAACCGCTTCGAAGAGGAAAGGGTCTCTTCGTGATACAAGTGGCCGTACGAAATTGAAAAAGGAAAAATATGGCTCGAAGGGATGAGAACTACGCATAAAATGTTAAACTTGGCAAGGATGCTAAGAAGCGACGAGCACTGACGCGAGCAGATGTTTAAAACAAAAAGCCCCTTCCCAATCAAGAAACGCTAACGTAAGGAGAGAAGCACTGGTCCGATATGCATCTTTAACGCGGGGCCATGACGGCGCCGTCGGGCAGCGCCGGGAAAAAAAGGGTCCGGCCCTCCGGCGTGGAAAGATTCCTCGTTGGAACGCGGCATAGAGGGCTACAGCCAGGAGGGACTGAAGCCTAGGTAAGGGGGCCGCCTTTGGAAAAGGAAAAACGGAAAACATGGAAAGGGGGAGAAACCACAAAACTCAGGACACGACAAAGATTTCAGACCTCGTGGAATGCAATGGCTTTGAATTCTTCGTACATGGTGTCCCCCGTAGTTCGCGGCCCATTATGCGGAAAAGAACTCAGGACTCCCCCCAAACAGATTCAGGCGGCGTTCGGGGGGGGGAGCGGCACTCTTCACCACGTTTCAGAAGAGAAATCCGGGCCTGTAAACCACTACTTCAATACCTTCCGAAAAAAAAAAAAAAAGAAAAAAAAATAGAAACGCCCTACCTTTGTGTCGGTTCAGGATCATGAAAACGGAGGGAAGGCGGGGGGGGGGAAATGCTTGGATACCTATTCCGGACGCGACGCAGGTTCCGTCGGCGTGGCCGTCGCGGCGGTGGCGAATAGGTGAGGAGGGGGTCTTGTAAAAGAGGGTCGGTTATCATTAAACATCAACAACCTAAACGGGGGTTGGGAGACCCGGGACCTCTACGAAAAGGAAGTCTGAAAGCGTTGCTGGTGGGAGGAAACCCTTACTTACAGTGAAGAAATAGCCACGAATAAGAAACCGTTCACGGCATCATCTCCTCTGAAAACCAACAAAAACAAGGAGGGGGGGTAGTGATGACACCTTGACGTGTAACGGAATTTAAACACGAAAGGTAACATACCGCGAACCCCATCCAGAGCAAAGGCCATCAAAAAAAAAAAAGCGAGGTTACGGCGTCCTTGGCAAGGTCCTTACCATATAGGTTGAAGTTGCACTGAGGAAACATAAAGGGGAGATGAACATGTTAATCCAAACGAAGACGAGGGCATGCCTACTGCGAGGGAAAAGCAAAGAACTTGGCGCGGGTATTCGGTACCAGCATCACGGACCTCCAAAGGCCTGAAGGAACTACAAAAACAAAAAGGATAGGGAGGGTTGGCTTAAGGCACGCGTACTGGGTGACAACCACCGTGGTGGAAGGCCGGGCGGCGAAAACTCCGGGACGTACACTATGAGCGGTCATTCCGCAAGGGGGGGACACCATTTAACTACATTGCACAAAAAGGCTTAAAAAGAAGAGAATCTTACAACCCGCATTCTCCGATTTTGGCGGGGGGAAGAGCACGATGGGTGCGCAGGGAGATGCCGGCAATCAACGTCGAAAAAAAGGTGAGGAAGCCCGACAAAAGGGCAGCGCCTAGTCAGAGGTGGATGACACGGAAGGAGAAACGGAAACCAGCGTAAAAAAAAGTACAGCTGATCATGATGAGCCGCCCCCGCAAAGTCAAAAAAGAAAAGGGGGGAAAGATTCTCCTGTAGAGGGGGTGGGGGGGGGACGTAGCGGTTTTTTCGGCCAGAACAAGGAAAAATTGAATCGAGGGAATTGAAAGATCGAGAATAAATGTGCGTACGCGAAAGGTGTCCGAAAGAATAATCCTGGCTCCCAGATCAGGGAACTCGATTCGTACGCCCTATGAGCAATAAAACCAGTTCTCACGAAAAGATAACGAGTAAGGGGTTTTCGACAGAGGCTCCCCCGTCCCACAACTGTCAGGCCGGTTAAAAAACCATGCCAAGCACCATAAACCTTACTTCGGTAATCAGCGAACGCACCGCACGGGAGAGGGGAAAATCTCCGGCACGCCTGAGGAAAGAAAAAGAACAACGACGACCTGAAAAAACAGAAGTTGTAGAAAAACAAAGAAACCCTTTGGACACGAGACGTTGGGGAAGAGCGCACCCTAATCTGGACGGGTGATAATCGGCTTATGGCAAGGAGGAACCATTAAGGAAGACGCCGTTGAAGTCTCCAACAAAGACGACACTTTAAAAGCGAGCTGGTTAGGTGCCGTAAGGAAGTTCCTAAGGAGACAGCGAGGACCCGATCTAAAGGATTTTCAGGGGTAACCCACCAGACGGGGGAAAGGAAAAAGCATCTGTTAAGGAAAGCGACACCTGGAAAACCAGGTCGGATCCAAGAAGTCGCGAACTGAACGGACGACGAACTCGCAAGGGGGGAAAAAGGGCGTTCCCCTACTGCCGCGAGGAAAGGGGGGTGAAGGTTTGAAACCCGTCTGCAACGCGGGGAGGAAAAAAAAGAACCTGAAGGATCCATGGACACAAGAGTAGCGAGTCAATGTCAACAAGTGAGACGGGAAGAAGGACACCGGAAAAAGGAGGAAATCTGTGGGGCATTGGAAATGGCCTTTTCATAAGAAGAAAGGGAGAGTGAAATGAGTCATCAGAATTCAGAAAAAGGGAACATGAAGAAGTATCGTAAAATCGTTTCCATCCCTGCCAAAAGTAATCCTGCCAAACGGTCTACTCACTTGGACCGAAGAAAGGGGACGAGCCGGAAAGGAAAAATTCTCCAACTCGGTGGTGGACACTGGACTGGGGGAAACAGGGAGAAATACCAGGGGACTACACCGCGACCCAGACAATTGGAAACAAGGACTCAGCTACACTGATCTATCAAAAAAGAACCTGATGTCGGAGATTAGGTGCAAGGTCCGAAACCGCGGTCCTCCATCAGAGGAGGAAAAATACGGGGGGGGCGAAAACGAAAAAGCGCACGCGAAGGAGGGTCAGCGCTGTGAGGGACGCCTTGGAAAAAATGAAAAGCACAAACCGTGAAGACAAAAAAAAGAGGTGGTGGGGGAGCGGCCGAAGATTTTCCGGTCGGTCGGCCTCAGGAAGGGGAAAGAAGGGGGTACTGGGGGGGCTTAGCAGAAATGACCTCTCACAGTATAAGGGGACCCATTCATCGTCGGAGCATTGAAAAAAAATAAAAAAGAAAGTTGGTACACCACACGATGTCCCACTCACAGGGGAAAACGAATGGAGACGAGCGTCGGCCTCGCGTGCGCTGATGCGAAAAGGGAAAGAGGAAGCACAAAGAACCCAAAAAAACAAAGGCTAGCTGATCGCAGATGACAGGAAACAGAGAGCGAAATGGAGTGGGTACGAACGACGGTGAGAACACCGTGGAAACCGACTCGGCCAAAGCCCGCGGCGGGGGCGCGGTCACCAAACGGAAAAAGGGATAGGCGGGATGCTGTCAAATAGTTATCGGGTCAGAAAGACGCCGAAAACGCCGAGGCGGGCATCGTCTCATGTCGGAAAGCCTCAAAATGGAAAAGTATGAGGTACTCAAAACAAAACCTGATTGGGGGGAAAAGAGATATTGACAGGAATAGGCCGAAAGAGTCGACAAGGAAAAGAGCAAAGGGCAGCTTCTATGAATGGGTAATTCATAAATTGACAGCACAAACAGAGATCTATCAATAATTCGCGGGGGGGAAACGCAGAAGGCTGGTGGAGGGGGAAACTTTCGAAAAAAAAAAGGGACGAATCGTAACTACTCTCCGGATCCTACCGACTAGATCAGCCTCCGCAGGGTCCAGAGACGAGGAAGAGAAGGTCAAAGAAAAAGACATCGCAGGAGCTGCCGAAAACGAAATCAAGGAGAAATCAACTGCCCGAGGCTGAAGCTTTGACATCTTGTTGACAAACCGGGGGAAAAAGAAGAGACGGGACTGTTCACCATTTTTCCTACGATTAAAAAGGGGACAATCGGAAAAACCTTGCACCTAAAGTCTTTAAGGAAAAAAGAAGAAACAAAAGAACGGGGTCCGGACTTACTGAGAACCAAGGCGAAGAAATCTTCGGGCCGCTCTTCAAACGAGAGGAAAGTAAAACCCTTCTCATTCAACATAGAGAGGGGTGCAAAATCTCAGTTGACCATAAGGGAGCGTTCCGATGGTCTCTACTGGGTGTGAACCAAACGGCGATCGGTCCGCGGTACCGAGAATTATGCATTTCAGGGACCCTCGACCCTATATCGAAACGAAAATAGAAGCATTGGAAACTTGGAAAAACGGATCACTGGGAAAAAACTGAGTACCCTCGGCTGTCTAAGGAAAGGGGTTCGGGAAAAGAGAAGGACCCGGGGAGGGGTGTCGGAATTGTGCGCAGGTGAAAAAAAATAACTTCTCTGGAAGTACCGGTCAACAGGGAGTACAGACGGTCAGGATTACTTGCTTGCAAAAAACTTTTGGGCTAAATGTCTATTGGTCAGGTGGAGCCGTTCCTATTCCTTGGAAAAGCCTGTCGTGGAAAAGGGGAAACGCAAGGACCGGGGGCAATGATGCACAGATAGGTGTGGACACGGCGAACTTGTTCTGATAATTGAAGGAAAGAAGGAAGGGGTTGAACCTTGACGGCCAATTTGTGAGCAAGGAGAAAGAAGAAAGACGGGGTGACCCAGTTGTATCAAAAACTTTGCACGGGACGGCAAGAAAGTCTGGGGGTTTCTTAAAAAGTTATGGTACCCGGGAGAGTCCGTCGTCCAACGTTCATCCTCAAAAGTAATGAACCCGATGTCAAGGTGCCGTAAAAGATGAGGGCCATCCCGTCACGTCCTGAGTTCCAAGACAGACTTCTGGCGAGGATCGTGGCTCCGACGGGCAACGAAATCCGGGTCATTCGGCAATCACGAAAAGAAAAAACGGGCTCTCACCAGCAACGGTGCCACGTATTGCCGCCAAAGGGGGGAGCCCTCCAAAAAGCGGCGGAAGAGGCACGGGTGCAGTTAGAAGAAAAATCAAAAAGAATTGCAGGGTGTTTGGCCAGCCCGGGGAGATCTACTAAAAGGCCGTGGCTCCATCTGTCCAAAGGTTTATGCGTTAACGTTTTGACCTGAAGGGACAACCCAAAGAGTTAAGCACGTTCTTCCCGGAGCACCGGGATGCGGAATCATTACTTGCCGATTCAAGGCGCGGGTGTTAGGAGGGGGAAAGGGGGCAGTGGTGTTAAAAGAGCCTGACCGTCAAGTTAAAAGGGGAAGACAGAGTGGGTTTAAACTAAAAAGGTTCGACATCGTCTCTACTTCTTGTCAACGTGTTATTACCCTCGGATTCACTAAAGGAACGAATGAAAGATGAGGGCACGCGAAGGCCACTATAAAACTCAACCAGGTTCAGATTTAACAAGGATCTCGAGACAGAGGAGGCAGCAGTCGGGGGGGAGAAAGAACAGGATAGTAAACCACTCACTCACAGAAGAAAACCCCAGCAGAAAAACTACTCTGTTCTAGGGGTCTAATATGATCGGCGCACCACCCGTCAAGAAAAAAGAATCAACACGCAGTCTGCAACGGAAACGGAAAAAGAGGGGTCCGGTCATTTCCTCGTTACATCGAAAGAGAAAACCTGGGGGACCTTTAGAAGTCAAAAAGGGCGCGAAGGGCCGGTCTCGCATTCGGCCCACCAGAGAAGGTGGGGCGCCACACCAGGGACAATCGGCGGTTTGAAAAGATCTGACTCGTTGAATGAAAGAAGTCGGGTCACCTGTCAAACTTTTGAAGAAAAAAAAAGGGCTGCGATCATCCGCGTGATCTGATTGGAAGGTGACTTGCGGTCGTGCTTCGCCCAAGTAACACACATTTGTGCAAACGGATCTTCGGGAGGAAACTTCAGGACGGAAAAGGGAAAAAACCAAGATTTTTGTTGTCGTTACCTGGTAAAAACGTGATGTCCTGCTGGTGGAGAGGTGTTGGAAAAAAATACCAAAAACGCTAAAGAGGGACGTAAAGAAGGACTTTTTCATCGGTCGGACCATGCGATGGACCTCGTGGGAAATAGGAATCGTTGTGATACTTTTCAAACAAGGAGAGTTTAGGCTCTCCACTTCACCTCAGGAAAGGACAATGGCACACCGACCAGCGACGGCAAAAAATCGCTGGGCAGCGGCGCTGCCGCCGGAAGGGAAAGGCGTCTTTTACTGACGAACATTTGGTACATTCACACATCCACGAAACCGTCACGGGGGCAGAACCCAACAACAACACCTTAGGAAAAGGGGAGAGAGATGGGGAAAAAAATGCGGTCCTTTGACTGAAGGGGTAAAAATGTAAGGAAGCCGAACCCGCACCCCAGGCAGCACGCACACAAAGAACAGATCGTCGTCTAAGGTGTCTGAATGTCCTTACAAAGAGAGTGTTGGGGCCGGGAGCTCCGTAACCGACCCCGAGTAACAGGATCAAAAAAAGAACCTATCAACGTAGCACCACTGGCCGGGAATAAAACAACCGAAACACCTCTTTCGCGTTGTAGCAAGTCATAGGTGAGGAACAAAGCACACCGGACAAAAGGCCTGAAAGGGAACGACCCCAACAGTCACGTAGGGTTTGGGTTGGGGAAAGGAAAGTTGGGGGAAGTAGTCACCGCCAGATGTCCTTTTAAAGGAATCCATTTGTGAACTGGCCTCTAACGCCGCAACCGACAAAGAAGAAAGATGATTAGAGAAAAAAAGCACCGGTTTTCCAGGTACGAAACCGAATGGCACCGACATGAAGCCACCCGTCGAGAACTTACACCGCATGGCGGTATTTAGCGCCGGCTATGGTTGACGCAAGGAGGAGGCCGGCAGAAAGGGAAGGGGGGGAAAGAAAAAACAAAGCGTGGAGAATGTGCCGACACATGAAACAGCTACCTCGACGACTGTTAACAAGGGCTCCTGCACAGAGAAGGAAAACTAGCCATCAGTCAGAAAGGCGCGACCCCGAGTGCCGAAAAAGGCTCACAGCCGTCCATCTCGCAACGTTGCATCGTCGAAGGGAACGGGAATTGCTTGGAAGTAGAGATTGGACGCCGAAGAAAAATGCTCAGGCAAAAGAGGAGACGTGGGGGGTGGGGGGGTGGAGCCTCGATAAGTTTCATAAAAAAAAGGGGAGGTAGTATTCTCTCCATAAACTCAAGGAGGGATCCGGGGGGGGGTTACTGGAGGAGTACGCAAACTCGGGGACATCACCAAAGTTTTATCCCTAAAGAGGGGATACAAGGAACGACGTTCTGTTGACCGCGTTGCCACCCCCTGGGGGGGAAAAAAGAGGGAAGGCAGCGTGAGAAAAAAGGAAAGTAGAACGAACATCATTGACTTAGGCAAATCAGAGAGAAAAGTCAAAGGGGTCACCCGTTGATGAAACTCGGCACAGGTGCACGAGGAAACTGAGAACCGCATAAAAAGCAGAAAACTAAAAAAGAAAACGGTTTGTAGCATGTAAAAACCTGGGGCCAACTATCCGGTTATTGGGTCGCCAGCCACCATCGGGGAATCCTCGCATGGGGGAGTGGCCTCCCAGGTAGGCGGTCAGAGGAGTGCAACTGCGCCGTCAAGGCACTGTCCACGACCGATCTGGGGAGGGAAATAACTTAAGTAGCCTGAAAAAAAGTAGGGAAAACGATCTCGCGCAGGATTTTCAACGGTGAACGCCACGACGCGTAAAGGGAAAAAAAAGCCTCCCCAGGGGAACGCTCGACACAAGGGCGACCAGCATATACAATCGTGAAACGGACGACTAACGCAGCTCGCATTTTAAGAAAGAAAATCACGCCCGCGAAAAAAGTTGTCAACGGGGTTCCCCCCTCTGCGAGCGGCGAGTCAAAAAGAAACCTTACGAAAAGAAGGATGCTGGGGGCAAGGTATTAATTTAAAAGGAAGAGCAACAACGCACTGGTACATCTGTGGCATCAATGGGGACGGTCAAAAAAGGGAGGAAGAACGAGTCTCGGCCAGGAGTCATCAGGACGAAAATACTGGACCCTTCAAGACTAAAAGGGAAGGTCCGTAAAAAAAAATTGAAGCAAGGACACGTACTCCTCAATTGGAAAGTCCAGGCGATCATCGGCGCAGGAAACTCGTCTCACACCGGGAAAAACGACCGACCTTGAACAAAACAGTACTCGCAGGCCGCGTGGGACGCCAGGATGAATGGGGGGGAGAAAAAAAAGAGACCTTCTACAAGAAAACGGATAGATCTTGAAGGTCTATATCGGGGCCGTCCAAGACCTTGCCAAAGGAATGAAAAAAAAAAATGATATCGCGTTTCTCCCACAACCCGAAAAGCGCAACGCGAATCAAATGGTCCCCAGCGGTGAGCCCTCCTGAAAAGGTTGCAAATACAGGAAACCTTTCCTACCAGACCAAACCGCGAGTTTACGAGCCGGCGTAAGATTGTAACGGGAAAGACTCAGAAAGGGTGAAAAACATTAGTGTCGTTTAAGTAAAATGCCAGGCGAGTGCACGAGAAATTACGGAGTCCCATCCTCGGAAAAAAATTGAACCGCACAGGCGAGGTGTATTGATCACCTTCTTTTTCAAAAGTCACAGCCCGCAGCCGTCGGCAGTGGGACCTAGTTCGGAGGTTCGCCTTAAAAGAAAAAAAGATGGAAAAATGGGCGTAGCCGGCGGGGGAGAACGTCCCGGGGAACAGGCCGGGGAATCACGATGTCGGTGACGAAAGGGGTCAAAGCGAAGAGAACGCCTCGCCAACCCATCCCAAGGCAAGAACGACTTGACGGAGAAAGTCGGCCGCGTTCGTTGCTAGAAAAGGAGGGTACTCGGACCTCCTCTCCACGCAACAGAAAGAAGGAGTCGGCGCCTTCCTCGCAGAACTCCTGTCTCAACAAGGAGGAGAAAGAAGGGAGGTTAAAATGAGTAAAGTGGCCGAGTACCGAATGAGTCTGCGTGTTTTGCGAGCTAGTAGAAGGATGGAAGACAACGCTGACCGAAGGGAGACGGTGGTGGAGGCGCAGCAGCGTCGAACGGGGAAAGGTGAAACAGAAAACCCGGCCCCCCGCTTCTTGCAAAACCTTGAAAAAAAGAAGCACACGCATTGCCTCCGACGTCATCGACGAAAAACCGGTCGAAAGCTCTCAAGTCGGGAGCCGGTAAAAAGTCAGCGCAAGCGGAAGAAAAGGAGGCTAAAAAGAAACTCCGGAGGCCTTTAAGGGACAGATCGTTGGGACGACGGACACTCCGCGAACCGAACTCAAAAACTGGAAAAGGGGAAGAAGTGAATGTGTACGCCTGTCAAAAAAAGAGGGCATTGTGGAAGGCCTCACCCGCAAAAGGATACTGGCGAAACCAGAAGGACTAAAATCTTTCTGCCGGAAGGCAAAGAGAGGCGGGGCGGTCGGCCTCAGTGGAACACGAGGGCGTAAAGGGCGAAAAGCGCTGACCAGTTGAGATCAAGGGAGGAATGTTCTCTAACTTGGTTTTCGACAACGTCGGGCCAAGCAAGGCGATGACGGGGAAGGGGAGTCGGAAAAAAAAAAAATATCCCGAATAGAGAGAAAAAAGGGGGGAGATAGGGACGCCGAGTGGTGGGACAAGAAAGAAAAAAAGAGTCAGAGGAAGTTTGGGGGCAGGGGGAAATAGACGAAAAAAGTGGTTTTCGGAGCCAGGGGGGTCCGAGGGGGAAAAAGAACATTGAGAATGTGGAGGCTGCAGGATTTGCTGGCCGTAAAAAAGGGGATGAAAAGGGGGGACCGCTACTTTTCTTATTGTCGATTGCAGGTGGGTTCCTGATGACACTGTTCAACAACGAGACCTGTATCAAGCAAAGACAAGAAATAAGGGTAATGAGCACTTTTGCGGTAACGGACTTGGGGTTCATGGGGAAAAAGTGGAGCACCCAAAACACAGAATGGGGATCCGTCCGGTGGACTGACTGAAGAGAAATGTGGAACCCAGGGGAATCCACAACTTGAGGGGCCTGAGGCCGTGAAGCTGTGACCTTCGAATGGAGATTAACACTGCGAGCGGTCCGTCGTCCGTTTTCAGGCAGCGAAAGATTGGAGGGAGGAAAAACCGGGGTCAGTTCCGACTGATGCTAAAGAAAGGTCCTGGTGGCGTCTGAACATCCTGGGGCTGCGCGCAGGGGGTGGGCCTCCTACTTGTCCTTAGGTAACAGGCACCATCACCAGTCGGCCCGGTGAAAGGGGCTTCGGTTGTCGGACCGGTTCCCGAAGTCGCCGACCTGGGGACCTCACCAAACGCGAGGAGATCGAACTCTAGGTAGGCGGAAAAAATGCAATTATGCGGGTTGTACAAACAAGTTGGGTTGTCCGCTAGACACGGACGGGTGTGTCGCCATCGTACTGTCAGCGGGGGGAAAAAAAAAAATTGGCGGAGGGCAACCCTGGCCGTTGAGGAGGGACCGTGCTCACCCGGAATGGAGAAGGATAAGACTTGCCCTAGGACAACCTGCGAGTTAGAAGCCTGGTTGTTACCGCACTACCGTCAAGGTTGGGAGAGGGGGGGGGGGGGCAAGCAACAGGAAAAATCATTACGACATCTTCTCACTGTTCAAACGGTGGTGATAATCTGGCGAAACGAATTTCGCGAAGACAAAAGAATAATCTAATGTGGAGATGCAGAAACGAATCACCTTGGGCGTACGCAAACTGACTTCTCGCGCCAAGCCATCAAAAAAAAGAAAAGCGCTGTAAGTCTGAAGGAAAAAAACGCCCAAATCCCCCGAAGACCCGAAGAAAAAGGACTGAGGCCAAACGTTGCGAGAGGACTGGACGCGGGGGTCATGATCAAAAGAGGACTCGTTCCACTGAGGGAAAGGAAGAGACAGGAGGGCAGGCTATTCCAGGGTTGGGCAACCATTAGAGAGAAAGTTCCTTCGAAGAAAAACCGTCTGGGATCTGAAGTGATTGCAAGGAAGAGTCCCTGGCGCCAAAAAATCGGCGCCGGGCCAGAACGCCAACTCGAAAGGAAGGAAAATGGTGGGTTCCTGATTAGAGACTGTAATTCAATGTGGGCATTCGTTTTCAGAACATGGGGTAAAACCGGATTTTAGAGGCCCGAGAAGAACCCTTTAAGTCATGGGATGCGGTCGGGGGGAGGGGAAAAAAATTGACACACGTTCATAAAACGGAACTTGTCCAGAAGAATCTTCAGAAGGGAGAACCCATCCAGGGGGGGGAGGGAACTCATGCCATAGGGGAGGGCAAGAAAGCGTGATGCGGGGTAACATTACTTAGAAAAAAACATAGGCTGCGTGACATCGCCGGTCGCCACTTGGCGAAATCGTGATCAGGATCGTGTTATAAAAAATCCTGGATTGTTACGGGAGCTCAAGCCACGGAAAAAAAGAGAGGGGAAGAATTATCCAGGACTCACTCTGTCAGCCTAAGGGCTCACAGAGTCGGACGTGCTGCATGGGGGTGGCGTTAGATTGAAAGGGAGGGGGACGATATCTTCTGCAAAAAAGGGCACCGGTCACTCATCATATCTCTCAAAAAAAAAAGTGATAATTCCAACGGGGGAAGTGTCCGTGGGGTTAAGGGTGATACCGCGAACGAACAAAAAAAAAAAAAAAAAAAACACGACACGGAAAAAGAAAGATTCCGGTCCGGGCTGCCGGGATGCCAAAGAGGTGGAATTTATCTCAGGGTAACCGCAGCGAAGTGAACAGGTAAGTCAAGACTATCAACGATACCACCGCCGGTCAGAAGAGAAAAAAAAAGGGAAAATCGGACGGGGGGAAAGAATAGCAACGCATCACCGCGAAGGGACTCACGATGGCCTGAAACAACAGGGGGGGAAGACCTTAAGTGAATAGTGGTGAGTCCAAAAAAAGCGGTACCCGTTTATAACCCTGGGAAAGGGCGTCGGAATAAAAAAGAAGAAATCAGATAGCTTTATGAGGCAGGAAGAGGCCTGGTTGGACACCAGTACGAAAAGCTGCCAAGGCATGCAAAACTATATCTCCTAGTAACCCAAGAAAGAGGTGGTAGGTCTCCGAGAAGAACGCCAGGGCGATGACCGAACCGCGAGAACCACAGACGTTGAGGGAGGAAGAAGATCTCCAGAGGGCTATGTTTCAAGAGGTGGGCTGAATGACGCGCGGACGCCAGTTCAGGAAGGGAAAAGAAAAAACATAATAAAGTGACTCCCCCGAGCCAGGAAGGGGCAACTTGCTGATTCTCCTTCGGTAAATTGTAGGGGCTACTGAGGTTTGGGAGACGAAAAAGCGCCTGACTCACAGGCTGAATCGATGGGAAGAAAAAGGAAGAAAAAGGGGACCGCAGAAGGTGCGGAGAACGCAGCGACACCTCGCGTGCCCAATACATCGTTTGTTCTCGTCGTACGCCGGTTGGAGAAAATCACCACGTTGAAAGACAGAAGAGTTTTCTGTTGACCGCGTTGGCCGAACCCATGAGAAAAAAAAGGGTCAGGGCAGGAGCTGAAGTCCCAAAACGCATCACCCCGGCACTCCTTGACTTCGGCAAGTACACTCACAAGACAGAGACACACGGGGAAAAGTCCCTCTTTACGCCCTGCAGGGGAAAACGATAAACTCAGGAAGACCAGGGCGCACCAGGCCGTTGAGGGGCATCGTCGACCAACAGGGAAAAATGGACAAGATGCCGTTTGGTGGTCGAGCCAAAAAGTCGAGGGAGACATCCTCGCGGGTTTAGGAACGCACCGCGGAGATCGCCTTTGCACCTGCCGTCAAAAGAAGCAAAAAGGGGAAAGAACGGCAAAGCTGGTTCTTAAGGGGCCGGGGAAGGCGCCGACAAGTCTCTGCCCCGAAGAACGCAGGCAGGATGAGAGGGGTAAAGCCACCAAAGAAAGGGAAATTGAGGGAAAACAGACCTTACTTGACGAGCGACACCCTTGAAAAAAAAAAAAAAGTTAGATAACTAATACTAAGAAGGAAAAGTACAACTCGGGGGGTCCATCGGGTCAGGACCCAAATACTTCCAAGCCGGAACCGAAATTTGATCAACGGGTTCCCGTTCTTCTATCGGGAAGAAGGGAAGAGAAAATCCAGTAACATTGCTCGGTTGAGTGATCAGAACATTCTGCTCAATGACACGGCACAGGAGAAGATCATCACAAGAAGACAAAATGTTGACAGAGTTTTAAAAAATTATACCTTTGACTCACAAAGAGATTCGTCCGGCTAAAGAAATAACCTACTGACTAGCCCAGTACGGAAAACGGTTAGGGAAAGAAAGAGTTTCAAAGTTAGTTAAAGAAAAGAGCCGGCGGCGGCTGGCGCTCAACAAAAAGGGGAGGAAACACACTGAATAAAAAGACGAGGAGAAAAGAACACCTTACCTTGACTTCCGCATCACGGTTGGAAAAGTGGACAGGTAACGTGCTCAGGCGACAACATCAGAGAAAAGGCTTCTATTGATTAGGGCTGTCAGCATGCGGTCCGTCGAGTCACAAAAAGGCTTTGGAACGTAGCGCCCCAAGAGCAAGAGATGCCTTTCAGGGGTCATCGCTTGGGGGGGACCCCAAAACAACGGGGTATGTCGGCCGACCGCCGACAAACCCCGCCGAGAAGAAAAAGGGGTGGCCTCGAATCATATTGAAAGTAAAAGGGGGCCGGGGCGCCAGTAATAAGCGGCGTTGTTTGTAGCCCAAAAAAACCGAAAAGTTACGTCAAAAAGGAAAAGAGGACGGGAAATGGAGCGGCGTTGTTCACCACGATTTCCAAGCCTCCAAAAGGGGAAGAAGAGGGGGCTTGGGCTCCCCTTTTCTTAAACAAAGGCTATGACCTTTCCCTTGGAGCAGAAGAGAGGATCTTACGAGAGGCATCAAATGGAGGATTCTATGTCCCACGTTGACGAGAAAATTGAAAGGACGACAGGTTGCCAAAAAAAAAGCCAACTACCCAGACATCAAGGGAAAGTCGAAAAAAAGAGGACAGAAATATGCCGCGTTCGTCTGCTAAGTCTTAACATAGGACCTACCTCTCAACACGCAAGAGAAAAGATCTCAGTCTCTATACAGGGTACAAGCTACAACAACAACGAGAGGAAATAGAGAGTGGAAAAGAGGGGGGAATAGCAAGATGCGTATAACGCTGCTTTGTTGAAAGTAGAAAACTGAGGGATTCAAATTGACCAGCACTAAGGAAAAGAAGTCAATTTCGCTGGAAGAGCCCACAGATGGATGGGGACGGGTCGAGGCGGTTCTGAACCGGGAAAGAAAGGAAATAAAAACCACGCCGGACAAAGGGAAAAACGTCATCGGATATAAGCGAAGACCCTCCAGATATAGAAAAAGTCATCTAAAGGGTCCTTCTACCCAGAGAAACAAGGCGACGGCGATCTTCTCCACTCGGACCACTGGCGCTTTACATCTGGTTAAAACAACGGGGGGGAAAAAACTCTACCGAGAGTTCAAAAGAGCAGGGGGTGGAAGCCCTGGAAAGAAGAACCCGGGCAAGGGGGCCATGTCTGCCAAACCGCAAAAGGGGGAAGGAGGTCCCCAATTCCAATCCGACGACGAAAAAAATCCCCCCAAAACAAAAGGAACCACTCGGGTATTCGTGGACTGGTCGACCTGGTCGGAAAGCCAAGAAGTTCTGCAGGCGGGGTCATCACTACTAGACATGAGGTCGGGGGTCGCTTTGCTTCGAGACGCGGGGGGTAGGACAACGGAGAGGGTCCAGCACCCTCACTAATATTACTGACCGAGTCGTTGAAAGATATCAGAATAGAAACAGGGCAGATAGAGAAGTGTAAGGCCAGAAGGGACCCAAAAAAGTCCTTTCGTGCCCAAAGGAATCAATGTTGTGTTATCGTCGAAGGAAACATGGGGGGGGGGGGACGGACAGTGTGTGAGCGCCGGTCAAGCCAAAAGGCTCGGACTGGGATCCGGTTCCATTGGGCGACGAAGAAGTGATTTCTTTGGAACGGGGGAGGCAAAGGGGTCCTCTTGAGAAAGGTCGATTTGAAGGAAAAGGGTAACTCTTGGAAAAAGGTAACTGGGGGGGGGCGTCACAACAGCCTGAACTGGTCAATTTACAAGGGGGGGGGGGTGAAGCGAACTTTGTATGAGGGGATATGACTAGGTACTAGCAAGGGGGGGGGAAAAAAATTTAAATCCGTTTGAAGGGGGAGGCAGAAAACAGTTGGCCAGTTGATCCACAACTTGATTTCCGTCTAAAAAGGAAAGGGGTCACATGGGATTGAACACTAACTGCGTTCGGAGGGTCAAGGGGAGGAAAAACGAGTGTCTTGATGCAGACCTTGATGGGCCTCCCATACGCCGACGCTTCCGGTGTCCATGCCCGTTCAACGGTACAGAGTGGAAGACGAACACCTTCAAGAAAAAGGAGGCCTACAGGAATTGCGGCGCAGGGAACGGACTTCACAGTAAAGACAGACTCGAAAGAGTGAACGGTGTCTTTCTTGTGTCGTAAAAAGTAAAGAAACTGCTAAAAGGGCTCCCGGGAAAAAGACCATCCTAGGATATCGACGCTGATATTGTTAGGGGAAAAGGAGAAACCAAAAGGCGGCAGTTTAAAGGTTTTGGGGCTCCTCAGGTGTCGCTATAAGAACGAAGTGTGCTCCGAGTATTTTCATGGCACGTTCAGTTTCCCTTCAGTGACACCCGGGGAAAAGGAAAAAAGGCTGCTTTTCACTTTTTTAGGGAAGAAAGAAGAAAGTCCAATGCTAGCCTGTTCTTTTAGGGGAAAAAAAACAGGAGGTTTGTTAACCGTCACAGGTGGGCTATGTTGGTCCAAACTGGACTAACCGGGAGAGAATGCATCTGTCTCGACGTTATCAACGTGGTGATACCGATCAGAAAGCTCAGAGGAAAAAACGATGGGGGATTGGAACTCTGGATGAGATGAGAGCCCATCACCTTTCCGCGGACGCAACGAGAAAAGAAAGTAGTGACAGCTGTGAAAGCAGGAGCTGTTCATGCGGGCAACCAATGCGCTACTTCACCAAAAGGGCCCTCACAAAGAACCTAATATACCGAAACGTTGCCGAGATGCATGGGGGGAGGGGGGAGTAGGTAGAGCCAGTCGGGGCTCGGCCCTTGAACTGACGCTGGTCAAGCGGAAGTCTGAGTGGACATCTAATTCCTCGTTTGTAAATCGGGCATCGAGGAGACCGGGGAAAGGTAGGGAAACTACAGAGGGGGGGGTCAAGCAGGGATGATTCATCGCCCTTCGCCAAAAAAGAGACTTCTCCAATCAAGAAATGGTGATTCCCAGGAAAGAAAGAGGGGACGCAGGGAGGCAGCTTTTTCAAATACAAGAACGGGGTTTCGCCGAAAACTGATCGAGATCATCAAAGCTCTCTTCTTGGGGAGGGGGCTTTATGCGCCACCACCACGAGATGTTCCATCACGGACAGTCCAGTAGAACCACTAGAAAAAATACCTCCTTCCATCCGACCTTTTGTGGTCTTTCACATCAGCCAGGGGGGTGATGAAATAGCTGGGATTCTTGGTGGGCATAGGAGGGATCCGCGCGATGTTGGTAGATGGGAGGTCCGTCGCCATTTTCGGCATCGTTTCTTCGGGCAGGGGGGGGTGTGCCTCTGGATGGAGGTTCACAATCTCAAAACTTAAAAGCTCTGGGTGGACATTGCATACACCGGAGCTAAGAAATCGGGCAGCTGGAGATGAAGGGAGGCCGTGTCTGGTGGGCTTAAAAAGTGGAAGGGGGCAGGAGTACACCCAAGGAAGCTTACAAAGCTCATCATCATCTCTCAGAAAGAAAGAAAGATCGGGGGGGTGAAAAGACTTATTGAAATGGGGACGTTTGTAAAGACGAGGAAAAGGGGTTAGGGAAACATGAAAGGCTACCGCCACCAGCAAGCGCCGCGCAGTGTCCAGCCTTACATATGTGAGAAAGAAGGGTTGAACAACCATTCATACAAAGGGTGGGAAGGGAGCTTAAACCGCCAGCGAGATGACAGGTAACAGAAAGAAAAGAGGGACGAACCGCTGGAAAGACTGCGAGCACACGGCAGAACCGTGCGCGTTTGAGCGTAGTTATAAAAAAAAGGGGCCGGGTTCAGATATGTCCTTAGAACTACAAAGGGGATGAGGAAGGGATTTAAGTGTCGTACAGGAACAATTGCCGGAAAAAGGGTGGAGAGGGGGGGCTTCGAATAACGCCGAAGACACAAAAGAGTACAGCGGAATCTCGAACTACAAAGGGGGGGAAAAGGTAGCTCAAAAGACAGTTCAAAAAAAGGGCGTCAGGATCTCCTCGGAAAGATGGCGGCCGAGGGGGCTTGGCCAAAAAAAGGCCTCCGGGTAAGATGAAAAACAACCGCGCGCCGGGAACGTTTAGGAATTGCACGTACAAATCAGGGGCGAGGCCGGTCCCGAAGGAATAGTTAAAGCACCGGAATACGCCTGACGACGCACTGTACACAAAAAAGAAGAAGGAAACTACGTTCCGCCGGGTATCATGGGGGCCCCCAAGATCACCACGTCCATCTCAGAAAACGTTTCGGTCTGGAAGAAGGAAGGAGTTAGGATTTTACTGCCTTCGGGGGTGGAGGGGAAATAACCGCCTGATCGGCCGAAGGCTCGGATCGGAAAAACCTTAAGGAAGCTAAAGAGTGAGGTCCGTAGCGAATATCCCCATCATCGTTGGGTTTACTGGTCAAAGAAGGGAGAAAACGGATTGCTTACATCACATTTAAAGAAAGAGAAGACGACGGTTGGTCGGTTTGACCCGTTGAAAAAGG
>Ga0179593_1433648_pt1 | contig 18918 bp, 14 predicted proteins | sample CZODoug2_1_08_16_FD_185931 | JGI IMG/M metagenome (GOLD analysis project Ga0179593, IMG submission 185931) | Vadose zone soil fungal communities from Angelo Coast Range Reserve, California, USA - CZODoug2_1_08_16fungal (PacBio error correction) | ecosystem: Environmental > Terrestrial > Soil >...
CAATGGAAGAGTCCTTCGAAGTTAAGTTCCTATACCATTACCAAAGGAAACGGAGGAATACTCCAACGAGTGACCAAGGAGTACGACTCTAACCCTACTTTCCCCCCGTGGCGGAGAACCAAACTTACTCCCTATCCGAGAAATAGACTAGCTGATGAAGAAAAAGACGCCGAAATAGAGGAAGGGCGGGTCTCACAAAAGTCAGCGCAACCAAAACCAAGACGGAAAAGGCCGGAAGAACCCCTACCGTCGTACCACCGGGTGCGGGTGGAACCCGCCGTGAATGCACTGGGGCGTAAAAGTGGAACTGGGCCTTGTCCAAAAACCCAAGAAGGGAGCCAAAATCGTTGCCACCACACGAGAAAAAGAGTAAAACACACCGGTTACTGTTTATTCTGCTCCGGTAGGGTCTAAAAAGGACGGCTGCCTTCGCTTCTGATTGCGCCTTTAAGTGCAACGAAATGGAAAGTACCGGCCAGAATTTCACTCTTCTCCGTTACGCTGGGACGGCATCTGAAACCCCATACAGGTGCGTGTAAGCTTCACACAACTTCGTCAAAAATTCTTTAAAAAACTTGGGAAAAAAAGGGTCGAGAAAAGGGTCAGGGTGCTGAATGGCATCTCTCCCTGCGATTGGAGGAGAACATTGACTCTAGCGCAATTACATGGAGAAGATAGACCTCTGGACCTGCGTTTCACGACAGCTCCAGCAAACAAAGAGTCAAACTCTAAAAGGCAAAGCCCATACAGACGCACTGGAGCAGCTTCTGAGGATTCGAGTAAGGTGGCTCTTTAAAGAGGACGCACTTGGTGGTGGAACCAACAAGATCTTAAAAACACCTAAGAAACCGCCCGACCAATTCCGAGAAGTGACACCAACCTTTCAACTAGAGAAAAAAACAACCAGGAAATGGGAACCCGAGCACGCACGCCAGTCGAACCCGAAAAACAACCGATCAAGGAAAAAGGGGAGAAAAAGCACTAACAACTGACGAAAAAAATAGGGCAAAAAAGAACAGGGGGTAAGCACATCCTCAGCACCCAATCACCCGAACAAGGGTACCAAAGAGAAAAAGCAAGCAAAACAGAAGAAAGGAACCGCGCCGGCAAGCAAATGAAAAATAAAGAGAAACACAAAAAGACACCATCAGAAAGATATCTCCCCCCAACAACGGAATTCGAAAATCGTTAGACGGCTCTGGGGGGAGGTTTTGAGCGTTCTAGGCGGTGATGAGGGGAGGAGTCCTGGAGTTGGGTCGGGGCCGGGGTGAGTCTGTCCCCGGTAGGGCTCTGTGGGTAGGTCGGATGGACTGTGGAAACAACCGGGGAGCTGGATTTTGTATGACTGGTGAGAGAGGACTCCGGGAGGTAGAGGTGAGGGCTTCAAAGAACGGGCGGAGCAGGGGACGAACTGCCTGGGCCGGCCTCTGGATCAAGGGGTTCAGGTGGGTAGCGGCTGTAAGGCGGGTTCTCGGTCAAGCCGGGTTGCAGAACTCTGTACGAACTATCCGAAGACAAGAATCAGCAATGGTCACGCAGCATCGAAACAAGGACATATGTAGGGGCCGGGCGGGTCGGGAGAGTTTGCCCGTCTTTTTCGGCGCTGTAGCAAGAAGGGGACGGCTATCGGGGGGAGAATTCGGAAACGGGGGTTTTTCAGAAAGACGTTGGAAAGAACAAGGACTAATGCAAAGAACCTGAACGCAAGGGAGCGACCCGTGTGAAACGGGTACATAGAGGTTTTAATTGCCGATGACGATAACAACCCACGGGAGTGCCGTCCACGTGGGATCATCGGAAGGGGGGCAGGGTCGGGAAAGGCAAGACCACCTTCCCTTCGAAGGAAGGGGGAAGCATCAGCTCATAAGAAAGGCGAGACCGCAAGAAAAGGCATCGCGCCCCTAAGTATCGGTGACGGAAAAGGAAGAGGGGGGGGGACACTGTTGGCCGTTTGTTTTGGGTAGGGGAAAACGCAGGCAAAAGGGAAAGTGCAGAAAAGGGAGGACCCTACTTGTTCGATCCTCCTTGGAACGTTCAGGAAGACAGCTGTCTTGTTTACTTGCCGTTGCGAAGACGGATAACTTACGCTAATTCGCAGGACGATCCGCTCAAGGGAAGGGTGTCCTCGCGGCGCAGAAGTTGTTCCTCCACCACTCGGTTAAATTTCTTTCGGGAAAGAAGGTCTAACGTTTGTGAAAAGGGGAGTTGCAGGGAGTTGACGTCTCGGGGACCTCGAACAAGGATCAGGAGAAAGCTAGGATCATCTCGGGGTGAAAGGGGCGTGGGCGGAGGGGAGTGGGCATAAAGAAACCTTTCCGCTTTACACCACTGTGCGTGGGAGCAGTCCCGGGGATGGACCGGAGAAGCCTTTTAGGATACATTCGTTCACGGGCCAATGACACTGTGCTCTGCCAGTGACGGGCAGGGCCATTCAACAACCAGTGAGTGCGGAAGTGTCGGTGTGACGAGACGGGAGCGGGGAAGGCGGGACAGCCATGGGCACATATCAGACCCATTGAGTTCTCGTCTTGTGGGGTTGGGGGCTGGTTTACAATGCCGGGGGAAAACGGGGTTAACCGAGGCGTACATGAGTCCCTCCTACTGAACGGTCAGCGCGGCGCACAAGGGGATTAAAAAGAGACGAGTTACGGTCCTTCAAGGTATTGCACAGCTACTTCCCTTATTTCCATCTCCCAGGAAAGGGCCGCTGCGGTCCCACTGAGGGAACCGAAAAGGAAAACCAGCTGGTCAGCTGGCCGGCCTCAGGCAGGGGCGGAACCAAAGTCACCGAGAAAGGTCTGTGGACCTACAGGGGGGGGGGGCAGACGCGGCGAAAAATGGGACTGGAGCCCGGTTCGGACTTCCAAATATCTTCTCTAGAACACAACTTATTATATAAAAATATATGAAGGGAAGGAATCCCGGGAGGGAAAGGCACAGCTGTGGTTTCCTGTCCCCCTACTCCGCAACCGAAAAAGGAGGGTAATGACGGGGCGAGCCCCGTCAAAGGAAAAACCGCGGCCGCGGAAGTCGGAAAGGACAAGGAATTGACGCGCCCCGCTCTTGGCGTGAAAGGCATTGCCTGGAAGAAGGTAGCAAGATGAGTGGAGTAAAAAACGGTCAGCCAGGTTTCTCAACACATGTGTGAAGTACCGGAAATGGAAAGAACGGCGCCACCCACCCACGGCCTTGTCAATAAAACCAACACCAACAGTTTTTGGCCGAGAACCGGCGGAATGGGGGGCGGATAGGAAAAGCTTAACCTCTCTGAAAAAAGGAAAAAAAACAAATGCAAAAGGGGGTTTCCATTGGCAGAAGCCGGCCCAACTGGAAAAGCAGCTGGGGGGAAAGAGAGGACTATTGACGACCTTGCCAACAGGCGACTGCCAGGGGAACAGCCACGTGCGTGAACTCCCCTCACGCGTGAGGTTAGAGATCATCCTTGTAAAAAAGGGAACGGCGTAACATCCCCTGCCTTCAGCAAAGAGACTGATCCGCGAGGCTCTTCGCCAAACCTGGACAAAAGAAACTATCCAGAAGGATGGGAATCATCAGAAAGGAAAAGAAAGGAGCCGACGCGAGTTTAAGGGACGTTCCCCGGAACCCGTGGTCCTTCAACCCCGAGTAACCTTAAATGCTATCCACCGAAACTCAACAGGGGGGGGGGAAAAGAGAGTCCCGCAACGGCCTCTCAAACCGTGCGCACCAGCAAAGATCCGGAAAAACCGGGGAAGACTGACCGGAAACAAGCGGGAAGTTTCACCCCATAAGTTATGCCGGTCAAAAAGGGAAGTAGCAAACCAACAGGACGACCGCCCCAAAAAGTGTCCCCCTCGTGCGAACCAAAGGAATTTGCGGGGAAAGACGCCGCTCCGTGGTCAACTAGACAGTGGGATGCTGACTCGTAAAAGGGAGGGCGGGGCTTTCTAAAAAACCTTCATCTGCACGCTGTCACCAAACGAATAAACCCTCCATCAAAGCTTTTCTCTGAATTACAAGGATAACAACCTCTCTGTGGGAAGGACAAAACTTTAGGAGAAACGTTCTCGGGCTTGGGAGGACCCTAAAAAAATTTCGAGGGTCAGAACCCTTGAACGGCATGAACACAGGTCACTCCTTCCGCTCAGATAGACCGTGCCCCAGTGTCACAGGTGATCAGCACCGGGCAACTCGAAAAGACCACCTCTACATAAACCAAAAGGGGAGGGACAGGCTCTATGACGCTAAGTGTGATATGACTACAAACGTAGTCAAAACCGAGCATAACCTGCCTGACATTTCCAAAAAGACTTCCAGAAAGACAACACAAATGAAAGAAAAACCCTGACCGAGGCAAAGCCCGCCAAGTCGAAAAAGACTAATCCAGGGCTCCTGCCAATAGGGAGGAAACATCACCCAACCCAAACGTAACACATCAGAGGCCCCCGAAACAGGAGGGGCACGCAATCACGACATCACCACATCGACGCCTAAAAAGTATTCCCTAATAACAGACAAAACGATCCAGACAAAGCCTCCTCCTGAATAACCCTCTAAACTCTAACAAAACCAAGAAGACCGCAAGCGCCCTCAGCAACAACACCACCGAAAAAGAGATAGAGGGAACCTGGGGGGGGTTGTTTGAGTGTGAAGCGTGAGGCGGCGGAGTGATTCTGGGTTTTCTGGCCTTTTGGTTGATTCGTGGGACCTCCTGGATCGGGCGTCCGATTGTGCAGGGAGGATGACTGTTTACGCGGAGGTCTATATGGGTTCAAACTGGTTATGCTCTACTCCAGGGTTTGCAGGAAGAAGGCTTGCCGACTAGGCGCCTGTGCCGAAGGAAAAAAAACAACCGGGCCCCGGGATAAACGACAATTTCTGTTGGTACGGCTGAAAAAAGGATTCACGAACTGTCACGGCAAAGGGTCATTCAGAAAAAAAGACTGGAAGACGGGTCGTAAGCACAAATCAAGACCGCATAAAAAGAAAATGGAACGCTGGACTAAGGAACGTGTTCGAGAAGTTCGTGTTGCAGGAGCGGAGAAAAAGTACTTTTACAGGGACTATAGCGAGGACGCCACTTTCATGAAAAGGCAGTAGCCATAGAAGAAACGGGGCCACGACAGCCCCGAAGTTCTCCACCAGGGTGGGAAAAGTTACATAGAGGTTTTGACATTACTTACGAGAAGACACGCCTGAGGGCTGGAGAAAGTCCCCGGAGGTCAGCGCATGCAGCGTCTCCAGCCAACCAAAGGCTGGGGGGGGGGGGGGGGGGGGGGGGGGGGGGTGTGGCAACAATCAAGCAGCAGCATCTGAACGAGCGGAGCATCGTAAAACCCGTAAAAGATCCTGTATCTCCGAGGTTGGTTTACAACGTTTGAGGGGTAGGACTTGGTTGGGGGGGGGTCTTGGCCACCCTGTTCTACCGCAGAAACTGGAGGTTTACTAGGTGGTCGAAGACGAGAAAGTCCCCTCGGTCGGGCTTAAATGTTTTCAAGTCCTTGGTTGGAGAGGGGGCTCGAGGAAAAGGACGCTCCTTCAACGCGGGACTCCGCGTCGCATTCATCCTCTGTCTCGGGGGGTGAAAACGGAAACAAAGGTTTAACGGGAAGAAAATGGTGACAGCGCGTCGCTCAAACTCGTGTGAATTCTTCCGGCTTTACTTTGATGTGAGGAGAAGGGAGCATGGAGAGGAAGGGAAATCCTCGTCATCATGGCGCGCTGGAACGGGTTGAGGGAAAGACCAGGGATGATCCGCAGACCTCAACTGTGTTAGATTCAGCGCGGGGGAAAAAAGAAGGGAGAACTGGGGGGGCACATGCGACGTGCCACTGTACGCTTAGATCTTCAAATTGAAATCATTTGAAATGCGGTCAAGGGGGGGGTGAAGGGATGCGAAATACTTCTTTGGGCACATATCAGACCACTATCAAATACAGGGATCCGTAACTTTTGTTTGTTTGGCGGGGAAAGGGGACAAGGACGATGGGTGGGGCGAAGAGTAACAAGGGATTCCCGGTGACTCCACTGGGACGAGGGAAAAGGGGGCGGCACGAGGGTGACCCTGATGGTTGAGTTTGCTGATCAAAAATCCATTAGAAGACAACCCGGGGACGGGGAGAGCCCCTGTGAGGTACAACGAATCCTCTGCCCAGCTTCTTAAAGATCTCGGCTCATTTTCCGGTGGGGGGGGGAAGACACACTGAAAGGCAAACCTCCCTTCGGGCTTATTATTCCTGGCTTCTTTTCCAGGGAAACTCAAAAAAGCGTGCCGGAACCAGAGAGGCGGCCGGACATAGAGCTCAACACACAAACTGATGAGGGGGGGAGAGAATTGATGGAAGGAAGGGAAAGACTCGAAACACGAACAGGCGCCTAGAAAGAATGCCTCCTCAGAAGAGGATGGGGCAGAAGACTCGACCCCTGAAAGGGAAAGGATGAAGAAAAGAAGGTGTAACACGAACAGGACGCGAAAACGGCCCCCTGGGGCAGTAACTTAGTTCCGGGCGAATGGAACATAAGAAGAAAGTACTCGGCGAAAAACGGGGGGTCATTCCTGTGTCCTAGCCAGGAGGTGGAAGACCCAAAAGAATGGGGTGACTCAACAAAGGGGCACCACGGCAAGTTAGAAGAACATCCCAAAAAAAACTTTAAGGGGGGGAATAACTGATATGGGGGGGAGGAGATGTGACCAAAGTGCTGAAAAAGGCTGCGCCTTCATACGGCAAAACCGAACACTCGCCCGAAGTGGGTTAAATGGGGAAGAAAAACCGGACACTGGAGAACGCAGCGTAAAAAAGCAAGGGCCAAGAGGACGACCTCCCCAGGAAAGGGCAGTGGTAAAAAAAAGGGAGGCACTGGGGGCATAAAAAGACAAGCGTGCTGCTCGTCAGTAACACGCAGCGCAAAAAACCTTGTGCAAAAAACCTACTGGAGAGAGGGTAGATGAGGAACAAACCTGAGCCTGCAAAACGTAACCGATACGTCAAGAGGTCAATAATCACAAAACTCCTGCTCGATGGGGAAAACGAAAGTTACTGAACCGGGCGGGGTTTAGGAGAAAACCCCTGATCTGTCGAGTGAAATAATAGAAAAGGCAAAGGTCAAAGCGCCGAGAGCAAGGAGACCAACGATCTAAAAGGAAGAGAAAAAACCCCTAACGGAACAGGAAATCCTTAACGAACCGAGGACGACTTCGGGTCGGAAATCGTGCGTAAAAGGTAGGACGGGTACAGAAGGGAAACAAATTGGGAAGTGGTCAAGAAAACCTAATAAGAAATGCCCAAAGCGTAAAAAACACGCGGAACGTCACAACCACCCGAGACTTTGCGAGTTAGGAGAAAAAAAAACCGGGTCACAGACTCCGACTGATTACTTTCTGAGGAGGAGGACGGAGCACGTTCACGAGCCAGAAATGGGAATGAAACCAAGCTGAGCCTGGGAAACGGGGAATGAGCACTTCCCGCCATCACTTCTTTGGTCGGAATCGGACACGCTGAAAAGAAATATATGTAAACGGCCAATCTATAAACGGGTCGGTTCTTGATTTCATGAAAGAGGGAGAGGGGGAGAAAATTTGATTACGACATTGTCAGGGAAGTATAAGAGAGGACAGGGGAAAGGGCAATGGAAGGAAAACGGCCGACACTACAGGGAAACTGAACGTACGCAAACTGGATGGGAGAGGGGAGGGTTGAGTCGCTGGGTGAAATGGAAACTCACGTTGTCTCCCCAATCATGCCAGCCTTTACGGGAAAAGGAAAAGACTTAAGGAATAGAAAACCCAAGAACTTTTTTTTTAACGACGCTAAAAGGAAAGCAAAAACGGGAAAAAAAAACAAACTGGAAAAAATCCTCAAGTAAAAGCACAGACACCATCCTTCACCAATTCGGCATCAAAAAGTACTTACCACCAAATAATAGACTACCAAGCCGACATGAGGAAAATAAAATAAGAAACACTCGAACCCAAAACCCGTAAGATAAATGCCAAAACATACTCAAAACGCCGAAACAAGACAGAGAAAAAAAAGACTCACCACCAACCCATCTAAATCTCTCAAACAACTTATATTGAATAGAGATAGATGGAGAGGGTAGGGTGTGGGCTTCGCGTTCCTGAGGAGTCCTTATAAGAGACTTGCAGTGAGGAGGTTCCATGGATCTTGTCCAGAGATGTTGTGGGGGCAGGCAGGGGAAAGGAGTTTTCCACGAACGGATGGTGTTTGAGGGGGGGGACTCGAAGCCTTTACATGGGAGAGGGTGGTCGGAGAGGACTTTGGTGCTCGGGGGTGGATAGGGCCTTCGGAAAGGGGCGAGAATATTCTCAAGTGGGTCTGTCATGAGGGAAGGGGGGGGGGCAACTGTCATTTCTCAATAGTCTGGGAAAAAGGAAATGAAATTAAGAGGGTCAAAACGCAGAGAAAAAAGCGCCGCAAGTTCAGTCTTCTTGCCTTTTCCTTGGCGAGTGTGGGGAAGGGAGGGGGGAGGCGCAGTGGTAGCAAACTTGTAAAGTGAGCCCACCTGGGTCAGGGTCGAGAGAAAAAGGACGGGGGGAGAGGGCTCAAAAGTTGCCAGCAGTCCAACTTCTCGACCCTTTTTGGCCAGCTGTGGAGAAAGAAAAAGGGGGGAAGCAGTGGGTCAGGGGAAGAAAAAGAAGATGCATATTCCAGGCCCCGGCCTTATAATGGGCATGGGAAGGGAGGAGGGCAGAAAACCTTCCCCCCCCTTAGAAAGCGAAAAGAATTAATCAACAAGAGAGAAAGATCTGGACATCGAACATTAGACACTTTGGACGGGCGTGTGGGGCCAAAGATGGTTGAGGGTACTTGGGTGTCTTGAAAAAGGACAGGGTTAAAGGATTCATCGACTTAACACCAAGGAGGGGGAACCACATGTTCTTGCCTAGTAGTGCGAAGGACGGCTATGGGGGGGAGGCTGCCGGTGACTGGCTGTGAAAGAGAAGAAAGAGAAAGGAAAAAGGGCAGGAGGGAAGAGGAGGAGGCGATGGGGGAGGATCTCGTCTTCGCATTTTGTTTAGAAAAAAGGTCCTTTAAAGGGGAAGGGGGGGGAACAGCGCGTACGAGAAGGGGAGTATTCTGCCATTTCAGTGACGGTACTCGTCGAGAAGGGGAGGCATCGGGGGAAAGAAAGGACTTTCAGGTGATTAAGGGTTTTGTGGAGGTCTTGGACAGAAAAGGGAGAAGAGGCAGCAAGCATGCGATTCCTTTGGCACGGGGAAAAGACTCCAGGAGGGGGGGGCGCAGCAGGAACGAAGGGAAAGCGCGGGATTATTCCATTTTCGGTGCGTGGGACTGTATGGAAAAAACACCAGGGAGGGAGTCTTTGTGCGAGCTGGGACGCTGACGCTGTTCCGCCATGGGTCACATACAGAAAAACCCCCTAGAGAGAGGCAACAGAAGGGGTGGGGTGTGTGGGCTGGTATACACAAATAGGGCCCAGGTTAGCACAAGTGGGAGAAGAAGGCAGAGGGAGCTCGGGGTCACCCATATTTCATCGCTACTGTATAGGGGGGGGAGAAAGTAGAGAAAGGAAGTAAGTTCAGACTTCCTTAGCGCTTGACCTGGTATAGACAGAGACAAGACTTAGTATCTTCCTTGGGCTAAGGTTTAGGTGGAGAACACCCAGAAGGGAAAAGAGAATCGGGAAGGAGGTCTTCCTGACTGAAGCCTTCGCACCACATCGGTGCCGTGAGACTAGGAAGGCGAATAGGATGGGATCTAAAAACAAAGAAAAGGGGAAAAAAAAGGATTAAAGAAGAGATTCTTCACCTTCCTGCAGCGGGTCAAAGAAAAAAAGCCTGGGGGAAAGAAAGGACCCCGCGCAGGCCTCACATCGTAGGGAGATTGCTAGGGGGAAACCGGCCACAGGGGGATCCTCGGCCCTATCGCATCTTCGCCTTTTAATCACATGGGTACAGGGAGGAGGAAAAGGGACTGAACGTAGCGCGCTACTCTCCAAAAGCGGTCTCAGAGAAAGAAAAGGGTGACCGAAAAGGAGGACAGGGTGACAGTAGTATTCCAGGTCATTACTAAAGGGATTCAAGGGGAAAACACTGAAAATGGGGTAAATAAAAAAACAGAGGGAATGACGGTATTTTGAATTTAGAAAAAACAGGAAGAGCAGAAGGAAAGACATCCACAAACATAAATCTCTATTTTTTCTTTCCAAGACAAGAGCCACTGTAATAAAGGCAAGAGTAGACGGCGAACGGGGGAAGTCAAAGGACCAGGCGACGTGGTGCAAGCTCAAAAACAATGGGACGCTGAAAAAGAAAGGTTGCCGGTTGCCCAAGAAGCAGCCCACTCCTTCTCAACACAAAGACTTACACTAGGGCTTCAGAAAGAAGAATCCCTGCAGACGAGGAAACCTATACATCAAATCTACTCCCTCAGGTAACTGAGACCTAAAGAAGAACCCACTAGGAGGCGAAGAAGAACCTTAGGAAAACGGCCAATACTCCATCTAAGCAATGTTTCTCACTGGAAGGCAGATAAAGGGGAAGGAAGGGGAAAGAAAAAAAGAGAGCCTTACTCCCAATACTAGGACGAAGTCGAACCGAGGGAGGTTCGTCACAGCCTGTTATTCCTGTTCACCTTGGAAAAGATTGTACCTGTGGAAAGAAAAACACCCAAGAAAGTAAAAAAAGATGCCCATCTTCAGATTACCGGAAGGGAATGGGAGATGCTTGCCAGGATCAGGGTTAGTACAGATTGGATTCAGAGGAGAACGTTTTTCCTGGTCCTTAGTAGGAAGCTCCCTAAAGACAAAGAAATTATAAGGGAACCAGGGGGACCCCCATCACCGGAGGGGGCTACATTACAAACCTCTCGGTAAAAGGGGACCAACGGTTTCTAGAACCTTTCTGAAGGGGGGGTCAGAGAAAAAGGGGAGATTGCTAAAGTGGGGAAAGGAGGGGAGCCTACCTGCGCATAACCGGGCACTTCACACGAAAAAGGCAAAATCTACGACTAAAGAACAACACTTGCTGTCGCTGATTAACGTGAGATTTTGCGGAAAGACTTCACAAAAATGGAAACAAGGCAGGGAAATGGTCACTACACGCAAATTCACGACAAACCAAACATGAAAACCATTGCCCAACGCAGTATGAAACCGACCCTTCATTCAAGTGCAACATAGAGAGGGAATCGCACTGAAAACGCTTCCTCAAAATCTTCTATACATAAGACAAAAACCAATCCACCCCCCTACCATCTTTACTCCTCAAAAAAAACAAGGAGCCTATCCCGATCAATTAACACAGCCGGAAAGAAACAGATAAAGGACTAAGAAGAAGACCGAGAGGTCCAAAAGCCAAAACCGCCATATCTCTCGACAACAAAAACTTGGTTATACTATAATGGCGAGGGTCTGGTGGGGGGGTTGGAAGTGGGCGCATTTCTTCTTCGGGAGCTGTAGGCGGGACAACTGTTTAGAGGGGAGCCTAAGGGCGTCGGTGGTGGAGGGCGTATTTCTTCCACTCGGTCTATTGTGGGGGACGTCCTGGGGAAGGAAATCGACTTTGCCTTAGCGGGGGGGGTCTACTGGTGGGGATTCGTTTGTTCCTGACCTGGCATGGAGAGACGTAGCAAGGTGCGGGGGTGTCGGTCTTTAAGCGTGTCAACTGAGAATGATATTTGTCTTACGTAGTCATTCAGCGCAACCAAGGGCGAAAGGAACTCAGCAGCACTGCAGGGGTCAATATGGCTTGAGGGGTCAGGCGGGCGGAGGGGAGTCAAGAAAGTACGGTGGCCGGCTATCTGCAGGTAAGTCACTTCCGAAGAAAAGGTAGACAAGCAAGGAAGGTAGAAAACCTGCATCAAGCAAAAACCGTTGTCTCGAACAGTGGGGGGGGGAAACGTTTGCAGAGAGGGGGGAAGGCCTGGGCCGTTCGACCCCTACAGTTGGGAGGCAGATTCACGTCCCGGGAAATGAAGCATCAGGAAGAGGGAAGGCTCAAAAGGACCTGCCCCTGCTACGCTCATCATCAGCATCATCCTTCATTATAACGCGCGGAGAAAAGCAAAACAGAAAAATTATCGGGTACGATAGTTTGCCATGTTGTCAAAGGGGGTGGTGTTGGGTGGAAAAAGGCCATGGGGTCATCACCGGTCATAAAGGGGTTTCGAACCTTTTCTAGCCGTCCGTCGGAAACGGAGGGGGGAGTCCTGTCTGCTTGGGGCCGATGCCTAAAGTATCGAAAGGGAGAAAGAAGGACGCTGGGGAAAGAGTGCTTCGAGAGGGGGCTTCCTTGCTGCAGATCTTTTTTTTTCACCCAGTCGTTCAAGGGAAGGACCGAAGTGGTTCCATAAGTCTCTTGGGACTCAGGTGTCTCCGCCGGACCTCGGTACGGTCAATAGGAGGAAAAAGCAGGAGCGCAGAGCTCTAGGAAACATCTTGGTCTGCTGGGCGGAGTGTGGGGGCAACAGAAAAAGTGAGTTAACGTTGTGTATAGCACGGTGCTTCAAAAAGGAAGGGGAGAAAGGTGGAAAAGGAACTCGTTCCCTGACGGACTTCTGCTTATTCCCGTGGGCGGGCGGGAACAAGGGCAACAACAAGAGGAGGGGGAGTGTTCCTTTATAATCGCCGCGTACTGCATCCGCATGGTCAAGATCAAAAAGAGAAGAAGGGCCGAGGAATGTTGGGTTGTATGGGAGGGTACAAGTCAAGTGGAAAAAGGTGAGGAAAGGAGTCGGGAAGATGCCTCCCAGACCCATTCTTTCCAGTGCGGCAAAAAGAGGATTACCTCTAGCCGCTTACGTACTGAGAGGGTAATGCTCACCAAGCCAATGAACAGGGGCAGAGAACCTGAATTGCCGGGAGGATGTCACCGCGGAAAGGCAAACTTCCCAGGGGAACCGGATCAAGGGGAAGGGGTTGATATCCTACCATAATGTGGGGCGGCGGCGTCGTTACGGAAGAGGAGTCGCAGAAGATGGTTCTCAACCTAGGCAGCAAGATACGCAAAAAAGAAAATGGAGGAAGGAAGAATTCGTCCGCCCCTTCCCGAGTGGAACCTTCACAAGATTGGGTCTCCTCTTCCCCCGACGCCGACACTGAGAAGAAGTATGGGAAAACCCGGCAGGGGGCATAGCATCGAAAAAGAAACTGTTTACTCAGGGGAAAGAGGAGGGGGACCCCGGGAATACCTTAGATGACTTCAGGAAGGGAAAGAGGAGGGACACCCAGAATAAACGAAGGACTCATCTGACGAAAAAAAGAGAGACCGAAGGTGCAGTAGGGTCCCCGGACGATTTACGCCTCGAGCCACAAGTTTTCCACCGGCAAACGGTCCAAAAAACACCACATTCTTAAAGGGAGAAATCATGTTGACAAGGAGAAACCCTTCCTCGAGAAGTCCAAGTCCACTCCCGACCTGCGAAAAAGGTGTTTTTTAAAGTGGCAAAACCAACAAGGAAGAAACATCCACACTTCCGCAATTGACCTCGAAAAAGGGCGGCACTGATCAACACGCACAGCGTGCGGAACTAGAGATTTCCGACACAAAACCACGATGCGAAAAGAAAAGATAACGAGGCTCTGCTCGCCCTGAGCCTCGGGAACAGAAAACAAGAACTGCTGGGAGACAGGAGGACAACGGAGCCGACGCGAGTGGTAAAAACTTCACGTTCCCCGCACAGTGGCAACCGCTGATGCGAAGGAAACTACCGGAAAGAAGAGATCTACTCGGAGGAAAAAGAGGCCTAGTCCTATACTCGAAAGGATCAGACCCCTACTCAGCCGGACCCCTACAGAGTACACATCCGGAAAGAAGGGGCGGGGAGAAAAAAGTGAGACTGTCTCCGGGGCCCAAGTTACATAACCAGGTTGTAAAAAAAAAAAGGGGGGGATCGTAACACCTCTCCTTTTTCCTTCTCTGCGGATAAGAGAGAATTGAGAAGAAGGAGGAGTGGCTGCTATTCTTACAGGGCCGTTGAAGGGGAGCGGCCTCCCTCCTACGTCACTCTTAGGGTCAAAGGGTGGACGGCATAGGGAAAGAAAGAATTTCTCACCTCGGGAACTGGAAAAAAAAAAAAGATCTGTAAAAGGTGGCCAAGAGTAAAACGTTCTTTCGTTTTAGGAAGAGCACTTTAGGGGGGCGAGAAAAGGGAAAAAAGGAGCAACAGCTACTTCGCAGAAGGACCTGACTCAGCCGAACGGGAAAAAGGAAAGGAAAAGGCCCACAAAGTTACACGCGTTGCTCTTCTTCGTGAGGGATGCGAGTGGGGGACGGGACACGTTCGTCATCCCCCGCATAAACTGCCAGACTGAAGGAAAAACAATAACATTTCAATCCATTCCAAGCATGGGGACACAGGCACAAAGCACCGACCTCATTCTAAAAAACCACTGTGCGAAAAGCTAAGGAAGAAACAAGAGTCGAAGCCCCCATGAAGGAACACTCGTGCAAAAAGACAGGGCGTGTAACACGAAATAAAAAAAAAAAAGAGGATCCAGACAAGGATTTACCTAATAAACAGCTTCCAGAAAAGTGAAGCACACGAAGCTCCACCAAGAAAAGCCATCCAATCTAAACAAGAGGAGATGAAAAGAAAAAAATAGTAGATGGCAGATGGTTGTGGTGTGTGGGATCTGTTTGTCAGCGTCTTGTAGCGGAGGGGATTAAGGGAGGGTGGAACTGAATTTCTTTTCCGGATAGGGCTAACTGGGCATATGGTGGGGGAGGGGGAAAACTTATGGGTGGTTAAAAGCTTTTTGGCTCTGCAAATTGGTGCAGGAAGCGTGGGGGTTGTCAGGCGCTGGTAAAAGTGAGACGGAGTGCTGTCCGGAAAGTCCGATTCCAGGAGGGGGGTTACGCGGAGTGGGGGGAAGGAGGACGCCTGTAAGGCATTTCTCGGGGGATGCCTAGAAAAAAAAAGTCTAAAAAAGAAAAAGCCCCTCACCAATCCGGAAGTAGGGGGACGGGGAATTGGTTCTAGTTGGGCCGGTGTTTCGTCTCAATCCGGGCCCTGCGAAAATGCAAAATAGCCACTGGGGGTTAATAGGGGAGTCGGGCAGAAGACTTCTTGACATCCCTGCAGCAGAAATGGGAAAGAACCCGGTGGAAGGGTTACAGAGGGTGAAAGGAAGTCCGAGGACACACCCGGTTAAGGATTCCGAAAAAAAACAGCGTGAAGGAAAGGGCAGTCTGAACTGCTCCGGCCTCAAACCCTCAAAGCACAAGCCAAAAAAAAATAGGTTAACATTACGCAGGCAAAAAAAAAAACTGAACCGGGAGGGGTAAAGGAAGGAACGTTTGACGCTGGTTCGTTCAGTCGTGGGTTTGTTTTCCCATGGGTAAAAAAGAAGGTCAGGTGAAAAACCCTTGTGTACGGGTCCGACTAGGAATCGGCGTAACATCTCGTAGGGGGTGGATCTGTGAGAGCGCGTATCCTTCGGGGAGAGAATGTCGCAGGGGAATGTGGGAGGGAATCGGCGAGGGAGTTGTTTGAGAAAAACGCACTTCGTTTCAGGGGAATCTTTACAGCGCTAAGATTGGGACGCGGTGGAGAAGAAGGGGGGGAGTGACGGCTCTGTTCCCTCAAGGGGAAGGAGAAGGTATCATATACCCTCGATAAGAAAAAGGAGAGGAAGGGCTTAGTCAGTGGGAAAACCTGGATTATCAGCGTAACCACGATGTTGCTTAGCATGAAAAAACAGGTGAGGTAAAAAAGGACACTTCGGACTGGGGGGCGAACGGGTAGCTGATTTGCGGGCGGTAAAAATCGGGCAAAAGGGGAAAGTTGACTGATACGTCTCTCTGAAAGGTTCCGAAGGGGGAAAAAGAACCCCCTCTTCATCAGGGGGAGGTTTGGGGGGGGATACAATGGCCGTGGTCCAGCAGAGAACAGGGGGACGAGGGGAATACACTAGCCTCAATGAACTTGAGAACACTGGCCGATTAACTATTACGTTCGTAACGGAAGGAGAAATAAAGACTCAAAAAAAAAACTTTGCCTCAAAAGCGTACCAGTTTTAGTCCCTGGCAGGCAGAAGAAAAACCCTGTCCGCGGCTCCTTAAGTCGAGGCAATCCTGGAGTGACGGGGGAGGAAAAAGGAATCACCCACAGAGGGCAGAATCCCGAGCCGGCGTGGACGATAGGATCTCTCAAGGGGAGGAAAGGGAAGAAATCTTCGGCATCCGTCCCGAGAAATGGGGTTGCGCCTAAAAAACCTCGAACCGAAAAAAAGAACTCAAGGGGAAAGAAAACCCCTTCCACCGCCAACCCGAAAATATGGAAAGCTCTCGTGACCTCAAAACAGGGATAGCAGGGAATCACGGCTCCGCTGACTTCGTCCGGGAAGGGGAGGAATCCGGAAGACGTAAGAGCTTTGATACACCAGGGCTAAGACGCTGTTTAACGAGCAAAACATGTACGAACTACACACATTGGCCACGGGCAAAGGGGGAAAAGCAAAAAAAGAAACAAAGGGAACGAAAAGCAGAAGGAATCGGGGGTTCTGAAGAGGTGACCAACACCCTTCTCGCGAATCATGAACCACACCCGTGTGGTGGCAATGGGAAAAAAACGGAGAAGCGAATAATGATATGTCCATTAAAGGCCGGAAAACAAGGGAAAAGCAAAGGACTTCCACGAAGGGATTTGGTTGCATCCAGGAAAAAAAAGTGGGAAAAGCCGCGACCCTAGCAAACAGCTGAAAACTGTCAAAAGCGCTTGCCCTGCATCAGAAAGGAAAGGAAAGAGGAACGGCGTAAAAACCGCTTAAAAAAACGGATCCGACTATTGGGAATACCCGGCAACAGGAAAAAGAAGAAAAAAACAAAAAAAAGGCTCCGAATTCCGCCATCGCCGAAAAAGGGGCAGAGAAGAAGGTAGGGATAATCCAGCACGGCTAAAACTGCACAAGAACCGTCCTAGAAAAAGAACGAGAAGAGGATGACAACATTCCGCCCCAAGAAACCTGGAACCTGCAAGGGAAAGACAAAAAACAAAACCGCCCCCATCTGGGGAAAACGCTTCGATCAACACCCCGACCGGGTAGGGGCTATGCTGACCAACTTCGTTCGCTTCTTTCGGGGCAGGAAAGGAAGCATAGAGGGCAAAGGTCCGTAGAGGACGCCATGGCAAATGAAAGGCATGCTCAATCAAAAAGAACAGAGGCAAGCAACATAAAAAAGTGGGTAATCTCCACTGCTAATCAGTAAAACGCGAGGAAAGTGGGTGGCAGCTCAACGAACTGTAATGGATACCGTGAACAGAATTTCGCCTAAAAAACGTGCCCAAAACACCAGGGCAACGAAGTGAGAGCGCGAACAGGACCGCCGTAAGGCCCCTGCCCTGAGAACCTGGCTGAGGATTCGCTTTGGGGCGCAAATCACGTGCGTCCAGCTGCAACCACTGACATAAACGGCCCGGAGAGTCCAAGCCGAGAACTCACAACCTAGAAAAAAACAAGCCCCTAGGCAGCACAAAAAAAACTAGCACGCGCGTGTCGAAGCGCCGTGACACAATGCTAACAGGCGTCGAAAACCACTTGAAGACGAAGGACACGACCCGTAACAACCGAAAAACCATTACGCCCCTATCCTCGTATTACTGCAAACCCGGCCAAAACAGAAATCCAAGGAAACTCAAGCTCCTAGAAGACACCCGAACTCCAAGCTCACAAACAGAAGATAGGGGAGATGAATGGGGCTGGTGGTGGCGGTTTCGCGGCGGGGGTCGGCGTTATTCAATTTCTGTTTCTCATGTTTGGTTCTTCAGGTTCAGCCGGAGAGGGGCGTCGCTTTGGGGGGAGATTGCTTTTTCCACTCTCTTGCGTGTTAGACTCACGAAGAAAAGGAGAGGTAGCGGCTTCGACTTGAGACTCTTGTGTTCAAATCCCGGAAGTAGAAAGGGGACGGGGGGCTCAGATGAGGGGAGGTCTGCTCGTGGAAACTGGCGCAGCGCCAAAGCGAAAGTCAGCAGCAGCGAACGCGTTCCGTCTTTCTTTTGAAATGTCCTTTTCGTGCCGGTCGGGGTAAGGGGAAAAAAAAGGGGGGAAGAAAAGGAGGGGCACGGGCTATCAGTCGCAGGAAGCCGTGGTCATAATAAAACTAAAGGAATGCGATGACCAAACTCAAAGAAAGTGTAGCTAACGTGTGAAAAAGAGTTGTGATCAGGGGCTAGGAAAGAATATTCAACCGCGTATAAAGTTGGAAGGTCAGGTCCTCTCAAGGCCCCCGTCTCATCACATCCTCGCAGAGAATAAGGAGCAGGAGCAGCAGAAAAAAAAAAGAATCGGTTTGATGAGACGAGTCACCTGGGTAAATTCTGGGGGTAAGCAAAAAACATGGTCCAAGGGCAACCGCATCACGGCAATGAACCACGAGTTGTCGGAAAAAAAACGTAGTCTGGGATTCGCGCTCGTTTCTGCGAAGTCCAGGAAAAACCTTCGGCGAGGGGGACATCCAGCTCAGGATGTGCGTCGGCTAAGGCTTCGCACATTTGCTCCGAAAACAAGCCGGGGGGGAAACCGGGTTTCAGCGGGGCTCAGTGGCTTTTAGTCAGAAATGTTGGAAAAAATGTCCCTCGGGGGGCAGGCAGGAAAAGGCAGGCGCTGCGGATAAGTCTTCGGGATGTCTGCGGTGGGGCGGGGGCGGGCAAGTGAATGAAATCAATAACGTTACAGGGGAAGCTTTCGTGGAAGCCTGCTGAAAGGATCGCCTGTGGGCACAGTGGACATCGTGCCGCGGATCGCTTCCTTCCAGTTGGCGGAATAAATTCAAACCAGTCGGGGTCAAGTCGGGGGGGAGGAACGGGGAAGAGCGCATGGGGGAAAAAATAAACCCATGGGGGGCTGGGTGTGTGGGAAGTGGTACAACCCCGTGGTCCAATGGCGACCTAGGAGAGTTCATCGTTACCCAATTCAAAGGCGGAAAAAGAAAAAGTCGGGATTACGATACGGTGGCGG
>Ga0179593_1613081_pt1 | contig 18918 bp, 19 predicted proteins | sample CZODoug2_1_08_16_FD_185931 | JGI IMG/M metagenome (GOLD analysis project Ga0179593, IMG submission 185931) | Vadose zone soil fungal communities from Angelo Coast Range Reserve, California, USA - CZODoug2_1_08_16fungal (PacBio error correction) | ecosystem: Environmental > Terrestrial > Soil >...
TTGAAGGACATTCTCTCACTGGGAGGGATAAAAAGGGAAAAGAGACCTGCGCACTCACCGTGTTTGTCGCGAGGCTTTGCGGAAAAGAATAAGAAGGGAGTGCTCTTCTCACCGCGGGGCTTTTTCGAAAGGGCTGCAGAAGGATGACCTCTTCAAGGGGAAAGGGAGCAGGGAGGGATATTTCTCGGAGGGGGGGAGCGCGTGCGTGAGACCATTCGGACAGGGACGACCCTTTTTGGAAAAAAAAGGAAGAGCCTCAGGCTGGGGGGAAGAAAGAAAAAGGCCTTTTCAGGCATCGATGCGGGGGGAGAGAGAAACGCCCTTTGCCTGACTGGGGGAAGAGGGCGCATGTCTAGGGGAAAAGGAGGGCCGGGCAGGCTTGGCTGAACTGAAAAACACTCTCCTTACTAGGAAGGAGAAGAGCGGGGAGAGACATAAAAAAAGAAGGGAAGGATTTCCGGGAGTCAAAAAATAGACAGAGGTCTCACCGGTAGAGACCGAGGACGCTGCATCGTGGGGGCGAGGAAGGGGAGAGGGGCCTCCACAGCTTAGGTAAAAGGGAAATAAATGAAGAGCTCTTTCACTTTAATCATCCTGGAGGAAGGGAGATGCTGTCTCCGATGGAGGAGAGGAGAGGAAGGGGGGATCTCATAACTTAAAATTCAAGAGTGTGAAAGCATTCTTTCAATCAACAAAGAAGGGGAAGACAAAGCTCTCAATTATGGCAACGAAAAGCGGCAGATATCTTCACCACAGAAAGGGGATGTTGCCGCTTTCTCCTCGAGGAAAGAAGAAAAAGAGAGGGACATCGTCACCAATGGGAGGGAGGAAAGAAAAATCCGCCCATCCTGGTATAAAGCACACCTCTAACCTCGGGAGAGGGTAGAGGTCCTGAGTAAAGCTTCCTGACGTAACAGGGAGAAAGGGGCATTTTCTTCTACGCCCTCAGGGGGGGAGAAAAGGGAATAGGCGCGATGGCTCGCGGTGAGGGGGGAGAGAGGAAGGGCACATCTGAAACCGACAAAGTTAGGCGAGTTAAGGAAAAAAGCCTGCCTCCCACCCAGTAAGAAAGAAAAATGAAGGCAAGTCTAATGCGCTTTCAGAGGGGAAAAAAAAGTCTCTTTTTTCAAAGGGAGAAATGCTGCTCCTTCAAAGGCCAGAAAGAAGAAACAACGCTCGGGGGGCTCTTGCCGATCTGAATAGAGGAAGGAAGAGGAGTGTTCTGCGGCGTCGTTGAAGGACTAAAAGGCGTCGGTGTTCATCGCTTACTGATGAGAAGAGAAAAAAAAAAGAGAAAGACCTCGGCAATAAGATCGAAGGAGTTAGGAAGGGGGAAGAGAGGGTTGCGATCCTGGTATTCCCTTCAAATAGAAACAGGCACGAGAAGAATCCTTCCTCCTCCTTGTAGAAAAAATAGGACGCCACCCGAGATACTCTATGCACTTAAGAAAAACAACACGGCAAAAAAGGGCATCTCAACCCCGTGACTACAGACGGAGCCCTGGAGAGATGCGGCCTCTTATGCCAGGGGGATAGGGTAGAAAAAGAGGGCCTCCAAGCAAGAAGGAAAGGTGTCGGATTGCACCAAAATGAAAAGAGGTGACAGGAGTTATCCTTCGTGAAAGGGGGGGGGGCTCTCTCACCTTCGTGAAGGGAAAGAAGAGGGCCCGTCGTCGAGCAACAAAAAAAAAAGGGGGAGAATGATTCCGACAAAGTGAAGGAAAAGCAAAAGAGAGCTCTCGCTTCTGCGAGAGCGGCTGGAAGCGCGAGCAGCATCGGGAAGGAAAAAAAAAACAGTTTATTTTCGTGTCTACATCGATCGACTTAAAGCATGTGGCTGAAAAGGCCCCTTCTTTTTTCACTTTTCAAAGAAGGGAGGAGGTTCAACGTGCTGTTTTGAAAAAAAGGAGAAGAAGAGGGGGGGACGCATCAAGGCGAAGGGCGGAGGAAAGGGGAAGAAGACCCTTTTTTGCATGAAGAGAGGAAAAAGAGGGGGGCGCACACTCGCTACTCGCGTGCACGCAGAGGGGAAAGAGAAAAAAAAGGGGGGCTCAATCGAGCCGGCGACTGAAGAACCTCAGGAGAGGGGCAAGAGAGGAGAGCTCTATCACCTTCGAAGAAGAAAGGGAGAAGGCGGGTGACTTCTCGCCGTGAACCGCGGCACCCAGGGGAGGTAAAAAGAAAAAAGAAAAAAAAAAAGAGGGGAGTAGGAAAATCTAGGCCGGTTCACTTCCGAGAATTCCCCGCAGGGAAAAAAAAAGAGGAAGGTGAATCGCGCTCTCATCGAAAGGAAAAAAAGAAAAATCTCCTTCTCGGGGGGGAAAAGAGTGATCACCACTTCCCCTCGGCGCAGAGAAAAAAACGAGCGTAGCGTTGTTCGCTCGACAGGGGGGAAAAGGGGGGAAAGGGGGAAAACACGGTCTGCTTGCGCCCCCCAAGACAGAAGAGCTTCCCTCTGCCAGGCTGGAAAGAATAAAACACACGTGGGGAAAAAAGAGGAAAAAAGGGGGGGGAAAAAAAATTAAACCACGCCGGGAATAAGTCGCGCCATAGAAAAGGGGACATGAGAGGAGGGGACACAAAAAGGTAGGCCCTCTGCAAAAAAAGCGTCATCATCTCCGGAAAAAGGAGGAGGACTCAAACAGTTTTCATTCTTCGGAGGGGAAAAAGGGATCTCGCTTAAAGTCCAAAGAAGGGGCCCGATCGGGAAAAAAAAGAAAAGGGTGAGCGCTCCCACCACAGCAAAAGAAAGAATCAGCAGTTCGCGTGGGACGAAGTGCGGGGGTCCTACACCTTGAGGAGAGGAGGAAATGGCGGACAGAGAGCCTGCGAAGGGGAGGGGAAAAAAAAAAGAGGAAAGAGCTTCCGTACCACATGTTTAGAGAAAGTGGAGTTGTCATATATTCCTGCGAAAGAGAAAAAGGGGTTGCCTTCTTAATAGAAGGAATAAATAAGGGTCTAGGAAGTTCAAAAGCCCTTCTCTTCCGTCTTACGAAAGGAGAGAAAGGCGGGAGGGGAAGAAAGCAATACCATTATCGCAATAGATCAGGGAAAATCGAATCATCTTCTTTTCCGAGTAAAGGGGGAAGGAAATATCATCCCGCGATGAACACCCTACAGGGAGGGAAGGGAGGGACATCACATCCCTTTCACAGAAAAAAAAAAAGAGACCTCGGAAAGAGAGAGCGGCAACTTCCCCCCGAGAGGGTAGGCAGAGCCTCATTTATTTTTCGGGAAAGAAAGGGGGAAACACGCCGTTGCCGCGATGAAGAGGAGAAGCAAGGGATTCCATGTTTGCCGAAGGACTTGGTTGCTCGTCTAGCCTGGGAAAGAAAAAGGAAAAGCGACCGGATTGTCCCTTTTTGCTCGGCGTGCTCGGAAAAAAGAGAAACTAACATCAGCCCATCAGCGGCCTAGAGGAAAGCGGGAGACCATTCGTCCGTAAGGTGGAAAGGGGAGAGGGGAGCAGGACCGCGATCATCGCAAGGAAGACGCTTTGGGATTACGGGGAGAAGGAAAGAAAACCCTCCTCCATTTTTTCAAAATGGATGCATCGACCCATGCGGAGGACCTCTTCCAGTTTCTTTTCATGGCGGTTACAGAAATAAGGCAGAGGTGTGATCTTTAGATCTTGCCTTCTGCTAGGTGCTGGGGGGGGGGGGAAAAGGAAGATGTGTCCAGCGTCCGAGAGATAGAGGAAGGGGGGTCTTAATCACCCCTTCATACCATACCATCGAGAAGAAAGAGAAATAGATGGCAGAGGGAAGGGCCACGCCACATTTTACCGGTCTCGGGAGTGGAGGTGCTAGAAGAGAAACCACTATTCCTCTTTCCTCGGAGAGGAAAAAGGGAGAGAAAGGAGGGAACCTCCTCAGCGTGAGTTATGCTCATGAGAAGAGGGCAAGCCATTTTTGTCTGGAAGGAGCTCAACGCGGTGTTTCATTACTATTCCGGCTAGAGGAAAAACAAATTATCTTTTTTTGGGTAAGGGAAAGCCCCACGGCGGAAAATCTCTTACATCTCCATCAAAGAAGGAAAAAAAAACAAAGCAGGCCCATTCGTAACGGAGTCCACTTGGGAAAAAGTCCGCACAGCGATGGCCGGAAGACGCAAAAGGTTTCGTCCATACGGTAGGGAGAGAAAGCGGCCAAATGTAACATTCCGAGGGGTCAAAAAGGAAAAGAAGCACTCTATCAATGAAGCCAAAGGTCCGAAGAGGTCATCAGAACTTCTCCGGGGCAAAGAGGATAAAAAGGTAGGCGACCGCCCAGAGGGAAGGAAAGAGATCTGTTAGGCTCATTTCATTCCCAAAACGCGGAAAAAAAAAAAGGTTGAATAAGACAGTGCTCCCATTGCGAGAAAGGAAGGGGGAAAAAAAAGAGACGATCACACACAACGGAGAAGAAAGAAGGGGGAAAGGAAAGGGTCATTTTCATTCTCGCACTTGGGCGAGAAGCGAAAAAGTGGTTTTCTGCTTCTTCTGGAGGAAAAGGAAAAAAAAGAAGAAGTGATTGCGACTTCTCACCTCGGGGGAGGGGGGGGAAGGAGGAGGGAACTCTTCTTAAGCGGGAGAGAGAGTGAGAGGAGACTCTCTTCTTGCCTAGGGGAGTAAAAAAAGGGAAAGAGTGCCGTGAGACCCCTCGGCCTGGAAGAGGCAGGGGGCTTCGATGTGCGACCCGTGTGGGCCGCACGCATCCAAGAATGGTCTAGAAGGGAATCTATGCTGTCCTCATATGAGCGGAAAGAGGGGGGGAAGGCAGCGGGTTCAACTCTCTTGGTGAGCCTCGCAGGAACGAGGCTAAAAAGGGGGGGGGGATTCCTCTTAACCCTCAGAAATGAGATAAAAGGAATAGTCCTTCACCCCGCGGTGGGGAAGAAAAAAATACCATACTTTCAGGCTCTCTGTACTGAAACGGAAAGCAATATTTCTGGTCTCAACAGGGGGAAAAGAGCTGCAAGAGGAAGCGTGGTGGCGATAGGAAAAAAAAGGAAGGAAGAAACGCCACAGCTTCGCGACCATCAGGTGACCGGGGGGGGAAAGAAAGCTAGAGGTCCTCTTTCTCTTCTTCTCTCAAGAAGGGGGGGAGGGGGGTAATCCAGAACTTCTTCAAAGGAGAAAGGGGGAGCTGGTCCCATTCTAGGAAACCCTCCCTACGAAGAAAAGATCAAGTATTCAGCCGCAAACCTCTGCAAGAAGTAAAAAAACCCTTCCTATTGGCCACAGGGGAGAGACAGGAGAGAAGAATAGCTAGGAAAGGAGGGGGAGGGGGGGGTTTCAACCTCCAACTCATAAATCTCAGAGAATAAAAGAGACACCTGCTGTATATTGAGAAGGGGGGGAAGTCAGGCGGCGACTTACACCTGCAGAAGAGAGAAAAAAGGGGGCTGTTCCTCGGCGAGAGAGATGTGGAAGAGAAAAGTGCACTCCGACAACATTTCAATCCGGAGAAAGGGAGGAGAAACCAGCCGACGCGAACCCAGTAAAAAAAAGGGGAAAAGAAGGCAATTATAACTCTCTTCCGGCAGGCGTCCAAGATGTTGGAAAAAAAGAGAACTTCTTCTCCTTCAACGGTGGGGAGGAAAGAGAAAAACGCTCTGTGTGTCTCGTGAAGGAAAGAATTCATCCTGGGCGGGTTTTTTTTTTTGGTGGTTTGTTGGGGTTTTTTTTTTTTTTTTTTTTGGTTGTTTGTTCCCCCCACCCCACAAAAAACAAAAAAAAACACCCACCAACCCCCCCCCCCCCCCCCCCCCCCGCGCAATCGCCCCCCAAACAACAAACCCACCCCCCCCAACCCCAAAACCACAGAAAGAAGAAAAAAGGTACCCCCCCCCCCCCCCCCGCCCCGCCAGCACGAAAAAAAACACACCAACACCCCCCCCGCCCCACCCGCCAAAAAAACCCCCACGCCCCCCCCTCAGCACAATACAAAACCACCCCCCCCACCCCAGTGACCCCCCCCCCCAAAACCCACCCCCCCCCCACACACCACCCCCTCACGCCTCAGAAAACCCGCCCCCCCCCCCACAAAGAACAAACCCCCGACACAACCACCCGATAGCAGAAACCCCCCCCCCCCCCCCCCGGGAGAAAAAACCCCCCCCCCCACCCCGCCGAGGCCACCCAAAGCCCCCCCCGCCCGCAACCGCCAGCCACCCCCGAAGACCCCCCCCACCCACCGAGAGGGCAAACACCCCCCCCCCCCCCCCCCCGCAAGACCCCAACCCCCCTCCCCCGCGCGGCCCGGGAGCGCGGACCCCCCCAACCAGACCACCCAACCCTGGGAGAATAAAACCCCCCACCCGCGGGAAGAACAGAAACGGTATTCCCCCCCCCCCCCAGCGGAGGGCAACCCCCCCCCCCCCCCCTCCCCCACACAACCAACACCCCCCAACCCCCCGCCACGACTCCCAGATCCCAAAGCCTGCGCCCCGGCACCCACCCCCCCCCCCCCCGACGGCCCGAACAGGCACAAGAGGCACCCCCCCCCCCACCCACCCCCCCCCCACCAAACCCCCCCCCCCCCCGCCCCCCACCAAACACGCCCCCAGGCACCCAAAAAAACCCCCCCCGCACCCCCCCCCACACCAACCCCGCCCCCCCCCACGCACAATACAAACCCCCCACCCCCCCACCCCCCCCCCAACCCAAACCACCCAACCCCAAAAACCCCCCCCCCCCCCCCCCCCCCCCCCCAAACACAATAGAAGAAAACCACACACCCCCCCCCCCCCCCTCCCCCAAGCGCTCAATAAAACGAGGGGGGGGGGTTTTTTTTTGTTTTGTTTTTTTTTCTGGGTGGTTTGGTGTTTTTTGGGTTTTGTTTTTTGGAAGGAGGTACTCTTTCTGTAACTAGGGAGAATAGGAGAGTACGGGGTGTTCATCTTCTTGACTTAATTAATAGGAAATGAGGAGGAGAGGAGAAAGGCTATCTTTTCTATATAAAAAATGGAAAAGATTGATAGAAGAAAAGCTCTGTGGGAAAAAAGAGAAGGGCAGTAGGAAAGACCTCCTCGCCGGGGTCAAGGAAGGAAAATCATCCTCTATTCCTTCTCTGAAGACGTCAAACGGTCAGCAAGAAAAGCTTCCAACAAAGTATACAACGTCTCCCAAAGAAAAGGTGTCTCGGCGGTTGGACCAGGATAAGATCCATCGCCTTCTGGGAGAGGAAAAAAAACGCATCCCTGTGGAGGAAGAAAAATGGGACCTACGCACGTCTTGGGACCGAGAGTGATCCCGAGTCACTTTTCTGCCTGGGGGGGGGAAGGGAAAAAAATTCAGTGAAGGGATGTGAGAAAAGAGAGGACCTGTATTCTTTGCACTGAAGCGAAAAAAAAGGCTCTTCCCTTTTGGAGAAAAGAGAGTGCTGCCGGCTCGCTGGACGAGATGCGAGGAAGTGGTCAGCTGTCTCAACACCGGTGATGGTTCAGTGGGGTCTACAAGAAAGGGAAAAAAAAAGGTGCTGAAGGCGCTCTTTTGGAACGGCGAGAAAAAGGGGGGTCATTTTCAAAAAGCAGGGATGTGGGGGAAAAGAATTTCTCGTAAAGCCCATAAGGGGGGGGGGAGGAGGAGCAGGCAGCTGCGAGCGGGGGGGCAAAAAAAGTGGGCCAGTAAACTCGCCGACAGACACGCAAAAAGAGACGACGAAGAAAAAAAGCGCGCTGTTAACTTTTTTCTCACCAGAACGAAAAAAAGAGAAAAAGAAGGGAGACGCTATGCAGGGGCAAACGAGGGGGAGAGAGAAAAACGCACCGTTATTCGCGAGTAAGGTTACAGAAAGGGGGAAAGGCGGAAAGGAAAAACAAACAAACTGATTCGTAGGAAAAAAGAAGAAAAGGAAGAAGAGGGAGGGAAAAGGAAGGGAGAAGTCACCGCCGACTCGAGATCACAAGAGAAGGACAGGGGGATCGCGCTCCATCGACCGGAGAAAAAAAGGCATGCCGAGATAGTCCGCCGCTTTATGAGCAGACAACAAAAAAGAAAAAAAGATCCTCGCAGGAACGCGCGATAGGGGGAAAGAACGGCTCTGCGAGTTTACTTTGAAAAACGGTCCTGCTGAAACTCCTGCGAACTGAGGAGAAATCGTCGGCTTTCGACAGAAAAAAAAAAAAAACATCTGTTTAACCACAGCCACGCGGCTGGGAAAAAGGAAAAAAATCTCCGTTCCCCTTAGCACAGGAAAGGAAGAGAAAGGGCAAGGAGGCTCCCGATGTGAACACGAACGAGGGGGAAAGTCCGGCAAAGGGATATAGCAGAAAAGCCATCATCTCCTTCAGCAGAAGAGGGAGGGAGGAAAAAAACAGTGAGAGTTCTGAGGCAGGTCATGCAAGGAAACTTCAGTTCCACAGCATCAGTTCTAAGGGGGGACACGAGGAAAAAAAACACTCCTTTTATCTCGAAAACAAAAAAAAAGAAGCAGACACTAATTTCAACAGGAGGGAAATCCTACACCGGGGGGGTTGAGGGAACACTATCCTGCATGGGGAAACGCCCGATCTTCCAGAAAGCAAAAAAAAAAAATGGGGAGCGCCATTTCGAACTTCGAGGGTGTTGGGAGGGAGCTTCCTTTGTGGGGGAACGGCCGGAAGAAAGGCATAGAGAGAGAGGGAGGAAACGTTGTTTTCAAAATGAAAAAACACGTAGGGAGGTGCTACCAGAGGGGAAGGTGATCACTAATGAAGGGCATAGATGCAGAGAGATCCTTCTTGCCTAGGTAAAGCGGGGAAGGAGAAAAAATCCCGCGAGTGAACACAAGAGGGGCGTAAGATGACATTAAGAAGAAGAGGGGAACACGACCAGGAAGGCCTCTTGAAGAGCGGCACGAGAAAAACCAAAAGGCTGGGGGGCGTTGGAGACCGCAGGAGGTTTCGGTAATCCAAGGGGGACAAAAAAGGAAGGGGGGGCCTCGATGCCGACGCTCGGGCTACTTAAGGAAGGTGTGTAAGGGGGGGGGAGCCGTCGGCCTTGGTCGAACCCGAAAAAAGCGACGGAGCGTGAACGTTACGGGAGAGAAGGGAAAAAGAACAAAGCTCCTAGCACCGCACCATCCCTGGAGAAAAGGAAAAAAGCTCGCGCGGGTTGTAAAGTAAGAACGGAGGAGAAAAGAGAGAAAAGCAGAGGTGGGATTCTTTTAAAGATGGGGGAGGGTGAAAACCCGCCGCCATTGGGGCCGGAGAATGTGTAAAAAAAAAACCCATCGGCAGGTCTTGGCATGGCTGGGGAAGAAAGAGAGGGGAAAGCAATTGAGGAGCGTGCCGAGGCGGGGGAAAGAAAGCGGACTGTTTCCATCGGCCTAGAATGAAAAAGATAAAAAATCACACCCTGGAGACCAGCATCAATGCCGGGGGAAAAAAGAAAAGGCCAGCCGTATGTAAAAGGATCGCTCGTGAAGGAAAAAAAGGGAAAATGGAGATAGCTGTGGGGAGGGGAGGAAAAGGGGGAGGAAGAGCCACCACTATTCCGTCTGAGGGAGAGGGGAGACACCGCCATGTCTTGAGGTAGAAAGGGGAAAAAAGAATAGACTGCCAGTTGGTATTGGTTATGAAGCGAGGGAAATTCCTGCTATGATTCAACCTGGGTAACTGGAGAGAGAAGAACGCCTTCCCTCCTCTGAAAAGACAGAGACCCACGCCCCCATAGCGGGAAAAAAAAGAGTACTGCTCTTGGACCCATCTCTGACGAAGCCAAGAGAGGAAGCTAATGGAAAAGAGCGAAACCAGCCGAGCTCTCTTTTGGACCACCGGTAAAAAAAAGGCCCTGTACAATTCCTAGGGGAGAAAAGAAGCGCGAAGAAAATAGCCCGACAGAAGAGAGAAAGGGGGAATCAGAACTTCTCCTTCTTCATCATCTCGTAAAAAAGTGAGAAAAAAAAAGAGGCAGCGCACTCAATTCTTAGGTAGGCGAGGGAAGGGGGGGAAAAGAACAGAGACGACACCCACCCCCCCCGGTGAGTGGGGGGAGAAAGAAGAGGAGAAACAGTGCGAGCATGAAAATGAAATGGACCACAAAGAAAGAAAAACCAAACAAAGGGTATTTCATTTTCATTCTCGCAAGGGGGAAAAGAGGAAAGAAAAAGGCGACTCACCTTGGGTGTGACGAGGAGGGAGGGAAAAAGACCCTACTCCTTGAGTGCGCTGGGAGTCAAAGGAGGGAGTTCGGAAGAAAGGCGGAGAAGTTCTTATGAAAAAAGGGGAAGGAGGAGGGGAACGCTCGTCGGGCTAGGGGGGGAGAGGGAAAGAAGTGAGACCCTCGGCCCTGTGCGGGCCGAGGAATTCGAGGGGAAAAACGGCGCTCGGCTTGTGCGAGCTCGGCAGCGTAAAGAGGAGTAAGAGATAAATGAGCTGGAAGCAGGAAGAAAGGAAAAGATCTGGTGTCGCTGGCGCTGTACTACGAAGGGGCTGCCTCTTAACAAAGGGAAGGAGAAGAAAGACGTCCTTCAACACAGGAGGGGGGGAAAAAGAAAAATGTCAGGGCTATTCCGTGTGAGTCAGCCGAAGAACCGAGCACCAAAAAAGTCCTAATTTACGAGCAAGAGAAAAAAAGAGGGGGGGGCGATCGCACTCAAAAAAAACCACAGATGCTCGACATCGGTAACTTGGGGAAAGACACAAAGAATACTGCGCCTCGGGCAGGGAGGGGGAGAGGCGGGGATCGCAGGGGGAGTAAAAAGTCCCGACAAGGGATGGACGAGGTAAAAACCGTACTCCGCCGTCAACGCAGAAGGGGGAAAGAAAAAAAAAAGGAGACGTCAACAAGCCATTCCCAACCCTGGAAGAGGGGGAAAGAAAAAAAGAAGGGGGGAAGCTTCACCAATTTCTGCGGTTAAACTACGCCCAGAGAGAATCACACGCGCGTAGAGGGTGCTCGCTTTCCTTCTCATGGGAGGGTCCGGAACTCATGGTCTTCTACACCCCAAGGGGAGGAATGAGAGAGAGGGCTGCTGCTGTCGTGGGCAGAAAGTAAAAAGGGGGAAAACGATCAACATGTCACTCCGCGCGCGGTAGGTCGACCCCGGAAAAGCAACCTTTATGCAAGGAGAAAAAAAAGGGAGAGAGAAACGGAGATTTTTACCAAAGGGGGGAGGAAAAAAGACCTTCTTCTCCTTCCACTTAACATCAGGAAAACCGGGAGGAGGAAGCTCGTCACCATATGCATCTTGTCGAGGAGAGGGCGCGTCGGGAAAAGGGGAGGGAAAAGAGAAAAAGAGTACGCCATGTCTTTTTGTTCACTAGGACTGAGGAAGAACCCAAGGAAAAGGTCGTTCGAGATGAATGATCTCGAGGAAAAAGAAGGGGGGAGGAAATTAAGCTTGAGTACAAAAGGGAGGGGGGAGGGGGAAGTACAGTGTCGAATCCTTCCCGCGCCGTTGTCCACAAGGAGGGGAACTGATTACGAAAAGAAAGGCCGCCGGCACAACAAAAGAGAGCGAAGGCCAATATCAAAAAACCGTTCATAAAAGGAGCAGATTCTTGCCGCAGTAAGGGGGAAAAGTGGAGTTCTCTCCATCAGCCGGAGAAGGAACAATAATTCTAGTCAGTGGGCGTGAGGCGTGACCTTCGGGGAAAGAATCGGCACTGTGCTGAAAAAAGGGGGGAGGGCTCTCACCTTCGTGCCACTATGGGCGAAGAGAAGTCTATCACCTGATTCTGTGGGAGAAAGGGGAAGGAGAAGACACAGCAGAAAAAAGAAGGGTTGAGCGCTCGCTTCTGCATGAATGAGGGACGAGAAGAAAAAACACTTTTTCATCGGCCGCAAAAAGGGGGGGGGGGAAGAGAGCATATGAAAACTCTCTGGTGTTGAGGAAGGAGAAAAAAGGGAAAAAGCGTGTTCCTTTTCAACATCTCGGTGTTCTGGGAAAACCAAAGAAGCGGAGACCTGGCCGAGTTACGCAGAAAAAGGGAAGGAAGGGGGAAGGCAGGGGCTCAATCAGACAGGGGTGGGAAGAGAGAAAAGCGATCTCACACTCTATAAAAGCTCAGAAAGAACGATTGAGCACTGGAAAAAAGGTGCTCATCTAAGCCTTCGACTAAGAAAGAAGGGAAAAAGAAGGGGGCCGCCTCTGTCCTGGGATCAAGGAGAGAGAGAGGAAAGGTCGCTATCCTTCTTTACTTCTCTGCAGGGGGACACTGAAAAAAGGGATGGAGATCTCTCAAAAAAAAGAAGATAATCACGCTCTTGTGAAGGGGGGGGGGAAGGGGGGAAAAGGAAACGGGCTTACTAGAGGCGAAAAGACAAGGGGGCTGATTCTCCTTCGATCTCGCTCAGAATCGACCACGAAAGCCGTCGGCGTTACTTAGTCGACAGGAGAGGGGAAGGGAGAACAAAAAACTTCTCCCTGACAGGGGCCGAGACAGGAGGGGAAGCGCGTACGCTCTTTTTCGCGGCGTCGTCAACACACACGGTCTGCTTGACCCAAGAGAGGGAGAGGAAGGAGAGGGAGTCTTCCCTCGAAAGAGTAGGAGGGGCACACCTCCACTTTACACATAAAAAACGATTTAAAAAAATCGCCGTCCCCAAAGGGCAGAAACAAAAGGGAGCTTGGTCAGAGGCTCAAAGAAACGTTTTTCGCCTCTGGAAAAACGTGTGGAGATGCGCAGGCGGAGGAAAGGAAAAGGAAAAGAGCAGCTAAGCAGATAAAAGAGAAGCTTTTCATTTCTTGAGTGGGGGCAGGGGAAGGCATCATTTGCTCGGGAAAAGAAGGGAGAGAGCCAGCGCCTGCACAAGTTGAGCGGGGGAAAAAAAAAAAAGAAGCACCGTTCCTATCAGAGGAATAAGGGAAGCCGTTCGTCGGTCTATGGGGACAGAAAAAGTTGATTCAGAGGAAGAAACAGACCTGCTATTTGCTTCAAGTCCACACAAGCGGCCGATCCAATGGTGAAGGAAAAAAAAGTGTAGACGTTTTGGGGGGGGGGGAAAGAAAGGGGGCGAATTCTCTTCAGGGGTGTGAAACGGCGGAAGAGAAGTCACTTAGATCGAGAAAAAAACAAGGGGGGTCTACCCCTTCTCTTCCTGAGTCGACACTGAGAACCTATCTTGGGAAAGGGAAAAGAAGGGAATAACCATTATCAGCAAGAGAGATCAAAAAGAGAAGAAAACATCCTCTATCTTCTTACAAGAGAGAGTAGGGGGGCGAAAAAAACCGACTATGGGAAAGATGGGGAATTAGTACAAAGAAAAAAAAACTCCGAACACTCCCAGCCCAGACTGGAAGATCAGGGGGAAAAAAAAGTCGATCATGCCCTGAAGGAAGGGAAAAGGAAAAGTTTGTCAAACATGAAGTTGCAAACCTAAGCTCTGATAAATTAGTCCATGTTGTCCGAGGGTGCGCCTTCCTTCTTTTCTACCAGAGAGAGGGGGGGAGAAAGAGGAGAAAAGGTTGATCTTCTTTCATCGTGGAAAAAGAAAAAAAAACACACATCAGCTCCATCGACCGAGAAACATGGAGGGGTCGCCTACCATAGGGAAGAGAGGTGTAATTCATGCACAAGAAGGGGAAATCTATCATATAAATCATCAGACACAGGATGTTTTCGTTTTCGTTTGAAAAAGAAAAAAGGAGTGCCAGAAGAAAGAGAAGGAATTCTACCTTTTCCAAAGTCGGTAATGTGCGGGCATCGTTTTTTCCGCCGGAAAGAAGGAGAGAGGTTGCCGGAGGCTTTAAGGAAAGGGGTGCTTCCCCTTATCGTTGGAAAAGCGGGAAAGGTCTGACTGAAGTCTGAATAACAAAAAAGAGAAAAGAACAGCGCTATCAGAGAGGAAAATGAAGGGAAGGTAACCGAATCAGGTTACCACCTGATGGTAGAAGGGGGGGGGGGAAGAAGAAGAGAGGAAGGGCTATCTCCACCAAGAAAAGGAGGATATTAAATTTCTTCATCGGTTAGCAAAAGCAAAGAGTCGTGAGAGGACCACCTTAATATCCCTGCAAGGTGGGGAGGGGGGGGGGAAGGAAGCTCACCGGGGGGACTATTCCGAGGAAGGCTGCGGTTTTTAAAAAAGAGCCGGAACGCGCTTCCAAAGCCAGCTCCCCCATAGCTTTGGGAACAACAATGAGGGAAAGCCTCATCTGCGATGCAAAAAGATGAAGGCACATTCGTAGATGAAGATCGTCACCTCCTAGTTCTCGGGGGGTGTGGGGAAAAGGAAGCGGCCATGTACAGGCAGCGGGGGAAAAAGAGAAAGCACTCGCGAAAAAGTAAAGGAGGGGGAACGTCTTTCCGGGGGGCAAAGGAAAGCCGGCTTCATCAGCGGAGGAAAAAAAACGAGGGAGGCACTCACTCACTGCTTAGGGGAAGGTAATGGCCCTCAATCCTCTCGACAAAACGGTGATAGTGCTCATTCAGGGTGGGAAGGGAAAAAGAAGTGCGAGGGGGGGAAAAGTAAAATCTCTCTCCCCGAGGAGGGAGGAGAAGGGGGGGGGAAATTTTCATTCTCGCACTGGGGGGAGGAGGGGGAAAAGAGAAACAATGAGAAATCCCGGGGGGGGGGGGAAGGGAAGAATTGATCCTCCCCAGCGTTATAGGAAAAAAGTCAAAAAAGGACTGTACTCGCCTTCTTGAAAGGAAAGAGGATGGAAATCTTGTCGGGGAAAGCTTCTTTAAAACTAGGGGCGCGCAAAAAAGGGAGTTCGTTAGACCAAGAGAAGGGGGAACAGGAAAGAAGGGGCTTCTATTTTCTAACCGGTGGCCAAGAGACGCATCTTAGTACCCGCTTTGTCGTAAGAGGGGAGGATAGGGAGATGAAGACGATAACCCCTATTAGGGGGGTTCAACTCTCTGTGGAGAAGGGAGAGGGAAGGAAAGAGGGGCGTTCAGAGAGGCCTCGTAACAGGACTAAGGGGAGGGCCTAAAAAAAAAATAAGTCAACACCGCGGTAAGAAAAAAGCAGTGCCTATTCCTGTTTATTCCGCCATAAGGAAAGAAAAGGGGACAACCAGTGTCAGAATTTCCCTAGAAGGGGAGGAAAAGGAAGAGGGGGGGGGGGGGGGAGATCGCCCTCACTCAGGATGAAAAAGGGAGAAAAAAAATCGGTAACCTTTTTTTTGTACTCACAGCGTACGTGGGGAAAAGAAGAGCTGTCGCTTGCCTGAAGGATGATGGTCTCGAAGGGGGGAAAAAAGGAAAAGAAAGACATGATTTTCTTACTCAGGTGGAGAGTCATCAAACCCAGAACCGCCTAAAAGAGAGAACGGAATGCAAGAAGGAAGATTCATTATATCTCAACAAGCAAAAAGAAAAAGGAGAGCCCTCTCATTATATTCATAAAGGAGGATCTGCACAAGAAGGGTCAACTCCACACAACGCCCATCCGTACGAGAATCCCACCGGAGAAGGGGAAGAAACCGGTAGAGCTCGGAGGTCCTGTCTAGCCTGCTGTTCCTTACTTACACAATTCAAGGGTCGGGGAAGGAGGGCGGTGCCGGCGGAGAGGGGAGAGGAGGGGAGGAGGGGCTCGCGCTGTCAAAGCGGGAAAAAAGGGGGAGAAAGAGCTTTCCGCTCTCGTTTAGACAAAACCAGGAGAGGAGGAAAAAATGGAATTCCAGGAGACGCGAGGAAGGGAAAAAAGGCGCTGTTTGCACCGGAGGAAAAAGGCAGGCGCAAGGATAGAACTCGTTCACCGCTCTTGGCTCGTGAAGGGAGAGGAAAGGAGGGGAGGAAAAAAGTCGTGTTGCGAGGGAGGGAAAAGGATCCTGCTCATCTTCTCCATGTCGGGTGGAAGCGGAGGGACTGGGGAGAGGAGAGAGGCAAAAAGACCTAGGTAGGAGAGAAAAAACAAGAGAGGGGAGGGAATCCTTGTGATGCCAAAAGAAAAAAAGCTTTCTCAGTCATTCGACCGAAGGGGGGGAAAAAAAAAAAGTATCCGAGACCTCTATGCCTTCTCTGCAAGAACAAAAAAGGAACGGAGAAGAAAGATCTGCCAACACCACGGGAGACAACGTCCTCCTTGGGATCAACAAGGTAGATTCTGGCCTATCAGGGGGGAGGAAGAGGCCGGCCTTCGGGAAGAAAAGAAAAAAAAGAAGAAAACGGGGTCGTATGTCACCCAGGCTAATCACAGGGAAGGGATACTGCTGAAAAGTGCTGCTGGGGGGGGGAAAATTCTTTCCTTCGGCTGAGCCGACCGGCCCGGAGGAAAGGTGGCAACTGCATCGAGGAAAAAGGGAGGAACGCCGCTACTCGCATGGGGGGGAGAGAAAAAAATAGCTTCCTTCTCTTCGTTAAAAAAGAGGGGAGAAAAGGAATCGGCGCAACCCGTTTATTGTCGTGATGAAATAGGGAGCAGCATGACCACTCCTCCTGTGAGGGGAGAATTTTTTCCTTCTATGGACACGCGAGGGGGTGCATGAAGGTGCTGTGGTTCACAGGGAGGGGGGGGTAAGGAGGCTGAAAGCATGGATAGAGGGAATGAAAAAGAAAGGAGGAGGAGACTGTTGCTCCATTCACCGGGGAAAAAGCTCTAGCGCACACGCGCTAAAAAGGAGGGAAAGGAGACGACGGTTACGTGGTGCAGAAAGGAAAAAGAACGCGACTCTAGTTCCATGGGTTCCGAGGTCAGATGGGAGAAAGAGGCCGGAGTCCGGCGGTGACTTTCTCGGACGGGAAGGGAAAAAGAGGAAAAAAAAGAGAGACAACAAAAAAAAACGCTGAGGAGGAACAGAAAGAGGGAAGCACGTCGTCTGTTGCCTCCGTCAGAGAGAAAGGAAGATCTAATCAAGGGGAACACCTCATCGACAGATGCGGCCAAAGGAGAGAAAAAGGGGAAGGGAGCGGGGACGTAGTCGCCCGTCTCGTGATCAAAAGGAGAAGCGTTCACTCTCTTATCTCGGGCTCGATCCAGCTCGGCGATTTGCAGGGGAAAAAAAGATTGAGCCCCTCAGCTCGAGAAGACCAGAGAAAGGGGGGGAGTGCGTCCCTGCTGCCGGATTTAAAAAGAGAAAAAGAAGGGGACCACATCCACAGCGAAGGAAAGGAACAGGGAGAGAAAAAATGCAGCCACATTAGCGTTGTCATGAGGCTCAAGGGAAAAACAAGGTTTGCGTGGGGAAAGAGGAAACCTTGGATCGTAAGAGAAAAAAGCGCCGTTCCGCATCAGCAAAGAAAAAACGGGGAAAGGAAGATGCGGTTTCGGCGGAGAAAGGAAAGACAAGAAGGTGCTGACGAAACGGAAAAAAAAAAAGAAGGGACTAATTTTTATCTGGGCGCCATAAAAAGAAGGATCATCATGATCACTAAGGAAAAAGGGGGAGGGGGGGGAAGCCGACACCGGCCTGCTTCTTGCTGCAGAGCCGAAAGTGCCACTATCGGAAAAGAAGGAGGGAAAAAAGGGGGATCGCCAGGGAAAAGGGGGATAACGGTTGTTTTAATGCCGGGGCAGTTGTTTTTGCCGGAAGCACTAGGATCATTAGAAGGGAAACAGGGGGGGAGAAAACAGGCGCTTCGGCTTCGAACTGACCTGCAGAGGGGAGGGCCTTTTATCAAAAACGAAAAGAAGAAAAAAAGGAGAGCAGGTTCAATCTCGCACGGCACTAGGGAGGGGGGGAAGAAGTTACGCGGGGGAAAAAGACAGTCCCTCAAGATAACATGGCGGAAGATTAGGCTGGAGGAAGAAAGAAAAAGAAGAACACTACGAATCCCATCTTCAAGCTGAGAGGCAGAGGACCAGGTGTTAACGATTCTAAGCAGGGAAGGAAATTCTCCCAAGGAGTTGGGGAAAAAAACAAGCTCTCCTTGGCAGGAAGAAAGAGCTTCTCATGGGGGGGCCGCAGAAATCTTCCGAAGGGTCGCCCCTAAGGAGGGGGGAGAAATCTCCTTATTTAACAGTGGGGAGGGGGGGTCAGGAAAAAAAAAAACGATCATCGCAAAAGAAAAGAGAAAAAGATCTCCAGATACTCCCATCCCGGGGGAAGGAGGAACCGAAACTATAGGCCTAATTTTTAAGGTCAAGCACGCCGGAGAAGATGATCATCTCCCAGCGGGAAAAGCTCTGTTTTTTAAAAGCGTTATTTTTTCTTCGTTTTAGTGTAGAACGCGGACATTTTGGAAATAGGAGGGAAAAAAAAAAAATCCCCTTCTATTCTAACATAGGAAGGGGAGACGCTCGAAAGGAACGTGTTGAGGAAGAATTTATATCGGTTCACGGGGCGAGTCTCGGGGGGCTGGAAATCTTGAGAGTGAAGTCCTCAAAAAAAGGGAGGGACTTAATTTCGAATCACAAAAATCATTCATCGGAAAAGAAAAAGAAAGAGAAAGTAGTAAAGTACCGGCTCGATCGGTTCCCCCCAAAGGGGGGGGTAACTATGTTCTCAAATGTTTTCGTTGGCGGCCCGAGGGTTCGCCACCCCTATTGAAGACGAGGCCGCGATCGGTCAGGAAATGGAGTGAAAATTCTTCCCCTCCCTATGGTCATGGGGGTATGCTAGGCCTTCTCCTTGGGAAGGGGGGAAGATCAAAGGGGCGGTGTTTACATGACTACTTCAGGAAATTCTTCTTGTTCAGCGAAAAAAAAAGGAGGCCCGCTCTGGCAGAGAGTAAAGGGAACCCCATATCGTTTTAACGAAACAGAAAGGGTCGGATTCTTACCAGGAAAGGGCTAGCCAAATGGTCAGAGGGGGGGGGGGAAGAGAGTACTGTCTCTAAAAAACCAACGGGGCGCGTTTGCGGAAAAAGGTCGCCCATGAGAAAGAAAAAAAGGTACAAGTCGCTCTGGGTCAAAAATGAAAAGACAGCGCGAGTCACTTAGCAGACAAAGGGAAGGGGACAAGAGGTCATCATAACTTCTCCAGGCGGAAAGAGCGTCGTACAGCATTTAAACGAAGCCAAAGACTAAAGCGTAGTGGAGGGGGGAGAGGAAGAACGCAGGCCGCGCGAAAAAAAAGGAAAGGGTTGCGCATTCGCGGACGTGAAAGGGCGAAGGAAAAACGGAAA
>Ga0179593_1504553_pt1 | contig 18916 bp, 23 predicted proteins | sample CZODoug2_1_08_16_FD_185931 | JGI IMG/M metagenome (GOLD analysis project Ga0179593, IMG submission 185931) | Vadose zone soil fungal communities from Angelo Coast Range Reserve, California, USA - CZODoug2_1_08_16fungal (PacBio error correction) | ecosystem: Environmental > Terrestrial > Soil >...
GAAGAAGAAGTCTACTGGGACCTGGCAGGGGGGGATAAGGCGATTTCATTTTGGGGGGGGGTTCATGCAGATACTATTTGGTTTAGGGGCTCTTAGACCTGGGAAGTGTGATCTGGCGTGTCACATTAACGATATCTCATTGGGGGGATGATGTGTGCACACCCGAGACGGATTGACGCTCCGGGCGCCACTGCTGGTTCAAAAAAAAAAATGATCAGGAGAGTCCGGGGGACTCACGAGGAGGCTGTGGGGCATGACAAGGGATCCTCACCCATAAAACTTTTGACATCGGGCGTCTCCTTTAATCCACGAACACACCGAACCGTGAGATTTGGTGCGCCGAGCGAACCTGATTGCTCTAGAGACGGACGGTTACAGCCAAAGGGGAACGTATGGGCCCAGACCTTTCTTCTGAGGAGGAGCACACCAGATTGCTTTGGGCGGGTGCTTCTTGCCAGGATTAAACCATTGGCGGTAGGGGAACGGAAGCCAGTCCCGGTTGGGAGCGGGCCAGAGATCAGACTCAGCGACAAGGCTCCCATTCGGAGGAGGCGTCTGTTCAAGCCATGGAAACCGTGGGGTCGGGACGCGCTCATGAGAGTACAAAACAAGGCAACTACGCTTCGAGAACCAGGAGTTAGTTCACAGGGGAAGTAAAGCCCGCCCTAGCGGAAGACGAAAGGGGTTTGGGGGGGGGCGGGGGGGAGTCAGGTAGAGATAGTTTCTGACAACATGGGAAGACAAGGACGAAAAAAAGCATGAGACCGTAAAAAAGGGGGGCAGTCGCGAAAATGGCGTCTAGGTCGGGAAAAGGATGGCGGAGAGCGGAAATTGGGTCCGCGTCGGGGGAAAAAAAATAAGGGGGGGTGATAAGGGTTAAAAGCAAGTCATCGGAGGGTGGCGAGAGCAAAAAAGTATGGGGGGAAAAAAGATGCGCTCCTGGACGAAGCAAAAAGGGGGAAACTCGTGACAGGCACTCCAATCAACAGGATAAGAAAGGGGAGGCAGGAGTTTTTTTGGGCTAAGTAAGGAACGGGGGAACAAGCGTTAAAAACGAAGCTGACGAACGAGAGTAAACCCCGAATAGGGTGGCAAAAGTAGGGGGGGGGGGGGAACCGCAGAGGGAAGGAACACACTTTAAAACGTGTGGGGTCCCCCCAAGTCCCGGACCGGGGGAGGGGGAAATTCTCTTCTCTTGGGCGGTGCCAATTCCTGGGGTAAGGAGAAGTCAGGGGGGAGGGCAAGGCCGGAGTTAATGGGGTGACTACCTGGAAGGGGGATTTGTTTTATCACGTATCAGGGTGGTGGGGCGTTCGAGGAGGAACTCCTTGGTGGAAAGGGATAGGTGTTCCGAATAGAATGAGGATGGGGAAAGTAAAAATTCCCTTCCTAGGGAAAGAGGGTTCATGCAGCAGGAAATTTTTCAGGAAGGGGATCGGGAGGAAGGTGTGGGGAGGGTTGAGGCATACCAGGTTGGGGGGGGACAGAAAGGATTGAATCTTCAAGGGGGGTTTTAAACCAAGAGAGAGGGGTCATTTCATTCTGAACTTTTCATTCGGTACAGGGGGAATGGAAAAGGTGGTGCCGATGGGTCCGGGAATTTTGAAAAGGAAGGAACCCGTGGTGTCTTTGCTGCGTTCAACTGGGGGAGGGGCAAGGGTGCCGGGATGGTAACGGTCACAGAACCTGGGGGAGGGCATGGAGGGTCAGCTTCTGTAGCATGGCAGGGGGGGATTAAAGAGGCCACGAAAATGGGTGGGAAAAGGGCAAAGGAGGGTCCGAAAAGCCGGTGATTATGGGGAGGGGACAGCCCAAAGTTTTGGCAAGGAAAGGCACGGGGAGGCCGGTCGTTAGACTTTCACAAGTGAGCCAAAGATTATAGTGGGAGCCGGCTCTTCAGTACTGCTGAAGAACATTTGAGAAAAAACCAGGCACCCCGGTTTGGCCCTTCAAGGTGGGGACGGTGGAAAGTTCCCGAGGGGGCACTCGACCCTGGGGTGGTTGTACTGACTGGAGAAGTTGAGACGTAAAGAAGGCACGGGTGGGGGGGGATACAGGAAACAGGAAAGGCCGGCAGTTTGATTGTTGCAGGAGAGAAGGGAAGGGGGAGATTGGGGCGGCCACCTCTTTCGCCACGGAAAGAGTTCTTAAGAAGAAGATACTCTAAAAAAAAAAGGAGGCTTAGTAAAATAAGGTATCTCTGTTCAACACCTACGTGGCTAAAAAACAAGTTTCGCGGTTATCACCGAATCACCGTCACGAAGCAATCAAAGTGAGGGTGTACAAGGTAGGGCCGTTCCTTCTTATTTCTCCAAATCGGGGGGAGCTAACCAAAAAGCACTGATCACCTCGACCGGGGAAAACCGAGGACACCTGCAAGGTCAAAACCCTGTTGACGTTTGAAGTCAAAAGAAGAAAAGTCCTGCCGCATCACGGAACGCGAACGAGAACCGCAGCACGGAAGCTCCTTCTCCAGCGGTGAAAACTCTGTGAACCGGACGCCACACCCTTCCAATGGCAAACCTTGGGCGGTATTTCAAGTAGGCCGGAAAGAGCTCCCTTCTTGGACAAGTGCCCAGTGGCAAAAGGGCCGCGTTAGCAAACAACACCCAACCGCCACCCGGCGCAAAAAACTGCCCGGGGCAGGGGAAATACGGGAATGACGGCAACCCTGCTCGGCTCAACCCAGGAAAAGGAAAAAAGCCAAGGGGCATAAACAAGGGCCTGAACCGGAACACAGCATAAAAAGATCGGCACCACCTTTCAAACCAGGGCAAGTGCGGCATTCCTGAAACAGCTGCAAGAAAGGGAAAAACCCCGCGAGGACGCGTCCCGGCTGCCACAAACCCGGGCCGTCTGTCAGGAACCTCACCGACAACGTCGAAAGAGAGGCACACTCACGATGCCTTCGTCCGGACTTGGTCCTGGCAAATAAGGGTTTCACTAGACTACGACGGCCCCCAAGACAGAATTTTGAAATCCGCTGGACAGAAAGGCAACTACACCACCAGGATCGCCGTGATCACACAACAGCCACCTGCGCCAAGGTCGGAAAAAACAAAGGTTCGTGAAAAGGGAAATCGCCAGGCAGGGCCTAATTTCTACCCAACCGGCCTTGTAGCAGCAACTATCGACACTAAGGGGAGAGACGTGGGCCGGCAAAACCAAAACAGGGACAGTGTAGTCGCGAAAGAAGACTCTAATACACAATGTCACTAGGACGTGGTTGCGTCTCCGACGTTGACTTGCAACGGTCCCGCACATTCCGCCCTGCTACCAACCGTCAACTTAATCAATCAGGGGACCCTCCTTGTTTGATAAGAATGGGTTTATGGAGGTCACTAGCCGTAGAGGGGGCGGCCCGGAGAGAGAACCCCTCCGGATGAGCCCTCCGAGTGAGGGGGCGGGTTAGCCCCAGATAACACAAAAAAGGGGAACATAGGCATTCGAAAAAATTGCTCGGCCGACTGAAAGTGTACGAAAACACATGGGGAGACCAAACCGGGGTGATGGAGACGGTCTCAGTGGTGGGGGGCAAACGGTCTGCCTGTCTCATTTTGGAAAAGAGATGTCCGCGACTAAGTCAGAACCGACAACGGATCGTGGTCTCCCAGACAGGAAAAAGAAGAGGGCGGGAAAGGGGGGAAATCACAGGGGTAACGGAGGGGGAGTCGGGGGGAGGGGAGCTGCGGTTAACAGATTCGAGCTTCTGGGGGAAAAAGCTGAAAGAAGAGATGATCAGCGCAAAAGAATCGCAAGTGTTCGCACAGGGGGGGATAGGGTAGCTCATTATGGACGGAGCCAGGGCAAAAGACATCCTACAAGATGGAGTCAGGAGGTCGACGCATGGGCTAGTTCGGTCTGGGGAAGAAATTGCACAATAGTTCGGGCGAGGGTTTCGAATGACGGAAAAAATCAGGTCAGGGCGGAGGGGGGGGCGACGTCCGCGCTAGCAGAAGGAAGCCACAGAGGCTACGACCCGCCGAAAAAGAACGACTAGTAGGGAGGGAGGCCAGAAAAGGGAATAAGGGGGCTTGGTCCGTCAGTTCTACTGCGAGCACTTGTCCCAGGAATCCGCAGGGGGGGAAGAAGGTGTTAAGGAACGCGGGCACGAGAGACAGTTGCAAGGCGGAAAAAAGCGTGGCGGCCACACATCAGGAAAGGGTTGAATCGGGGGGGTTTTTTCCAAAGTGATCAAAATGAGCGCCGCTAGGACTTAAGTTACAAAAAACAAAGAAGTCACCCCTACCCATGGAAGGGGAAAGCTTTTCAAGCCAGACACATGTGCCGGGGAAGGATCCCACCCATGCCATAAGAAGGAAGATCATGAAGGTAGCCTAGGGGAAAAAATCAGAAAAAAACACAACGGAGAGTCAAGAGAGAGATCGTACGGGAATAGCTGGAAATGCGCATGCGGGAGGATTGGTTTTTGGGCTCGCGGGGAAAGTCGGGAAGGTCAAGCGTGTCGGGAAAAGGGAAAGGGTGTGAACGGGGCTCTAGGTCAGGTCGAGCGCACGGGACCTTTGTCGAAATGTGGGAAAAAAAAAAAGGATAAATTCTGCCTGGACTCGTCCGAGGGCGTAAGGCAAAAAAACAAAGAAGGTAGAGCTCAGGGGGCTCACTTGAAAAGAGAAGTTGACCATTACAATCTTCCGAGGGAGTCACCCGAAAAGCCATTGCTGCATCAGGCGAAAAAAAAACAGACGAGAAACAGGCAAGTCGGAAAAGGGGGTCTTCGGAGAAACTAGGGATAGACAAGGAGCTCGGACTGGGTTCAAGACAACTAGGGGGGACAATACGCGAAGTGAGAAGCGAAACAAAGATTGCTGGGGGTGAGGCAAGGTGTAAGGGCCCGCCCGAACTATGCTCTTAGAAAAGTGACAAAGAGATGAAGAGGAATAAAGTACCGGGGGGAGGAAAAAGAAAAAAAAAAGTCCCGGACGGGCTCAAAGAGCAGGGGGGATAAAGAATTCGGCGTTGGGGCGGGGAGCGGATCAAGCGAGGTGGCAGATTCGAAGCTCGGGGGAAAACTCTACCATAATTTGGGAGACGACATATCGAATAAAAACAAGTTAGAGCAACGGTAGTGAAAAAGCCCATGGTTCTGTTCGCACAACGAAGAACGGGGGGGGGTCCGTGGGACTTCGTCGAACAAAGAAATTTCTTCAAAAAAATGATCATAAGGGGGGAAAAGGGGAAACAAGGGGGGTCGTGCTCTAAGTTAAGGTCTGCACAATTTCGGGTTACTAGGAAATTTAACTTGATTGGTTCTCCGATCTGAAATAAAGCGTAGGGGGGGGGGATGATCGGAACAAAAATGGCATCTTATGGGTAACGGACTGTAGGGGAGTGGCTCTCCTGACAACAAAGGGCTAAGGAACTATTTAAGCCAAAAAGAAAACAATCATCAAAGGAGGATAATGATGGTGGTTTTGCAAAGGGAAGGAAAGGGCCGGGAAAACGCTTTTTACAAGCAGAGAAAGATCACGAAAAGGGGGAAAACCGGGGAGGGGGGAGGAAAAAGAGGGGAGGAAACGAGGGAACTTTGAAACACGTAATGGGGGGGTTGTTGCAAGCCCAAGTCCGAAGGGGGAGTGTCAGAAGTTTGCGAGGGGGTCAAGGGAGAAAAGACGGAGATGAACCGGGGGAAAAGTGAGGGGGGACCGGGCAAGTGCGGGGGGGGAGACAAAGCGATCCGGGGGGGTCAAGTCCGCTCTCTTCTTTGGGGGCAAAGGAAAGGGAAGGGATTCGCTGACCCAAAGGGGGGGGGGGGGGGGGGGGTGGGGGGGGGTTGTGTGGGGGTGTCCAATCACCTTCAGGAGGAAAGGGACATGCAGCGGGAAGGAGAGATCAGGGATATTTTCATTTTTAAGTAAAAGGGGGGGGTTGGGTGCCCCCACTCCGAAAAAGAAAAAGGGACAAAAGGGTAACAAACGATCTAATTAAGGAGGGGAAGGGAGGTCACGGACCCAGGGTAAAGTGGGGGCTTGCAGGGTGAGGGGAAGAGGGAGTGAAGGGGGTCTTTTGTTGATCAGAGGAAACTCGGGACCTTAGAGTCAGCTGTTTATGATTGAAGGGGGAAGAAAGGGTGGTAGGGGGGTGTCCACAGGGGGGGCCGCAGGTTTACTGGGTTGAAAGTAAGAATGGCTGTTTTGATTCGAGAAAAGTGGAAGGGAAACTGCATGATGTGATGAGGGGCCTAAGAGGGAGGGAGGAAGGGGGACATACAGGCCCAAGGTGAGTGGAAGGGGGGAAAGCCGGTCGTCGCAGTAAGGGACCAGGGGAGCGAAGAAATTTTATCTGACGGTGGCCGCGGTAAAAGTGGGAGGAAACCAATTGCTTGTTGTTCTGAAAAAAAGACCTTATGAACTTTCAAAGGGGGGAAGAGGGTGTTTTCTAAAGAGGATGTGTGGGGTAGTAAGCCGGGGATACACTTTACTAAGGAAACGTGTGATGAAAAAGGACCATGGCCAGGTTATTTTCGTCCGAGAGGGAAAAGGAAAAAAGGGGGTTTTACAGTGACAGCGGTTCGCCACGTAGGGGAATAGAAAGAGAAGTCAAAAAACTTATTATTATTAAAATATATAGTAAAACCGGGAAAAAAGGGTGACCAAACCACCCGGTCAAAAACGGCAACCGGGCAAAACTGGGGGGGAAAATAAAAGAGTCACACAAGAACATGACCACCATGGTAGGGGGGGGGGGAGCTGCGGAAGTTCCTTCTTCACGGTCTCAACAAACAGGAAGCAGAAAAAAGGCGCAGTAAAAAGCGACAAGGCACAGAAAAAATTTCCGGGAAAAAAAAAAGGGGGGACGGGTTGCCCCTAAAAAGTCGAGTCTCACGTCACAAAAACCACCTTACTCGAAAATTTCTCTAGGCCGAGGGGAAAAAGAAAAGAGGGGGAAATGTCTCACGAAAACGGTGAGAAACAGTGACCTCCTGGGGAGGGGGGGGGGGGGGGGGGACTGTAAATCTTCCAACTAACCGAAACCTTAGCACCTACAGCGCCCAAGGGATTCCATTTACAAAGCGGTTGAAAATAAAAAACCAAAAGAGAAAATTCAAAAGGGCCAAAGTTACAAAACATGGGTCACCCTCGCAAGAAGACACAAAAGAAAAAGGAGGGAAAAAGCAGCGCGGCAAAAAAAAACAGGGTCTCGCTGTGAGCAACAAAAAAGAAAAGAATCGGGAAAAACAGTAACCTAAACTGAAAGACCGGCCAAGGCGGGGGGGGGAATTAAGTGATGCCCTACACTGAGCGTGCCACAGAAATAAGGGAACAGCGGTAAGATCTGGGGAAAAAAAACAGGGCAGCTGTCCTAAATACCCGCAAAGCAGACTGCATCACACTCACGCGAAAAAAAAACTTGGAAAAAAAAGGACTTGGAAGAAAGAGAGGAAGCAACCGAAGGGGGAAAAAAAATACGGAGAGTGAATAAAATGGAGACCAGAAACTACCTTTCGAAAAACTCAACGGAGCAAGGAGGAACAAAAAATTCACTTTTCACAACGGACCTAGCAAAGGGCAGGTCTTGGTCTCATAACCAAGTCTCCGTTGACAAAAAAGGCCGAGAATCAATCGGACAAAGAACTTGACGAACACCCAGGGGAAAGGCACGTCAACGGACGCAGGAAAAAAAAAGTAAAAAAAAGCACTGAGACGGGGTAAGGGGGGGGCGGGCAGCAAAAATTCATTGAAAAGAGGAAAAAACAAGGTACCAGTTCACCAGAAAGTAAGCAAGCCTTGTGAGCAAAAAAAACGGGGGAGGGGGGAGGGGTAAAAAAGTAAGTAAAAAAAAAAAGGAAGAAGACATCCGGAAAACCCAGGAAAAAAAGCCTATGAAGCTTGAGGGAGACGTAAGGCAAACTAAGAGGGGGGAAAGATAGGAAAAATTCTACAAAAAGGGAAAAGGAACCGATATTAACTTAAGGGGGAAAACACAAAAGACAAGTCTCGACACACGGGGGGAAAGGGGGTCTTTCCTAACTTGTTTAGGGGGCAAATGTTTTGTCTTAAATGATGGGAAACGAGGAAACTACAAAAAAAAGGAGACCTTTGGGAAAAGGAAAAAATCAATGAGGGTACTGGTAAAATTTACACTCACACTTCTGGTAGGGGAAGTCGGGGGAGAAGGGGTGGGGGGGGGAAAGGAATAAATTTGAGGAAATCTCTTATGAGAAAGGGAGGAGTCTAATCTAGCGCAAGCGGCCCCTCTCAAACATTGTTCTCAAAATCTTGAATGTCAGGGGGGATCAGGCTGTACTAGACGGTGCCCTCTAACAAAAAATAAAGAACCATGGAGAAGTCTGAAGATTTGGTACTACCAAAAATATTTCCTAAGAAATGGTACTTGCTGGGAAGACGCTTTACCTCACCAGAGGTAGAGTGTTCGAGGTCCGATGAAAAAAGAATCTTGGGGGGCCCGCAAAGGTGGTCTTTTCAGGAACGCTCATATCTTATTTCACCGAAGGTCTCGGAGGGGAAAAAAAGAAAGGAAAGACTAGGATGGGACTGAGGGTCTTGATGACAGCACCTCCGATTCCTATATTTCTAGAAGTCTGGGGGTGGAGTATCTCCGCGGTGGGGGGGAAAAGGGGTCCCCACATCTCAGAAAATCTTGTCGGAAAGACAGACCAGCATTGAGCGGAAAGTGGTGCAACAGGTTCTTTTGGCACCCTCCGAAGGGTGAGAAAAACTAGAAGTTTTATCGGTCTTTGTGGGGAAAAAAAACATTAGCTCAAATCTCAGGAAAAATAATTAAAAAAAAGGGAAGACCAAATTCACACGGTTGCCCTCCGAAATCTTAAGTCGACACAACACGTTCCGAAGTAATCCACAAAAAAGGACTCATCAAAAGGGAGATGAAAGGAAAGCCTAGGCCACGTCGATCCTCGTGCAACAACGGATGAGGGAAGGAGGGGCGACTGGGAACCAAAGCCAAAAGGCTGTAGGGCATTGGCATTTGGGTGGAATGAAACGCGGAACAGGTGTCCGTGCGTCAATATTCTGGCTCGGGGAGGTGAGGCTTGGGGCAAAGGAGGAAGAGCGGGGGGGAGGTATTTTCTATGGGGGGACTATAACACTTACACTTAAAGGAAGACAAAAAAAGGCTTTCTACCCCCCCGTCAAAGGGATAGCTCCTCCTCTGGGGATTACAACTCTGGGCTAAAAAGAAAAAAAATTTGGGCCATTACGGGTCGTCTCATAAAAGAGCAAACTTGATGCAGAAAAAGCGGTTACTCACTTACGCAAGTCAAGGACCTTAGAAGGACGGGGTCAAAGAGGAAAAGGGAGGGACTTGGGGCTCCAACTAAGGAAAGTCCGCCCAAAAAGAAAGGGGGAGAAAAGGAAGTCTTAGGAATGGTCGAAAACAAAAATTGCAAAGACGAAGTGCTGATAGGCCAGCCCGACCATCGTTAGGGACTGTCAAAGGAAAACTAGGGGGAAAGGTCCCGGGGCTTGCATTACTAAGTAACACTCCGAGCTCAATGGTCTCCCAGGATGAACTTGGACGGCTGTGTGACGAGGAAGTACAAAGAATTTGCGCCAGTGGTAGCGCCAGAAACTAAGAGGCTCACTACTCAGGAGGGGTAAAACCGAAGGGTTAGTTAAATGGCTGAAAAACGGGGTGTTGTGCCAACAAAAACGGGTTGTTCTAGTTCCTGAATTAGGAGAGGGGAAATAGAGTGAGAGGAAAAAGTGAGGAGCACGACAAGTGGGGGAAAACAGGGAAAAGGGGAGACACCAATGGCGCGAATGTAGGACGGGTCATTCGAGGAGGGATGGTAAAGTGCAAGTCACCATGGGAGAGTGGTTGAGGAAAAAAAAACGCAAACGGAGTTGCCGAATCAGGAGATGGGGAAGAAGTCGAGAAGGGGAGAAGTGGAACTCGTCCGCCAGCAACAAGGCTTAAAAGAGAGGATGGGTTGTCGCAGGAGGTAAAGGGGAGGGGATGAGGGGAAAAAATTGCCCAGCTGCGACTGTCAAGGACGGGGAAGGGAAAACTGGGATTAGTCCAAAAAAACGAAACTTACGGGAAAAAATTGAAAGGGTGGTTCTTCCGCTAAATGTGGGTAAAAGAGGAAGACCGTAGCTTTTGGCGGGGGGGTATATACCTGCCTGGCGAGCCGCAAGGGGAAAGGGGGGGGTTGCGACCTGGGGCCAGGGAGTTGTTGAGCAAGGAGGATAGTTGGGGTCTGGGAGGGAATCGTCCCAGCAGGGAGTGACAAAGTGGGATGGCCGTAATGAACTGACGGCAACGACGTAAGGCAGTGGTGCAAGGATTGAAAAGAGAAGGGGGCTGGGGGGGTTAAGGACGCGACTTTGGGGAACCGGGGAAGACGCTTCCGTCAGGGGGAGGGTAACCACCGCATCATCTGCCCGGGAATGTCCCTTTTCCTTTGGGCGGAAAGGGGAAGAAGAGAGGAGTGGCAAGGTGTCTTTGTTTATCGAGGAAGGTAGAGTTGCTGCTTTTTAGGATGTGGTGAGCGGGCTCATGTAAAGGTCGAGAAGGGGGTGAACTGGGTGGTAGCCTGATCGGGGAAAGTGGCGTCAATAAGGTTGTAGTTAAAGAGGAGTCCTACTAATTCGGGTCGGGCAGCGGGGGGAAAACAGGAAGGGAAAAGGGAGTTGAGGTTGCGCGTCTGGTTGCGCAGGGGTTGATACCGCGGCGCACTATAAGATTCCGTTTGAAAAAGTACGATGAAGGAGGAAAAAGGGACTGGGGAAAGGAAACCCTGGGGGACCTTCAAGGTGAAAGTGATGTTTGGGGTCGGTTTGATCAGGCGACCTTTGGTGGGTAGGAGGGATTTTATACCGTTACTAAGGACGTGTTGCCGGAAGGGAGGAAAACCAGCAGGGTGAGGTTTCCGATCGGCTTGAATGAAAGGGAGGGGCTACCGGTGTGCCCGGCAAAGCGGGATCCGTAGGGGGTGAACAGAGCATCTCTAAAAAGGGAGGAGATGAGCTCTGTTCACACCTACGGAGAAAGGGGGCGGGGGGAAAAAGGGTCCGTTGGATAAAAGCCGTAACAAACCTCAGAATCGAATCCACGTCCATTACGGGTGTTAAGCATGTCGAAAGAAGAAAAAGGTCGATTACTTCATCTACCGCAGCTACACAAAAAAATTCGAGAGGGGAAACAAGGGGACAAACCGTCACGTTTCACCTTCAAGGCCACCCGGGGAGGTTTAAGCACCAACAACACCCAGTTCGCCTCATCATACACAAAGAACCTCACACTTCAGCGCCTGAGGTGAAGAAAAGGGGGGCGGGCGCACAGAAAATTCTCCAAGTGAAGGGTCACCTTGGATAATTTCAACTCGGACCGAACCTCTCCTTGAGGAGGCGCAATTATTCCAGTTGCAAATAAAAAAATGATTAGGTTCCCGAAAAAACAAGACTCCACGGAAAGACTGCCATTGTTACCTAATGAAGGAAACCACTCCTCACAACGTCCACAGGAATCAACCTTCACTTAACACCAAGTGTTCAAACAGGTTACCGCCACAGTCACGAAGAAGAGGGGAACAAAAAAAAGGCCGACTTACAAGGGGAGGTGACAAAGTGGGATCATTCCGGCACTTGGGGGGGGTAAACACCTTCTCCGGACCGGAAAAAAAGCTTGAAAAACCGCGCTGGGCCTTAAAACACATTCTCCCACGATAGAATCACACTCACGAGGTTTCACCTACGAGGGGGGGGAGGACGGTGCAATTTACTTTTCAGATCAGGTACAGTGCCAACGCCTTTGTCAACCCCTCCGAAAGAAAAACTACAACACCCGTTCGCCTGGTCAAAAAGCCAGGCCATTTCGGCAACAACGTGAAAAAGAGGTCATCGCCGGGAGGGTCAGTCTAACAAGAAGGGATGCCTCCTCTGAACTAAGGAGGGAAAAGGGTTTCGAACCACCCACAGTGTAAAGTGCTCGGCCGCAAATCCAGTCATAAAAATATGGTCGGGTGTGACGGGGGGGCGTGGCGGCCGCTTCGTTGACGCTGTAAGACAACAAAGTCCCTGCGCACAACAAAGGAAAGTGTGTCAGCATGAAGGGGGGGGGGGATGTCACGAGTTCCGGAAAGGGAAGTTGCGGACGGAAAAGAGAAGAAAGGAACAGCGTAATTCGCGCAACTCCGGACTGGGGGTAGCCCAAGACATCAAAACGATCGGAAGGAAATGGTGACCTAGGATTGAAAGTCCCAGATAAACGTTAAAGGGGGTCAACGAAAAAAAGCTTAGAAAAACCCTTGTGTGGACGACGGGCGCGTTTGCCCTTGGAGAAGGGAACGCGGGTTTGGCGCAATAGAGGGGAGGCAAAGAACTCGCCACCCACGGGCGTTGGCGCAAGAGGGCGGTACCGGGAAAGCCAGAATAAATGAGGAATCTAGACTTATGAGCAAAAGGAGCAAATCAGAGCTGAAGGACCAAAGGCGCGTCTACTAGAAACGCACAATACAGAGCGGTTCGCACTCGGAAGGTCCTGGAGTGAGCGCATGGACATCAGAAAGGGAAATGCGGCAGGGAGGTGTTCACAAAGGCAGAGCTTTCGAAGATCAACCTTGCAAGAACAGGAGGGCAAGGGGTCGAGGCCTACATGCGAAAGTTGGCAGCAAATATGAGATGTTAGGGGAACACGTCTCCAATGCCGGAGCCGCAGGCATGGGGAAGCGCTCGCGAACCAACAAAGGCTCCTATGGGACGGGGGGCCTCGCAAGGGCAGAGACAAGGCTGTCCTGGGCTGGGGGGGGAACCTTGTGTCCGGCCAGCAAGGGCATGTACCGACTCGCGCGAGCGATATGAATGGATTGCACCCAGAAAAGAGAGGTATTCCGAAGTTTTATCGGGTTGTGTTTTCAAAAACACAGCGGTACCAACGCGCTCTACGGATGGAACAGGGGGAAAACACTCTCCTGTACCCAGAAGTCCCGGGACAAGGTGCCGGCCGACACCATCGGTGAAGAGAAACAAGAAAAACTAGCCAGTAGCCTCATATTAGCCTAGTTCCCGTCGGCGTCTCAACAACAGAGGAGAAAAGGAGAAGGGGGAAACCATAGGAGGCTGAGGCTCATGGCTCATTGCATTGGGGTTGTGGAGACCGGGTTGTCACGCGTTCGATTCCTGGGAGCGGCGCCGTGTTGGGTCACTACGGGGCGTCTTTCGATAAGGGGGGAACACCAGGATACAACGCCGTACGCGTCGGCGAACAACGCCTCGGCAAAGGGAGGTGAGAAATGCGGTATACAAAGGCGCTCGTTGTGGGCGAGGAAGCGTCGCGTCAAACGAAGAACCAGGGTTAGCTAAGAGGCTGAGACAAAAAACCTTCCCATGATAGCCCGGTTCGGAAAAAATCAGAACCGATGGCATCCAGCGGACGCGACGGTGTCAAGGAGAACGCTGGCTGGGGCCAGAAAGATTAGGGGCTAATTTCTTCCTCTACCCCCCCGACTGAGCTCGGCAGAACTGGCTCTGTATTCACAGTGTAGGGGCGAGAAACTGTACATCCATGTCCCGGATCCACGCCTCTTCAGCGAAAAAAAGTTAGCTACCCTAGTAGGTAACAGAACCTGGGGTGCGCTGCGCATACGCGTCTGTGCGTGCGTTCGAAGCGGCTGCTTACCACTACCAGAGCGCAAAAGAGAGAACGCAGACACGCAGTTCGGTGAAAAGGAATACCCGCCCACCCTTTGGTCTGGGCAACGGCGACTTGGTTGGTTGGTCCTTGCAGTCTTCGAGACATTTCTGCAACAAACATTTAGACAGGACAGGTGAGACGGTCACTAAAAAGGGCAATGTTCTATGGGAACACGTTCATTAGGATTTTCTGCACTGCAGGGCCTTTCGCTGTGGTTGATCGGGATAACCTCACTTAAATCAGGGGGTCTAATCTCTTTTTCCTGGGCATCCGGGCCGGAAAAAGTCTACAGCGTGACCATCACTCAAAGACAAGGCTGTCAACAAGAAAGAATGGTTTTGCACAGCTGGTACGAGACGCGGCCAAAAGGTTTGGTGTCACGCAGCGGGCAAGTCTTAGACAGAGTGTCTTGAGGGGGATTCGAACGCCGACGAAAAACTGGGGGGTTCCTCAAGCATGTGTGATTTTGAGAGATAGCTTTGGGAGGGTTTAGAAATAGCATTACCTGGCGAATGCCGCACCAGGGGGTGGACTTGGCGAAGGTGGCTGTTTTGAAAGACACGGCGATCAGGTATTGCCGTCAGTGCAACACCGGAGGTGTAAACGGCGAGGGGTAGTATATAGGGAAATCGGGAGGGGAATAACACTCGTTGACGACGGAAGCTTCCAGGCGCGGTAGCCGAGAGGCGGTAACAGCGACACGTTGGGGGGGGGGCCGCTGCCGCCTCGGAGGGGAACACAGCGAGATCTCGGAGACGGTGTCCTTGCCCTTGTCCTTTCCTTGCGGGGGCTCTTCTGCACTCTGACACGGGGGTATAGCTCCGGTGTCAGAGGGGAGGTTGTGAGGAATTTGCGCTGGTGCCGTTGGAACCGTGGTCAGCACCTGGAGATGGTGACTTTGAGCATCTTGGATCCGGTGGCGGCGGAGATTGTGTGTTGCAGGCATCCTTGGCGGGGAGAAGAGGGGCGGCGGTTCGCAGACGTTTGAAATATTCACATGAGCGTGGCCCTGCGGGGAGCCTTTCAGATGGAAAATAAAAGAGAAGGGGTATGCTGCCGTTGGAGAGTAACATCTGGGAAGTGTGAGCAATGCTCTGAGCAACAGCCGGCAAGGCTGCGGTTGGCCGTCCGAATGAACTGGTGGTGGGCTGCCTGTAAGCTGCGTCTGTTTGGAGGGGAGAGTCACGGCAGACCGGCTTACACCCCCTTCCCCTGCGGCAGGTTGGTAGACGCGTGCGACGGCTGTGTCCGGGGAGACCTGGGGGGGGGGACGGGTGCGTGCCAACCGCGTTCGCCCGGGTTTGACAAACAAGAGAAGACTCAACAACACATATGAGGTAAAAGAGAGAGAGCTCGGGCGACGGAGGGGAAGGCCCCACAATTAACGGGGGATCAACGCCGACCGCAATCACCCTTCCCGAGGGACTTTTTTTAGCAAGCCAGAAGGCTCCCAAACATGACGCAGCTTAACCAAACCACAACGCTGAATCAAAACCTCGCGACCGGGCCCCCGGCAAAGAAAGGCCCTGGCCAACCCTGGTTTACTTCATCCCACGACAGCAAAAGGGTACCTCCAAGTACGCTGGACGCAACCGCAGCTAAGCATCGGAATAAAAGGGGTACGCCGGACCACGTCGCCAAAGTGAAGTCAAAAAGTTGGTGTCCTTTTTTCAACGGAGGAACTAAACAGAAGTCCTTCACCTACGCCAGGGCGGGGGAAGATAAACATGCGGGCCGCTTTAATAACACCGCCACAGGGGGGGGAGACATTGCACCCTGCCCCCATGGGTCTGTGACCAGAAAAATGGGACATCATCCCTCAACCCAGCTGAACGCAACCGGCATAACCATCGGGTCCGCGACTGAAGAACAGACCACTATAAGAGAAAGAAGTACAGGGGGGAGTACACGACTGAACAGAAAGCGTACCAAATCCCGCCGCGCTGGCAAGAGCAAACTGTTCTGGGGTCCTTCCCAGCAAAGGAGAAGAGAAGGGGAAACAAAGAAAAACGCTTCCTGGCAAACGGTTCGAGACGGGTGCGTTAGGGGGGTAAAAGCCGCAGTCCCTAACCAAGAAAGCCTTTGTACACCTCCAGATGGCCTCAAGAACTTCAACTACACCACCCGGATCGACACCAGCCACCGGGAAACAACAATAAGACCGAGCATCGCCAGGCATTTCAAACCCTTGAAAGCCGCAAAAGTCGGACACTAAAACGCCTTACTTGTGGAACCAACAAAGGGGAAGGTGTTGCACGTCGGGCAAAGCTCTAGAAAATCCGCTAAGGGGGGTTGTTGGCGCCGCTGCGCTTGGTGCAACAGGAGCACGAGTTACCAGTTACACTGCGCAAAACACACTCGGTTGCTCCAGGGGGATTGAGGAGGTCAAGCGTTACTTGAAAGGCGACAGATAGCAGAAGCCCAACCCTCAGGGAAAAACTCTTGGTACCCACCCATATCATCAAAAATAGGCATTCGACCAAGGGGAAGGAAGGAAGCGGGGACCAAATAGACGACCTCGACACCGATTCAATGGGTTTTGCAATGACTCTCAAATTTGGGTGTCGCCAGAGTGTCGCGAAAAGAAAGGGGGGGCCAGGAACTCGAACCCACCGGCTCGTGTGCGCAAGACATCAAGTTCGGGGGTACTTGTCAGTGAAACCGAACTGCGGTGTAGCTTCTCAAAATGAGGCGGGTATCGTTTAAGAAGGCGCAGAAAACAGCGTGGCTGGTGCACGCACCCCTCTCAAGTGTTCGCGCCGCTCGGGGCTGCACCTTGTGAGGGTGACGGGAGCCCCTTCAGAAAAGAAGGACCCTGGCGGCAGAGTTATTCTATTAGAACTCAAAAAAATAGTTCGGGCTGGCCGACATTTACAGCATGAGGAAGATCGAGGTCCTACATGCTAATAAATCGGGGGGCGGGGGGGGGGGGGACCAAGCCATAGCGTTCGGGCTGAAACCCGTCGAAGATACTCAGAAAAGAACAGGAAGGCTCGTCGACCGGAACCGAAGGACTTATGGAGTAGGAGGGCCCGCCTATTCTCAATGTCTGTGGGCCGTAGGTTACTCCGGTCCCACACAGGACGTGGGAGGCCACCAGCGGAGTGAAAACTCTTTGTCCCTGGGCGTTTGAAAAACCAGAGGAGGACGCGGCAAAGACGAGTTGTATCGTGGTGTTTGGACAAGGAGGGGAAAGCTCCGCGTAAGTGGACCAAAACACGACAGCGCCGTCAACGTCAACAGGACCAGACAAACTACCAACCATCGGTGCCGACACCATGGCCATCAGCCATGACCTCAGGAGGAAGTATGTGACCCCTTCGCTCTCCTCAAACACAAGGAAAAAGGTCGACGGGGAAACTAGGCTAGGGGGGCAAGCGAGGTTGGGTTGTGGATTCATACGCGGGCACAGGGGGTTGGGCGTCGGCAAGGTGGGTAAGCCTGTAAGTGGAGGCGCTTGTGTCAGAATCCGATCCGCGCGGTCCCTTGGGATCAAAGTTGTCAAAAAAATACAAACGTCGGCTTAGTCGTCATTTTCGAAAACTCGGGGATTGACAATCGCGTCCCAAGCTGGTCGTTGCGCACGGGGGGGGGGGGCGCTGATTTTTTGGCCGGCAATGGAGCGGAAAAAAACGAAGCCAGCCATTGTCTGCAGTCGGGCCACTCAAGTACACCGTCGCTGTAGCCTGTCGGAGGGTGGACATGACTCCTGTATCGTCGACGGGTTCCGACGATATGTACTCCAGACGGGGCGGGTGATTGGGGACGGGGGTGGCCTCGTACACTCGGGGACCACCTCTTGGCGGGGGCCATCTATGCGCTATTCAGTGGGCGGTCGAACTAGAATACTCGCCGCCAGCGCCCAGTCGCTCCGCTCCAGAAAGACCAGAGGCGGACTTGCGCGCTTTGGCTTGCGTCGTAGAACTGTGCGCATCGGTCGCTCTCGATCTGGCTTAATAAAAGAGGTCAACTACTACAGGAAGTCGTTGGGGTGAACTTACGTACCGCCCGGACGGGTAGGGTGCCAACGAGCCGGGTTGGGGTTCCGGTGCTCACGCGACATCTTTGCTGCGCCAAAACATTTAAATCAGTGAGACGTCGACCACCAATGGTTTCAGATGATCTATTTGCGGGGGCGTGACAGTTCGAGTCCTGGTCAATGTTGGGTGCGGGGGGGGTGTGAGGGGGGGGGGTGGGGAAGAGGTCACCAGCGATCGTGATGATTTGGGCCCGCACACCATCGGTAAGAACCGAGGTTTGGCCGTGATGCTCTCAAAAGCCACCTCTACGGAACGAGTTACAATCCCCAATAATCAAAAAGGCAAAGTGGGTGTTGCTGAAAGGGGTTCTTTTGGACCGGTGCAAAAGGCAAGAAAGCAACCAAAATCCCCCAGGAGTTTAGAACGAGCTGCCCGTCCTACGTGGCACAAGGGGGGTTGGTCCGCAAATCAAAGCTGATGTTTATTGTAGAGGGGATAGGTTGCGGCGGTCAATTCCGTGGTAGAATAGGGGAAAATCCATGGTGAACGTTGAATGGGGGGAGGTGGAGAAGTTGAGGGGGTTATCCGATCCGGGTGTGTGTGAGAGCGGGGTGTTGACAAAGGGCGTTCTTTTGGCCGGGTAGAGAGGGCGCTGAAAGGTACAAAAACCGTCCGAAGGGAAAAAACGGGCCATGAAGCTGACCGGGCCGGTGGCGGTTAATTCAAAGCGACCCGGTGTGTGGACTGTAACGGGGGCTGGAGTGGTGTACACCGGGGGGGGGGGGGGCTTGTCAGGGCATGCCGGAGCACGTTGGGGATTCATGTTATGTTGCTAGATGAGGGCCTGTGGGCGGTGTGCGCGACAAAGAGGTATAGCTGCAGGGGTGATTCTTTCAGCTGGGAGGTGGTGAGGATGAGTGCCGTCATGTACCTGGTCAGCCCCGGGGCACGTGACTGAGAAGGGCCGGTTTTGAATTACGAGCCCTCATGGGGCATCAGGTAGGTGCCTCTAGCTTTGTCTTGGCCGACGTTGAATACAGAGGACACTTTGCGCCGCTGTAGAGTTAAGCGCGCAGAATTTTAACTACCGGTGCCGCGGCAATGGGACCAGGTTTCTTTCTTGAAACCCGTCAACCCGGGTTGGTCCAAAGGGTAACAAAGTTTGGGCCCGTACGCGGTTGCGACCGGGGGGAATGCGGGGCGTACTGGGTGGAGACCGACGAAGGAGGCTCCAGTCCCCTGCGGCAGGGTGATGTGGGGTAAGGTGAGAGTTGATCACCGCGACCATGGGGCCGGAACGTATG
>Ga0179593_1415776_pt1 | contig 18915 bp, 20 predicted proteins | sample CZODoug2_1_08_16_FD_185931 | JGI IMG/M metagenome (GOLD analysis project Ga0179593, IMG submission 185931) | Vadose zone soil fungal communities from Angelo Coast Range Reserve, California, USA - CZODoug2_1_08_16fungal (PacBio error correction) | ecosystem: Environmental > Terrestrial > Soil >...
TGTGTATTAAACGATAAAGGGGTGGGGGGTCATCATCCAAGATAACAGTGGAGGGGTTGTTCAGAAACAGTAACTGTGCACGAAGGTACTGCGTGGTGGGGGGCAGGACCTACGGGACTGGTAGGGAGCCTAGTCCTCGCGAAGTACTTTAAAAAGGCAGGTTTGGTTTAAAAATTTTGTAGAGGCTACATTAGGTGAAGTAAAAAATCAGGATCGCACCATGAATCAACAAAAAAAAGATGTGGTTCTTACGTGATCGAGGGGAAAGAATTTCCCAACCGGTTCAAGGGAGGGTTCGCAGGGGAAAGGGGCGGGAATGACTGCTACTCATATCGGGGTGTAGGAATTACTTTCGTGCCGGTGGAGTATGTCGGAACCAGCAGTTCTCTAACGGGGTCAACTGAAAGGGAGGGGGGTGTATTTTTCACGATAAAGCAGGAGCTGGGCTCCTTAAAAGATGAATCCTATCAGATCAAGTCGCCAAGAAAAAACACTAATCAAGCGAGCGGGAGATCCCAGCGAGGGCGGAAAAGGGTATATTACGGGACATGCGAGCAGGGAATACACACTGACAGCTCAAGCAGAAGAAGTGTGGCGTGAGAGGGCAGAGAGTTTTTGTAGGAGACTTAAAACTCAGGGCCAGGGGGCGGTAGTAGGCAGGGATTTGAAAAACCTAAAAAAAAGAACCCCAGGATGGTCATAACCCGCAGCGCAGAACAGAGAGAAAAAAGAGAAGGCAGAGAGAGCTGCACACATCTAAGGAATGAAACGTAGGGCGAAAGAGGGATTCTCATAATAATCAAAAAGTCAGAGTGACGCTGTCCGTGGGGCATACCATTTAGCAACACGCACAAGGGGAACAAAAGCGTTATCGACGAGGCCTAGGAATTCGGGGGGATTGCGGGAACGAACCGGCACCGGGGGTGACGGTTGGGGAAAACTCTTTTGGTTGAAAAAAGTAGAGAGGGAAAGAGAAGAATAAACAATTGGATGTAGTCGGGGGGGACCAAAACAGTAACGCGTTGTCAGCGTGCAAAAAAGTAGGGGAGTGCTGTCAAGAATCAGTAGCAGAAGGCTGGTATCCTTCACGAAACAGAAAGGAGATGGGGGTGGACCTCATAGGGTGTTCTGGGGGATTCATCTGCGACTTGCAGAAGAAAAGAGGGAGGGGAAGGGTAACGATAAGTGCGAACGTGCAAATACGGTGCCGTCGCGTCAAAATCAGATGTGAATCCTACACGAATAGGAGGATACGAGTGGAGGGAAAAAAGAAAGAGGCTTAGAATGCTATGACGACGGACCCTATGGATCTGAATGAAGACCGGTCACGACCAGAGGGGTTCATAAAAAATATTCTGAGGGGGAGGCGAGCAAAAGGGGAATACTACCGTAAGACAGGAGGGCGCACATATCGACCAAGGAAGGCTTAGAATCAGGTCAATATAAGCCACCCGCATAAAAAAGAACTCTCTGAAAAAAAATTCACGCTATCATGAAAGGGAAAAGGAAGACTGATCTGGGGAGACGACTTTATGCAGTGATAGGGGACTGCCCCTGGGGAAGAGAAAATTGAAAAGGGAGGCCATCGAGGATTTGACGTGGGCCGGCGGGGGTGCTGAGCGACACAGAAAGACTACGTAGCAGACAAGGGGATGAACAGGAGAGAAAATGGGGGACTCAGTCTTATAAAGGAGGAGTCTTGTAGGAGACCTGCAACAAAACCAAAGGTCCAGGAAAACATAAGAGGATCTATTGTCGATCTGGAAAAGAGACAAGTGGAATTGAAGGGACTTTTGCAAAAGACTAGAGAAGGTTTAAACTTTTCTCTTCATCACGGTACTAATAGGACTAAAAGTAAGAAAACGATGAACGGCATCCGAATGACTCAACACGGAACGGAGACAGATCGGAAGGGCGGAATAGGGATTGCGGAAACGACGGGAGTTCAACCACAAAGGTCGGGAAGCTACGAATGATACAAGAATTGGTCATGGGAGGCACATTGGCAGTCGACGGGCTTGTTGAGGAGAAAGTGCTGAGCGATTCAAGGGGGGGCTGGGGGGTGTAGGCGAGTGACAGGCAATCAAGAAAGGACGGAATTCAAAGGACGGATTGGGTTAAAAGAATAGACAAAAAAACAACGCCGGTGACGACGGCCTGTGAGTCCAACAACGAATAAAGCCGGGGGGGGGGGAAAATGTCATACACAGTTCAGGGGGGGAGATTCGAGCAAACAGAAACAGAGCGGCAGGACATCGGAGGGGGGGGGGCTGGCCGTCGCGCAAGTAAGGAAAGGGGGACTGGAGGGACCAGAATCAGGGGCAGAAAGAGTATTCCGCAATGGGGGTCTTGAACATAAGCGTAGATCCAGCCTTGGGTAGGTTGGACGCAGTTCGGCGGTACATGAAGTGAAGATGGGGGGGGTGGAGAGGTCTATGCACTAGAAAGGGGAGGGACAGAGTCTAGGGGAAAAAAAAGCTCAAGGCGAACGGGAAGAGCCTTATGGTGCGCAGAAGCGAAATCATCTAAAAACAACAATACAAGTTTCAAATAAGGTCGGTCATCAAATCGGGAATTGGGTGGTGTACAATCTGAGAGACGGTGGGGGAAAAGCAAATAGGAACTAGCTGGTTCGGAGACGGGGCGGCAGCTGTGACGGTGATAGGGGTCCAGAGTGCACAATCTCTACATGCCCAGGCTCAGTAGGACGTGGATAAATCACAACGAAAGAGGACGCACCGCACCGACCGAGGGACACAGCCGAATTTGCAGGGGGTTCAACCTTCAAATGATAACCTCAAAGCATTCAGCATCAATGGAAAGGAGTCAACTGGTGACGGGGTACATCTGGACGGGGGGAGGGGGGGTAGACGCTCACTCCCGAAACGCAAAAACGGGAAAGTCGGAGTTCGTCCAGAACAAGGAACGGTGGATCAAATCGAAGAGAGTTTCAGGAGCTGATACAACAGGGTCGGAGGTGGTCTCCGACCAAGAAATCAGACAACACAGGAAGAAGAATAAACTACGCTGGAGAGAAGGGAATAGTGGCAGCCAGTGATATCCGAGAAGGCCTCTGGAAGAATCGTTGATATAAGAGGGCTGAAGAGGGTTCATTCCAACTGCACGAGAGGGCTGGGGAATCATCAAAAATGTAGAAAAAAACGGTAGTCTTCTGAGAGAAGAAGGAGAGGCTCATTTTCATAGTGAGATGGCGGAGAGGGGGGTCTGGGAGCGCTGAGTGAGGTTTCACGCAGTGGTGGAAATTTTGGATTGGGGAGAGCCGACTCTATCGGACTATGTGACCTCCAAATATGCCTGCAGGTAAAAAAGGAAGGAAATTCATCCGACTCAAGGGGCAGGACGGTATGGGGAATATTCAAACAGATGGGCAAGAAAAGTAACCAATCGATCAAAATGGCGAGAAAAAAGCGAGGGGCAAGAACCAAGATTGGAAAAGGTGCTCCGAAAAATTGTGGACTGTGGACACGTTGGTGGGAGACGGGGTGTAAAAATAAATGGAGAACAACCAAGAGAGCACCAGAGCCTTGCTATATATTGTCTGAATAAGGGCACTTGGGAAATAAATCCTTAAGACTAGAATCGCATTGGGAATGTGGCGAATGGCAACTACGCATTACAAAAAAATTCCTGGACGAGGACAAGAAGGGAATTTGTACTCAAGCCGACGGCCGAACATGCAACAAAGCCGAAGAAAGCTATTAAACGGGAGTAAAGGAATCAGAGTTCGGACGTCAGGGGGGTATTAGGACTAATGAGATGTCGGGAGTCATGGTTGTCCTTTTTCGAACCATATGGGAGCAGGGGTCTTTCACCTATCTCAAAGGGGGTCCGGATGGAGGAAGAGGGGAGGGGGGAAGAGCTTTAAACGGTGGATGTCCTGATGGTAGACACAATGTGAAAAAAATAAGGAGAAAAAGATTGTCGGTAAAAAGGCTGCGATAGGATTTCTCAAATACGAGGGGGGGGGGGTGGGCTAATCCAGAAAAGTGCCCGAAATGGTACATCCGGGAAAGGTAACGGGAGGAACTTATGCGTTTTCAGGACTGATTATCTGGGCTGGTAGGACTCCTAGCGCTTCTACAATCGGGTCAATATGTCCTGTGGGGGTATTTCGGGACTGGGAAGGCTTGCAAATGCTTGTGGTGTGGCTAAAGAGGAATTACAAAATGTTGCTCAGGCATAATTTCGGCCTTGAAGGGTAGGTTGGGGTCTCGTCTACTAGAAAAGGTCCGTAATGTGACGCGTCAATGGGCAATAGGGCGCCGAATCAGGTCCGTGTAGGGACAGCACCCCTAAGCCATCTTCAAAGCAGCCGTTCAGGTTTTCCTGAAGATATGTCGGAAGGCATAGGTGTTCGGAGCAACCCGACACAAAGTCAGCATAGAAAAAACAGTGCATTTCGGATTTCCGAAGTGGGTATGGTACGAATGGGCTGAGCTGGGGTGGGGAGATTGGAGGAAGGAAAGCTAGTGTACTAAAATGAGAGAGGGAGAATACAGGCTGTAAAAAGTCAAGAGGCAAATAGAAGTCCGTGGAGAAGATGTCACATCAAATCACTTCTGAGAAAAGGGAGACGTTCCATGCAACTCCCGCAAAAATAGTGATAAGGTTGCTTATTTGTAACGTCAAGTTCAAAGGGGGTGGCAAAAGGGAGACCGACGCTGAAAGCAAACTACACCAAAGAGTACGGAAAAGTTTAGGGAATTGATAAATGAACACGAAAAAGCGAGACGTCACGAAGGGCTAGGGAGAATCAGAGGGAGGGGGATGTAAAGAAAAGTTGTAATCACAACTTACTGTTCCATAAGAATGGGGGAAAAGGGAGTCGCACAATACCACCAGGCCTGCAAATAACAGGTGCGCTAATGGAACACAACAGGAGATGACGACATAGAAAAGAAAGGAAGAAAGAGGAAAGAAGCGGTTGTATTCTGAATGGGGGGCTCCAGAAGGCAACGCGGGAATATACGCGAGGAAGGAGTTGGAAAAGGGGGATAAGGAAACGCAACCGGGGCCTGCAAAGTACGATATCAAAAGGGGCGCCGACAGGGAGAGGGGGAATGTGTGGACGAGAAGAAAAGTGGCAAGCCTTAATGGAGAAAGGGTGGGGGAGGGGGGGAAAAGGGGGACAACTAGTCACCGCAATACCAAGGATTGCCGAGTCGGGGAGGATGAGAAACAGGTATCGTAGAAAAAGATGTAGGGTTGTTGAAGGGGGGAAGTCTTGAGAAAACTATGTAACGCCAAAAAGAACGATGGTGGTCTCAGACCGGAGCCAGGGAGGGAATCATGGACTGGAGAGGTATGAGAGGACACCGCAAGGAAAAGGGTGCAACATGTGGGAAGAGCGACACCAACAACGTGATATAAGAAACGGGGGAGGAGAACACCGGGAGGACAGTAAGTAAAAAGAATGAAAAGAGAAGAGGGATAGGGAAACCAGAACACCACCTGCTTGAGGGGAAAAAGCAAACTTCACTGGCGGAAACTAAGAAAAAACAAAAAGCGGCTTTAAACAAGAAAGGGAAAAAAAAATAAAAGAAAAGCTTAGGGGGTGGGAGGAAAGAACGTAAGCGAAAAGGGGGGACGAAAATGCGGAGGGGAAGGGGGGCAGGTTTACGAAGCAAGAAACAACAAGGGGAAGGGTCTCGATGCGAGGATAGTGGTCAGACAAAAGAAGGAGTGAGTATGGTACTAAGTAAGACAAAAAATGGAGAATGAAGTCCACCTACGACTTAAATAGGGGTCAAAATAAAAGGCAGGAGCGTTGATTCGATCAACACGGTCAGAGGTTAAATATGACTTCAGGGTAATTTCTGAAGTTTGGATATGCAGGGGGAGGAAGACTGGACGATCGGTAATGTGGCAGGGAACTGGTGGAGGAATGGAGGATATTAAATCCTCAACAAAACTAGGTGTGAAGGGGGAAATACAAGGGGACAAAACAGGGAAGAGGAAGAAAAAAACGTCCAATCAAGAGATACAAAACAAGTTTATTTTAGAGGTGTGGGCACCCCATAAGAAAGAAAAAAAGATCCTTTTTGACACTCACCTCGATGGTGAAAGAAGTCAAAACAAAAGGGTCAAGAAAAGATAGGCAGGGAAGTGTCAGTGTGTGGTCTACCGACATAAGACGTTCTAAAGAAGGGCAAGAGCATTTAGTGAAAGGACGGAGAGCGAGAAATATAATTCAGAGAAGCCAGCGAACCACCGAATAGGAAACGTAAGGAAATTTGGGGGGGGGGGGGTTTTAAAGAAGGGGTTGAAAAAAACGAATCTGAAAACTATGAGAAGGCTTTTTACTCTGAAGCGGGAATTGGGGGGTGTGCAACTTAGTATTTTGGCCTCCAGCGGAGAGGGAAAGGGCGGCCCGATGCAACGTCAAAGATCAAAAAAAAAAAGCGAGGGATTTTAAGGGGAGATAACACAGGGGGTGCAACAATAGTAAAAATTTCAATAAAGGGGGTAAGACGATACTAGCTAGGTAGGACGGGGGCGGGTATCAAGCGAAAATAAAATGAAGAAGGACCAATGAGGGTGTATGGAGAAAAGGTTGGTCTTACAAAATGTTTTAAAGGAAAAGGGGCTACGAAAGAATAGACAATGGAAACTGTTAAAGATGAAGGTCACTTTACTTCTATCGGGCGAGAAGAAACGGAATTTCAGGACGAGTGTGAAGAATAAAAGGAGGCCAAAGCGACCTCTTAAAGAGGGAAAATTAAAACAAAAACTTATCATTTGTAGAATAAAATTGGTGTCGGGAAACAGGAGGAGGGGAAGGCAAACGGTGGGAAACTAGGAAGATCGGGCAAAAAAAAAAACTGACGGGAGTCGGGCTAAACTAAACTCGGTAAGATTCTTACTGGGAGTGACATGGGGTAATGCACTACGTGTTTCAGGGTTGGGCAGTACCATAAACCTACAGAAAGACATGGTACATGAGAGCATGGGTATAAGACGGAGGAATAAAAACACAGGACCCAAAGTTGCCAACAAGAGGGAATCTCCAAAAAAAAAACATGGGGGGTCCCTTTGACAGGTTTTTGCCAAGCAAGGGATCTAGTGCCAGATTGAAGCTAGGTGGGTAAGAGGAGGTGGGGGTTGGAGATATTTCCGAATCGGAAAAAGATGGGGTGACTTAAGGATCGGATTAGTGGGAGCCGGAAAGTCGTTGTTATCGGCCACCCCAACTGCCAGTAGGGATACAACGCCCCCGGGTACTACCACCACAATCTACAAAACTGGATCTTCCGGGGTTCGGTAAAGACAAAATCTGTCACTACAAAGTCTGGCACCAGGGAATAGAGAATGTTTTCGTAAATGTGGATTCAACTCTTTGGGGAGACTCGTTGGGAGGATAAAGTCGGTACAAAAAACGAAGGTTCCAGAAAACAGGGTTTCTGGACATGGGGCGTGGGGTGGAACTGCAATGACAGAAGAAGCTTATGGGGTTTTGGAACGAAAAAAAGAAAGTTAGGCAGACGACGAAAAGGGAAAAAAGAAAAGCTGCAGGGGCAGCATGGGTTCGCTCATGTTCGACCCGGCACGTGGTACGATCGGCAAATATTCTCAAGTGTAAGGGGACGGGGGGATTCCGCTCTGATAGGCTAAGGGGTAGGGAATAAAAGATGTTTTAGCATAGGAAAGTTAGGGTCTTCTGGTTTTGCCTGTTGGAAATTTAGGGGGATAGGTATTGAGGGGGATAGAGAGGAAAAGTAATAAGAGGTTGCTTTGTGGTTGTGGTTGTTGGTGGGGGGAAGTGTTTTGGTTTCTTTGATGGGACTGGGGGGAAGGTTTCTCTTCAAAGCTAGAGAGGGTGCCGTGAGGGTGGTTTTTTGTGTTCTTTCCGTTTTTCTGCAAAACTCGTTTACATTATTTTATTTCGTAGGATGGTATTGCTTTTGTGTTTACGGGGTTTATAGTACAGGATGTGGGTTGGATGGAGGCGATTTATCCTGATTTCTTCTACTTTAATAAACAAAAACGTCAAACACGTTTCCGCCCCTGTTCCCGCGCCTCAAGGGTGATCAACCGGAAATCTCTCGAGACTGTTCCGTGGGAACGACCAAAGAAAAGGTTTGGGTCTTAGGAGTAGAGGAAAAAAAGTAGGCGGAGGGGGGGGTGATGACCTCGGGAGACGGCCCTAAATATAAGGGAGTTTGGCACCACGGGATTCGTGCGGGTGTCAATGGAAACAGAGGTTATTCAAGGAACGTACTGGTTAAAGTGATAAGGGAAAATCATATCCCGTGAAACCTATAAGAAATGGGGCGGGGGGCTGCAAAACGTCCTTAGAGGCAGCTCCTCTGAGGGGGGGAAACCGAGCGATGGGGAATGGGGGGGAAGTAACACGGGGAATGCAACAATCCCACCGGCCCCTCGCAATAAAAACGAACGCAACCCTAGGATTCATGAAAAACGGGGCTAATAAGGAATTTCTTCGCAAGGTCTCAGAAAAGGGCATAAAGCTGGGCACGCACCCGGTGGAATGAAGCGTAACGGAGAAGGAATGTGTACAACACTCTGAAAGGCACCTCAGGGGAAGGTCAGACTTTCAAACTCATTCCAGGGACGACGGATACAACTACGAGAGGACAATGGTGTACAGGTTCGTCACTGTCCCACAAAGGGTTGGGAACTGTGGGTGAAACTGTCTCGAGGGAAGCTCCAACTGTGCAAAGTGCGTAAGGGCGGAAAGTGCAAGGGGGCACAATCAAAAATTTTGCACAATGCGGAAAAAGGTCAGAGATGCAGCTCCCGTGAGTGGAATACATGGGATAAAACAGAGCCTTAGGGATAGCCACAAAAAGTGAGAGAGGGTGGAAATTGCTGAACTCTTTACAGTGGTGTGAAAAAGCTGTCTCCCTACTAAACCGGCATTGCTTGGGGGGGGACTGGAACATCCATGAAGGGGTGATCTTCGGGACTTTCCTCCGCGATAAGAGCGGATGGGTGAATAGGTGGGAATAGACCAAGCATCCCGACCAGCACAAGCGGGCAGGCTACGGAGGAAGACAGTTCTCTTCCGAGCAGAAAGCGTGTGGAAAACGGAAAACAAGTGGGCAGCCGCGGCTGGAAACAGGAAGCGAAAGGAGTTCGTCCGCAGCCCATTTACCGAAGCTATTCAATTAATGCCCTAGACAACGAATTGGTACCGACATGGATGAGCTTTAGCAACGGGAGAAAACTGGAGTTGGTGATGCCTGCTGGGGGCTGCTGAAAGCAATCGGGGGGGGAAATAGCGAAGGTGTCAGGCCAATGCGCAAAGGAAAACAGGGCTACCTGTTAGAAAAGAGGTCGTCAAAGGGATAGTGTCCGATCGCATGAGAAGTGGGAAGCGGACCATAAGGGAAAGAGAGGAACGGAAGACTAGGTTCCGGCCGGGGGCATGGAAATACGGAACAATCTCAGGGTGGGGGAGAACATTCCGATTGGGGGGAAGGAGTTTGTCGGGTCGGGAAAAATGAAAGGAGGGTTAGATCCGTAGGGAAGAAAGATCGGGCTGGGAGACGCCGTGGCCCAAAACAACAAAAATGGTGAGGTGGATTGGGGCCAAAAAATGAAAGGAGGAGACGGAAAAAATGAGCACGGGGGTCAAAAGGCGGGGACGAGCCATAAGAATATTGAGTTCAAATGCAAAAGGGTGGCACGAGGGGGTGCGACAGAAGGTCGGAAACAAAAGGCTGCCTATGGAGTTAGGCTCGACAGCCCTGTAGGCTCGCGGAGGGGTGAAGCTAAGGGAGAACCTTTCCCTTCACGAGCAACGCATCGGAGGGACATACCATGGGGGGAGAAAAATACATCGATGCGGCAGGGAACGGTACCCTCACGGCCTATCGGTTCCACTCAGGAAAAAATAACCCCAAATGGGAAGGGGTGAAAGAAACCATGCGGGTAACGGGACAAACCAAACGAACGGATGGAGAGGGGGGCCAATTAGGTGGAAGCAAATTGACGGGAGGGGGGTATAGGACTGATCGTAAACACGAGAAAGGGGGGGGGGGGTATGAGAGGGAATGGGGAGCAGTGGTGGGGCAAGAGTTACATAGCAAGAATCGAAAAGGGTGTTAGGACGGAAGATTTGCGACTGATACGCAGAACTGAGGGGCGGAGGCTCAAGAAAAAAACGGAAACAAAACCAACGAGGATCTCGAAATGCTTAAGGTCTTACAATAAAAGACATCACGGAACACTCAATGTGATGAGGAAGGAAGAAGGGGGGAGGGATCGCGAAAACAAGCATCGGCAAACAATACAACAAAATCGAAAAAAAAGAGTAAGGGAAAACAAAACTTTAGGTTCACAAGCCGTAGGAAGCGCAGGTCTCGACACGAGAAAGTAAAAGTACCTGAGAAAGGACGGGGAAAGCTAGGAACCACTGTGAACAGGTTGATGGACCTGAAACAAAAAGAGCCTCCAGAACCTGTATGGCGCAAAGACCCGGACGGTTTTAGGGTTAAGCCCCCAAGAAAAGGCAGAAGTGAAAGGCGGCACGCATTGGAGAAGGTTCCTGGAGAAAACGGTAACCGGAAGAGGATCGACGCCTACCAGGGGAAGGGGGGAAAAGGTAATGGTGATCTTAGGTCCGCACATGGAAACAAGGCGGCGGGGGAGGCGATCAAGTGGGAGTCCGTGAACGGAAACGGTCACCCCTATTGCGCCTCCGCTCGATTCAGACCATTGAAAGGGAGAAAGGAGAGGTTCGGGGCAGTTACACAGTAACGGGGCTGGGACTAGTGGTAAAGAACTTGAATCTCGAGGGCGTCGAGGAAAGCTACATTCCCCGTATCTATGCAACACATCCGAGAAGGGATCCAGGACTGGGAAGGGGCAAGGGGAGAGTAGGGCTGGGGAGTTTGGGGGCAGTGCTGTCTAGGGTCACAAAAATCGGCGAAAGCGGAACTTCCGAAGTGGACACTGGGAGGTTGGCAAGGGGGGCCAAATTAGACGCAGAGGGGAGCTAGTGAGTGGGGGGCGAAGAGACGATAGAGTGGTTATTGGAGATTGAAATACGAATCGTTGAGACCAGCGTGCCGGTAGAACCTGTGTGTCGGGACTCTCTAATAATGGGTGGAAATAGCGGGGGCAAGCCAAAGAACACACTACCAAACGGGCTTTCTCTGTCCCGCTAGATAGGCATGCGAATGACAGAAACAAGCGAACAACCAAGCGAAGGGGTCACATTCGTCAACCAGGCGAGTGGATAGGCTGTAAAAAAAGGGAGAAGACAGGACTCACTGACAAGTTAAGAAAGGCTGGAAAAAAAAGTTCGAGGACTATAGTCCCGGCGATCAAAACAAAAAAACACGCCTTACGCGTTCTCCAACCAATCAGAGGGCATACCCCTAGAGGGGGGATCAAATCTGCAGATTCAATGAAAAATTCAAAGTGAAGGATGACGTACCGAAAACATGGCAGGGACGTTTGGTCAGAAAGTAAGGGGGTGCAGGAAGGAGTGTACGACAGAAGGATCAAACATCATGAGCCGCTTGGGGATCGGTTCAAACTGGCCATTGAAGATAGAAATGGCGCATACAGGTGGGAAACAAACGTTTGGGGGGACCTATATTCTATAGGAGGGGGTTCGATCGGTTCGAGAAAGGGGAACCAGAAGAAAACATTGGAAGGTGGTCTGATAACGAGAAACGGAAGGGAAAAATGGTTTCTGTGGGTGCAGGCAGGGTCGATCACGAAGTCCGATCACAACGTAAAGCTTTTGAAGACCAGGGGGGGGGGCGATCCCGGGCTAGGGGGAATGACAGTACTCCCTCGCACCGAACCTAACAAGATGGGTGGCTTACGATCGCGAAGATCGAAGCGTCCGGGGAGGTGGGGGCAAACTCCAAAGGTTGGGAAGGCGGGGACCGAGGGGCAAAGCGAGGTCGAAACCTTTGGTACGCCCCCATGGAAATACTAAGGTCAAGTGTCGTTCGACGTCCTTTCAGGGGAGATTTACGCACACCGGGGGATTCAGTCAAAAGCTGAATGGGGCAGAAAAATGGAATCGGGAGACGGGGAACTCCTCGAGTGAAGAAGTTGGTACAGTATACCCAAACAAGACTGGAATTCTAGCCAGGATACTTGTCCCGCACCCTCGTGAAAAAGAAATTGGGCTAAGGGAAAAAAGGATCGGGCTCGTCGACATCGTGACAAATTCGGGATGTAAAAAACTCGTCCCCCGGAACCAAGGGGGGGTGGGGGGGGGGGGGGGGGGGGGGGGGGGGGGGGGGGGGGGGAGGTCCGTATTGGGAGAAATCGGGGGACCAGAGGGATCCGACAAGATCCGGGTCGGGGCCGACGCCTTCAGCTCGGAACCTCAAGTGACCAAAGGTCAGGAGAGAATACGGATTCCGGAATATCATTAAAAGGTAGTAAGATCAGTGACGGGGCGGAAAAAATGGATCGGCATGAAAACTCGTCGTAGGCCGGGGGGGGAGGAGGGACTATCTAATTTCTCGCAAACCCCCAAAAAAAAGAGGCGGACAAGATCGGCCTAAAACCAGACCAATAACAGTAAGGGCGAAAGAGAGGAAGGGACTTAAAGCACAATTCTATATTGGATAACTTATCTCCATTTCGCTACCTGGAAGCGGACTCAACTATGAGGGGGGGATTAACAAACGGCTGATGGTGGGGTCTTGAACAAACCAGGCTTTCAACTTCAAGCAAGAAAGGGTCAGAGAAAGATCTGAGCTGTGTACTGCAGTTATGGGAGGTTCAAACCTATCACGGCCAGAAAAAGAGGAACGTCATAAAAACCGTCAGAGGAAAAACATCTGGAGAGGCGAAAAAAAAGGAGGGGGGGGGGAAAAGAAGAATCCTCCTCAGAGTGGGGAAATGCGCATCCAGAGACGCCTGGGGAAGGGAGAGGGAGCGTCCGCCATGTGACCAATTGATACGCATTGAAAAGTCGGAAGGCCTAAAGGTTTTGGGGTCGACCCGAAAGGGAGTCGTCATAAAACGCGAACTGAATGAAGGGACAAGCTACCTGAGGTAGGGGGAAATGAGAAAATTATTTCCCTATCTCACTTGGGGGGGCAACAGGGAAAAACTTACGCGGAATGAATATCCCGGAAGAAGGTCGAGGGGTGTGGCAAATCACCGGGGGGGCGGGGGATAAAAAAAAAGGGACACTCCAGCAAATGATTTTCTCTCTAAGGGGAGTTTAAATCACCTGATGCGACTTGAGGTAGGAAGGAACCTAGATAAATGAGGGGCACATCGCGAAGCCCTTTTGGGCAAAGTACCTGTACAATTTCGAGAATGTCAAAAGAACGCTGGTCGGGGAGCTGCTGCAAAACAAAACGAAAAGAAAAAACTTACTTTTCAGACCAATTCACTCAGACGCCACAAATCCGTACTCACGAACAGATTGGGCGAAAAGGTCAAAAGATGAGCCCGGGGGGACGAAAAAAAGCCAGTGGTAAAGTCGCTCCTAAAAGGTCATCTAAAAGTAACACCAACGGCGAAAAAAAGTATCAGAGCAAAAAACAACGTCGGCAATAGTGAAACCAAATGGGGTAGAGGTATAAAACACTGCTCAAGGGCCGGTGTTGTGGATAATACCTATAGGGAGGAGGACACCATAGCCACCGCATCTGGTCACAATTGCTGCAAAAAGGACTCTGAATGGAAACCTGCAAGCGCACGGATCGGGTGAGAAAAATTGCGGGGGAGGATCAGTAGTTTCTGCACCAATAAACCTTCGTACCAGCTCAGTGAAAAGGGAAACGCCGCGGGAATGGAACATGCCAGAGGACCGGATCAGGGTGAAAAACGAGGAAGGGGAGGAATACGGAAGCGCCCAAATCCTATCTTGAGAGCTGGGAGGGGATTGGAAAAGAGAGGAAGATGTCAAAAGCCAAGGGGGCGGGCTAAGGAAGGGGCAAAGGCCGGGACGGGAATCGGGCCCTAAAAAGGTTTCGCTGAAGTCGAAAAATGGATATCAAAACCATCAGGTGTACCTTCGGCGAGAATAATGATTGGGAGGTTCGCATTTGTCCTCCCTATCGGGACGCTAAAATTTAAAAAAAAAAAAAGATGGGGGAAGGTTGATTGGTCAGCACTGCGCTGGGGGCTGGTTGGATGGGCGGAAAGCATCCAGCTCGAAGGGATGATAAAGTCCCAAAAAAAGAAAACAAGTAGAGGGGGGGGTATTAAAAACCCCACCTACGCACCAGATCACAACCACTGGGGCTCTCCCAAGGGGATTAAAGGGATCGGGGTGGTATCGTAAAAGGCACCTAAGAGGCTCGCCTAATGGAAGGTCAGCGGCCTGAGGTCCCGAAAAATTAGGACGAAAAAAGCACCACGAAGAGGGGGGGGACTTTTCACCGTTCCGCGAAACAAAATCTGGGAGGGAGCTTATTGGCGGGGCGACACAACTCGAGCCCGTAGGACGGGCAGTGACCCAAAAAGAAATGCTGGCGGTGTGCGCATCGCGCGTTGGTTCGGAAGGGGCACATTTCTTTCACAGGGTTAGGCGGAATCGAATGCCACAAGGGACTCAAGCAAGCAGCCAGAGGCAGACAGGAAAAAAGGGGGGAAATACCCGTGGGCCATATGAACAAGGTCCCCGTGGATGTGAGGAAGAAACACCTTCCTAGTCCAGACTCTTCGCGGTTTTCACCGTTAGCAACAAAATAAACCACCAGGCCGAGCCTTCGGAGAGGAAAATCCTCGCAGGCGGGGCATGTAAAAAATTTGCGACCGACGTACTGACCGGGGACGGTAAAATCGTATCGCAATACCTCCTACATCGATGGGGCGAAGGCGAGATCATTATAATTCCTTTCAACAGATGGGGGCGTCTTTGTCTGGGGGTGGGCAAGAGAGAAGTTTGGGACGATCAGATCACTCCGCGTGTTGTCTCGGTTAACTGAAAAAACGGGAGGGTACATGCTGGGGGAATGCAGAACCCCCGGACGGGGAGCGTCCATTGTAAAATCTCTCAAAAAAATATTAGAGGAAGAGAGAAAATAACTGGAATAAGACCAGATGGGGGCTTACTGGGGCCAACCAGCATGATCGCCGGAGAACCTGGCCGGGCTACAAAAATCAGGATCGGTTAGAGGGACAAGACTCTAGGAACCCCTACCCTGAAAGGAGCTTAGACACTGACACTGATTCACTCGCGCCATCAGGGGGTATGCGATATATCAAAACCGTCCAAAAGGGAAGTAACGGTAGGGGCGCAAAAAGAAAACAATACGAGGAGAATGAACTCTGAGCCGGGGATTTTTGGTATGAGAGCAGTCCTTCAACCGAATAAGGAACAGAACGGAAGGGAGAATGGGCGGACAGACACGCAGCGTTGTACATCGTTAGAAGGGAACGGCAAGGTATGAATTTTGCTGGGGGTCGGGATGGCAGCTGAGGGGGTGGGCAGGTTCTCTTATTGAATACCAAAGGGAAAAGGACAAGCGAATTACGACAACGCCGTAAGATGGCGCACACCCACCTGGGCCAGCTTCGCTGGCTGGGGAAAAAAAAGGGACAAGAAACTGTTAAAAAATTGTAATCAATACTCCCGCAGCAGTCAGGGGGGAACGTTAGAACGGTGAACCAGCGATGCGAAGTTGTGAATTGGAGTCAGAATGTGACGCGGGAAAAAACGGAGTCCTATGAAAAGCAAGTGAAAGCGAAAAAAACCCTTGGGTCGAAAAGAAAGAAAATAAGATCGCACACCTAGCAGGGATCCATGGGAAAGAAGGGGGTGGGTCTGAAGGGTAGTGCTTTTGGGACTCGAAACAAGGAGTTTTCTTTGGGGCGAGGGAGAGAAAGGCGATCGGGAAGGAACTCGTAAAGAACATAGAAAAAAAGCGCAGTGAATACACCCACTAAACCCGATCCCTACGTATCAAAGGGTGACACGTGAGGAAAATACAGGGAGGACTCCCTCAACACGACTCCTTCTGACAAGTTCGTAGAGAGTTAAAAAAAAGGGATGGGAGAGCAAGAGGAAATGGGAGCAAAACGACCCTACTAGCCGGAAAAAGGGGTAAATGGATGGAAATCTTAAAAGGATGTCTCGCTTGCAGTGGTGGGACGGACATGCCTCTGCGGAAAAAAACTTCCGGCTAAATCTAAATTCAAGCGTATTTGTGCGGCATGGACCGGAGGGGGCTGTTAACGAGGGTTTCCAAACTATGGAGCTCCCGGTCGTCGCTGGAAAGAAGGGAACTGAAAGGGTTATATCCTCCTTGATGGAAACGGCCATCAAACTCATCATGATCATCAAAGCAAAGGTGGAAAAACAAAAAAACGATCCTTTGCGGCAGGTGGGGCTAAGAAAGACGGGCCAGATGAATCATTTGGTGGTTATCTAGCAGTCTTAGGGGAAGTTGAAGGTCGATCGGATGGAAGGAAAACACACACCAAAGCCGCGCCGAACAGGTTTGGGGGGTTAAAGCGCCGCAAGGATCAGCGACCGTTGGTTGCGAAACTGTGATCCAGAGGTGGGGGGAAAAGCTCTTGGTGGCCAAGTAATCGAGTATTAAGGGGAGGGCGCGATGCGCACACTGCGGAAGGGGCGAAGACCGGTGCTCAAGCGTGGTGGATCTTGGGCAAGAACCCGGGAAATGGGAGGAAAGGATCGGAAGCATGAAGTGGCATGGCGACTCTGCAAGGGAAGTAGGGGGATAAATCGGAACGAAGACGTGAGCACAAGAAAAAAAAGGGGGAAGAGAAATGGGGGGAAAAGTTCCTTTGGGATACCCCATGGCGTCGTCTGGAGAAGAGGGGACAATACAATAGTGGGTTAGTAAGATAGCACAGGGATGCCACCGGAAGACAAACAACAGGGCGGGCTTGTCCTCTTTTAAGTAGTAAGGACGAAAAAAGGTTGGGGGCAACACCCATCCTCAAAAAAAAACTTCACAAAAGGTATCCTAAGGCGGTTCCTCTAACATATAGAATCAACACATAGTAAAGAGGGACTAAGTGTTGGGGGGGGGGGGGGGTTAAGCTAAAAGACCTCAGTTAGCGGGACTGTAACTTGAAATTGCGTCTTTACGAGCGAGGCCCTGGGGAGGCTAAAGAGCTGTTGGCCAACTGCATTCTCCCAGGATCGTGAAAATGGTAGAAAGTTTGGGAAATTGACGGGAAACAGTTTCACTAAGAAGAAATTGAACCAGAGTCACTTATTCGAAGGCAAAATAGATGGGGTTATTTTAAGTTTCGCTGTCGGTACTAAGTCTCCAGAGTCCTAACGATGCTTCCCGCGTGGAAAAGGGCGGATTCTTCCGGTCATGTTCTGAAACGGAGATTGTAGGTAAAAAAACGCACGAAAGACGGTAAACACAGGAGAAGATCTTCTCGTCAAAACAAGATAGAGATACTGGTGTTAACACGACATACTGCACGACGCTTCTAAAAGAAAAAGAGAAGTAGTGAGTAAAAGCTCAGGGAAATGACGATCAATGAGATGCGGGAGGACACGCCTTGGCATAAAAAGGGTACCTGAATTCGCTTCCAAAAAAGAACGTCACCGGACGGGGACTATGAGGCGGTGGGACAAACTAGGATTTTACTACCGAGAAGTTTGGGGACTTGGGAACCTAACTCGTGGGGGTCCGGCCTAACAAGGGACCGCCTGGTGAGGAGTAAAGGAGTGGATCCCTTCGGGAAATCGAGGCAATGTATCTGTCCCTACCCGGGTAATCACGATTACGGATACCGAGGGGTTCTATAGGGAAATTTTTTCCGGACAGAAGATGGCGCAGATGAAAGGGAGGGCTCAAAAAGAAGGGGAGTATTTCGGGGGAAATTACAATGGTATCTCAAGCGGAAAAACTAGATGGGGAGTGGTGCAAAAGTTCATGTCTAAAATCGAATGTCATGGGGTACGAAAAGGTTCCGGAAGATACCGATAGAGGGCTTCATTCAAAAAGGAACTTTTGAAAGAGGGGCGATACAAACTCCTTACTACTGTCAGAGGGGAGTGGGGCTACTGGACCCAGGAGATATCGCGTAAGTGCAGGCATAACCTCTTCAAAATGATATACACAAGGAGTAATTCATTAGAGGGTTGGAACCCAACACCCGCTCCTTACTGAAATGCGAGAAAAGAAAAACAAATCTACTTGAAGATTTACCTTTTTAAAGAACCAAAGGGTCACGGGAGACGTGGGATCCTCTGAACGCCAAACAAAAAGAGAAAAGTGCCAAGGGGGGAATCAAGAGGGAATTCTTCCGAGATCGAAGACCAACCTCGGGGTGGTCGTGGGCATGGTGCCGAAGTATAAACCTGGGGCTTCACCTCGTACCGTGAAAGGATCAGAACCAGTTTAGTTCAAAAAAAACCGCTTTTCGGAAAGGCTGAAAAGAGACGGGGAAGGAGAACTCAAGACTCAACACCAACGGACGGACTATCCGACTGAAGTTCTTTGTCAGGGAACAAAGAAAATCAAACCCCCGATGGAGATGGGACTGAAAACTCAAAAGGAAGAAAACCAATGATAGCCTGATACTTGAACAAACCAACTTGTAGGTGAACAAAACGCTGAGTCAAAAAGTAATAAACTGACATCCTATCAAGGGACGGAAATAGAGGGGGGGACTTCATGAGGTAGGAGAAATTTCAAACACAGGGAAAAAACCGGGATGACCTCAACAAACCGGGGGCGACTGTTTTCCGGGGGGGAAGCACCAGCAAAAGCAGAGGATCGGGGAGGCCATCAGTTTTGTAGAGGGCGGTGGGGAAGGCCGCACCTAAGGCCTGAAGCGGGGGGGATACAAGCCGAAGGAACGTTTTTACTATTACCTGCAGGGGGAAGACGTGGTACAGAAAAGACGGCAAAAGGGAGGACGAAATGAAAGGATGCCTGGTGAACGGAAAATTTTCCCCGAGTGAAGCGAAAGGGGTTACCTTTCAGGGGACAAAGGACTTAGGGG
>Ga0179593_1711386_pt1 | contig 18914 bp, 23 predicted proteins | sample CZODoug2_1_08_16_FD_185931 | JGI IMG/M metagenome (GOLD analysis project Ga0179593, IMG submission 185931) | Vadose zone soil fungal communities from Angelo Coast Range Reserve, California, USA - CZODoug2_1_08_16fungal (PacBio error correction) | ecosystem: Environmental > Terrestrial > Soil >...
AAATCGGGAAAGGGGGAAGTAGTCGATAATCCGACCAGATCATACCTTCCACTGACGGCGATCCGGGGAGGATCGATTGTCTTGTGCAGTATCGGAGCGCGAACCTGGGCCAGAAAGAACTGCCTCAGCATCTGGGGGGGGGGTCCGTCTTGAGGTCCGAACACCTCGAATCCAAGATGGTGGGGAGGGGGGAAGAGGGGGAAGAAAGGAGAGTGCGGTCTGTTCGAAAAGGACTAAGACAGGAGAGAAAGGGCGCACGCGCGTCGGAGTGATCTGGACCGAAGGGGACAGGGGCTGAAAGACTCCCACCCTCGAGGTCAGAGGAGGCAGGAAACAACTGTTCAAAACGCGGCGAACATAACCGGCGCGCCATCTCTCAAACAGAAACTTTTGAATAAAGCTCGGCAGGAATCCCTAGGAACCACCTCACTGACGGGGAAAAAACTCGGTTAGTTCCGGTAGGAAGGAAAAGAGTTCCTTCGAGAACGGCGAACCGGACGGGGGACATCCTTAAGGGGCCGACAGAGGGATCCGCCAGCCAAATCGCGTCGCAACGTAGGGGGAAACATCCTCTCGGATAAGAGGTGCAAGCGGACCCTTTCGGGAAGTTCACGACCAAGGGGGGGTCTTTGGTTGGGCAGGGGATGTAGGGAATCCGAATTTTCACGGCAACGCACGCAAAACGCGTGTGGCGAGGTCGAGGACGCAAAAAAGGATCAGCAGAGGATCCATCGCCGCAGGAGAGTTTCGACGCGCAAAAAAGTCTGAAAAGAAAGAGGATAACTGATCACGAACCTCGCAAAAGCATATGCACGCGCCTGGCCGGAACCAGAGAAGGGGGGGGCTGCGCCACTAATTAAGTGGGGGAGCAAGGCACCCTATTTCTTAAGCCTCGGGGAAAAAAGTCGGAAGATCGAGTTTGTCCGCAGGGGAAAATGACTACTTCGGAGCTGGAAGACGAACCATTTCCGTTCGTGAAGGGGGGGGGGGAAAAAGGTAGGGAACACGTCTAAAACAAAACGTCCGCTAAGCAGCGTCAACATATCTGGGGAAAACGGGGTGGCGATTGACGACATAGGGGGAGTGTTGGGTGGGAAGGCAAGGAATTGGCCAAAAAGGCGCCGACGCGCTCTTCAGGGCACTCATCTTGGAGAGGTCCGACGGGCCTCTAATGAAGGGATGGGGAACGAGGAAGAACATCCAGGGTGAAGCAGAATTCTTAGAACAATCTCTTTACTATAGGATTACTCAGAATGGTAGTGGAATGTTTATTAAGGGGCGCGTTATAAAAGAAAAAATGGATCTCCTCCACTACTACTTTTCGGGGGAGGTCGCGCGACATAGATTGGGGACTCCCTTCAGAAACTAGACACACGCCGCGAGATACGGACTGGGTAAAGCATAAGAAAGTCCTTTTCCCACGTGTTTGACTTTTGAATCGCTGGGAGGCTACAGGGTGAAGTTCAGTTTTCCTTCCTCGGAGAGAAACGGTACACGCTCGAGGGGATCTGAAGGGGCTGCCAACATCATCAGAAAATAAGCATTCTTGGCTCGATCCACAAAAAAAAACGATATGTAATGGCACGCCAGGATGCACCCATAGAAACTTCAAGTGGAAGGGAACAATTCAAAAACATTAAAAAATAGAAAACCCGTCCACCGGTTGCCTTGGCACAAAAGGTCGGCAATAGATATAACGTCAGTTGGCTCAACTCAAGGATATCATTGCGCATCAGAGGAAGCAACTTGCCAAAATCGGGACGAGTTCCCAAGGAGGTGAAAAACGTCGGGTCTTGCTTAAAGATTCGCCTAAATAAACGCTGTGTGGAGAACAGAGCAAGAAAAATCTCAAGAAATGATTTGAAATTTCAACAAAGGCAGAGTACCCGTCCACGGGGGCATTCTCTAGCAAACGGGTTGCAAGGTAGTGAATCGTGGGGGAGGACTTATGGGGGGGCCTCGGAGACCTCATTGGGATACAGAAACAACCACTTCGAGGGATGAAAGAGAAAAGCGTCCTCCTGCTCCTCAAGCAGAGAAGGGGGGGATAAGGGCAATTACCCCGTTTCATCAGATTGGAAAGAGAAAGGCCTAAGGAAGGGTACTGTTCTTGGTGACATATCCTTCTTGCGATTGGTATCAAAGTCCGCTAAAAACAATTCCGGAGAACGCTCGTGACAAGACAAAGAAAATTCAAAGGGGAGGTGGGAACAACTTCCAGGTTTTGGAAGGTCTGGGACTCACTCCTGCAGGAGTTGTCGCGACAGGACGGGCAGAGATGGCTTGGGGGAGGGACTCAAAAAGGAACTGGTGGGACGGCAGGGGGCAGTACTGTGGGTAGATTACCAGAAACGAGGGGAAATTTAAAAAGCCGGTGCTCTGAATCTTTTTGGAACGAAGAGAAAATCAGAATCTATCTTCTGGGGGGAAAGAGAGCAGACTGCGACGTCATAGACCTGTTCGGGTGTGGCCGCAGGAACCCACTGAAAGGGGCCTTCATGAAACGAATCCAAGGGAAAAGAGAAATGCAGACCGTACGTGAAGGCGCGCGGGGGGGGGGCGTGGGGGACTGAACTCAAAAAAAGATGCTCAAGGAAGGGGCGAAAAGTCAGAGAGGGGATGGGAAGGGGGGGCAGCCTACCTCCCTACCAGAAAGCAAGATTAAAAGGGGACGGGGCGCGAAAGCGCCGTCCAAAGGCTGGGATTCTCTAAATCCCAAGTTAGGTCGGGGAGAAGTTCAGTACCGCAGCATAGGTCGGCCAGAGAAAAAATGCCTGGGAAAAAGCAGCGAACGAGCGCGATGGGGAAAAAGTCCAAAACAGCCCTTTGGAAGGTTCGGAACTTAAAAGCGCAAATTACCAGATAGAAAAAAAAAAGCGCGTTTTCTGGGAATGCCGTTTGGGTCGAAGTGAATTCCAAAAACCTCACGAAAGAATGGGGACGAAATGTATGACAGCCCAATCCGACGTCGAGTAGGCCAAGAAAAAACTCGCTGAGGCTTCTGTTTTTCCGCCGGGGGGACATCGAGGCTTGCATACGATGACCCTTCGGGGGGTGGTCTGCAATCTCTTTTTCTTCAGGTTTGGGTTTTTTGTTTCGTTCTCAGCACCTGCAAATAAATATACGTTCTTTCTGAGGCAAAGGCCTCCGATCTGGAAATTTCCTGGGACGGCTCGTCTTCCTGTGCGTTCCCCGCCGCCCGAGGGCTAGTATAAAAAAAGCGCCCACATTTATGCATGCCTTAGCGAAAGTCAGGTGCTCTTGGAGGTCCAGCCGTACCGATCGTGCGTCATATTCTCCTCAGAACCGGGACAGTCATGGCCAATGGATCCTTACTCGAGTGTGGTATGTTATCATCCAAGGATGGACCTCCGGCTTTCCTTCGTGTGGTGTTCCTGTCGTTTCTCTCGTTCAGAGAAGAGACCACGTCGTTAATTAAACTTGAGGGGGGAGGTTTTGGGTGATAAATCTTCTTATCGTGGCCATCGGGAAATTCCAGGGCCACCACATACACCCGGGCTGCGTTCGTTAAAAGAAACCTGGAGATACGCGACAAAAAAAGGCCGGGAAACCGGTCGTGTCGTTGTGCAGAGACCAATCACTCTACAATACCCCAAATCTACTCTTGTTATCTCGTTTCTGCTCTTCACTCTTTCTCGTGTTTACGGCTACGTTAGTGGCAGGGGGGGTGATGTTTGGACGGGTCTCTCTCTCCGTCTGTGTGACTGTTCTGATGTCTACATGACGTAAGGACGCTAAGGGGGAGTGGCGGAGGGGGGTGAGATGTAGGGGGAAGAAAAACATGGGTGGGAGATCACGGGAGGGAAGAGAAGGGGGCAGATGGCAGGCCGAAGGAAGAAAAGTGACTGATCGCGGGTAAAAGGAGAGGAGAGGGGGGGGCAGGGGACGTCCGAAGGTAAGGAGAGCGAGTGAGTCAGGGTGTCTGACAAGGGAAGAGAGGGGGGCCGCCGCGGTGAAGACCAGGGTTGTTTCATGGGGGGACGGCGTGCGAGAGGTCGGAGGAATAGGGCGGGGAGGGTGGTTTGTGGTGGGCAAAGGAAGCAGCGGTTGTCGGCACTCTGTGGCCGGAAGGCTAGGGGTCTAGTGGTTTGGTGGAGGTGGGAACTGAGACTCAAGGACCTGCGACGCAGAGCACGTGCGATTAAAAGAGCTTCGGACGGGGCTTCGGGCGAACTCGAAAAAGGATTGATCCCTCATAATAGAGAGTGTACTCTGTAAATAGGTGCGTATATAAAATAGGAAGGAGGCGGCGTAAAAGTGAACCGAGTTGTAAGGGAACAGAATAAGTTAATAACGGTGAGCGTCAGCCCGGCTGCGCATGCCGATTCGGGTGTAGCGTATTGTGCAGAAGTAGGTTGGAAGGAGAATTCCATCGTCTTCAATCTGGTTGCTGAGAACTTAGTAAGTCCCAGTTGATGGACCGGTCTGTGTCCTCAGGGCAAGGGGAAGATAGCGTATCCAGTACAATGGTGAGGGGGGGTGGGTTATGCAGGGGGTGGGTGTGGGGGGACGACACCGCGCCGCGCGGCTGAGACTCTCCAAAAAACGGAAGGGAAAGAGGAGCTAGGGAAACAAATCGTAGCTTCGTGAACCCAGCAAGGAGCGTAAGGTACCAAATCCAGCGGAGGAGGCCGGGAGAGAGGATGGGTCAAGTATCAAAGGAGACCCGCGGGCACGAGCCAGAATCGAAGGAAGGTAGGTTGAGACGGGGTCAGAGGAGTCGGGCGGGCAAGTCGTCAGCAGATGGAGTCGGCAGGAATGGGCCGTTCGAGAAATCACACCGACGTGCACGAACGGGTGAGAAAGCTCTCGACGCGCGTGGTAGGGAATGGAGGAACGGTTACTGGGCTGGGGAGGGGGGCACCACGTGGAAGCTAGGAAGAAAGAAGGGGAAAGGAAAAAGTCTGTTATACCCTGCAGATCGCACCAAGGGTGGGGGACTTTCCTGTTGGTTTGACGTAGACAAAAACGCGCAACAAAGGACCTGGGGGGGGGGAAGAAAAAGGCCGGTGGGGGAAATGCGGTGTGGAAGGAATCCCTCTAAGGACCGCAAATAAAGACTAAAAGGAGTGGGCGATTTTCACGAGTGTCTAGGGAGGGCCTGGAAAAGAGTGGGGGACGTGCGAGGTTTCGAAAGGAGAAACGTTAAGGGCAAATTGCTTAATCAATCCAAAAGACAAACGGATGCGGGCGAAGAGGTCTCAAATTGGTGCCGGGGGCAGGGCAGTTATGGGGGGGGATAGATCAGAGTAAAAGAGTGTGTTTCAAAAATGGGTGGCCAGGAGTGCATGGGAAAGCGAAAGGGTCCCTGGGAAAGGACCCTGAAAAAAAGGTATCTTTTTTGGGGCGCGAGGGGAGGCAAGGGGGGGGGTGGGCCGTGGGGGGGCGCGGGGGGTAACGACGGGGACATGAAATGAGTTGTGGGGGTTCTGAGGAGCATTCGGAGGAGATCCTTGCGGGGGCTTATCACAGGGCTATATAAAGCAGTGTCGGGGTGGAAGGGTATACTCTCTTCTTGCTGAGGAACGGATGGGTGTATGCCGAGGAACTGGGAGAAAATCAATCAGGGGACAAATAGTCGGGCAGGGGGGGCAGGATGTGGGGGGGGGCTGCCTTTCTGACTATAAGAAAAAGGAGGAGCCGAGCTTAGTTTAAGGTGCTTTAAGTACACCCTGGGTGGAAATGTGTCGGGGGAAGCGGTGTGGCTTGATGGATTGGGAAACAAGGTCGGATCCCGCTAGTTTTTAACTGAATACGGGTAGTGAGGAATTGGGCGTCTTGGCGTGGTGGGCGTTTGTGCTGGCAGCCATAAAACCAGGGGAGGGGGGGGGGGGGGGACGGGGGGTGGGGCTAGGGTGTGAAGGTTTGGTGGGGGACAGGAGGGAAAAAGGTGACAGCCCACCGGCAGTCAAACATTATGGGAAGACGTGTGTTGCAAAGAGGGAAGTTAAAAAGGACAAAAGGTTTACGAGGCGTTGTCTATGGGGGGGGGAGGGAGGGCTTGAAATAGCGCTAAACGCGCCGTTGGCCCACGCAATGTCTTGCTTCCAGGGGGAACGGGCCTCTATTCTCGGGGGGTATGACTGAACAGCCATATGGTGACGAAGTGGGAGGAGAGGACTCTACAAGGACTCTAAAAAACGGGCATCATCTGCCGGCAAGGGTCGGGGACGGTTGATGCGTAACCTTCCGGATCTCGAACCTCGACTTTTCTGAAAAAAGCGCCGGAGAAAGGGCCTCGCGCAGCGGGGGGGGGGAAAAAGAAACAAAAATCTGAATGTGTCGGGGTGCAAAAAAGAAGGACTGTGCCTCACTGAAGTTTCCCAGAAGACCAGGCGATCTTCTGTGAAAAGCCAACCGGGGAAGTTAGGTCACCGACGGAGGCAATAAAGTTAGGGGGAAGGGCAGAGATGCTCTTACTTGCTGACACCATCAGAAAAGGTAGGACAATACATGTTAAACGTACAGAAGGGGAGAAAACAAAGAAGAGACAGTTCTAAAAAAAGGAGACTGGCACTACCAGAATGACCAAGGAAAAAACATGTGAACCACAGTAGAGGGGGAGCGGGCGGCAACCAGGGCCGTGGCGGCACAAAAAATGGACTAAAGCGACCGCTAGCCGGGGCATCGATCCAGAGAAAGGGTTTGGGAAGAAATGGGCTTGGCTACGCACTGAGAAGCCTCAGTGTCAAAAGAAAAATCTGGAATGTGGTACTAAGTGGGGATGTTTCCAAATGTAGATGTGACCGCAAGTAGGAAAGAGCACCGCTGAGCGAGGGTGGAGTCCCCCAAGTCATTGTGCTTGGGGGAGAGGTGGGGAGTCCAGTGAGAGAAAAGGCCCTCTCGAAGGGGGGGAGTACGATGTATACCGTCACAACAACTGGGAGGTGAGGAACCAGGGAAGAGGAAGAGCGGGTGGTTAAGGAATCGTGTGGTGCACGGAGCGCGAGGAGTGATTCTCGGGTAAGCAGGGGGGGGGGGAGGCAATAGTCTCTCTGGCAACAAAGTAGGAGGAGAAACACTGCGGTGTGGACAGTGGTTGGCGTCGAAGGGGGCGAACAGAGACTCGGAAGAATCATTAACCCCGATTTAACTTAAGTGACGAAAAGAAAGAGGCCCTGGGCCGTACGGTGAAGTGTGGTTTTGGTGAATCGTGGGGTCGAGGGGGATAGGACGTGGGAGTGAAAAGATTTACGAAGGCCGGAATGGGTCCGTACGGGGGCAAGCGGGTTCGAAGTCGGAAAGAATATGCCAAGGGACTTGGACGGCTGCCGAGGTTGCGTGACACTCCAACACAGCCGATTTGGTGGAAAACAAAGCGTCCGAGTGGATAAAAGGGGGTAGCTGATTGCAAACACGAAAAAAATCGGCAGGGGGGGAGCACTAAGAGACCGGAGGGCGCAGAAAAAATACCCCCGAGACGAACACTACCTAAAAAGAATGCTTCGAATGGGGGGCCTACAAGTCGAGGACGGGGGGAGCGTGGCTGCCTCCCTAAAGTTTTGACGCAGGTTTGGGTCGCGTTTTTGTTCGATCGGTGAGGTTGGTGTTTGGGTTAGGTTCTCGGGAGGAACAGTACCTCAGAAGATATATTAATGATCAGTGTCAGAGGACAACCTGATACAAGATCAGCGACGCTAGGTATCTAAGATAGGTGTGTCATGGTTACTAGGCCGCGTGGGATTAAGGGTTGGTGCGTTCTAGTAGAGTTCTATAGAGTTTAGAATCTAGGGTTTTATCAGTAGAGAGGTGGAGGTGGGGGCGGGGTTGTGGGTTGGGGGGGGGGGGTTGTAGGGGAGGGGGCCCGGAGCGTGGAGGGGTCAGGGTTTGGGGGCGTGGTGATTTTATATGGGGTGTGGAGCTAGGTTTGTTTCTCCTCGTAACCATTCCACGATATAAAAAGGTGTCCCTGTGGAGTTAATGTTTTGCAAAAAGGGACGCGTGGCGTTACTCCTGAGGGGGGGGGCAAGTAGAGCGGCACTCCTTTCAAGAGGCTATCAAGGGAAAAACAAGTCCGAGAAGTCGACGTCGGCCTGGCCCTTGTGAACCTGAAAACCACACGGTCACGGGAAAGTGGCCTGGAGGAATAAAAAACAGGACCAAGTGGGAACCCTGTGGGGGGGTGGGGGGGGGGGGGGTGGGGTTGTTTGGGGGGGGGGGGGGGATGTGTGGTTTCGGTGTGGTTTGTGTTCTGAGTGATACCTATTCGACCAGACACGCAAAGTATGATCCCTCGCATTTGTGGTAGGTCCCAATATGGGGCTGACTCGGGCATGGATCGTAGTATTTATGTTTAATTTCTCAGGCGAACTTTAGGGGGGGGGTACACGTGATGGCAATTTAGAAAATTCAGACAAATGTCAAGAAATACTTAGAAACAAGAGATTGGGGTAGGGGCGTAGTGTACTGATCGGAGGGACGTCATGGTTGTTCGTTGTGTGGATTTGGGAGTATTATGAGGGGTGGTTGGTTAGGTGACGTGGTGTTGTGGGGGGTTGTGGGCCTGTGGGGATTTGAGTTTGGGTACGTGAGGGTGGGTGGGGTAGGGTGGGTTCGAGGAGGAGGGGATAGTGATAATGGTGTAGATGAGATAGGGGGACGGTTAAAGGGAGAGAGGGAGGGGTGTAGTAGGTGGTTCTGGTAGGAATCAGGGCGGCGGTGGGAAGGGTGCAGTATAGGGGAGGTGACGGAGTAATGTGTGGTTTTGAAGGGGGTGGCGGGGAATAATGGGTTTGGGAGAGAGATGGGCAATAGAGGCAGCTTGTTCAAGGGGGGCTCTGGTGGTTGTGAAGTAGGGGAGGGATAGAGGGGGGTGTGTTGTGTGGGATGGGTGTGGGCGTTACAGTGCGTAGAAGGACGCGGATCGTGAGGGGTGAGGGGGAGGGGTGGGGTAGAAGTAGGAAGAAAGATGGGAGTGTGAAGAGGGAATTGGCTTGGTGGAGGGGGGTGGGGGGGGTGTGCTGAGGGAAGCTGGGTGAGTGGTTGTGGAGGAACTGGAACTGGGGGAGTGAAGTTTGGGTTTATTTGGGTGGTGGTGGAGGCGGGTGGGGTAGGGATAGGGTATAAAAGGGTGAGGTGGGGGCGTTGGTGTGACGGGCGAAAGGGGAGGGGGGGTGTGGGATGTGGGGGGAGAGGATGTGAGGGGGGGTGTGTGGGGGTGAAAGAGGAGGATGTTATTAGGGGGGGTGTGGTGAGGGTGAAAAGGGGAGGGGAGGGTTGAGTGTCGGAACAGGTTGGCGGGGGTAGGTGTTGGGGTATGAGGGGGTGTGGCGTGAGAGAGGATGGCAACGTGTGGGGGGCGGGGGGGGGGGTGGTGTGGAGTGTGGGGGAGGGGTGGGGTGTGGGAGGGAAGAAGGAGGGGGTAGGGTAGGGAGGGTGGGGTGGGAAAGGGATGACGTTCGGGGGGAAGTGGCGAAGTAGGTTTTAGGAAGAAGTGAGTGGATGGGGAGGTTTTGGAAAGGAATTACGGGGGGGTGGGGGGAGTGGATGAGAGGTGAAGGCGTTAAGGGACAGGGTGGTGTGGGGGGTGGGTGGAGGGGGGGCCGCGTGGTGTGAAGGGGTGGGTGGCTGAGAAGCATGTGTTAGGGCAAGGGGGGGGGGAATAGGAGGGGGGCTAGAGGAGTGAGGGGTGTTGGTGGTTTGGGGAATGTGGTTGGGTGGGAGGGCTTTGGGGTGGGATGGGGTAGGTGTAGGTTGGGATGGAAGGCGGGTAAAGCAGGGGAAAGGACAGTAAAAGAATTAAGGAGGTACTGAGGAAGAGAGGGGTGTGGGGGTGGGGGAAGGATATCTTAAGGGGGGAAGGGGCGTTTGGAACGATAAGTAGCAGTAGAGCGAAGTGGGAGGGAGGAATAGATAGGAAACGAGGGGAGGGAGCGAGGCGGAGGGTGGAAGACGAGGTGTAGTTAGAAAGTGGGACAGGAAAGAAGAATAGGGGTAGGGGGGAGGGCGGCGTATGGTATAAAGTGGGGGGTGTGGTTTGGAAGGGATAAAAAGAATGATGCGGGGAGGGCGAGGCGGTAGATGCTCAGATGAAGGAGAGAAGGGAGGGAAGAGAGGGAGTGAGTGTAGAAGGGATAGGCAGGGATCTGATGAGGTTGTCTGAGGGTAGACGAACAAGATGGGGGGGTGAAGGGGGTGATGGGAGGGGAGTATAAAGGAGAGTACGGGATTGGGAGGGGTAAGGGTGGGGAGAAGTTGGTGAGGATAAACTAGATGAGAAAGGGGTAGGGGTAGAGAGAGAAGAGGGTAGGAGGGGACGGGAGGAGGCCTGAGGTTAAGGGGATTAGATGGAAAGAGGTGCGAGAGGGGGGGGGAGGAATGGAGTAGGGAGGACAAGAGAAGTAATAAGGAAGTATAGGGGGGGGGTGAGATAGAGGCCAGGGTGGAGAAAAAGGAGGAAGAGTGGGGGTAGGAAGAGTGGATGACAATGAAGGGGGAGAGGGAGCTGTAGTGGGCAGTAGAGATGAGTATGAAATACCAGCGGTCTGAGGGGGGGGAGATGTAGGAGTTAGGGGGAGGAGGGGGGGGGAGGAGGGTAGGGGTAGGGTGTGAAGGGAGGGAATGAGTGGGATAAGGAGGGGAAGCGATGGGGTGAAGGAGGGAGGGTAGGGCGGAGGAAAGGGGGAATTGAGGGGGGGAGGAGGGAGAAGAGGAGGGTAGGTAGGGGGAGGGGGGAGGAAAGGAGAGGGGGTAACGGAAAGGGGGGGAAGGAAAGCGAGAGGGTAGAAGGAAGGGGAAATGAGGGAAGCGATGGAGGCTGGTGGGATGGAGGGATTATAGGAGGTGGGGGTAGGGGGAGGTAATTGGGGGGAGGGAAGGGGGCGAGAAAAGGGAGAGGAGGGCGAGGGAGGGGGTGGGGGGGGTGGAGTAGGGTGAAGACGAGGGAGGGTACGGGGGTGGGGGTAGCGGTAGTGGGATGAAAGAGGAAAAGACGGTGTGGAGTGGGGAAAGGTGAGGGGAAGTGGGAGGTGATCGTACGAAGAAGAATGAAAAGATGATGGGGGGGGGGGTCACACGGTGCACATGGAGGAAGAAGTCATGTCACTGGGAAGGTATCAAGAGGGGTGGGTTTTTTTTTTATGTCCGGTTGTTATGGGGACTTCTCGGAAAAAAAAAACTCTTCAATCTCTCCTGACATAAAAGAAAAAAGATCTTGGGAAAGGAGAGCCGTAGGAATGAAAACATCCTCTACCAATCACTAATGGGAATTCTACGAATATCGTCAATTTGAGGGATCGGAATAATTATCGTAAGAAAAATTTATGGAGGGAAAAAGACGGGAAACCTCTCATATATCCTTTCGTGAATACTGGAATGAAAGACTCTAAAAGAAGACGCTGAATTTTGCAACGTAACAAAACGAAGCCCTGTGTCCAGGTCGAACGTCAAGAGAACAAACATGAAGATGAGCGCGGGATTCGTGGCTTCCTTTTTGTTGAGTGTAAACAGATACAGGAATTGAAAGAAGGGGGACTATGGCTGGCAGAACTATCGATCTATATACGAAAGATTGAAAAAACTCGGGAGCTGCCTTGGGCCAACAGGAAACTCAAAAATAACATTCAAAGTCCGGGAAATCAAGTCTGAGTGGCGCCGACGATACGGGGAGGAGAAATTCTCGCTCATGGGCGCAGGCGTGGGAAGAAAGGGACTTCTCTAGAAATTAAGCGGAAAAAGGTGAGGGCCGCGATAGTCATCAAATGGAAACTTCAACATCGAATCTTGGGACCTGGGAATAAGCCAGCACTTCTTCCAAGAGAATTATGCAGAAGAACACGACTCTGTAGGCCCCTGAGTTGAAAACGTGGCTGTACAGAAAAACCATATAAACCGGGGTTCGACTTCAAACATTGCAAGGAAGACTGAAAAAAAGCTGAAAGTCAGATAGATCGGGAAAATAAAGAGCGAACTTTGGACTGGGGTATGGAGAACACGGTGGGCCTTCCGATGTGAAGGTCTGAAGGTATGCCAGATTGCCATGAAGAAAAAGGGAAACTCAGGGTAACAATGGACTTCTTTGGTCTTGAGAAAGAGGCCTTAAGGACGCTATATGTTTGTCCAGAAGGCTCGAGCGAGAAAAATCAAAGAAAGGGGGGACCCGTTTTGGGGGGGAAGAAAAAATTGTTGAACAGACTGGAAAGAGAAAGTGCTATCATACCTCTGAAGGAACGACAACCCAATTACGGGAGCCAGATCGTCGGTGAGGCGCGAAAAGGCGCGGCGCGACTACTAACAATCTCCTGAAATAGGATCTACAAACGGGACTAGCTGGCTTCAAAAAACCTCCGGAACCCCGAAGATATCGAAAATGGGATTCTCTCCGATGAGGGAGGGAGGCTTGGGATGACCGGACTCCCATTCTTCTTTCTAAACTTCCATCTTGGAAGGCAGCTGGGCTAAAAGATCTAGGATTGGAAAGAAACGAAGGCACCGTCTCGGAGGACTCTAAAATCTCAAGAAGAAAAAAAACACTGGGGAATGGGAGATGAGCCTCATCACTCTGAAGAAAAGACCCTCGTGGAGTACCATATCAACGAACTGGCAAAAATTACATGAGAAAAAAGTCAAAGAGGTCCAAGCTGCCAAAGAAGGACTAATCATGCAGACCCCCTTCTCGCGGAAAGTTGAAGTCTTCTTTGATCCATCCTCGTCACAGCAGAAGATACTATTGCTGGCGAACGGAAAGACTTCGCTAGGACACGATTAGATCGCGGCGTGAGTAGGGCGACGAGAGCGTCTCACCCAATCTCTACGTCGTGGAAAGAAGGGGGGAACTTTAGGGAACAAATCGTGAGGAAACAAACTCTCTGAAGGGAGCGCCAAATCTCTCAAAGGAAATACCTTCTCAGCCGACCTGCGGACGTTCCAAAGCGGCACCTAGGAGAAAAAGAAGACGTGGGGTTTCCCGTAGGTTCAAGGGATGGGAAAAATCTTCGCTGCTCGAATCGCCAGCATGAAAACGGAACAGGTGCTAGAGCGCCAAGCCAACATGCGTCAGTCCAGGAGGGCTGGGGCCCCATAAGACTCTGACGAAGCGGCTGGTGCAAGAGGACAAGATTCACAAAAGCCAGGTCCTCAAGGGTTGGTATCCGATGTTCTGAAGGGCAGGAAAAAACAAAAAGCAACTCAGGATCGCGTGTGGACGGTCCGAAGGAGGAAACATAGAGGGAGGCAATCAGGCTATCATCATTGGCTGGAAGGGGAGGTAGTCTGCTACCGCAAGGCCGCGAAAGGGCGAGAAATGCGGGGAAACTGCGGTAAGCAGAGAGTTCTCGGCACTGGCCGACATCCAGAAAGGGGGGCGCGGTAATAGGCTCGAGGGATGCTTGAAGGAGGGAAAAAGGGGGGGGGTCTTATGGAAGCGGGACAAGGTCTTATCTCGCTATTTGCAGGTCCCTCTGAAGGACGAGGGAAAGTCATGGCAACAATAGAAAAATTTAGGGAGTTTGGGGTTCATTGATCCCCCCCAAAGTCATTCAACACGGGCCTCCTGCAGAGTTCCTCATCTTTAAATGCGGTGGGCGGACGTGAAGGCAAAGTTGGGGGAATTCACGCTTGCCAAATACGCGATCGACGCGAAAGGTAGAAAGGAATGAAATGGTTCGTAAGATGTGTTCCTAAGCCTCTAATGGAGGAGGGGTCAGAGAAATAAAAAAGAATTGGGGTCAAAGAACGAACATGATAGGAAGTAAGTAGTCGGAAGGGCTTTCAGCAAGCGTGCTCCAGGGTAGGTAAAACTCTCCGTCTCCATAAACATCACGACTTTTGTGAGGGACTCCTGGGGAAAAAGTCGGGAACATCACAAACGAAGGAAACACCACTTCCTCTCCAGGGCCGAGGAAGGGCCTTTCCTGGCACTTGTTTACGGGTTAATCGATCTTCATAATGACAAGACGGGGAAAGTCTAAATGAGAGGAATCTTCCACAGACAGGCATGAGCGCGATGAGAGGACATGTAATTCCCAAGATTCGCAGATGAAGGGAAGGTCCGCGAATTGAAACCACGATCTCTTTAAAGCCACGAAAGGGAGGGGAACCGGCCAAAGATGACCCTACGTTGAGTCCCCTCTTTAAAATCCACAGTCTAAAGCAGAAAAAAAGGCGTCAAAAGACGCTGCACGAGGCACGAAAGGTAGACGGAAGAGAGGAAAAAGGAGTGAGGGGGAAAAACACTTTAGGGCAAGATTCAGAGCCCTATCAAAAACGCAGGGAGGAAAAAAAAAAATGGGAAAAAAGTGACGTCAGGAGACACTCAAAAGGCGGTGTGATGCGGACGAATCTGAAGTAAAAATTTGTTGACACCATGGAAAAACGGAGGGCAATAATTATTGGAATTTCAACAAATTAACACCAGTAAAAAGAACGGAAGGAGGAGGTCAAAAAAGGGCTGGGGACTGGTGTAATTTCCTACCTCTCGCTAGTTCTTCATTGAGAAAGGGGAGCAAGAGATAAACAACAACAACTTATTGAGTAGGGAAAGATAGAGATGCAGAAAATGTTCCTCCTTACGCATCAAGAGAGAGGGGGCTAGGAGGGAAAGAAGATTTCAAGTTGACCGTGGGCTCGCCTTGCCTGTAAGGTGAAATGAAGTGTAAGAAAAAAAAGACCTCTTTCGAAAGTTACGGAGATGGACGGGCAAAGCGGTGGCGAGCAAGAGGACCAACACCGAATTTCTGGTCAGTCAAACCGGAATTGGGGAAAGGGAAAGTTTAGGGAAGGGACGATGCTCGGAAGTGCCAATATGGGGAGAGAAATGAAAATCGAGATTCAGGGCGACCTCTTGTCTCGGGGCAAGGCAAGGAACGTGGAAGAGGTTGTTAGAAATTGCAGTCGGGTCATTCTGATGTTCCGTAAGAGTGCGTGCAGAAAGAGGGGGGGGGGGAGCGCTTGAAATGGGTGGGACTCTAGTAGAGCAGGGAATCAAACGGGTCGAGGAGGGCTAATGGTTCTGTTGAGAGGTCCGAAAAGAACCCTAGGGCATTTCCTAGGCAAACAGGAATTTAAAAAAACTTTTAAATAAGAGGATTCAGGAAGTGATTAGGGTCTGGCTTGTTTGGCTGGTCGAGAGAAACCGCGGAAGGGGGAAAGTATAAATGTATGGTAAAGGATCCCAGACGAATACAGTCACGAATTAAACCTATGCGGCTCGGGAAAAAGCTTCCGGCGTATAAGAACAATAGCTGGAAAAACATATGATGGGGGTAAGGAGGTACCCCTAATATACCTGAGAACTGGGACGCAGAAATGCGTGGCTAGAAGATAGGCGTCTCTCTATTGGCACCGCGTGTTCACCAAAGGAAACCGCAGGGCTGGAACGTCAATCGCAACCGGGATCCAATAAAGAGGGGGACGTGCGTGGACGTCCTTTGGGGGCGAAATGACTAAATGAAAAACCAAAAATTCAAAGTGAGGGATGCCAGCCACTCCTAGCGCTCGGGAAGAGGAAAAACGAACAACGAGCTGAAGCCGCAAACTCGGTACAAATAGAGAAGAATATAACATAGGTAACATCGGGAAATATCTCAGGGTGCTCCGAACCGATATAGGTCCCCAAGCAATGGCAAAAGTAACAGCTGAGTACGGAATATTTGCTGTCTCGAAGAAGGGGAAGTGGAAGGTTAGCCGAAGAAGGTCAAGACATGTCAAAGAGCTAAGAGGAGCCGAAAGCACGGCTATCCGACTGCTCCTTCTAAAAAAAAAAATCGGGGGGGGACTTTCTTAACGCTTTAAAAGAGGCGAAGAAAAAAAAAAAAATCGCAAACCAGGACCACGCCGGGGTCGGGAAAAGGGCAGAAGCGAAAAACTCCCGAAAGCTCTCTGGGTGAAAAAGAAGGACGCAGGGTGAAGGGGATGTGCGTTTGGGGCGTCTATCATCACGGGCTTCTGACCGGATGTCCGCGTAGTGAAGGCTCAAGGGAATACCGAACCTCGGTAACATGCGCTGCTTTCGAGGGAAAAGCGTGGAGAAGTCCAGAAGCAGACGCTAGGAAATGTGTGTGCATGTGGCGCAAGACTTTCGCGGGGAAAAAAGTATGTGGGAAGCTTGGAAAAGTTGTTTACGCGCTACGGGGGGGGGGGGGGAGGGCCTCCCAGGAACTTACCACATCGGTCCACCTCATACTCACGAAAGTCTAGCAGGAGCTAGAGAGCTTTCGATCGCGCCCTCATCTAGAAAGGGGCTCTCTAAAGGGAGAAAAGGTCTCTTCAAACCGCTCGGCCCATCTGACAAATGCAGGCTGGGAGCGTAAGTGGGTAGAAAGCTGAGTTAAAAGAAAAAGGGCTATCAAAGTCTGCTTCGCCTTAAAGCTGGTAATTAGATGGATGTTTTACTTGGGGAGAGGAGAGGATTTGGAAGACGCTCCCTCTCCTACGATTCTCGAATCCTCATCTCAGCAAAACGGAGTATGAAAAGTATAGAAAAAAGCCGGACCTCTGACCCATCAGTCGAGATAAGTTAACAAGAGAGGGAGACTGAAAAACTTAACTTCTACCGGGGAGGATTTTATTCACTGATTTGGGCATAGAGGAAGGTCTCGAAAAAAGGTCACAGGAAAAAATGCAATTGTGCAGGTCCGGGACTTTGCAAACGGACATCAAAGCCATCCATATGTCTAAAAGAAGTTTCAGATAATGGGGGTCGGGATAATCGCCATCTCACTCGCAAATGAAAGAAAACAAAACGGGAGTTCGGAGTAATTTTCTTATACATATTGGACGGCTAAGGAGGAGCCAACACGGGAGGAGCTCGGACCGTAACAAAGTTGGGACTCGGGGAGAAAAAAGATCTTACTTTGGAGGGACGCCAGCAATAATGCGCAAAAAGAAAATTTCAGCTTCAAAGACGGAAACCGCTTAAAGAAGGGGAGGGGCAACGAAAAGAACGCATTCTCAGGGATATGGTAGGCCATGAAAAGCCTCTCGACTCACTTCTACAAGGAAAACAAGGATGGACCTAAGGTGCTTATCTCCTCCAGCCAACTAGGCTGAGAATAGTATTTCAAAGATCTCTCTTAAGAATCTTCCAGGGGGAGAAAAAAATCTAAAATTTCTCCATGGTACACGACCCAGCGGTTGTCTCTGGGGGGTGGGGCGACGGGGGATTAGGAAAAAAAAGCCTCCGCAAGAGAACAATCGTGTTGTGGGAGCGGGTAGAACGAGGAAGAGGAAGAAGGGGGAGGTCTTATCAGCAGGCTCCATCAATAGCCTTGAAGGGGAGGTGTGAGACATCTCTGCTCCCTCGAAAGTGACGGAGAAAAAGTCTGAGAGAAATGAGAACAGCGGCGTCCTCATCGAGGAGCCGGGGGTCCTAGTCGTTTCTAGACACTATCAATGCCTGAACAGTTGGATTTACAGAGAAGTTCTAGGCTTAAGTCGTGTGTCACAAAGGCGTAGAAGGGAGGGAGGTCCCTAGGGAAAAGTTATCTACGGAATCGGATTCTTCTTGTCAAACCAAGTCAAGGACTTTCGTTCAGGGGGGGGGGGGTATGAGTTCCAAAAACGAAAAACGGGGGGGACACACTGCATCAGCGCTCATATCGGAATCGGGGTTTTGGGGTGGGCAGCTGTCTTTCGTGTAGAAAAGGGGGGGGAAAATCTCTCTACGGCTCAGTCTGCAACGAAGTGCGGTCGTCTCTGCCGAACGAAAAAAATAATGTAAAACGGTAAGCCGACACTAAAAGCTTTGGGACCAATTCTTCGAAAAAAAAAAGCTCCACTGCGAGGCGAGAGGAGGAAAACTCTTTAAAGGAGGTATGGCGGGGTAGGCATGTCATCTCCTCTGAGAAAGAACGCAGAGGGTGTAGTAGGAAAGATCAGCGTCTGCGCGCCGGGAAAAAAAAACTCCAACAAATAGAAGGCGAAAAAGCTTCCGTTGCCAGATTCATATTCCTTCTCCGTGGAAGGTTCAAGGAACTTAGATGAAGGCACCTTTCAGGCCGGGGTCTAGAGGGGAAGGGAACACATAACATTTTAGGAGAACTCTCTATCGAGAGTACTGAAAGAACATAGCTGTAACCGCTCGAAATCCCACACGAGGAGGGGCCAAGGCGGGCACAGAAGAATTACCTACTTGCGTAACCTTGAAAAAAAAAAGAATACTAAAAAACAGCGGAATTGACCTGTTCGAAGGAAGGAAAAGGATCTCTATCCCATTTCAGGCAACAGTGAAAATAACTGGGAGGAATCAGATTTAGCAAGGCGGGACGAGGTGTTTCCAACAATTGGACGGAGGAGAAACTCCGGGGAGTTCGTACGGGAGCTGTCGAAAAAAGCACAAGGGGATGGAACCCCCACCGAGAGCTGATCCTAATCCGCAAGAAGCTTGGCATGGTAAAGGAAAGGAAACTTCACACGGACCTGCAAGGCTAGCACAAAACGGGGAAAAATCGGGGGGGGAAAGGTCGTCCGCCCGCGCCAGAGGGGGCTGAGGGGAAGGAGGGGGGGGGCAAATCCTCTAAAAACCACTGATGATTCTGAAAGTAGTAAAAAGTCTTAAAGAAAAAAAGCTCATAGCTGCGCGGGGCGACCAATTCACAAATTTCAAAGAAAGGTGGGCAACGTTCCATTGTACGGACTTTGACTTGGCTAATTATCCGGTCTTGGAGAAAAAGAAAGTAGAAATGTTCCGCGTGGCACAAACTCTTTTGCAAACGCTTCGGATAGACCGGGGCCGGGAAAACGAATGGGGGACCATCGCCCGTTTCGAGTTGAGCTGAGGGGCTCACGACTATCATTCTGGCGCCCTAAACGGATAGGAAATCAAAACTGGAGGAACGCCACTGGTGGGCAGGTTTTTCGAAAGGGAAGGGGGGGGTGGCACTCTTTACCAAAAATTCTGTGAAATTCGGGCTGTGCGAAAACGCGTTAGTGCAAGGGGGGGGGGTGGGGGGGGGGTG
>Ga0179593_1624480_pt1 | contig 18913 bp, 23 predicted proteins | sample CZODoug2_1_08_16_FD_185931 | JGI IMG/M metagenome (GOLD analysis project Ga0179593, IMG submission 185931) | Vadose zone soil fungal communities from Angelo Coast Range Reserve, California, USA - CZODoug2_1_08_16fungal (PacBio error correction) | ecosystem: Environmental > Terrestrial > Soil >...
GGGGTAATGACGAGGGGAAAGGAAAGACCGTGTCCCGCGTTGAACCGAAGAATCGATTTCAGAGGTTAGGGAAGGAGTGACCACTGGAAATACGTGGGTGAACAGAGTGGGATCGGGGAAACTTGAAAGAAGAAAAAAGTCCTGTATTTTGAGGAAAGGAATCTTATCCAGGGGAAAGGGAGGCCGGGCAGGGTGAAACACGTTGGGTGGTGCTGCTGAGAAAGTGTGGGGGGCCGAGCTCCAAAAAAAAACCCCCTGGATGGAAGAGAAGTGGAAGGTGAAGTTTTAAGGTGGGTGGTGACCCTTTGCCACATCCAGAAAGGTCCAGGCGGAAGAAAAGGAAAAACAGATTTCTTTTGTTGACCAGCTGGAAGAAGGGGGGACCGCGGGCCTGATTGTTAAAGAAGTAAAGGTCGAGGAAGAAGACCGTGAGAAAGTGCGCGAAAATCCGTTTATCCAATACTGCAGGCGGAACTGTGGGGAGGGCCCTGGAAAGAAAGTCAAAGAGGAGATCGGGGGAGACATTTATCGGTCAGGCTGTTTGATTGGAGAAAAGCGAAATACGCGAGAGAGCCTGCAATGGGACGAGTGGACCGTGATGGGGGGAAAAGGGAGTTCTAAGAAAAGAAGAGTGGTGTCAGGACGTGAACAAAAAGATTCAAATTCCCTAAAAGGGGGGTAGGGGGGGGGTCCGTTCATAATGAAAGAACTGGAGGGCTTAAAATGGGGGGAAGATGGTGGATGACGCTAAACACCGTCAGAAGGGAAGAGTTGGGGTAAAAACATTTCTGAAGCAAGGAAGGCTTGGCTTAGAAAAGGAATAGGGGAAGGGTTGATCCCAACGAATTGAAGGAAGACTTGTGTAAGAGAAGAAGGGGGTGATGAAGGGGCGTCATGCTTGGGGGTTCACTAGGGGGGGGGGAGATAGAGAGCGCTCTTCGTAGGGGTCCTTTCTGGAAAAAAAAAAGTGCGGGTGGGTGGGATGGGAAAAGGGACTCGCTAATAGTGGGGGGGTGTCGTTCGAAAGGGAGGCGGAGCACCTGTCCCCATGAAAGGCACTTGTAGATTTTCGGGGGAGGGGGGAGAAAAACTTTGAGGGAATTTACAAAGGAAAAAGAACGGACCACGTGGGGCGCATTAGGGGAAATCTGGCTGGCAAAAACCGGCTTGATAAAGGGAGGGAGTTTAGGGGTAAAGTTACAACGTGAAAAAATGTCGTAGGAAAGCCACCAAGGCGTTCCAGGCCCATTTGGAGCGCGGAAAAATTGCAGGTTACGGAAAGGAAATTGGGGATCACGCTTTGAAAGGCTGGACGGTCAGGGAGGGAAGCTGCTGGGTAGGGGGAATGCCAGAAAAATCACTTTGCTCAAGCTCACGGGGTTGTATCCTGTAAAAATTGAGAGTGGTAGTCCTCGTAACTTTTATCATAGAGGGGGGGGGAAGGTCGAGGTGTAGAAGAAGAAAAAAATGCAAAAGTTTTCTTGAGCCAAATCGTTGGAATCTGGGGGATCAGAGTTCATGAAATGTTTCAAAAGTGGAAAAAGACTTACTCAGAAAGGTTGCGGGAGGAAAGAGTTGACTGACGGTGAAGCCGCTAAAAAGAGAAACCTCAATCTTGAAAAGGGGAAGAGGACTGGACGAAAAAAGATAACCGGATCTCGATGGAAGGAAGCGGAGGGGGAAAATTCATTGTGGGGGAAATCGCCTTCACCAAGGTTCCTCCTGCGGTGAGAAAAAGTGTGAAAAATGTCATCAGGGCGATGAAAGAGAAAAAAAAAAAAAGATCGTATTCGCGCTCAATGCTCTCGCACAGAGGAAAAAAAGTGAACGCAACCTAGGAGGGGTGTGAAAAGGCTTTCAAGAGAGCTCCTGAATGAAAAGGAAGTCTGCTCGAGACGGGCGGGGATCCAAGAAAAAATCAAATAACTACTTCGGGAGATCAATCGGGAGGGGAAAAGAACACCCCTCGCTGGAACAGTCTTTGCCGGGGGGAGGGCCGGGGCCAAGGAGAAGAGTCTGCCGAAGGAGGAACGTTGGAAACAACGGGAAGCTTGCATACGAGGGAGGGCCTGGTTGGTGGACGCTTACAGGGTCACCAGAAGAAGGGGAAGGCCTTCAGACACTATGGTTGGACCGGCAGGGCCGCAACCCGAGGGGAGGGAAAAAAAGAGCCTTCATGCTAGCGGCCCATGCTCGGGCAGGGGGAGCTTGTAAAGATGACTGCACTGCAAACTCGCTGACAGAAGAAAAGAAGCTGACGTCGCGTGCTGCAAGGATTCTCTCGGACAAAAACGGGCAAATGGTTAGAGAAGTGGCGGTGGTTTGTCAGAAACCAATCGAGGAGGGGGGGAAAAGCGGCTCACCGCTGCAGCCACGGCGCGCGAAGAGAAAAGAAGAGAGTAAAGATAGTAATGATGGTGGAGAGCCGTGCCCGAACGGCGGAAGACCAGGTTGCCGCTCGAAAAAGGGCGCTCCGAACGGGATGCCGACGGGGAAGACGCCACACCGAGCCCGGGTGAGGGGAAGGGGAAGGACCACCGGAGGAAATGTGGAGTATGGTTAAGCAAAAAAGTGGTCCTCGACTCGGAAAGCGCGCGGAGAGAAGAGGGAAAGAACTCGCTACAGAAGGTTGGAAGGAGGGGCGTGTGCTTTCATCGAGGGGAAACTCAGCACTAGGCTGAGAAAACGACAGTAGCACTGTTTGCGCATCAAAAAAGAAACCGTCAGAGGAAGGGATCGCGTGACGTCGGCGGGAGGCGTGCCCTCTCCGAACAAAAAGGAGCCAAAGGCTAAGTAAGAAGGAGATGTCGCCGCCTGGCAAGAAAAAGAACTAAAAGAGGGACTAACTCGTCTCAAAGGGAAAGTAATTCTCGCCCTGGTAAAGAGGAGCCGTGGGGGGGCGGGTCTCTAGGGGTCGGGCCGGTGAGAAAATCTCGGGGGGAAAGACGGCTGACCGCTCTCGAAGCGACTGGGCGCCCGCGCTCTATGAGAGGGCTGCTGTTACGGCGATCTGATTACAGAAATCTAAAACCGAGGGAGAGCCTACAGCTGGGAAAAAAGCATGTGGGAGAAAAAAGATCTACACCATCAGCCGAGTGGTGGGGTCAGGCGGTTCACATCCGAAAAAAGAGGAAAAGGAAAAATAGAGAGGGGGGAAAACAAGCGGAGACGCGGTACTTATGGCAAAAAAAAAAAGAGCCGCGCAGGGGAAAAAGCATGTAGGCAGAGACGGAATATAACCGCGGCATGTCTTCAGTCAAGGAAGAGAAAGATAGACGGCAGCACCAGCGAGCGACTGCGGAAAGAAAAAGAAGACGCCCTCAGCGCACCTACGAAAACGCATCTGCGTAGCAAAGGGGGAGAAACCTGCGGTAACGGCCACGGAGTCTCCCTCTACAAAAGAAGGAGGTACCAGAGGCCCCGGGAAACTAAGCGAGTCGGGTGAAAGGCTGAGGGTAGGGAACGTTACATTGAAAAAAAGGCGAAAAAGAAGAGAAGGTGTCAGGGAAGGCGGTCTGGGGGGAGAAAGAAGTAGGCGAGAGCAATAAGGAGAGCCGGCTGGGCGCACCCAGAGGGGGAAAGAAACCTCAGAAAGAGCAGCTCCAGGCGATTTGTCTCGGGGGGAGGAGGAAAGCGGGAAACAGGACCCCGTTTAGTCGGATCCGGGATGATCGCCGCAGGAATCCGGCAAGCGAGAGAAAACAGGTCTGCTTGAACGCGCGAAAGGAACAAAGCATCTTATGCACAGAGGGGGGGGTCAGTCAAAATCATATGTGTGGGCGGCTGTCCCAAAAACACGTTCGGAAAGGGAAGAAAGCGGCCACCGGAAGGGGCCTGGATATCTAGGACCTGGAGACGAAAAGACAAACTCAGACGACGGTGTCAGAACTAAAAAAGCACAAAATCCTTGGCTGCCTTGATCGTTGAAAGAGGGAGAAAAGAGTCGAGGATGACCTCCCGGACGAGAAATAAGTGATCCGGAAAAAGCAGCAAAAAAAGGAGGGAGCTTCTCGACTATAATCCTGCACTTCCAAAAGAACGAAGACCTATGATAAAAAAGAGGCCCCGTGCAAGAGTTTCTGGGAAAAAAGAAAATCTGAACTCGAGCCCCTCCCTGTCGGGGGGACCAGCGGGTAAGCGAAAAGCTTAAACTGAGAAAAAAAGGAGAGATGTGCGTCCAAAGGCAAAAAAAAAGAGTTCTTGTCGAAGGGAAGTTCCTCAAAATGGGGGGGACCAAAATCCAAACGGAAAAAATCCGATAAAAGGCCGGACAAAGCAGCGCCAGATGCAGAACGGTTCGGATCCGCAAAGGGGGAGGAAAAGAAGATGGAAACGAGTGGGCAAACCAAAGCGGTGAAAGAAATAAATCGGGGAACCTGTGATCAATTCATGGATGATTCCGGGCCCGGGAGGGACAACCGTGGGGATTGCTACCACAAAAAAAGCTGAAAGGGGCGGAAAAATCCTACTGGTCGAAGAGTCCCATCTTCTGAAACAACCGTAGTCGCGGAAAATGGTTATCTCTGAAGAAAACCCGAGCCGCATAGAAAACTTTCAGGAAAGGGGCTTAGTCGATGACACGCAGAGAAAATTTTAGGGAAGGACTAAAAGCACGGAGGGCGTCTCGGGGCGGGTGGCCTTTGCCAATTAGAATAAAAAAGAAAAGGAGGCGGCCGCCAGGCTACGGGGGCGTGGCTCGGGAATTCAAAAGACCGATCAAAGGGTAGATTTCAAAGGACGACGGAATGGGGGAAGGACACGGCCAACAAAAAGAAAACGAATAGATACGAGTGGGGAAAGAAGGAAAGGTGCTCGCTCCACTTTGCTCCTAAACGCACCCCTGATAGAGGGTGGGGCGGGGAGTCACTGAGGCCAGAGGGAGAAAAAAAAACGCTCTGCCTGCCCAAAAAGAGCTAACCAATTTCATAAGAAAACCAAAATCAAGTGAAATGGACAAAACCGAAGTCAAATCAGCAGGGAAAGGGATACGAAAAAAGCAGAAAAAAAAAGGAGCACTGACAGCAGACAAGTATCCCACGCGTGTCAATTAGCGGGGGCGTAAAGGGACAGACAGTGCACCATGGAACTCCAACCGTTTGCTTCAAGAAAGTGAGCAGAATCAGACCGGAGTCAAAACATAAAAAAAAAAGGCCTGAGAAAAGGGGAAAACTCCTGCGAAAAAAGAAAAGGAAGATCGCGCCTGCCACCCGAAACCTAAAAGCTGGGTCGCAAAAAAAAAAAAATCGCCCAAGTTGAAAAAAAACACAGGGGGAGCAAGGAAAAAATCGCTCACGGGACAAAAGAATAACCACATCCACCTATATATCAGGCTAAAAGATCCCAACCGGGCGAAAAAGAGATGATCTCGGAAGAGTCACCCGAGAAGAATTGCTCGCACAAATGACACCCCTATGTGAAGAGGGGAACTCGCGGAGGTCGCTGCGAAGTCACACGGGGTCCCGAGGGGGGTCACCAAACATTTGACGTTTTTTCCGGCAACCGGGAAATGAAAGGACAAGCAGAAAAAACAGGGGGAACTACTCTGGGCAAAGGGCCGGGATGAAAGCGGTTCATCCAAGAAGCTTCCCCACTAAGAAGACAACGCATAATGCTAAAACGGTGAAAAAAACAACGGACAAACTAAACAAAATTCAGAGAGGGAGGAAATCGGCTCACGGATGGTTCAAACGGTACGGGTACACCCAGCACGAGGGACGAAGACGACACGGAAAACCAAGTCAAGGTCAACAAGAAGAAGTCAGCTGTGGGGGGAGGGGGCCTCGACATCAATCAAACATGCAAAAACAGGGGATAAATTGGGCAAGAATCCAGAGGGAAAATAGGAAATTGAAACCCTTAGGGGAGGAAAAAGGTCCGCTCATATTGGAATGAAAATTAGACTCACTGTTCGCAAAAACAAAAGGTTTTTGAAAAAGGAGAAAATAAGTAAAAAGACGAATCTCAGGCCAAGGTGGAAGGGGGATCCAGACCCATCGGTGAAAGAGAGGGGGTCGCTAGGCACAGGGGCCAATGGCAACACTCTCACGTAAAAATTACCACGACAAGAAAAAACCCGCCGACCTAGAAAAAGGGGAAGAGGGGACAAGGACAGGATGTACCGGTGGAAAACACTTGGTCGGAAAGACAGCATAAACGATAGTGGCAGGACCTTCTGGATGCCCACAAACCGTGAACAGAAAAAAATGTGACAATCTCCAATAAAGGAAAAAACGAGGAGAACACTCTTACAGGCTAGGAGCGACCAATCGCTCAACCGAAAGGAAAAGAGGAAGGACGGGGAAGAAAAAAACTCGGAAAAAGTTAATCGAAGGAGGGAAAGGGGGAGGCTCACGGTGCAGGTTGCTCGATCGTCATTACCGAAACAGAGAGACAACAAAAACGAGATGGGGTAGAAGGGGGAAGATGGCAACCTGCACAGAAAAGAAGAAGAGACCGTAGTGTGAACAAATGTAGGGGAGGTACTCCGTACGCCGACGTTGGAAGTTGATTGAGAGGGAAAGAGGGGGGCAGAAGGTATTCGGACTAGCATCGTTCCGTTATGATTAGAAAAAAGGAAGTGTGTCTGGCCTGGGGGTGCCGAAGCAGGGTGAACTCCTGGTGGAAAAAGAAAAGCAGGAGTAAAGGGGGAAACGTATTCCGCGCTACGGAAAAAGGGAGATAGTCAGATTGTCAGTGGGGGGAATCGGTTTACTGAAAAGTTTGCAACAAGAATACAGAGAAGAGAGAAACCGTCTACCACAGGGGGGGATCAGGAAGGAAAAAAGGGGCGGCTTAGAGATAAGTTATGTGGGAAGGCATACAACCTTATATTTAGGAAAAAAATGTGCGCGCAATACAGTAAAGAAGGAAATACTGATGCAGGGGGGGTTACTGGGGAAGGAAAGGGCGACCGCGCACTTTCAGAGGTTCGCCGATGTGAAAGGGGAACGAAATTATAGAAAAGGTGATTGACGAAGAATAAACGATCTTCTTAGTCTCGGATCGCGAAGTTACGCGGGGGGGGGAGGGGAAGGGGCGGTAAGGTCAATGGACAAAATCAATGGCCCGAATCGGGTGTTCCGTGGTGGGGGGGAGAGTTGTGGTAGCGACAAAAGGGGGGGGGGGGGGGGGGGGGGCCTGGATAAATGGGGGGAGCTGCGGTCTGGGAAACTCAGAATCAAGGAGAAAGGAGAGTTCCGAGTAGTTCCAAAAGATGCTTACAGCAGCCGAGGGCTTAGGCCGTGGGGGGGTAAAAAGGCCCTAAGGAAGGTGGTGTAATTCGTCAGAAAAGTGACCAGCAAGGGGGGGGGATAACGAGAGTGTGGAAAGGCAGCGGAAAAAAAGTGGGCACGAGGTGGGGGGCCAGAAGACGATTCGTTCAGTGCGGGGATAGCGCCGGAGCCGTCTGGAAGGGGGGGGGAAAATTGGGGAAAAATAGAGGTGAGTTGGGGATGGGGGGGGGGGGGGTCCGGGCGCGAGGAAAAAATTGTGCCCCAAAAAAGAAGGGGGGAGATGTTTCCGTCGTGGCCGAGGGAGGAGGGGTTAATGCAACGTGAAGGAAAGACGGAAAGGGTTTTTGGGGAAAAGGCCGCTGTAGAGAGGGAAATTGATAAATTTTTCGAAGGACCGCTGAATTGCAGTGAGTCTGATTCTGCTCAACTGGGGCGGAAAAAACGGTGAGGAATTGAAAAAACAAAGGGGGGGGGGAGAGGGAGTAAGGAAAAATTACGGACGCCACGGGGAAAGGGGGAAAACCGCGTGTAAGATGCGTGATTGCGTTCATTCATTCCGGGGGGAGTGAGGAAACAAAGTGGCCAAGGGAAACTTTGGGGAATGTGAGAAGAGGAGGAGCGGGGTAGTCTCGTAGAGTGGTAGCTCTTACCAGAAAGACGAGATGGGAAGAAAAAAAACGGGTTTTCAAAGTGGGGATTGATATTCAAAGGGGGAAACCATGCGGTAGGGGGAGAAATGGATCGAGCACCTATAAATCCAAAATCGCCCTTTCGGAAGGGGGGGGGGCCGGGGTAAGAGCGGAATGGAGCCGCGGCAAAAAAATCAAATCATTGATCGGAAGAAAAAAGGAAAAAGGGGCCCGCCCGAAAAGAAAAAGAAGATGGGCGGGATTCTAGAAAGTGGGCAAATGCAAAAACTGGGGACAGAGGAAGGTTTCAAAAGTGCAGCATAGTTCAGTAACGTTGAAAAGAGACTCCGCGTGGAGAAGCGCCGCCTCCTTTCTCTCGACAAGTGCTGATCTCTCCGAAAGGAAAGGGGGAAACGGGGTGGCTCAAAAGGGGAATCGCAAAACCTGCGAAGAAGGGCTGCTTAACGCGCTTTCTCGGGGAGAAAACTCTCGAAAACTAAAAAACTTCTTCCAAAAAATGAACTCACCGGAAAAGAAAGGGCGCCAGTACTTGGCCCACGGGGTCGTTCCGGCCAGAAAAAACAGGGGAATGACATGAGTGTAAAGAGGCACAAGGCAAAAAGTTCCCCGCATCAGATGCCGAGGGACGCTTCTGATCGGAAGGGTTTTACCTAGGTTGGGCCCACCAAAAAGAAGAAGGGCTGCCTGGCTTGGAAACGAGAAATCTGCTTTTGGGGGGAGCCTCAACAAAAAGAAAGAGAAGAGCGCGTTACTCCCGGCGCCCTTAGGAAAAAGGGGGCGGCCCATGCTCTAAAGAGGAGGTCAGCTGTTGAGAAAAAGTACTACGGGAAAAGGGACTCGATGACCTAAGGAATCGCGACGTGAGGGAAGGCGATCGTCGAGCTAACCGCCCAATGCACGGGAAAAAAAAAGGGAATTGAGTAAAATCAAGGTTCTTTAAGGGAGAGAAAAGAGCTCTAAGCGGCAGAACAAAGCATGCAGCCACGGCTCGAGACGGTGTACTATCCCCAGGTCCTACAAAGCAGGGGGAAGGGGGGGGGGGGGGGGGGGACATTCCGGTGAACAAAGAGGGGAAGCTTTAGGCACCGCCCGGAACAGATTCGCCGGCAAAGAATGAAGTAAGTAAGAACAGATTACCGATTTTTACGGGGGGGAGTGCATCAGCGGGAGGGGGGGGGATGGGATGCTTCCTCTTCAGCAGACCGAAAAGCGAGCTTGCCTTGGAAAAAGGGAGGAACACTATGGCAAGAGGGGTTGGGGGAGATCGCGAAATCATGCAAACTCGTCAGCTACCCAAAAAGGTCTGCTCATTCTGGAGGAGGGAACGTCGCCTGGGTGCAAAGAAAAACAAGCCCGGCTCTATCCGAAAAGGAGAGAGGGTGAAAAACCACTCAAAACTCCAAACCGACCCAAAAGAGAAATTCTAGCCTGCCGTCGAAAGGGAGCGACAATCGCCCGAGGGGGGGGAAGAACAAGAAAGAAAGGGACCAGGCTAATACGGGGGAGAAAAGGGGTGAAGGCAATCTCTACAGACAACCGTGCTTCAAAAGGTGCTCCGCAAAGGTCGAGGGGAGATGCGGCATAGAAACAGGCAAAAAAAGGGACCTGGACTTGCATATCTGCGATAGGAGGGGAAGACCCCCCGCTTCCGCGGTAGCTTAAGCTCTCCTACATGCAACCGGGGGGAGCTGTGTCTCCGAGGGAAAAGAGCACTAACCAAAAAAAGCAGAGAGGTACGGATAAGGCTTTCAAGAAAAAAATGGTGTGGAAAGAGCTCCTGCCGAATCGCCACAGAAAGGAATTTTTATATGAGAAGGGGATCACAAAAACTCCGGTCAGCTTGAAAAGGGGGGGAGGTCAGAAAGAAGAAAGGCCTCGAAGGGGCCGAATAGGAGAGGAGCCGTCCAGCATCACGTCCAGTCCATCAGCGGTTCTCCAGAAAAAAAAAGGAGGCCAAAGACTAGGGGAAAACGGGAAAAATGGCTAAGAGCACACAGGGAAACGGCCACGAGAGGGAAGGAGGAACTCCCTCGAAAACGCGATTGCTTGTACAGGAGGGGGGGAACTCTTCGATTCTTCCACAAGATGGTGTCAGGGCTCTAAGAAAGAAGGGGAAAGAGAAGCGTGCACCGTGTCATTTCCGGCTGTCGCGGAAGAAGAAGAGGTCGTGAAGAAAATCTCGGAAACAAGAGTCACGCGATTACCTTATCGCGCCGGGGTGGACGTCTTAATGAGCAACCCATAGGAATTCACTAAAAGACGCCGAGTGTCTCGAAAAATCTGGGAAAGCGAACTTCGATTAGCTCCACCGGAGGGAGTCGAGCGTGGGAGGATAGAGGACGCTGAATCTCCGGAGGACTGCAAAGGCACTGGCGCGGGAATGGAAGAGGGCGCGCCAGAAGTCACACTCGGGGGGGGCATTCCGGCATAAAAATCCAATACTTTTGGCGAGGAGCAGCCTGGCAGGAGATCGAAACAGGACAGGAATTGAGGAGAGTGCTCACAGGAGAAAAAGGAAAAGCCGACCCGCCCAACCGCCACAGGGGGCAAGGATGGATCTGGGTGGAAAGAAGTCGCAGGGGGGGAGAACTGCTTCCGGTGATCCTCTCAAAAAGAGAGGGTTCTCTCAAGAACCAACCAAACTAGAAAAAGGGTGTACTCATTTCCAAAAAAGATCCGGCAAGAAGATCGCCTCAACTTCAGACCAACGCGCCTGAAGGATGTGGAAAAAAGCGCGAGAATGCAGAACCAAAAGGGCAGGCCAAAGGAACCGAGCCCGCAAACAGAAGTTTGCCGCGGTAACTGAGGCGAAAGATCGTCCATCGGAAAAGGCCAGGGGGAAAAAAAAAACAAAAGGTCGACGGCAGTAAGAAAAAAAGGCCGCATCTTCTGCTAGGACCCAACCTCTGTAGGAAAAAAAAGGAAAAACGCAGAAACGGGAACAAAAAGCCAGATGCTTTAACATGCGCAGCAGAGGGAAAGGAGGTGTCACGCGAGTGGGACAACCTCCCACTCTTTCTGAAAAGAGAAACGGGTAGCAAGAAAAATAAGAACGGAACGCCTTGTAGAAATGGATGTCAGAGCTGGCTCCCCGCCCAGCGCGCCAGAAAAGGGAAAGCAAAAGAAGTGCTAAGCGGAAGAAAGGACACCACGAACAAGGAAAGCTCCACCTGGCTGAAAGGGTGCGCGATCATCCCTTATAGGAGGAGACACCGCTTCGTCGGTTCCGAACGAAAACACAGGGAAAGACGGAAGAAAAATTGGACTCACATAAGTGGGCACAGAAGTCCAGAGAGGGGGACGTTGACCAAAAAAAGGAGAAAATAAAACCCCGAAAATCCATTCGAGGGACCCCGGTCAGGCGATACGACATCAAGGATTTTAGGTGAAAGTTTGAAAAAGAGAGCAACCGTCATCTGCAAAAGGGGACCTGCAAAAGCCGGGAAAAACGAAGGGGACAGATGACAAGGATTAAAGGGGGAGACATCTGGCTCCTATCATACCTCCAGAAGTACGCTCCCCCGCTTGAAGGAAGAAAATTAAAGGGGCATGGAGTAAGCGAGGGAGAAGAACATCTCGCTCGAAGGCCAAAACTGTTAAGACAAAGGAGAAGATGACTACAAGAGTTGTCACATTATAAGTAAGAGAAAAAGGTCATGGAAAAAGGGTACTATCAGTATTCCTCAAGGAAACTACGGCATGAAAAAAAAAATCTCACAAAGGGCGGGTCACACGTTGACCGCGAGGGGAACGCAAGGGGAGGGGAAAAACCCTTTCTTCCTACGAGGAAGAAATAAAAGACAGCGAATCCAGGCGGGGGGCAATTTATCAAGAAGGTACATAAAGAAAAGACCATCCCACCACGAAAGGAGTCGCTGCCTGCGCGGAAACAAAAATAATCAAGAGAAAAAACGAAGAAACTGAAGGAAACTATAGAGGGGACTTTTGCAAGGGGTGTCCTGGGGCCTGAAAAAAAATCGCGCCAGGACCTAAAAAATCAAGTAAGTTGAGCCATCCTCCCAAAAAGAACTATAAAGCAGGGGAAGGGAATCGCCCCGACGAGAGGAGAGTCAACACCTCGGGGAAAAATGAGGGTCTCACAAGAAAGGGGTTGGCGCGGGAAAAAAAGTGCCTGGGAAGGAGGGGAAATTGAAAAGTCCTTAGGGAAAACATCGGGGGGCACAAAAATTCAGGTTTCGAGACGTAAAAAGGAAGGAGGGGTCATAAACTTTTAATCGACTCTGCAAAACTTCTCCTTTTCCCTGAGGAGGAATGTTCGAAAAAGAAAAAGGCGAAAACACTTAAAAAAAATACAGGGAATCCCAAAAAAACTGACACAGAAAAGCCGGACAATTAAGGAAAATTGAATCGGGAAGAAGGAAGTCCGGACACCCAGCCGTTAGAACGCCCTCGAACTACACAGGACCTCACCATCGAGGTGGATGTAACCGGAAAAAAGAGCGAAGGGATCGGACAGATAGGGGGGGGTGGGCCATGGGGGGCGGGGGAAGTCCAGGCGTCAAAACAGCATAAAAACAATTACTTTCTTTACCAAGAAAATCGAAGAGGGCTTTCGGAAAAAACAAGCTAAAGGAGGGGGGGGGGAATTAAACATTGAGACCCAATACCTAAATATACGGTTTCCTTCACAACACATCAACTTAGGAAAAGAAGGGGAAAAGCGGAAAGTCCCAGGGGGTAAGGGGGGGGGGCGGTTACCTGGAAAGGGGAAAAGGATGTGGCCAGAACACTCAGAAACCCTCTGTTGGAGAAAGGAGAGCGACACGAAGCAAAGAGGCAGCAATGCTCAACGACACAATGGGGAAACTGCTCAGCAGCACCAAAAGCTGGCACTTAGAGTTCGGGACAGCAAAAAAAAAAAGGAGGTGGAAACGATTAGGAAGACCGATGAAGCTCAACGAAGGAAAGAAAAAACGCTCAATCGTCTCACAGCAGTTTACAAGGGGGGGGGGTAAAAAGAGGAGGGGAAAGGGGCCACAGAATCGAGGGTCAAGGACAGGAGAGATTCTTCTGAAAAGCGGGAAGGCATGCGGTTGGCGGAGGACAAATGACCTACATCGAAGGAAAAAAAAAGAGGAAAAGGATAGATGAAAGAGGCAACCTTTCAAAGGGCGAATAATCGATAAGGGGGGTGACCGAATTATTTACTCCCTAAGGATGGTTATTTGATTAAAAAAAGGGAAGAGGGGGACATAGTCGGAGGGGCACAAAGCGGGGGGGGGACGAGATTGTCAAGGGAGCGGAAATCTGTATTACAGTGTGCAAGGTGACTGGCCGCGCAAAAAAATCCGGGTGGGGAGAAGTCGGTCGAAGGTGAACGGTAATTCCGAGAAGGAAGACTTAGGAGGAAAAAAATTGTCCAGTGTAAGTTGACTAGGAGTGTGGTTGCCATGGATTGGGACAGGAAGAAAAAAAAAGACCGTCGAAAGGGTTGTTGACAAATCAGTCACCGTGAAGGGCCTGCTTAGAGGGAGGGGCGAGGGCTTAAGAAAAAGGGAGGAGAGGGAGGGAGAACCATTGAAGAAAGGACAATACTGAGCGAAATGGGGGGCTGTCCCTGAAGAGGACACGTCATAAATTAAACGAGGAATATCTGGGGAAAAAGGAATCGGACACTGTTTGAAGGAAAAGAAATAAGAAAAGGAGTCTCAAGAGAGGGAAGAATTTACCGGGGGGGCGCGCCGTGTTGAAAGAGTACGTGATGTGGTCAGGAGAAAAAAAAGGTAAAAAGGGCAGAAAAAGGGGGGTAGGTTGGAACGTTGGTCATCCGGGGGGGGCGACCTACCTGAGTTTTTAACGGGGGGGTGATAGAAGGGGGAAAAAAATAAAAGGAAAGAGAAGAAGGGTCAGAGTGTTGGATATGGCTGAACAAAGGGAAAGCGCTTGGCGTAGGTACGAAAAACACTCAAGGGGGGTGTCAAATAGTAAGTGGGAAGGAAAGGACCAGAAAAAGTCTAGGTACGGAGAAAAGAAGAATCGTCATGCTGGTGCAAGACCAGTGGGGGGGGAAAGCTCGGAAGTCGCAGGTAATTGCGGAAAAACGAAAAGGGGGGGATGGTTACCCGGGATATAGTTGGATGGGGGAGGGGTGTGTCGTGCGCGTGGAGGCAGAGCACCTGTGTGAACCGGCATGTTTCAGAGGGGGGGGAAGTGGAGGGCGAAATTGGGGAGGGGGAGGGGAGGGGGGCACGCGGGGGACCACTGGTGGGGGATTTTCGCAGGAAGAGATTGGCTGCTCTCCCAAGGGGTCTGCAGGAAAAAGGTTGAATGAAAGAAGGAGTGGGAACTTGCAGGAAGAACCATGGTGGGAGAGGGGGGGGCCAGGTTACTAAAACCGTCCTTGATCACTCGAAGTAGGGGGGGAGCCTTGAGATCAGGTCAAGAAGATGGGGCGGGGGTAGGGAAGTATCCCTGAATGGATCACTTGAAGCGAACCTTTTTTGTCGGATTTAACGGATCCGGCTGGGGCCACAACGAATGGAAGGAAAAAAGGTAGGAGGGAATCGAACAGCACAAGTTGTCTTTAGAGGAAAAGCGGTTGCAAGGGATCAGGCGGGAGTCTGATAAGAGGAACTTATAAGAACGTGGGAAAACTAGGAAGGTCGATGACCGTGTCAGAAGGTAGGGGGGGGAGGCTGACGGTTTTTGACCGCTGAAAAATCATCGAAACCAGATCGTATGGAAAGAAAAAAGAAGAAAGCCACCAAGAATCAAAGTCGAAAGGGGGGGGGATTCTAAAGGAGCCAAGCAAAAACAGGGGGGACTGTTTCCAACGTTCACAAAAGAAAAAGGGAGGCGTCTAACAGGTGCGGCAATTGTGCGAGGAAGAGTGAGTGAAGAGATTCTTCGTGCAGAGGAGAAACTGCTCTCTCACTAGCTCTTCAAAAAGGGGTATCTCATCACTGTTGGAGGGGGTCCCGTAGGAAAAAGGAAAAGCACGACAGAGGAGAAGGCGAGCTTGCGGAGAAAAAGGCTCTACATAAAGGTGGGGCAAGCTTCCCGGGCCTCAGACTGGGAAGGGCTAAACGCATCGAAGAAAGTACTGGAAAAAGAATCGTTCAACAAAGGGAAAGGAGGCTTTCTCCTCTTCTGGATCCGCTCCCCTTAGAAGGGAGCAGTCTGTGAATAGGCTTCTTAGGGGAAGAAAAGTTGTTTGTGTCACAGAAAAAAAAAAAATCAGGAAGAAAAAGAAAGAGAGCTGTCTTTGTGGTTGCATCACGGCTGTTCCTCAACCAAGAGTTCCATAGCGAAAGAGGACTGTAAAAAAATCAAGGAAAAGAAAGAGAAGGACGGGAGGAAATCTAGAGGTTGGCCTAAAAAAAAGGCTGCATTCGGTGCGCCGCTCCTCGGAAGGGGAAAACACATCGGGGGGGGGGCTGTTCGAGTGGGGAGAAACTCTAAAGGGGAAAAGTACGGAAAGGGGAGTACCCGGCGGGGATGGTTTTTTCCGGGAGAAAACATCGTCTCTGGATGCGAACATTCGAAAAGAAGCGTGTAAAGGAAAAAAATTTTCTTGAAAACAACTACTTCTATTAGGGGGGGGGGGGGGATCTGTGATCACGCTCGTGGAAAGCGAACCGTTTGCAAGGTGAGAGGGTCTCTCCCGAACGGGACCATTATTAAAAAAACAAAGCTGATTGGGGAGGGAAGGAAACAATTGCAGATTAAAGGGGGAAAGCGACCTCGTAAAATCCTCTAAATCGGAAAGAAATGCCTGCCGTCAGCGCGGGAAGCGACGAGTTCAGCTACACAGAGAAGGGGAGAAAGCGGGTGAGGGGGGCGGCTCCGGAAAAAACATCAACGGGGGGCAAACCGCCTGCTCCAGGCTCAGGGAGGAACCGCGCCTTGGTTTCGCATCGCGCTCAAAGCAGAGGAATCCGTAACTCGCGTGTCCCAGGGCGGGAAGGGGAAATCGCCTAAAAGGAAAGGCGAAAACCAAGAAAGAAGGCATTAAAAAGTGTCGCAGACGAGGAAATGGAGCAGCGCCGAACGCAAAACCCAGGGGAGGGACTAACTCTGAAATGTGCGGTCAGGGTAAATCTGCGAGGGCGATTGAGGAAAATCTCGTGGCCGGGTGAAGGTGCTTCCTTTTCGAGATAAAAAGGGGCTATCACAAGGGAAAAAAAAGAAGGGTAACGGGAGGAGGGCCAGCCGCACGCGGGCGCCGAAATGACTCTGAGGGAGATTATCTGCGATGAGGGGAATCTTCCTCTTCCGGGGAAAGGGTACATGCTGGCCCTCTCGAACGGGTCTAAAAAAACCATGGAAATGGGGGGAAGGAGATCAGGAATTAAGGAGGAGAAGAAAAAGGAAAGAAAACCTGATCGAAGCTCCCCACAGCAGGGGGAGATTGCTGGCTTTCCAAAAAAGGAGAAAGCTCCGCGAGCAAAAAGGCGGAGGAAGCATCCGGAGGTGAGGGGAAGTCCAAGCAAAAAGAGATTACATCAGCAAAGAAAGAGAGGAGAGGTCGCCCATCTCGCCCCGCGGGGCTGACCTCATCTGCACACGTCTTGAGAAAAAAGAACAGAAAACTGGGACCAAAGAGAGAGGGATGAGTGAAAAAACCACGAGGAGAGGAGTTACCAGGGCTAGAAGAAAACTTTAAACTAAAAAGGATAGGGAAACCGCCATATTGAGAGGGAGCAGGGGGCGGAAGTGTCATGCAAACTGGGTTTGTCGCGTGGGAAAAGGTCGTGCCGATAAAAAAAGGAAAGAGACCCAACTCCCAATCCGGATGGGAAAAGGAGGGGGCGGATGCGCACACCGTCGAAAAGAGCATCGCACTCAGGGAAGAGAAGACGAGTTTGAATTCGAAGCTTCGAAAAAAGGAACTCCTCTTCTCACCTTAGAGAGGATGGCCTCTGACAATAGGAAGAGCAAAAAACAGTAAGAGCGAATGGGGAGGGGACCGGCGCTCAAACAGAGAAAAAGAAGGAACACTCTTTTGTCCATTCCAAAAAAGAAAATCCTTGTAATCTGTGGGGAGAAAGAAGGTGACCGGGGAATAGAAGCATGCACTCAAGACCAAGGGGGGCGCAGTGACCGGGGAGAAAAGGTCTCCACCGAAGAAAAAAAGGAACCGGCCACCGCATCAGAAGGTTTCTTTGCAGAACTCGATGCGGTGGGAAAATCGCGAATGGGAAGGAAATCTGACAAGTTAGAATGAACAAAGTAGAAGAACGCCTGACAAAAAACAAAAAAGTTATCCGGGGGGGGAAAAAAAAAAAAAACAAAACAAATTGGGGAAGCGTCTCAGCAAATCCTGCCACGAAAGGCCCTGCCCTCTTTTTCTCGAAGAGTCGACAGCGAAAAGGAAATAGAAAGAAAATGTCGTCAGGAACGAAGAAAATTGTTCGGATAGTTTAAGAAGGGTCCGTGAGAAAGGAAATCTCTCGTCCAGAAAAGAGGTTTCGTCCAAAGACTAAAGGAAGGAGACGGCAGCCGGAGGTCAGAGGACTTTTTCAAAAAAACCACCACGAAAAACCTCGATCCAGTAGTAGGCCCTCCTTAAAAAAACAGAAGGAGAACGGGAGGATCTCAAAAGAAAGAAGAGGAAGTCCAGGGGGGGCCGTGGAAGAAACTACAAAGACGAGGGGGTCAATAGAGGGGAAGAAAGACAACGTGAAATTCCCAGACGGGTCAAACCTTTTTAATTTTCGAAGGCGGTCCTCCCCGCAAAAAAAAGGAAAGAGCCGTAAAAAAACGCAGTGTCGCGAAACAGATTAGGGAACACAGAACCGTAGGAGCAGCTTGGCTTAATCGACGACCGAAAAACTCTAAAAGCTTCGGGTGCGAAGTCATCTAAAGGGGAGAATTACACTCAGGACTAAAAATTGTAAGGAGCAACTCAGAGGTTCACGAAAAACTTTTGGTCACAAGAGGGAGAAAACAGCCCCTAGAGGAAAATGTCGGCCGGTCAGTCGAGATTAATACCTATCAATATTGGAAAATGAGGTTTTTGTCAGCGGCTAAAAAACTGGAGAAACGGGACAAAAAAGACGAATCCTCATAAAGAAGAAACGGACTTATAAGGGAAGGGTCCTCTGTAGAAGGAAGGGGAAGACAGGAAGCTTAGATTTGGAAGGAGGAAACGGAAAATACACACAGAGGGGAGAAAAGACTCGTCCCCTGCCAAAGGAGAGAAAACCAATTTCAATAAAAAGGAAAAAACAGAGATCGGCCGACAAGGAGACTACCAAAGAAAGGCGCAACTACGAAAAAAAGAAAGAAAGCAAGCATAAAAAGAGGGGGGATAATATCGTAAAAAATGGCAATGGGGGGATCGAGAAGGGGGGGGTCCACCTGGAACGAAAGTTCCTGCCCAGTTCCTAAAACATTGGAAGAACAGGGGGAGAATTAAAGAGGGCATTAAACCAAAGGGTATCAGGAGGAAAGCCAGCGGTTACACTCAAAGAACCATCCACCCCGTCAAGAAGGAGGCGAAAAGTTCAAAAAAAAGTGAGCCGAAAAGAGAGAAAAAGAGAAAGAGCCTTACACCTCGACAACCCGAAAAGATCCAAAGTTGACTAGTAAAAAGGGCTCGGAAAAGAATCGGGCGGGGGGGCAAAAGACCAAAAAAAAGTGCTCAAGGAGAAAAGGTAACCACAAAGACTGCTCCGGCCGAACAGGCACGTACGAGAACCTACGACGAAGAGCGATATGGGGAAAGTCAAAGTCAGAAAAACCACAGCTATTTAGGGGGGCGCGCGGGGAGGGGAGGTCCTGACGAGAAAAAAAGTCCGTCGGTCCCCAGCGGTGAAAAAGGGAATACTAGGGGGATAAAAGAGAGGGGAAGGGGGAAAAAATGCTGGGAACGTGTTAAGGAGGAAAACAAGTTTCCTTTCCGGGATGCTTTTTATCTGTTAAAACCGCAAGAAAAAAGGAGGAGACGCAAGGAAGGGTCTCTAAACAATGAAAACACGACAAACTACCTTCGGAAGATTCGTAAAAGGAAAAGGGCCCACATTAAAAAATTAACAAAGACTACACGGAGAGAAAAGAAGGGGGGTT
>Ga0179593_1423959_pt1 | contig 18912 bp, 16 predicted proteins | sample CZODoug2_1_08_16_FD_185931 | JGI IMG/M metagenome (GOLD analysis project Ga0179593, IMG submission 185931) | Vadose zone soil fungal communities from Angelo Coast Range Reserve, California, USA - CZODoug2_1_08_16fungal (PacBio error correction) | ecosystem: Environmental > Terrestrial > Soil >...
AGGCCTTCCACGAGTGCTTCCGCTAGATGACGCGCGTGGCCTAGGGATCTCCTCTGATCGGGGGGGTTAAAATCCTAGGCTCAGGGAGTCATGGCCGCAGGTCATCGGATCAGTTCTGAGGAAGCTGCAGTTTAAGGAGCCTGATCTGGGGAGCAGGGAGTAAAAAAAATGCGAGAGGGGCGTTTAACGGAAAGGCCAAGGAAAAGAATAAGGAGGCGTTCGGCTTGACGCAGACGTCGAATCTGGGTCTGACCAGGGGAAGGGGGGCTAAGGACGCAGATGATACTAACTCGACGGCCGCGCCGCAAAACTCGTGAAGGGGGGGCGCTCGTAACATCCCGCGGAACAACGTCGGGAGATGCGAAGACAAAACACGGCTCTCTCTCTCACGAGTAGCAGGATGGACACGGCCGAAACCAACAATTAGGCCAGCCGCGCCAGCACGCGCAATGGAACTACTGATGGAGCTGCTGCGTAGAATGAAAACAAAAAAACGAGGGCCGGCGTGCACGGTAAACCCTTGGGGAGAAGCCAAGCCACCTCACGACCGCCTGTAGGGACGCGAGGATATGCGGAAAGGGAAGGGTCCAACACTGAGAGAGAAAGCAAGGAAGCAAAACTTGGAGACCGCTTGTGGGACTTTCGCCGCAGGCAAATAAGTATGGATAAAAAAGGCCGAGGGCAGTCAAAAAAAAAAATACCGCGGCTCTCTAATTAAAGGATCGAGGTACTCTGAAGATGAAGTCCGAGATTGGAAACTCATGGGGCGCTGAGCCTGGGGTTCTGAAGATGCTCTCAAGCGAAAATGTTTGCAACAATTTGTAATGGACGAGGCCCGACCTCTGCTGTCGGGGTCAAAAGAAAAAATGGGTCCCACGAGGGGGGGTCCGAATCCAACCGCCTGCGAATATTGCCTCTCGCGCGAATAAAAAGTCTTGGGTTTATTAGCCTACTGAGCACCTTTCATGCTCCAACCCGGGACGCTCTTGTGAGTCATTTGAAGGGGGCGCAGACTGCCTTCTACTCAGTCTCCAAATCGTTCTCTACTAAAAGTATGTGTATAAACTTGGGGGGACGCGTCTTCTTGTGGAAGTCGTAAAAACTTCTCTCCGCACGCTTCCTGAAAAACAGTGGAAAAAAGGGGTTCGCGAATGCGTATCGTCCGAATTGCTGCAGAAAGTCTGACAAGCAAGATAATGACAGGGGGTCGCACCGAGATCAGAGCTGATTCCGGCAGGGAAAGCCCGACAATCGGGAAAAAAGGAAACGAAGGGATGACCTTCTGCACTGGGGACTAATCATCGCCCTGGGCGGCTTCGGGGGAACAGGGAGTAATGAAAAAGACTTGCGGGGGGGGGCCCTGAACCTCCTAAAAGATGTCTATGAGCCCTAGTACAGGAGATCAGAAACGAGAAGCTTTTAAACACCAGGGGAAGTCAACAGGGGGGGGACCGCCAAGGACACGGAATCGCGATATAGGGCATCGGCGTAAAAAATCCTGGCCCGATGGGAAAGGGACGACTGAGATCGGAGAGGGCTCGGGGAGTCGGTAGAGATGTTCAACAGGGCAGTTCAGGGAAGGGCGCTTATCAATTCTCAACACAAAAAAGGAAAGAGAGGAGGAGCCCTCGGATCAATAAGAACCATCCCGGAAACGGAGCATACCCTCTAACTCCAGATACCGCGCAAAAAAATGAGAAGAGGACAAAGGTGAACGCCGATATATCTCAAGAAGAGTAAATGAGAAACACCGGCTGCGTTCAGGAACCCTGTCCGAAGGAAATGGTAAGGATGCTCAAAAAGACTCAAATGAGGAATCGAATGGTGGCAGGGAAAGAGGAAAAAAAAACACGTGCGTCAAAAAGGGCACTCCATGCGGAACGGCGCCGATGCGCTCGTCGGGGGGGACTTCGAAGACTATTACTCCTGCGAGCTTGAAAAAAGAAGATGCGGACAAAGGCGGGCATAACCGTCGATTTTTCAGGCAGGGGGGGGGAGACTTGCCCGATAAAGGTAGAAGACTCAGCGCTCGCCGTCGCAGGGACCTAGCGATTGCCGAGAAAATCCAGACTGCCACAACGGCGCAACTGACTCCTTTGTCATCCAGCCACTCTGTCACAGAAAAAGCACAACGAGAAATCAGAGCGGGGGGGGGGGAGAAATAAGAAATCTAGGAATGAAGCCATACGCACTAAACGCGACTCCTGAAGTCGAGACCTTCAGTCTGCGGGAGGTACGCCCTGTGGAGGGCATAGCGACCAGCAGACGCAATGAAGGACGAAGGGCAAGGTAAAAAAAACAAGGGGGCCTGAAAGAGTCGTCAGGGCTTCAACCTCGACCAGACGACAGACGGTCACTTACTGGCTAACTTTGGAAAGTCAAAAAATCAGCAGGAGAGAAGTAAAAGGCGCGGGTCCTCTGAGCGTTCTCCAAACTGACTAAGCGAACGCGGTCACGACGCCATCTTTATCGAGGGCGAGAGGGAAAGATATCAAAGTGCTGCTCTCTGGAAAAAGGGTGCTTCACCAGCGAAGGCGGAACTTACAGCCCGGAAGTACAAGGAGGAGCGTGAGGGAAGGGCGCTGGAACCCGGCTGTCAGAAAATCTGTGAAAGAAGCCGCGGGGCCGCGGGAAAAAGTGATAGCCGAAGGACCGCGGTCCGAGGAAGAGTGGCGCGTGCGGCCTTCGGCGACGTGCGACGGGCGGGTTTCGGTGCGCAAGCCGGAGAGCTGGCCAGAGCCTGAAGAAGAACCTCCGACGCCGGGGGCTTGCAGCGGACTGGACCGAAAAAGGGGAATTATATGAAGCAACCGTCTCAAACGGCTGCACGCGAATACGTTAAAAGACGGGTTAGCGACCGAACGCTGCACAGGCACCGCCCGCCGAAAGGCGAGATCAGAGGGGAGGTGGGGTTAACTAGAACTAAAAAAAGAGCACAGTGTGCGCGGTAAGACCAATCGAAGGGTACCGCACAATACAGCAAGAAACTCAAGGAGGAAGAAGGAAGCAAAATTCTAAGGGGAAAAAACCTCTCACATTCTATCACAAGGCAGGTGCTTCTCGGTTAGAAAAAAGATCAGAGGGAGTAAAGGAAAAATTCAAGAAGTGGTCTATCGCCCTTCGCGTCATCTTTACCTCTGGGGCGGTTCACGTCCAAAAATGGTAAAATTCGCATGCGCCCGTCCTGCCGGGAGGGGGAGAGCGAAAAGCGTCTGGAAAAGCAGCGAATCAGTCCCTGTGTTGCCGGGACACTAGAAGCACAAGAGGGGACGCGAATTTGAAAGAAAAAAGCTGAAAAGGATTGTAATAACAATTAGCGCCGTTGACATGTCAATGTTCTGAGGGGACACTCGAGAAAACTCAGAAAAAAAGATGCTTCTCTGGATGAACGTCTAATTGCAAACAAAGCCCGCCATCTGGCGGGAGCTCAAAGAGCTGCGGGCCTTTTAAAAAAAGCGCCACTATAAAAAAGGCCAGTGGTACGTGCGCAGAAGTATCGGGGCAGAGTCCAAAAAAGAGAGGGCTCTTCCCTAAAAAAATCAGACAAACGCCTCACCACCGCTGAGAAGTCTGTCCGCGACCCGGAGCGTCTCTGAGCAAAGGAATGTCGAACGGAAGCTACATCAGGAGGAAGAAATCCGATGCGCCGAAGGACCGCGAAAAAGAACCGCGCGGGAAACATGAGGAAGCAAGGAAAGGGAAAAATACACAGTCTGGGTTCAGAAGATGTAGGAGGAACCTCGTCCCGCCGACACGACACTTCCCGCGCACCGGGTGCGGGGGGAATAGCAACTAATAAAGCAGGAAGGAAAAAATCTAAGAGGGAAATCGCGCCGAGCAATGGCTTGGGCTCAGAAAACCGACGAAACCTAAGGGAGTAGAGAAAAGCCGCGCGCAGATGAAACGTAGAAAGAAACACGGCCCGCAGTCGAAGTAAAGCGAGGAGTCTTGGACAGCAAAATGAGCATAAGAATAGACTCATGGGTTTGGGGGTGGGGGGTTCCTAGTTAGGGGCTTTGCAGTCTGAACGCTGTTCGGGGGTATGGGGTCTGAACTGGACCACTTAAATGAGCTCCGTAAAACGCTTCCAAACAGTACAAGGGGGTCGTAAAAGAGGGCAAGAAGGGAGAATAGTTTCCTATAGAAGAAAGCGCGTCGCGCGCGAACTGTAGGAGAAGGAAAGGGTCCCTAATGGAGGAAGCGGGAGAGAGCAGCACCCGTCGGTAGCTGCTTTTAGGCTGTGCACGAGGAAAGTCAGGGGGGAGAGAACATAAAGGAGAGACTAATCTAGAGGGGCGAAGTATCCGTACTCTTAAAGGCTGAGGAGAACACGGCGAAGCCTAGCGAGGAAATACAGGGGGGGGGAAGTTACGAAAACGGGGGAGTATGCTAGACGTAAAAAAGGGGAAAGGTATAGAAGAACGATAAGAAGAGGAGGATATTACATAAGACGTCGGTGAACGATGCCTCCACTGCGCATCAAAAAGCAAAAAAAATCTGGGCGGCCCCTATGGAAAACGTAAACGACTGAAAACGCCAAAGAAAGGACCTGAAACGACGGGAACAAGTGAGGCCGCGACAGGAAAGAAGGGGGTCAAGCACGGGAAAGCATTCGGGGGGAACAAACGAGGAAAAGGGGGACATCCGGGGGGATGCCAGTCAAAGAAAAACAGGCTCGCGATAATCGCGAGACAAACCGGGGAGCAGTAAGGAGATTAAGGTCAGTGCGTCGAGGGTCAGCTCAGCGCACGGGCGGTATCGACCTATTTCAAGTTCGGGGACCTGAGCGAGGGTCTCGAGAACACCAAAGATAGAGGGCAAGGAGACAATACTTGGAAATAATGAAATAGGGGTCACGAAAAGGCCCGGGCGCAGACCCGAATACCTCTCACTGACCAAAAAAAACGGCGCATAGAGAGTAGAAACCGAAAAAAGGAGTTTTGGGAATCGAGCCGAAAATACGCTATCACCAGAAGACTGGCCGGCAGGGCATGGGGCAGACGCTTGACTAGGCGAAATATCCCAGGTGCTGCTGGGAAGCAGCCCGCGAAAAAATGCGGAGTGAGCTGACAAAGGAGGTGAAAACGCTGTTGACAAGCCGCAAGGGAGCGCGGCGAGCGGCAAGGTCCTCGCACGGATCGCAGATGACGTGTAAAAAAAAAAGAGAATCGAATTGCGAAAAAGAAACCGTCAGGATTCCTCCTAAAGGTCAAATGTGCCGTTCCGCTTCGAAAAGAGAGATCCGACACCTGAGCTGGACCAGAGGAAGGAGACTGCCTGCAGGCCTAGGAGAAGAAGAGCACCCGCGCAGATAGCCAAGAAGGACGTGGGCCTTACCACCGAAAAGCAAGGCAAGGGCGTGCCGGAAGGGAAGCACTTTAAATTCATTAGGGAGAAAGACAGAAACCGCTACATAAAGAGAGAATGAGGCTACACCACGGTGGGAAGAGGAAGACAAAGTTTCAAGGTCGGAAGAGTAGAAAAAAGCGCTGGGAAAAGAAGTCTACATAAAACAAACCGGAAAAAAACCTCGCGACGTCGCCGCAAAAAAGGAAAGCCTCACAGGCGTTGCAACGGCTAAAGAAGGAGATTGACGCGGTAGCGGGAAAAACATGAAAAGAACCCTTTATCGAATCGGGAGAGGACCGGACCTGAGACCTCATGGAACTAGATCGGGGGGGAACGCATTCGGGTTAAGTCAGAAAAAGCTAAACAAAGAGGGCTGCAGCGCGAAAGGGGGTGCTTCAAATGGCAAATGAACTAATTACTTTACTGCTCACGCAACGTGAGCAAAAACCTAGGGGGTGAGTCGGAGGCTATCCTTTAAGGCAGTCCGCGGGGAAAGAAGCCAGGGGGCCGTTGGGGGATGGGTCAGCAGAAAGGGCGCGCTGGAAGGAAAGGGAATGCTTTGCGCGGTCGCCTTCGTAGTAATGGAGAGAGTCGGCGAAAGGGAAAGACCGCGAGGAAGAGTGCAAAAGGGGGCAGGCCTTCCGCTGACGGAAGCTCCTAGACAAAAAAGGGCTCGCGCAGTGCTGCGGCGCAATGCGACTGAATTAAGCTCGAGACAGGAAAACCGGGGCGCAATAAAAAGCTACGCCGCCAGGGTCCTTGGTAAACGCGCCACTGCCACCGAGCCGCCACTCCGATACCGGCATGTCGTAAGGGAAAAATAGAGCGACCGAAAGGTCAATGCGAAGGAAGAAGCTCCTCCGCAATCTCAAAAAAAACTCTAAAACTCAGCCTGAATCAAGGACTCACGCTGAAAACGAAAACGCAAACGAACGGAGGCGCAGGGGGGGATTCGACCAAAAAAAAGCTTCTGCAGTCTGAAGGGGAAAGAGTCGCCGAGAAAGTCTCCGCATCTGACGGAAAGGCTGGCGCGACGTTCAAAGGCGTAGGAGGAAACGCATGAAAAAGAAAAATCACTGCAAGAGACAGGACTAAAAGAAAGTCTTCAGGCCGAAACGCAGAAGCCTCTGCATCGGCTCCTCACAGAAACTCGTTTCGGGAAGGCGAAGGGGGAAGAAAAGTCCTTCGAGATTTAAAAATAAGGGGGGAAGGTGTCTTATCCCGCCGGAACGGCTCATGTCGCACAATACAGCATGAGAATAGAAGTGAAAACGCGCCAAAGAAAAGATCGGCGGCAGGGGAGGGGGGAAAGATCTTCACGAGGAGGGAAAAGCAAGATCGCTTCACGGCTCTGGGGCTATCAAAAACGTCAGAAAAAGAGATCCGCGCAAATCAAGAGAGAAAGAAGTGAAGTCGGAGCTGGAAATTCGGTTCTCTCAAAACCCTAGCGCACGGGCTGTAGACGGTGAAACGCCCGAAAAAAACACTTCAAGAAAACCCGAGATCAATCTTCCGGGAGGGAGGGAAAAATCCACTGGCTGCCTTAAGAGGAAGCGCAGCCCGCGGCCGGCAGCACGGAAGCTAAGCAGTAGGGAAACAAGAGGAAAGAAGGAAAAGCAGCCCTTATGGAATTTCAGGGAAAAAAAAGTACCTAGGTATAGACGGCTTTGACTCACAAAGGGCATAAGCGAGAAAGCCCGAGCGGAATCAGAACTTCCGAAGGGAAGCGAAAAGAATAAAAAGTCCGAGGGCTAAAAGGAAGGCGCGAAAGGGGAACTTCTAAGGACGTACTGAAATGTCGTTGAACGCGAGCAAAGCAATCAGGGAAAAAAAATAACACGTGCCACGCTTACAAACTACTTCGGCGAGCCGCGGGATTTCTTAACAACCGGAGGGGCCGTCGATGACAGCCAGCGCATTGTCTCCGGGATATAAACGAGGCCCAAGTTACAGAGGGGGCGCCAGAAAAAAAAAAAATATGCCGAAGGGAGAGGTCTTCCAAAGAGAGGGGACTGTTCATGGAGCTTAGCTAATTTTTCCAGAAAGGGGTGAGACTCGGACGCCGCTTTTAACGATTCGAAAGCAGTACGAGAAGAAGGAGAGAAAGCGCGAAGAAAGAGGAGGCACGTTGTTACGAAGGCTTTAAAAAAGGAGGCAAGGAGAGACCTCTATAAGCAAGGACTACCGGCGCGGGTCGAGCGGAAAAAGGCGACAAGCAGGCGGAGAAAAGGATTAACCGCCGCAGGACGACTGAGCGGGTCAAGAAAATTAGTAAAGGTCAATCCGAGACAAGGCCACGAGCCCCAGCCCGCCATAGAATAGGAAACTGCAAAAGGCGTAGGGGGAGTAAATAGGGGGAAGGGGACCCGAGGGACTTAACGCTCCCACACATGAAGGAAGGCGCGGGCGACAGGCAGCAGAAAAGGAAGGCGCAGCAGGGATAGAAACTGGGCTAAAAAAGAGGAACGGACGGCCAGCGGATCCAGGAAAAAAAAGGGTAGAAAAAAAAGGGTCTAGTCAACAAACCTGGCTGTCCATGGCTGAGCCTCCGTCGTAGAAGATTGGTCAAAGAAAGAGTTAGAGGGATATGCGCAAATGGAGGGTGTATCTTGAGTTCCCGAAGACCTTGGGAGGAGGGAAATCCTCGACACAAACCAACTTAGTAGTGGAAATAGGTCACCTCCAGCCAGAATTAAGACTTGAAATAGGCAATCAACTACGAAAATTAGCAAGCCCTAAAGGACAGAAGATCAAAAAGAGAAGCGAAATCGGCCACCGCGGGGTGGAAGGGGACGCGGCCGAAGAATAAAAACTGCCGTCTTCCGCGCGCCTAGGGTGACTGACACTGTAGAAAATAGAACGTCCGGGAGAGGATAAAATCAGTCAGCAAGAGGGCCATGGTATAGGAACGTTAATCTGGACTGCGCGCCGCGATAAGCATACGCAGGAATAAGCCGGCTGCCCAAGAGAGCTCTCTAAAAAGGACTCTCTTCGTAATGGACAGTTGAAAGCGATTGCCTCTCTGGCGAACGTGTCAAAAAATAGCATCAGTCAAAAAAGGAGGGGGGATTCCTTCCGGGGGGGAGAAAACTGCTTTTCGCCTGCGCCTCTCGCGAACCGTACTCAAAAACAAGTGCGGCGGAGGAAGTGAAAAAGAAAAGGAAAACGAACCTTCCCAGGATCGCGCGATGCCCGAAGAGGGGCTACAAGCAAAGAGCTCAAAAAGAGCAGCACGCACGTCGCGCGGGGGCAGTAAAGTTGAGCAAGAATTCAAAGAAACAACGGCGACCAAAAAAGGAACGGGAGAAGGGGCTATAATAAGGAAAAAGAACGCAGGACCTGTCATCGCAAAGCGGGAAAGGACGCGAAACAGCTGCAATGAAGAGGGGAACGGGAAAAAATTGGGCGCAAAAGGCTCCGTCGAAAGCAAGCTAAGAGAGGAGAGAATTTCACTCAAGGGGGAGCAGTCAACGAAAAAGATCGCAGGATAGCGATCCTTCCCGACGCGAAAGAGTTAGTCGGCTACGAAAACTGCAAAAGGACAAGACAGGAAGGAGGGTGTAAGAAACCGCAGCGAAGCATCTCACTCGGGCAGAACGAAACTCGGCTCCATCATCTTCACCTGCCAGGAGCTCGAGTCGGGACCAAGAAGGTCTCACACCCAAATAGTGAGAATAACTACGTCTTCTGACGAGTCGCCACGCCGCGGGCCGAAAAGCTCGGCACTACAGGACCACGGGGGCTTCGGGGGGAGATGAGAAAGAATTCAATCAAAGGGGAAGGAGAGTTGAGAGGTCTTACGGCAAGGGCTGCGTCTGTGTAGCCGGATGGCGCATACCGCGACAGCCTCGGGGACGGAGAGTGTAGAAGGGGACCGTCAGGCTACTATGGATCCGAAGACAAGAAGGCTCCTCATGGGTTGATGCGGGCGCAGGGAAGACCTCAGGAACAAAAAAGGGAGCTGAAAAGATCAGTTACGCCCTTGAAGGGAAAAAAAGGAGCTCTAAAAGAAAGCGCAGCCGCGCATCAAGCAAGGTCGAGGTATTCAAAGAAAAGAAGGAAGCCACTGTGGGAGTTGGGTCAAGAAAAACAAGCGCCTGAAAGGAAAAGGGAGACAAAACGGCGTCGACCAAGTCCTTCCTCAAAAAAAGGGACCTGGAGTCCAAGCTGACCCAAGCCAAAAAACGCATGGACCGAGGGGAGGACAAGGGGACCAACCCAAGGATTATGGGAAGGCGAAGATGGGAAAAGCAAAAAACGGTCAAAATTTGCATCCGGAGTGCAACAGAAACGGGAAGGAGCGATCTCGCTCAACAAAGAGGAGGACTCTCAGAAAGAGAAGCAAAGGAAGTCTTGCCTCGTCATTCAAGGGGAGCAACGAAAGTCTTGATCTGACCCTTCAGTCGAAAAAAGAAAATCAATGTGGGATGAGGCGCAGCACCTCTGTTGAAGGTGCGAATCAGGATTCATTGAAAGGGGAAAAAGTAACTTCTAATCCGGATCGCCGGTGGGGTCAAGGATGCCGAAGGCGCTCTTTTACGCAAGCGCTACCTCGTGCTTCAGGAGGCGAAGTCGAAGTTCACAGAAAAAAAATCTGACTGCCTGCCCAGATGAAAAGGGGCAATCTCACACGGTCGAATGAAACAGCCGGTGGCCCAAAACGAGGGGGTGGAGAGGCTATGCAATTTACCTCTATCACCTGAGGCAATCAAAAACGTCGTGCAGAAGAAAATCACCAAAAATGCAATCTCGAAAGCTTATAGGTTAAAGACCTGGGCTTGACATATGTCTCCCGGCGAAGCTTCTGTTGCTTATAACATAGAAGGCGCCAAACGACTGAGAATTCGGGGCCCACACGTCAGACTTGACTCAGAACGGAGGGGCAGTGAATTCGAAAGGGAATGGTTCTGAATTAATTGTAAAAGGACCGACCCAAACCGGGAGGGCAAAGTACATCTACTCGGACGGAAAAACACAATCTCTCTACTTCTCTAGACTAGAACAGAATGAGGCGAATGGTGAAGAAAATAAATCACACGGAAAAGTAAGCTCAGACTGAGAGTGTAAAAGTAATGTTCTTAAAGAGAGCGAAAAGAATCTGTTAGAGGAGAGCCGTCAACCCGCCAATCACACCGGGAGGGGCGGGGAGGGAAGAGAGATACCAAAATCTCGCAGAGACGGACAGGGAAAAGGGAAAGCGTGCGAGCCGTTAAGTTCTTAGGGAGTACTTACTGCGGCTTATTTAAAATTAACGCGGAGGGGACGAATAAATAAAAGAGGGATACCCTTATCCTGGTCTACTGCAAGTACATGCTTGCGGAGAAAATGTCAAATATGAGGAACACCCGTTGGAGGACTGCCATCTGGGGATGGAGCACTGCCGAGAACGACAAACAGACGGACCGACGGGTTGAGGGACGCGCCAGACCTCATGAGGGGGAACGTCAACTCAAGTATTCTAGCAGGAACCGGGATTTCATGGGGAGGGTATCGTAAATATGAATCCGAACCTTGAGAAATCAGAAGACCCAAAACACAGTGCGGGGGGGAGGCTTTTCGGGGACCTCAGGAAGGCAGGCGAGACACGAAGCGCAATCGTGCTATGACAGAAAAACAAAGTGAAAGGAGCGCTGGGGAAGCGTGCTTGGGAAGAGCCAAGCGCTCGGCGAACCGGCCGCCAGGAGGAGGGAGAATGGAGGAAGTTAGCAGCTTCGCGATACCCAAAGACACTACACAGGAAAAGAGAATGTATCCGCGGGCCCGAAGGAGGAAAAGCAGCAGGATAGAGGTTGGACACTAAGAGAAATCGCTTCTTCAACACTCAACGACAAGCCGCCGGGCGGAGGCATCGTTCCAAACAGAAAGAACATGGGGCTGGAAAAAATCAGAGTAGTGGAAAAGGCACTAGATGATCAAAAAGGACGACCGACGAAACCATGTCGCGCCGAAAGGTCGAAAAGGGCAATAACTGTACGAAATTTTAAAAAAACACAGTGGTCAGAGGAGGCACGGGAACAAGGTGGGTACTGTCCAGGAAAAGCAGGAGAGGCGATATAGTAGGACAGGCGGGACAAAAGCAAGGCTGTGTGTCATCGAAAAGGGAGAGGAGAAGGGGGGACATCTAGTGACTAGAGGGAAATTATCGAGCAAGTGGACTGTAGCTGGATGCCCTATTACAAAGTTTTGGTGGCTCCCGAGGGCGGACGGGAAAGAGAGATAACACAACAAAGAAATCTTGGAGATTGAAGCGACTCAAAACAGAAAATTGAAAGGGAGGAAACATCCCGATACCAACCAGGGCGCAAAAGAGACCTAGGGACACATGAAAAGAAAGCGACGAATAAGGAAGCCGCACTAGCAGCCAAGGAATTGTAAAACGATGCCTACTATTCCGATCAGGCGGAGGAAAACTGCCGGCACGCGTAGGCATTGAGGGAAAAACTCTAGGTCAAAGTCAATACCAGGTGCGCTGCTCGTCTTGTTGAGACCTGAAAACCTGCCTCGAAATTGCGGTCATGGGGCATGTCTGGCTCACCCGCAGGAGTGAAAGGAACTGTGATACCAGGAGGGCGTCCGAAAACAGTAGGAGTAGGAAGTATAAAGGAAAGGAGGACCTGGAACGTCTCCGTATTTACGAAAAGCCTGTGCGCGGAGTGCAAGCCTAGCCAAGGCGAGAAGTAAAGCCAGAGCGGAGATAAAGGAGGAAGTCGCCTGATTTGGGAAAAAAGGGACCACCCCAAAATATACGGAAAGGGTGACCACCAGGGCGAAGGGGAGAGATTCAGAACAGTCTGCCGTCCCGCGCCGGCCGACCAAACAACTTCGCCAGAAACAGTAAAGCCTTCAGCCGTGGGCAAGAAAAAGGACCCACGCGCAGCTAATAGCCACCCAATATGGAGTACGAAAGCAAAGCGAAAAGCGCAGAACGCAGGAAGGAGACGGGTTATCAGTCAAGGAGGAAAAAGCAAGCTGATCGAAAGCAAAGGAAAAAAAACATCCAACAGACTCGCAAGGCTATCAAACCGAGGAGCAACGTGGGACTAAAAAAGTGGTAATGGACGGGGAAATGTCCTCGCCCCTCGACTGCAAAAAGAGGCAGCGAAGCAAAAACATGTGAAGCGAAGGGAAGGAGCAGAGCAGAACGGCCCTCAAGGCAAGTTCGCATTGAGAATCAGGGATTCTTGCACATTGCGGAGGGAGAACGAATAAGGGCCATTAGAGCGGGAGTCGGCGAGCGCCTAGTCGCTTAAAAAAAAAAACAGGGAGAGGCGCGCAATGGTGCGCGCTCATCCTTCACTGATTGGGGGGGGAAAAGGGGGGCTCGCGAAAAAACACTCTAGGCTCTCGATAATCGACCATGGGCAACCTGGCCGAGGGGGAAGACGAGAAGGTTGACGCAGGGGCCACCGGGACTAACCGCCGAAACGAGTCTTCGAGCGGGGAAGAGACGGGGAAGAGTACCTACCGAACAATCAGGGTGCAGAAGGGGACGCGGGCTAGCATGGGTAAAATTTCAGACAGCAGAAGAATCATTCCAGTAGACGAGAAGGGGAAATCATGACGACTCTCAGAAGGTGCGCGGAGGGGGAGAGGCGCATCCAAAAAAAGACATCGGAGAGGATAGACGCTTCAGGGGAGACTGACAAAAATAATCCGACGACCGCCGGAGAGCGGCTGAGGGATGCAAAACTGGCAAAGGTGGACTTACGCCGGAATAGAGGACGACACTGCCCGAGTTCGGCTAGAAAACAGAAAGAGAAAGGACTGAAAAAATATGGGAAAAAGCGTAAGACTCCCTGGGAAACCGCCGGACGCTCATGGTGCTCACAGGGAAATCGAAGCAGACGCGAAAAGAAAGTGGACGCGTGGGGAGTAAAGAAGAGTCAGTTAGAAAGGCGCCAGAGGTAACCGGCGGGGGAGCTCCACTATTCCACTCCGTACGGAACCGCGAAAAGAAAAAAAGCATTAAAGAGGGGGGGGGAGTCAGGATGTGTAGAACGAGCGACCGGCTTAAGCGAAGTCATCTTCAAGATCGGAGGACGAGATAAGCTGCCTAGAAGGGGTAAAGATCAGGACCGAGAGATTCAAAACACCAAAAAAAAGGGGGGAAAAGGATATCGATCTGCCAAACAGAGTAAAGCGAAACCGACGGTAGAGGCGCAAAGGGGCGGAAGGTCTTGCCAAACAAAAAAGAGGAACTAAGAAAGAGAAAGAGGGGTACTCCGAAGAGGAGGCCAAAGAGGAAGGGAGGAACGCCTGTGAATTTAACACGTGAACAAAGTAGGGGAGGAGGAAGTGAGCGCTCTCTTTTTGGATGCAATGGCGGAAGCGGGAACGGCCGCTTAAAGGAAAAGAGGGCAAGAGGAAGAGAAGAATCTAAGTCTAATTCAATCTCCAGGAAAAGGCAAGAGGAAACCGTATAAGGCTGCGGTCGGCCTTTGAAGAGGGATGCTGAGCTGGGACCCGGAACGAGTATCAAGCGACAAAACATGAAGGGGAAGAGCTGCCGGGAGGCAAACGACACAAGGGTGAGGATCAGTCCACGCAACCGAAGGCTCGATCCCGCCGTCTGATTATGATCGTCATGCACGGGAAACAGAGGATATCAAAACAGAAAAGAAAAGGAGGGGGATGCGCCATCAGATTCCTAACATCCGAAGCGCCATAACAAAATTACAGAGACGCAGGGAAAAGTACAAGGGGGGGGGGGGAAGTAAAGGGAGCAGCGCGAAGAACGGCACTATCACGGTACGAAAGGGGCCGGGAAGGCAATCGGAAAAAAGAGAAAGGAGCAAAAAGAACACCTCATTTTAGGTGAGGAGCTAGTAAAAGAGATACACGTAAATCACCGTAGAGAAGAGGACAGGAGGAAAAGTTCCGATGCGGGAGAATCAAAAACTTGGTGTCGCTGGAGAGAGGGGAGAAAACGCCACTCACCCCAATGCAAAAATTGAGGACATCCGAAAAAGCGAAGGGGGGGGAGGGGGGCAGGCAACGAAGGAAAAAGAAGGCTCGACGTACTGTCTCTCAAAAGAGGAGCCACTTATGTCATTTACGCGCCAAGTGCAAAAAAGATAAGCAATGAGACCGTCCATGAGGGGAAGTTCAAAACGAGGAATGCAGCGGGGGGCTGACGCTACTTCAAGCGGGATGGGCGAAAAAAAACCAGGGGGGGGGGTCCTACTATGCAGAGAAAGAGGCATGTAACGGGAAGAGAACCTTCCCGGTAGGCTCCGCAAAGAAGAGGAAAAGAAAGGTAAATAAGAAAGAGGCGAACGTAAGCATCTGATCGGCGGGGAGGAGAATGTGAGCGGGACCTAAGGGAAACGTTCCGAAAGGGGGGGGGGAGGCAGGAGAGTAAACCGCGCGAAGGGGGGTCAGTGAGGAAGTTAAGCAATGCGTAGCGAGAAACAAGAGCCAGGAAGAGGGTGCTCCCGCGGTGTGAATATCCAGGGAGCCTAGGACGAAATAGAGAAGGCAGGAGATGCCGGGCAAACTCAGCGGTGTAATCTGGGGAGAACTCTCTACGCGGCGCCTCTCAACAAAAAGGAAAGGAAGAAAAAAAGGAAGGGTATGACAAGACTCCTGGAGAGAGCCTCGAAGAGAAGGCGGGAAAAGAGAACCTCAGGGAGGAAGTAGACGATAAAAAGGCCGACTGCCCGAAATCTCATCGGAACCGCGGAGAAGCGCCAGGGTCGTGTAAGGGAAGAAGGTGGGAACAGAGTAAATGGGAACAGCGGGTGCCGACATGACCTGACGCGCAGTTACTTCTATTCAAAACTTCTAAGGGCCCAGAAAACAGAAATGAAAAAGAAATTGATAAAAAAACGGGCTTCGAAAAAGGGAAGAAAGCCGCCAGTCCGTATACCTAAGGCGCCGATTATTTCTGGGCAAGAGCGGGACAAAAAGCCTTGATGTCATGAGGGGAAGAGAAAAAGCGCCAGGAAAGATGGAAATGAGGGAGAGGTATGAAAAAAGCTCACTTTGAGGTATCGGGTTCCGTATGGGAAGCACCTGAGCGAGGAAAAAGACCACAACGGATTGGAGGGATGAAAAAAGAGAGGTCAAAATTGGCAGGTATACAGAGGGAAATAGGGAAAACCAAGCCGAAATAGAAGGCCACTAAGCGACGGAAAAAGAGGCGCCAAGAAAAAAAACCATAGGGAGCAGAGACACGATTAAGACGTTGGGTTGACAAGAAGATTATGACGGAATAGGCGATAACTCAGTCAAGTCGGGGACCAGAACCTGACAAAATGCGTCAGATGAAAAGTAGAGAACGAGTCACGATGGGTCTGACACTGAAGGGCATTAAAGACGGCACCTCTAAAGAGGAAGGGGAAAGGCGCGATTATTTCATGGGGAGAAAGCCTTCTTGGCCAGAATCGTGAAAAAAAACATAACGATAACAAGGGGACTACATCAGAGATCTTTCGACGGAGGAGGCTTGGGGAGAAAGTCAAATCGATAATTAGGGGGGGGAACGTCCGCGATTGCTGGGTTTCTCCCGAGCACAGCGCATGAAGTATCCAGGAGAGGGGGTCGAACCTTAATTTCTTGAAAAACGACTGGAGGATTGGAAATGGGAGAGGACGCCGTCCGTAGGCATCCAGGCGATCGGGGCGGAACCAGCGTCAAACGCTGCAAAGCCTAAATTAAAAAGGGGGAGAAAGCGGGGTCTTCTCCAACGAGGCGATCACAGATATGAGGAGAATCTCTTAAACGAAACTGCATGCTTTACGCACGCCCGAAAGGGGCAAACGTAGCCCCGGGTGAGAAGCTTGTAGAAAAAAGCCAAGGACTAATAGACCCAAAGAGAAAACAGCTCGAACTAGGAGGAACTGAGGCGAGGGAAAAATGCGCAGGAGATCTCACGACAAAAGTGGGACCAAGAGAGAGGAGAAGACCGAAAAAATGACATAAGGGAAGGGGAGAGGGACAGCAAAGACCCCACGTTTGGGCATAACTGAGTAGTCGCTCCTTGACAAAGGACAGCCGTGTCGAAAATCGGAAACCTGAGAGAGGGAGTAAACTTGGAAAAAGACGGCCACTACAAGGGAGAAGGACGTACGACAAGATCCAAAGAGTCAGAGGAGGACGTCTACTGACGACCGACGTCGAAATTCGAGATCGAGAACATCCTGCAGTTCTGGGGGAAAGGAGGGGGACTCAGCTCCACAAGCCAGGCGATAGGAGACTAAATTTGTTCCCCTTCCGCTTTCGAAGAGGAGGGACACTCAAATCTTAAACAGAACGTACAGCTCAGTCCTCAGAAGATGCAGAGAGGAAAAAAAGGATATCTGGAAGGTCGCTAAGAAGAGACCAGTGAATAAGGGCAAATTCCCGGGGTTCTGGACAACTTTCTAAAGACAGAAAAACTTAAAGGGGGAAATAAGCTGCCGAGGGGAAGGTCTTCGGAAGGAGAGAAAAAGATGAACTGCGGGGCGCTGGGGAAGGAGATGGATAAAATCAAACTCTCACAGGATGTGAAGTTGGGACTCCTGGCCAGCCAATCTACGACGACACGATGCTAAGAAGGGAGGCTTGAATTCCGACTTTTAAGGAGAAGTATTGACACAAGGAACAGAGACGCTAGCTCTCTACTTCCGGAAAACTAAGGTTGCCAAGCAGGCTTCAGGGATAAATACGAAGCCCTCCATAAATAAGACATCGCATCGTCTCTTGAAAAGGAGCAGAACAAAATCTAAAGAAAACAGTGTCGATGAAAAAGTTGATAAACAAAAGCGCGACATTAAAAAAGGGGGGGGGAATAAACGGGCTCTCTAATCAATGAGGACTCAATACTTCTTGATTTAACAATTACCAAAAAAGACGCGAAAAAAGGAACGAGGTGACTGCGAGGGAGAGGGCACAGATGGGTCCTAAGGAAAAGGGGCGAAGGTCAGCGTCAAGAAAAAAGTTCCATTCCTTAGACGAAAGGCAGCAAGGAAGAGCTTGACATGAAGAGGGAAAAGATAGAAAACCCCCACGAGGTGGAAAATAGATGAAAGAAAACTCAATAAAACTCTAGCATTCAGATCAAGGTCAAAAAAACCAGTGACATCCTACGTCAGGGAAAGGACCAAGTAAAATTGTCAGGGGGTGGTGATACCTACACATGATCAGTAACTTCAATGTCGGAAGACCGCCGGCAGCGGGGACGAAACTGTAGGATTAAATGGAGGAGAGCTCCTTTTGATTCCAAGAGTCTGCCGGCTAAAGGAGGACGGTCTTTTACCAAAAAAAGAATCACTGGAGAGGAGAAGCTCGTTAGGAAGGAACAGCTCTCCATAAACTCTTCCGATTGCTTCTGGGCAGAGGCCTGTTGATGCCGTTTCGGAGAAAAACAGCATGGGAGGGGAGGAGAACATGGAGAAAAAAACAGTGTCCACTCTAAACAGCAGCCAGGGGGGTGGGGGGCCAACTCACAAAATGAAAGCACCGCGACCTCCTGGACCCGAGCACAACGCGGTCGGCGGGATAGAAGAGGAGTGAAACAGTCCCTTAGGACAAGGTCTCAACAATCGTCCTCGAGATAAGAGCACGAGGGGATGTGAGCGTCAGGGCGCAATCGCTCCGACAAAAGCCACGCACGAGAAGTCGACGAGGGGAAGAAAAAAAGCAATTCCTGAGAGCCGCTGTTGAGAAAGGGACCGTCAAGGGCTTCCGTATTAAATTGGAAAAAAAGAAAACAAAAGCACAGAAGGGAGCAATCAGCTTGAGACGGACCCGGAGGAAAAGAGAAATGAGACCGGAAAAAAAGAACGCGATAGGGAAAGCGGCGCTTTCCTGTCGTTGCACGAAGAAAATCAAGAGTAGCGGGCAGAGGTTAATCACCCAGGCGGGCAGCGAGCGAAAATAGATTGGGGAGCTAAAAAAGCGAAAAGCCACTTCACAAAAAAGAAAGGAAAGGTCGGAAGAGATGCGAAACATCGCCTAGCGGAAGGGGGAAGGATCCTCCACCACGGCGAGAGTCGGGAACGATCGCGAGTCAGGGCGCCATGATTATTAAAAAACGCGAAAGGGGAGCAGATACCGTCGGTGCCTTCACTTCTCAAGGCCGAAGGGATGCAAAAAATCAAAAAAAAATCTGCGAGAAGGTGGAAGCGAGTGGGGGAGGAAACAAAAGGGGGTCTTCCGATTGCAAGATTACGAGATCATGTTCTACGTTTCAAGACACGATCTGGCCCCGACAGGGGGAAAGGGGAGGACAGCGAAAAGGAACGTAGAATAGTAAAAACGGGGGGATATCCAAAATGCGGGCGGAGAGGCGGCTGAAGGGATTGGAGCTAGCCTAGGAGGGGGCAGACGGAAAAGGAGGGAGGGGGAGAGGAAAAACCTCGCGACGGGGGAAGTTTATGTGGTTCAAATTCTAAGTACGCGACAGAGAAAGAAGACTCGAATAAAAGAGGATAGCGTCTTCGTGCGAAGGGGGGGGCAGAAATCAAGAGGAGAGTAAGGAGGGGAGAGAGTCAATCGCTAAACGAATAAGGGGGCCGGAATCGATTACAAGAGAGGATTAAAGGAGCGTGCGAAAGGCAATCGTCCAAGGCTCCAAGACTG
>Ga0179593_1591863_pt1 | contig 18911 bp, 22 predicted proteins | sample CZODoug2_1_08_16_FD_185931 | JGI IMG/M metagenome (GOLD analysis project Ga0179593, IMG submission 185931) | Vadose zone soil fungal communities from Angelo Coast Range Reserve, California, USA - CZODoug2_1_08_16fungal (PacBio error correction) | ecosystem: Environmental > Terrestrial > Soil >...
CGCGCCAATCGAGAAATCCTGTAAAGGGCCTTCTCTGCCGTCGATACTTCGGGGGGAAATAGTGGCTGTGGCGAAGGGGCATGTCCCCATCACAGAATGGGGGTTTTCGGGGAACGGAAGAAAGAAATTACCAGTATTCTAGGTCGCAATTAAAGTCTCCTCGGGGGGAGACGGAGAGTGCTGACGCGGGCTGTCTAAAGAAAGCGAAAAGAAAGGAAGCGCTAACAGGTTCGCAATGCTGTACCAGTAGGATCATCGCTCCTGTCGGTCGTTTTGGGACTTCTGACTTGTTCAGGGAGGACCGAGCAGGCCCCGCCAACGTGGGGGAAGGCTACCTAAAAAGAAGGGCAACAGAAGGTGCTTTACGTGAAGCCAAACGACTCTTGCGGCACGTTAACAGGGGTAAGAGGACTCGACCGCTCGGTCGGCGCAGCCGCGAAAGGGAGGAGGGGAAGGCCTCAAGATGGGGCGGGGTTTCAGCGTCGGGCAAAAGGGGGTGGGAGGTCACGGTGCCGGCCCAGAAGCGGTTTCAAAAGGGGAAAGTCCTCTCTTCAGGGAGCAAGGGAACCCTTGAGACGTTCCGTAGAAGGGGGACGAAACGGGCCGAACAATGCGAGGTCAAGAAAACCGTTGGCTCTACGGCGGCCAGTGAAACAGTTGTGGAGAAGAACCTACCATGCCGGTCACCGTCGCGCAAAAGAAGAGTAACAAGAATTGTCCAGCAAAGCCGGAAGGACGCGCCGACAAAAAAGGGCCTGCAGGGTCCAAGGCCAGACGTGTCCGCTCGTCAACCCTTAGAGAAAAAAAGAAGAGCCTAACAAGACCGACACACGCATGAAGCCTCGGACTTGAGGAGACTTCGCGTGGAGAGGAGGCAAGACGTCGCTAGATGCCTACAAAAAAAAAAAAAAAGCGCCCGGCTCCAGCAAATTTACACAGGAATCTCGTCTCATAGGAAGGCCAATGAAAAAATTTCAGGGAACCCAGAGGGACAGGATCGAAATAGGGAACTACAAAAGGGCGCCCGAGATGGGGAAACCCGATCTCCTGTTCCTGTTTTCGGTGCTGGAAAAAGATCAGGGCCGACTGTTCTTATCGCAGGAAAAAAAAAAAAAGAATGGGAACGGAAACGGACAACACCAAGGGGGGGTGGGAGGCTCGCATGGGGCAAGGTCGGGGGCTGATCAGGTCTTTGGGAGGGAAAGACCTTCCTGCCACTATCTCTCGTCGAGAAAAACTTCCGTTCTTCAACCTGGGGGCGTCTACATCAAAAGGGAGGACCTCCGATGACTAAAGGCCGGAAAGCTCATGAGAAAAGGGGGGAACTTGGGGGTTTTCGAAAACCCGGCGGGAAACCGATCATTTGGCATGCACCTCGTCTGGGTCTTCGGCCAAAACCAAGGTTTAAAGCCTCATCCAGGTGTAGAAGAGTGATCTGTATACCGAAAGGGGACAACCGCAAAGAAATCGGAAAGGTTAACTGCTCTATAAAGGGTAACGTGCTCGCGTGAAGAAGGGAAAATGTTGGGACGAAAAACTTTTCAGACCGGGGAAGAAGGAACGAGTAAGAACAAAGTTTAAAGACAAAGAAAAAAAGCTTAAAAACTGGAACGCACCATGGTCTTGTACAGAGAAAAGAGGAATGTGGGCAAGGAGGGAAAACCTGTTAATGAAGAGGACCTGGTGATAGTGTGCCAGCCGAAGTCACTCCAGGGAAAAGTATTTTCGCTCAGAAAGTGATTGTTACAAAGGGGGGGAAGAATGGGAAGGTCTACTTCTGTTCCGGTCACCGGAAAGAAAAAGAGGGTCCTGTCTGGATCGGAGGGTGGGCCTTCGTGATTTCCTAATGAAAAAGGGGAAGGTGTGACACGCTAGACTCCTACAAAAAGAAAGGCTGGGGCAGGAACTCAAAAAGGACGAAAGACAGGGGTGCCCGACTCTCAGTCGCATCAAGCCGGCGGAGGGTGCGGGCGCTTCGCGCGGCGAAGGAAAAACCGGCAGATCCTTGCGAAAAGGAGTTTTGCAAAAGCTGAAAAAGCAAAATAGCACAATCGGGAGAAAAAAGAAAGGATCCGAGCGGCACTTAGATGCAAGGGGCAGCCGCGGAAGTCAAAATAGGGAGATCCGGCTCTTAAAGAAAGAGCTGGGGTTATAGGTCTAAGGTATCGGGGGCGAGGCCTTTCAAATCCTGGGGGAAAGAGTAGACGCAGGAGCGGTCCTCAGGTGGAAAGAAAAAAGCCATTAGGCTGCTTACGTCCGGGTGAAGGGGAGGGGAAAGGGAAGGGTAGATCCTGGGTCGGAGCCAAAAAAAGATAGAGGCATGTCGGGGAAAAGAAAAAACAGAGAGATACAAACAACAAACAGGAGAGAAAAGATAATATCTTTGAATACCATCCATGCAAGAGAAAGAAGGGCGCAGTAGCTGGAAAAAAATGTCAAGACGGGGGGAAAAACCTGGAGGTCCATCAAAAGCACAAGAGACATAAAAGGTCGCCGGGCAGACAGGGGAGATCACTCATGATACGAATGGCTTTACTACCAGTGGGAGAATTAGACTAATGAAGGGTGTGGGTGTGGGTGGGGGGGGTGGTCGAAGAAAATCCTTTCATAAGACAAAATCTGCGGAAGGCCGCCTCTCTCTAACTCAGGAAGTTAGAGAGGATCGGCTTCTTCCACGAAGGGGGGAGAAGAGGTCAAAAGTGCCCCTCCAGTTGGGAGAACGAAAGGAAGAGATTCTCAAGCCTGGATAAGCTCCCGAAGAAAGCCAGGGACGGCAGGAGGACGTCTACTAGCAAGGGGAAGAACGGAGTAGAAAAGGGGGAAAGCGAGAAAAAGAGGGGGGTGGGGGACGCTTATTCAGAGTAGAGAGTGAGAAATACATCGCCAAGAAAAAAAGAAAAACTAAAAAAATAAAAGAAGAAATATCTTTCAATCGGGAGTGACATGCGTACGTGGGAATTAGGGAAAGGAGAGCGGACAACATTGGAAAAACTTGAAGTAACAATAACGGGGCCGTTCGCAAAAAAAAAGTGAAGAAGGAAGTCAGCTGCACCGCGGAGCAACGTTTTATTCAAGGCTAAACACCCGGCAAAAATCTGGAAGGAAAGAGGATCGGTCCCCGGAAAGGGGAGGGGATTGGAATTGAAGATCTTGATGTAACGGGGGGACCGAAGATGAAGCTAACTTAAGGGGAGAGGGACGGAGAAGTTCAAGAACATGGGAAAAAAAGGACAAAGGAAAACCGGAGGGAACGAATATCAAAATAGAGATAACAAGATCGGCTTTCTTCGGGAATACCGTGAAGAGAACACTCCTCATTATTTTTACACCTAACGTGGGGGAAAGACGAAACCAGAATAGGTTCTAAAAAGGAGATGAACACATGGGGAAAAAAATGTCTAAAAAACCGCCAACGCGGGGAGGGGGCTTTCACTCTTATCCTTTAATGCAAGAGATTAGATTTTCAGATCTATCAACCAAGGGGAAAAAAAAGTTCAGACCTCAGAATCTTCCTTGTGCGAAGAGAAAAAGGAGTAATTTCAAAAGCAGGGATAAAACCTCCCAGGAAAAAAAGAGACAAAGGTCCAGAAAGAACCTCGTGACGATCGATTTGTACTTGAACAAGGGAACCGAATTCTAGAAACGGAAAAAAATCATGAACCCTACGGAACCAGTACGAGAATTCATTAAGGAGAAGGAAGCCATCTCTGGGAGAAATATCGATTCAAAGAGGACATTGTCTAAAATTTGAGAAAGCATCATCATCAGGGGGGAAGGTGATACGACTCATAGGGTAGTGAGGTTAAGGATGGTCTCGGTCTTCAGAGGGAACGGGACTCATCGCGAGACTAGCCCCGCAGGAAAAGAAAAGCCGAAAAATTCCCTATTAGAGAGAACCGGGCAGTGGGGGTCGGGTTAGACAGATTTAAAGGCAGGTTGGGCACGTCGAGGGGAAGGAACCAAAAAAGGGGGGGGGCGAGGGAAGGATTCAGCGGAATTGGCTGTTCCGACCATGCCCGGCTTCGGTGGCTACGCTAAAGTTTAGGAGCTGTAGTTGGAGGAAAAGAACATAAACTCCGACCAATGGAGACCGTTTGATCGATGACTAGCTGCTGAAACCCGTATTATGGGAAAATTACTTTAACGACTGCACGGAGGGGGGGGGGAAGACAAAGACGGATGGAGGGGAAAAAGTGATAGAGAAGATCCGAAAGGGGGGGAACACCGCTCCGGAAACAGTCACCTTTAAAGTTAAAAGCAAAAGAGGAAAGGCCACGCTATCTATCCCGGCCGGAGAGAGACCAGGGGGAAAAGCCGCGAAAAAAGGCCCAGAAAAAAATTCGATGGGGCCGAAGGGATCGCCGTCCTCACCCACTCTGGGGCAGGACTGGGGGGAGGGGACCGAAGACGTCCACGTCAGGAGGAAGGATTAGGTCGGAAAGAAAAATACTCAGCAGGACACACACTACCGCAAAAATCTCGGATCACTATCCATTACCTGTCTACGCCTGAATCTTAAGTCGGGGGGTACAGCCAGCGAAAAGCAAAGGGAAACGTAAAAATCAGGCACCTCAACAAACAGCCTCATGGCTTATGCTGCCAGTCCCCAAACAAAAAAAACTCAAGGGAGGGACGATAATGTCCTCGGGCACACAATATAGACTCCCACCCCTTAAAAGAAACGATCGCGGCATAGTACTTGTACATTGCGATTTGCAGCATTGAGAGAGAACCAAAAAGGGGTTTAAAAGAGAAGATCACTGGAAAGCCCAGGGAGGGGGACTAACTCCTTCTCGCCGCGCTCCTGGACCTCGATTATCTTTTAAAGGTGCACATTGGTCCTCCGAAACTCGATGTTTTGGTTTTCGGTAAAAAAAAAAAGAAGGAATCAGATGTGAGGTCTAAAAAAAGGAGTGCCGTCCGAGTGGCTACGGCGTCTTGCTTAAAACGGGAGCACTCCGGAGAGGCGAAAGGTCGGTCTGGAAGGGGAGGGAGGGGGGGTCGCACTGCGGCCGATTTTGAAAGGTCTTTGGGGGGGGTGTGGGGCAAAAAGGCTGAAAAGGTCAGTATGCGCTACGGGAAGACGCCGACGTGGCACTGCCCCTTAGGGTATGAAAGTAGGAAAAACTCCTCAGTTCGGTGGAGCGGAGAAGAAGAAGGGCCACCATCGGAGGATCAGTCGCGGAGTGGTACTGCTCGATCTCGAACGCAGGGTCGGGCGGTCGTAAATAAATTGGGCCTTCACGCGGGCTGTAGGAACGAGAAAAGGGGGGGTATGGGTCCGGAGTGCCAAAAACTTGGGAAACGTTGAGCCTCTCATCTTCACGTGTCAAGAGCGACGTCGTAAAGCGAAGTGCCGTCCTGTTCCGGGGGGCAAGGAAGACGCCAAGGGAACACAGGTCACCGCGTCAAACCGTTCTCCTAGTGAAAAAGCGCGGAGGTATGCGGGAGCCTCCAAAATAGGCCTGTCAGGTTCGCGAGACCCCCCGAGACGCCAGTCGCACACAAAGGGGAAGAATTTGAAGGCCGACATGCCTTCGCACAAGGCTTAAACTGAAAAACCTGACTTGCAAGGGAGGTCCACCATCCTCGAACTGGCCACAACTCGACCACAAGAGAAGAGTCTCTAACATCGGACTTCGAGCTTTCGAGGAGTCGCGTGTCCGCTGCTTCGAAAAAAGAGGGGAGGAGACGCGCCGTTGGAAGAGAATGTCAACAGGAAAGGAACTCAAGGCAAGCGGATGAGTGGACAAGGATTACAGTCGATTCTGCCAACTACCTGGAACCAAAAGGAGGGGCGCCCGAGCTGAGTTCCCTCGCCTGAATGCCTTTTCTGGGGGGGAATGTGGGCCTAAAAGGGGTCGCGGAATTCCGACGTCTAGGAGGGCATCCGGCTTACATCAGAAAACCCCTGAGTGTCCGGGCGGTAATGTAAGGGAAGGGAAATCTGGGAGGGCGCCTTTTCTTGGACTTCGATCCTGGCTGGGAGGGGGAGCCAGGAACAGGGCTATAATAGAACCGCATGGTAGGCTGCACGGCTCCGTCTACACCGGCGACTCCTGAGAGGAGGTTCGCAGGAAAAAGGGAGAGTCGGCTTTTTTGCCGCCCTGCCAATAGGAGCAAGCGGGGTGGGGTTTTTCGGCGGAAGTGGCACCCGAAAGAAAAATTGGAAGCACATGTTCGGCCACCCCTATGTGGGTGAGAAAGAGCCTGCCGTTCTTCTAATCCTCGGGATCTCCGGAAAGGGGGGGAAAAAAATCTGTGGGGTACTCGAGGTGCTCGTTAGGAAGGAGTCGGTGTACTCGAGGGTCACAGGGGGGGCACCACATTTTCACGACCAGCCGTAAACCTGCAGGTAGTACGTCCCATAGGGCCCGTACCGTCATCAAGATCTTAAAGACCGTCAAATTTTGAAAGGACAGAAAAAGAGTGTTAATGTGGTGGGCGATCTACCGGGTCGGTCGGGAAGTGGTGATCGTGGCACATCCCGAAGAAAAGGACCAGTTCCAGAAAAATTCGTGGTCGCGCAAAACACAAGAATGGGTTTGTTAAGGTTTCGGCGGAGGCTCTTACTGGTTAAAAAGGGGTAACAAGAAAGGGGCGAGCGAACTCGGCACTCAAAGGACTAGGGAGGGGGTCTTCGTGAAGGAATATGTCCAAGTGGCGCGGAATGCCCCGAGCCGACTACGCTCAACAAACCCGGCCTGGGCACGGCTAACCTAACTCGGTGGGAGCCAGTACCTGCTCGAGTCGAAAAGAAATGAAGGGCCTTTTGGGGGCGGAACTAAAAAGCGCCTGCGTCCTTGGTGCTAATGTAGTGGGCCATCAGCCGCCGCAAAAAGGCGAACTTGCCGCCGATCCTCTACTAGAGGCCCGGAGGAGGGTTTTCTCTGAAGAGGCCTTGGCCCTGCCGCGGCGGGGACTAAATGACAGAATCCTGCTCTTCCGCAACAGAGTGAGGTTACGGAATAGCGCATCCGGATCGTGCGAGGCAAGATTCACGATCAACTTAAAGTCAAGAAGATCCAGTCCTCGGGTGATGCGCGGCCGTCCAAAGGGCATTGCAAAGCCGTGGTTTGGGCTCGATCGATCGAAGGGGGAAATCGGGTAGAGGAGAGGATCCAGACTCTCACAACAAAGGGAAGATACGAAACGCCCTGCCTATACTACTGTCTCGGAAAAAAGAAGAATCGAGCCCAAACAGAAGTGTCCGGCCATCAACTCGGGAGGCGAAAGGGAATCCAAAAGAAACCACCAAGATGAAACCGGCGGCAATAGGTCGGTGCCGATTCGACGCTGACGATCCAGGCCTCTCGCGAGGGGAAAGGCAACTGAATCTGTGCGAGAAGCAGGAATTTCATTGGTGGAAAGAAATACAACGTCCGCCGGGCCTCTATCAACGAGACTCCGTAGATGGATCGGCTGGAAGCTCCACGTTGTTCTCCCGGGAGGAGATTTTGGAGAAAGAAGGAGTTCGAAGCCAATGTTGGGGGAAAAAATCATCCTTCTCCTAGGAGAAGCTCGCCTCCAAACTTCGGAGAAGGGAGGGGGGCCAGGCGATCATTGGCTCAACCCAGAGGGTTTGAATAGCCAACCGTTTTGAAAGCGATTCGGAATCGCGGAGGGAATGCAAGAAAAAGTTGGAAACAAAGGCAATCCCCCCCCATAAATCCAGGGTGGTGTACGACGCTCTCTTAGCATGAAAAGTGGAAGACCCCGCCGCAGGTAACAGAAAAACTAAACTTTGGGTGATCAGACCACGAGAGGAAGGTTACGTGAGATTTAGCGGGCGAAAACACTCACAGAAGGGGGGGGGGCAACTCCGATCACTACCAGTAGAAAGAAAATGAAACAGCAGGGGAACAGGAAAGCGGGGCTGTCCGGTCGTCCAATTCGATCTTTATAGGTGGGGAAATTGAAGTCCGCGAGGCGGAAGAAGGGCGCCGGTATGTTTGCTCCCCACAAGGACTCGAGTAACAGGAAGAACGGAAAAAAGAACGAACTTTACTCGAGAGAGGATGGCGGTGAAACGATTCCGCACGAATAAGTCAGGAGGAGGTACACCTCTTGGGCATAAACCATAAGAAGCAAGGATCGTGACACCAAAAAAAAATAAGAACCCTCCAAAAGCTGGAGGGACATTAAAACAACAGGCACGGCCGGTAGAAACAGCGCGATGGGAAAAGAGAAATGAAGGAACGAGATCATCGGGCGCTCTCTACTATAGCTGGAGGGGAAAAATCGACAGACCCCGCCAAAAAGCCAGGCCCTGCCCCGTCGATACAGCGACACGGGGGACTTACCTTCGCCATCCTGAGCATCCCCTTCCGAGGACAGCAGTAATCAAACCAGAACCGTAACGCCCGTACGCAAAAGGCATTCAAGGGAAACGAAGACCACCACTACGGTCGTCCCAAAGCTTGAGAACATTTTGAAAACGACGGCGATGGCGTGACGAAGAAGAAGGGGAAGTTCAAAGGAGAAGAAGCGAGATTACGTGTGGTCCGCGTAGCCGTTCTGACGACGGCGAGCATCTGCCATCGAGAAGGCAAGAAGAAGAAGCCTAACTAAGTCCCGATGTAAGACGGATGAAACTTTTTCGTCGGTGAGGTGCGAGGATTGGGGTCCTTGGGACTGTGACGCTTTGGGCAAACCGCCTTTGAGCGGCTGTCTTAGGGGGTACGGCCCTTGGCTGTGCCTGGAAGCTGCTGTTTGTCCACGGACGAGGAGGCATCTGGGGGGTATGTATAACTACGGGTGGACGATGATCCAGGTTTTGATTTTGAAACGGATGGTCCAGCCGGGATTGCGTCGTATTGAAAAGGAAAAGCACTTTAGAAAGGAGGGAAGAAGTCGCTGGAGGTTACAGGGTAGAGGGATGCCGGGAAGAAGCAGATGAAGTCACTCATGTCCTAACCGTCACCACCAGGTTCCCTCTAGTAGTTGCCAAGCGTATTCGAAAAAAAAATCTCTGGAACCTCCGCTGAGAGAGAAGACGGGAAACTACCGTGACATCGAGAAGACTGCGTTGGACGCACTTCCAAGGGCCAACGGGGTATTTGCCGGAGCGTTAGGGGGGGCGGACCAGTTCCCTTCCAAGGAGGAAGTCCTACGGATGCAAGAGTAACAAGGGAAGGTTCGGAAAAACAGGCTAAAAGAATTCCGGGTCCGAGCACGAATAAATGTTAGCTACGGGAGGGAAAGAAAAAGGGCACTCTGTGATACAAAAAAGCAAGCAGAAAAGATCCATTTACTAAAAGGGAGCTAAAGAACAAGAAATTTGATCTTATTAAACACACCAATCTCTTCTATTGTAGGATGTCTATCCCGCCGGAAATTGCCATGCTAAACTCTAAAACCCCGAATAAAAAGAGAGAGGCAAGACTAGGGGTTACCCGAAGAGAAGTTCATCAATCTCTAAAAAAACGGGAGGGAAAGAGAGGGAATTAGAGACTCTGGTACCTCTCAGGAACCGGGGAGTATGGACTAGGACGGAGCTTTGGGCATGCAGGTAGAAAATCCAAGGAATGGGTGGGTCAGGAATCAATGACCAGGAGGAGGGGATAGGAAGTGAACTTCTAAGGCTAGGCTTCGCTGCGACGGGCGACGAACCCAGCTCGAAACTATATGACGCAGCCTGGGTACCAGGTCTTTGATAACGAGACGCGTGGGGGGAGGGGGTGATTCTACATGGGGGCTCTAAGGAATCAGTCGACGTTGAACAATTATTCTCTAGCCTACGCTCATCAACCGGTGTAGTTTAAGGAACCCGGCGGCCAAGAAAGGTGCTCTTCTCTTTCACGGTCTGGGGTCCAAGAGATGGTCTGTCTCAGACGGCAAGACAGGGAGGAAACTTCCTCTGGGGCTGGTATTAAAAAAAAAGAGGGAAAGAACAGTTGTGATGGGTACCGGATGAAGACCAGAAAGGGTGGTCAAGCGGAAACCTCTCACCTCGGACAGGGAAGGAGACCAAATAGGATGATCTTCCTGTGAAGAACGAACTGTGAAGAGAACCAAGAAAGGGTCATTTGACACCATAAAGCAAAACTTCTAAGACTCAGGAAAAGGTCTGAAGGATCCTCCACGAACCAGAAATAGAGCGCAACCCAGCTTTAAGCCATGAAGGAACGCAAAAAATTGCCATGGAAGGGAAAAGACATGAAGACGTCAGTTTTGGAAGGAAAAAGACTGGACCAAATACAGGCCACCATCCCTCGACGGCTAAAAACAAGACTGCTCTCCATCGGGACTGGCTTAGGCTTGTCACATCTTGGTCATGCGTCGATTCCATCGAAGCCTGATCCAAAACGGCACGTCGCTTATAGATAGTGCAAGGGGCAGCTATGATGCTGGATTCGGGAAGAAGGGGCCTTCGTGAAATAAACTAGTTTCCAGAAAAAGACACGAGAGGGGGCGTTTTGACCCGGAACTTAATGAGTCTGGGAATTCGGTCTGATCCGCTCGCTTATTCAAAAGGAGTCTCAGGAGGGCGCCGTAACGTAAAAAAAGCTAGGAAGCCGGACCGTCTAGGAAGTGGGGAGATCCGAGGTTGTATAGGAAAGAAAAATTTTCGGAAATACTCACGAGAGGATCGTCGCGAGTCACCCTTCAACTATGCTGGGAGGGAAGGGGAGGAACCGGGGAGTGGCTACCTCCGCGCTGTGCGATACGGAAGGAGATGAAGGAAGGGCGGGCGCCCCCAGATGGAAACTGGGGGGAGGGTGGCCCTGAGAAGGGTGAAAAACCGCCTGGTGCAGCTCGGGGTACTTCGGCCACCCCGAGGTATCAATAAAGAAATAGATCTCGATATCATCCCTGTAGGTCAGCCGAGAATACAGGAGGTCTCGGGGCTTCCGGAGAGGCCGTGTGGGCGCCCAAGTTCAAGAAAGCCGTCCACCGTCGACAGAGCGTCCTTCATCATGCGGGAAGAAGAATCAGACTTCACCTGGGACCGCGCCAGTGGGAAAGAGAAGATTGTACCTTTCCTATGAAGGCGTCGGGAAGAAGACTTCGTCGGGGATCACCGGCGGGTATAAGATCAGATCTCTACTCCATTTCAATGCGGAGGTGGCACATGTGGAGGAAATGTTGAGGAAATGTTCGTCGGAAAGGAATCATCAGGGGTCCGGAGCAGGGGGGGGGACGCCTTCTCAAGCGAGAGAGACTAAAAAAAAGCTGTAGCGGTCTTTTTCTGAGAGGGAATTCCTTTACCCGCTGGGGCTCGCATGAACGAAGATACGCCTACTACGAAAAAGGATTGGGCCGAAGAAAACTTCTCTCGACCGGGGGCGAAGAATCTGAGGGAAGTGTCAGATGTTCCGTGGAGGGGAGAGCGACCGGGCCGGATGCTCCGTCGATCCGGCGGGATTAAAGGTAGTGGGCCCACCAGCTCGGCCGAAACGGTTGGGGCCGCCTCCCTCTAGGCGCGAGCGCTGCGAGTGAGGTGTCCTGGACGGGGTCTGAGACAATGAAATAAAGTCGATGAAGAAACGACAGAGAGTGGTGGTTCTTAATCTAGATAGCGGGGAGATGATCTATTCAGTCTTCACTAGCCGACTGGGGGGAGCGGTTACTCGTGTTTATATCCAAGGGGCGGGAGGATAAGTTTGACTGGAAAAGGGAAAGGAAGTTGAGTCATCAGTCTAGCGGGAGTATAGGATTCTTTATCCAAGATCTCAGCAAAAAAGAGGAAGTAGTGGTTAGACCGCCCTGCCTCTACGAAGGGGGGGGGGGGGGGGAGTTAGAAAAATATATCTAGACCGGCAAGAACAGGAGTAAGCAGAACAATGTACTACGAAAGAAAACACTACGCGCCGCATAGGACAATCAGTGATCTTGAAGATGGTCCGAGGACTGCTGATCCATTATTCTGCCATACTAAGTAAAAGGCTCGGATGATGAGGGCATGGCTCCGACCCTTCCTCTGCAGGCAACTGACTCACTCAGTTCGAGAAAAAAGGTCCAAAAGATATCTTATCTTAGTGGGCGGGGGGGCATAGCTCTGGGTGAAAGGGTTCCCCAGGGAAATTATGAAGGAAGAACGTAGGTCCGCAAAAGGAGCACGGCGTCTAATCTCAACGACAAACGCCACAGAAGGTACTTCTATCATTAAGTCGCAATCGAGAAGGTGAAAAAAAAGGGAAGAAGTGTTGTCGGGAGGGTATCGGTCGTAGACGCGAAATCAAGACAACTTTTACAGGAAGTAAATAAGAAACAGAGCCCACCTCCATCCCTAAGGGGAGACTTGGCCACGAGAGCCATGCTGCCTTTTACCTTCACCATAAGGAAAAGAAATGTTCCGTAACCGGGGAAGGAACAACGGTTTAGGTAAAGGGAGGGATAGGTGTCCTGTCACTGAAGTAGATGAGGAGGATGAAAAGAGAACCTCCTTTTTACCCGAGAAAAGAAAGTAGGAGCTCCTACTAGGGAAGGAAAAGGAGGCGGGCCCCTTAAAAGGGGGGAGAGGGGTCAACTTGGGGAGTTAGGAAGGGGCTTTACCTCGATGTTAGGGAGAGAAAACTTCAGGTGACTGCTGAAGGGAGGAGCGCCCACGACGTAAAGCTATTACACTCAGTGGAACGAGATCAACATTACTATTAGTACCAAAGATCGTTCGGGGGACGGATTGATCTCCTTCACAAAAGACAGAGAGTATTTCCACCTCTGTGGCCGGAAAGAAGCATTATCTGGTTCCAAAAAGCGCGACCTTGGAAAGGAAAACCCGAAACCGACAAAGCTGGCGGGCTATTATTCATTGAGACAAGGGAGGTCACTTGGCCGAAGAGGTCATCAAGGACGAGGATGTCTCCAGACAGCCAAACCAAACCGTCATCATCGTCAATGTGTTGTGCAGCGGAAGGAGAAAAGAAGAGGGGGAGGGGGTGGTGGTGGACACGTCTGTTTCCGGAATTGGGGGGGGGAGAAAGGGGGGGGGGGACTACCACAAGAGGTCCCAGAACCCCGGAGCGGTGGTATTACTTCCCCGGCCCAGCAGCGCCCAAAGAATGAACGTAAAAAAACCTCAGAAAGGAGAAGAAGGAAAGGAGGACTGAAAAAGCAAGGGCTAAAAAGAATCTATATGGGTGTCGTAACCACGGCGATGTGTCGTCAAAGAAAAGAGAAGACAGCGGAAAAAACGTTCAGCGTATAATACTCTGTAAAGGGGGACTGTACCAAAAAAGGGAAAATAAAGCAAAGGAAAAATAAAGTAATATGAAAGAGGTCCAACGTCATAAGAAGTGGAGATCAAAGGAATGGGGAATCTTTTTATTCCAGTCTGTGGATGGGGCAAAGTCTCTTGGGAAAAAAAAAAAACTTCAGGGTTCCAAGAACTTCCGGTATTTTGACATGGAAAGGGGCGGGCTTGGGGGGCACGTAATATTAGTTTATTCATCCGCTAAAGAACCGGCCGCAGATTATCAAGTTGAGAGGGGACAAAAGATGGGGATCGAAAAGGGGATGGCTTCGTACAGGGCCCGCTGTCACTTATAAGTATTTACTAAGCGCTGTTGAATAGGAAACTCACATCACCCCCAACTGGACTGGGCCCGCAGAAGGACCCAGAAAAAAGGGTCCCGTCCTCTTAGAAACTAAGCCGAACGCAATATCTCGACCTCCGGGGATCCGACGAATAGATTACCACGAAAACAAAGGAGATGGTGCCCATGTATCGGCCATCTCAACGATGGATTTTGCCTCAGTCTGTAAAAGCATTGGCCTTGCCACTGCGGCGGGACCAGTTAGCGGAAAACGTAAAACGTCAGCATTCAAAAAAAAGGGAAACAAAGCGGGTCAAAAACTAACCTTTTAAAGCAAGGCGACAATGTCGCAGACGACCGTCGTGGGTATAAACATCCAGAAAAAAAAAAAAAGAAGATCAGGGGGATCACACTCTGCTAACTGCGGAAAGGGAACCTTTGTCCAAGAGGAGAGGAGAAAACCAAAACTCGCGGGAACTGGGAGATGAGGAGGCCAGACTCGATAATCAGGGAAAAGCGGAGAAGCGAAGACGACTTCGAGGGGGGGAAGAAAGTTAAAGTCCGGGAAAAACAGAGGGATTAAACGAAAGGGGATACCTGAGAAAATCAGTCCTTCGTTGAAAAATCTTCTTCCGTCGCACCGAGGAAAGGTTCTCTGGGAAAGCTCAAGGGGAAGAGGGGGATCGACCGCATTAAAGTAAAAAGGGGGGGATTAGGCCTGAAAGGAGATTAGGGTTCTTTCGCGCCGTTGAGAGAAGGAGTTTAGGGAAGTCATTCTTCTTTTCTCGGCTGTCAAAGGCGAACGAGGAAGGACAGTCAGGGCCAAGAGACCATTGAAGGGAATAGGATTCAGGGGGGTCAGCTGGGAGGGGGGGTGTGTAAACTGTTACGGACGTTAAAATGAGGCTACTATCAGGCCGCCGAGTTCAAGGAAACGGGGCCTCACAAACTCTGCGGGCAAAAACGGGGGGAGGTGGAGGGACTGCTATAAAAATTAACACCGATCTTCGCGTCCTTGGAGTGGGAATCTTTCGAGAGGTCTCAGCCCGTGGCGAGAAGCGTGAATTCCTCTTGGAGGGAGTGGCAAATGGTGAAGTCCTTAGTGAAAAAAAAAAATGGGGGAAAAAAAAGAGGGGGGTCCGTCCTGGGGGGAATCAGACTTAAAGAAAAAAAAAAAAAAGAAAAAAGCTTCCCCTCCTCTATTCCGTAGAGGGGAAAAAGTAAAAAAGGAACCTTTCCTATACGAGCAGATCAAAGAAAAAGGGCTCAGACGGAAATTTCGGGAGGAGGAGACACAAAAAATATGCCGTGACAACGGTTCAAAAGGGACCAAACTATTACCAGCCTTGTTCACGGAAATCAGGGTTACCCGCCTACTCCAGGCGAGCAGGGGGGAAAATTCCCAGAGCCCCTTCCCCAGAAGGACAAATCAGAGGCGAAAAAAAGACGACCACAAGTGTGTCATCTGGAACGACGCGAGGGAGTGAAAGCGTCTTTCTCTGAGTTCATGAATAGGGATATCTCTCTCATCCCTTAAAAGCGCGGAAAAAGGAGAGGCTCGATTGACGTCACGCCTTGGATAAAAAGGAGCGAGGAGGGGACGAAAAAAGCATTCGTCTTCGGGAGAAGACCTGCAAGAAGAAGATCACAACCTAGATGGCGTTCCCCCCCTGAGGACAGAAAGGGAGGGGGCCGAAACTGGCTGATCCTGCTTTCCGGTGACGTAAATGAACTAGAAAAAGAAAGCCGGGTGAAAACCACCCAGGATTAGCGAGAGTTACGCCGGGAGAGCGAGGATCTTTGTCTTATCACTGGGGGGGATTCTTAGGGGGGGGAAAACTTCGAGGAGGCTCGTAGACATGGGAATAACGAGAGGGGACTGCAGTTTCAAAAGTAGAAAACGACATCCTCTCTGATTGGCAAGTAAGGAACCGAGGAGAGTTTTCCTCCAGCTCATCAAAAGGGGAGGGGTGGTTCAGGGACCCGGCTCTGCTTGTTAAAAAATAGAAGACAGCAAGAGGAGGGAGTTCGGAAAAAAAGGATGTGGGGTATCCTCAAAGGGGAGGGGAGGTTCTGCTCTAGTAGAAATGGTCGGAAACAGCAATCCTATCTTCGGTGTACAAGGCCGGTTAAGAGGATCGTCCGGGTTTGGGAAGGGGGGGGGAGCACAATTTTTGAAAGACGTCGGCCCTTCAAGAGATAAGGCATCCTCGCTTCCTCGAGCATCGAGCGGGTACAGATCTTCAAACTTGACCGGAGCCAAATTCCAGACAGAGGAAACTTACGTCGGGGGGGCAGGAGGGGGACGTCTACAGTTAGGGACGCAGGGTCAAAAGGGGAAGATCGTGTCCATCCCTCCTCTCGATTAAAGGAGCGTACGGAAGGTCGCGTTCACATTCAGAGTGATGGGAAGGGACGTCAAAGTAGGCTGCGGGAGGAGGGGAGAAGAATAGGGAGCGGAAAAAGCGTCGCGCAAGCAAACTTGAGGGGATGAATGGTGGAGTATTAAAACGGAAAAAAAACTTTACCATCTTTTCCGTGGGAGCCCCGAGAAAGCGCAAAAAACGGCTTTGGCCTATCTCAACGAGTTGGCGCCTTCACCTATTCTGGAAAAAGAAGACAAAAGGAAGGGGTTGGGGGAGAGGACACAAAAAATTAATATACCTTGGGGTAAAGAAAAAATTTCTTGTTGAAAAAAGAATAAGCCAGGCACAAGTAGAGCTGCACGGAAAAGACTGGAATCGAAAAGATTCGATGCTCAGGAGTCCTTGGCCCCTTTCAAGACTGTTATTAAATCCAAAAAAATAGAAGCTCTCCTTCGAAACAGCGGTGAATTAGAAATCGGGGCTCCCTACTGTATCGTCATGATAGGCAAAGGAAGCTCGTTATCTCATGAGGGGTTCCTGGGGGAATGCTCGTCGTCCAAGGGCTTCTGAAGGAAGGGGGGGGGGTGACTGGTTCCGGAGGTCTAAAAAAGATCGGGTCCTCGTCCGTCGTAGTAGCAGTTCGGTAAAGCTCCTCTCAACAAAAAACTAGATATTAAAGATAAAGAGTTGTAAAAGCATCTAAATAAGACGGGGTTACTCCGGGTCGTCTCGGACAAAGGAAGGGACCAGCAACCTGCGGGAAAGAATCAACAGAGGACAAAAAGCACCAAGACTCGTCCTGCGAGACAGCTCAACCAGGATTAATCCTCTTACTATCCAGGGGCGGCCGAAGGAAACCCCGAATGGAAGCTTTAAAGGGAAAAGGAAGGAGACTTCGGGAAGGGGTCCAGAAAACTGAAGCGGCATGGGCCGTCCGGAGGAAGAGGAAGTCCCTCTAACGGATCGGGCAGAGTTCTCCAGTGGCGCTGAAAAGGGATGAGAAAACCCGGATTACCGGAAAAGGAAACGCGCCGCGCGAAGCAAAAAACGGAAAAAAGGAAAAGGATAGCCAAAACTAAAAAAAGGAGAAGGGTGGCAGAGAAAAGACTGGTGGAAGGGGAGGGGTCAAAAATAGGGCGGGGGAAGGGAAACAAGACGCCATGGCAGGCTGAAAGCAATCACAATCCCACATCCAGCTTCCAGCTGAGACGCTGTATTCATGCGTTGTTTAACCAAAGTAACTCCTAAGAGAAGGAACCAGTAACCATAAAGGGTTCCTCAGGGAAAACTAAGGACCTTGAACTGGAAGAGAGCGGTCGATCCGTTGGAGAAAGCAGATCACTAACAGGTAGTATGGAACTGGGAAAAACACAGAAAGAGTTCTGGACACGAAAGGGAATGGAACCCCAGTTGAAGATTCTTATTCCGGGGAGATGCAAAAAAAAGAAAGTCATTGTACGGAGCCTTACTTAACGGGTGAGGGAACCCACACTTGACTTATTAACGGGAAAAGGAAAAAGGGAAAAGCGAAAGACACATCTGCCAGTATCTGGGCGGGGCGGGGGAAGACCGGAGCTCAGAGAAAGAAGCCGGAAGGAAAGGTATGATATTGTAACAGAAAAAAACGTTGGAAAAAAACCCGAGGAGGAAAGTATCGAGGGTGTCCAAACTGCTAACGGGTTCTCAAAAAACATGCAACCAAAAAGAGTTCAGTAGATTAGCATTTCTTCCTAACCAGACGGAAAGAAGGAAGAGCCATCGCGGATTAAAGAAAAAAGGGTACGGCAGAAGAAGCAGTCCAGGCAAGTTCGGAGGAAAGAAGTAGGGTCCATGAGGGTGGGAAGGAATCGACTCTAAACAAAAAACCCAGGATACAAAACGATCCAGAGGAAATTCAACTTAACGGAGGAGTAAAGCGCTCAGCTCATTTGGGGGGGTCTTCTTCCGCCTCAAATCGCCGCCAGGAAAGAGATACAGCGCCTAACAGAAGTAACTCCAGAATAAGAGGAAAACAGGAGGACGCCATACTAGGAGAAACTGTATGCCACGGGGCGTAGAAGCGATTTGTCGAAAGATATCAGAGATACTCGTAATAATGCTCATAAAGGGAAAGTAAAGGGAAAGATCGCAAGATAAGTAAGAACATTCAAAGAGGGGGGAAAGACAGATATCTAATAATCCGGAAAGATGAGTCAGAACCGATGAGATTGTTCGTTCTGAAAGAAGGGAGGGGGTTTACAGGGGACGAAAGGGCATAGCTTTTTCCTTGAAAACACTCTGGAGAGGGAAAAGTCTTCTTTCACTTCTCCCGTTAAAAACGTTTACTCAAAGTTCGGGGAAAGGGCGGAAAAGGTGAACTTCCGCGGGGGGAGGACCCGCAAAACTCAGAGAATTTCCGAGTGGTGGGAAATGGTGAATCCCGATTCCGTATTGTCTGATGGGGCAAGTGGAAAATCGGGGGGAGGGGGAAAACGGAGGTCTGTGAACTGGGGAATAGTTAGGAGAAAGTCAGGACCACTTGTTTCCCGGCACCTAATTCAACGGGGGTTACACGCGCGGGTTAAACTCCAGCCCACGGAAAGAACAACCGACCACTACGTCTGAGAAGACCGAAAAGTCAGCCGAGGAAAAAGATACGGTGAACCGAGGGGGGAAAGTGGACGCAGGGATAGGACGGAACCAAGGGGAGTTGACGCGAGAAATGGGTGAGGTAAAAAAGAGGTGGGTGCCTTGCCCAAGGACCAGCGGGATCCACGACCACGTAGAAGTCACCGCAAAAGGGCGACGCAGTCCGCGAGGAATAAGCATGTACGCCAAGAAATGTCGCTCCTTACAGGTAGGGGGGGGTAACATAGAAATCGACCACGGAAGACGAAGAGCCAACTCAGGAGAAAATGAAGAGGGGGGGAAGGGACTCCTTTTAGAGTATGAAAAGTCTTACCTTCTAGAGAACCAAGACAGTTACCTGACTGATCAGAAAGGCAACTCTTTCCCCATTACAAAATCTACTAAACTTTCAAAGGAAAGAGATAAAGAGGAGACTACCACTAGGAGATTTGCGAGGAAG
>Ga0179593_1310905_pt1 | contig 18910 bp, 30 predicted proteins | sample CZODoug2_1_08_16_FD_185931 | JGI IMG/M metagenome (GOLD analysis project Ga0179593, IMG submission 185931) | Vadose zone soil fungal communities from Angelo Coast Range Reserve, California, USA - CZODoug2_1_08_16fungal (PacBio error correction) | ecosystem: Environmental > Terrestrial > Soil >...
TTAGGGTTGCAAAATAACAACCATCGAAGGGGAGCGGCCCCTCAGTACAACGTCAACATTCAATATGGAAAAACGACGACCAACACACAATATCTCCCGCATCACGCTATGCAAACAGCACAGGTTACCATCGATGGGCGTCCAAGAATCGACCAAGTCGCGAATGGCAACCCTCCGCAACAAAACGCAGCTACACTTAAACGGGCCACCACTGCACAGTCGAACACCAGGAAACTCCACCAGCAAACTGTAATTGATGAGTGAACACCGGGACGGGAGCACTATTTATCCGTAAGTACCTCGCATTCACCGCCCTGAAACTGTAACAACCCAAGGGATGGCCAGCGGTTCCTCGTTGGGCCGAGGGGTCTTGTCCATAACGCCCGAGACCACACCCCGCACCATCAAACTGAAGCGGGACGGAGAAAGAACTGGAAATCCTCGCAGTGTAACATTGCGAAGAAATGCCACGACAGAAAAAGGACAGCAATCGCGGAGCCAGACTTTTAACATCCATCGGCAAAGCTCCAACAGTAATGAACGGGGTCTGCACGCCCAGACGATTTAACTGAAAAGGTAGCATACACTGCTCGAAAATCCATGAAAGGCCCCCTAAAAGTTTATAAACACCGTCGCCTGACAAACCGTGTCCCCAGAACGACGACGCCTATGACGCACGGCAAGCATCACTATCACCGGGGCACAAACCAAGACTACACGATAAGGGCATTTCCTCCCAAAGTGGTCCTAATTCCGTCACCGAACCTGGCCGAGCACGGAAAACTATCTTCGAAATTTAAAAAAAAGGAACATCTCTGCATCGCACCGCGAAAATTTTGCTGCACACTGTGGTGGGGGGGGGGGGAAAAAGTGGGGGGACCACGAAACCAACCCTGTGGGTGTTTTACTTTTTTTCTGAGGCTTTTCTCCTGTCCCTGTGCGTTGTGGTGTGGGCGGGCGGGGCATGGTCACATGACTGTGGGGGGGGGGGGGGGGGGGTAGGCTGGGTGTGGGAAAGCAAGGCTTCACCTCTGCCCGTCGCCTATAACACGAACAATCCCACGGTCAAAGCAACTCCCGCGAAAAACTATTATTCAACACCGGCTAACAGTCTGCAACGTGACTCAACCCATCAAAACCCAGGCGGAGGAGTATGACGGATATTTACCTACGCGCACCCAACGGTCCACTTAAAGTAATTCGTTTCCCCGCGGGACATCCGACGCTTGGATCAAGTAAGAGCGTGCTCAAAAGACAGATTTTCTCGCCACCGTTTTAGGAAACCAAGACATATCGGTCATCGGAGCCAGTATGATAACTAAAGGAAGCGTCACGCAGTACGCCGAACCGGTCCGCCGCGTCCCGTTGGGGCAACCAAGAATGAACGACCAATGGACGGTAAAATCAATTAACCCCCGTAATCGAGAACCAGTATTCACTGTAACCCGGCGCACCAACAAGAAAGAAAAGGAAAAAAAGAAAAAAACTACACTTCAGACCCCAAACGCCACCGTCAAAAAACAACAGACCTAACTATGAAAACATACATAAATTTTCCAAAAAAAGATTAAAAAGGGATACAACGGTAAAAACTGGGGGCCAGTTACGATTTCCTCAGATTACTATTTCGTGGAACTTCCCAACCCCAAACTCTTAAACCAGAAAAACTTTAGGAAGAAAACTCCATATAATGTAAAAATTCAGAAAAAGTCAGAAGCTAGAAAAACGACCCCAACGTGTACTCCCACGGAGAAAAAGTCGCTGGTGGTAGCTGGGAACTCGATTCATTTTCAAAAAAATTCGACCCCCAACCATTCAAAGAAAAAAAGACAAGCAGAGATCAGGACATAGGAGTTGAAGGTCCCCTTCAAAGGTTACCCCCCCTTTCCATTCGGGGAATGGCGAAAAAAAACTAACTGGTACGACGCCCCCGAGGGGGGTGGCTGCAACCAGATCATACCCGAACCTATCAGTGGGAAGCTTAGGTAAAGCGGAGAAAAACCAAGCAACATCAACACACCCCCTCTTCAAAGGTCTTTCCCAAGTGTCTACGGGAAAGGAAAAAGGGCCAGAAAAAAGCGCCTTTACACTGAAATCCGTACCGGGAGTCGATGCAGAGACTGGGCAAGAGAAAAAAAAGAAGGACAAGTGGTAACTTACATGAACTAGGAAAGAGCACGGTGGGAAAACACGCACTGATGCGATTGGCGTCAAACTCTACTTAACGGAGCCGCTTTACAGCAACTTTCGAAACTCCGCCAAGGGGTGGGGGGGGTGGGGGGGGGGGTGGGGGGGGGGGTTACTAAAACTAAGTAAGACCACTCCCCACCGATAACCTATGAACCAAGCGCCCGATGATTGACAAAAAACACACTTTCTCGAGACTATCTAGAAGGAACGAGCACGGGAGTCTAGTATGGGGACAAGCATTGGGTGGAAAACAGTAGCAGGCAAAAGCTATACGGTCCCCCAAAAGGGCAGAGGACGCGTCCGTGAACCCCCCACCGCTCCTCATCAAACCATAGGCCGCCTAAACTTCCTACCAGTTATGCAGTCACAGCGTCGGTCACGCAATCTTGTTGGAATACTGCTCAAAAAAACTTATGGGAAAGGAGAGAGATGGACAAAGGATGCGTGAAGAGCTCCTGACCTTGAAATATAGTTTTGGGGTAATTGGAGGGGCTGTTGGTAAAATTAATCTAGATAGAGGCAGAGAAAGGCTTTGGTGAAAGGGTCATTGGAAAAACGGACCAGAGGGGACCGCCGGCGACATCGTCATGCTAATAATTAGGAAAAGTGTGGAAAACGACGAGGGTGAAATAGGGAAGTTGAATGGGGTAGTGAGGTTCTCAGGAGGCGTGGGAAAAAAAAGATATTTGATAAAGGGAGGTACCGTAAGGCTAGAACGAAGACACAGGCGATCGCGTTTTTCCAAAAGGTGCTAGAAAGAGTGGGACATTTACTTTCCTGGACAGAAGTGCTTACCTGACCAACGAAGAAAAGACAAAATACGTAATAGGGAGGGGTAAAGCGCTGCTGAGGGGGGACTTTTAAGATTGAGTTCACAAGGTGGTCGAGTGCGTGGAATAACCGTGCGAGGGGTTGTGGAGTACAGTGGGTTCTGTTGTGACCGGCTGGAACATACTGCTCAGACATATTCTTGAGATAGGGTTGCCGAAGAAAGACTGGGAGTGGTCATTCGGCCCATCGGGAGTACGAATTAAAAAAAAAAAGAAAAAAACAAAAACAAAACCAAGTCCTTTCAGGGAACGGAAACAGAATCGGGCGTACATGAAAACGGGTCATGGATCAGGGTTAATTTCATCATAGCGAGCGACACACAACCACAATACGCCGTATCAGGGGGAGTCCCGTTTTGGGGTAGTAGAATTACTGGGGCCAACATAGGTGCCTGAGGCGATATTTTCAGTGTCACAGGGCCGTTTACTATTTGGGGCTGGAAGCAGAGAGTAACGAGCCATCGAGTACATGCAAATCAGGGAAAGTTAGTAAAAGAACTAGATTGCTCACGATGTCTGACACGAAAAGTAGGGGAGGAGCTTTAAAACAAAATAGAATCGGAACGTAGGGAGAAACGCTAAGTTACTGGGGGGGGTTGGGGGGTGCCGATTTTTGTTGGTTTGCCAATCCGGGAAAAGTGCGTTTACGAAACGCGCCCCCAAGTTCGTGATCTCGTTGGTATTTTGAAAGGCGAATGGCTGAATTTAAAGAAATGAAATAGGCTTGAAAAAAAGCAGAATAGTGCAGAAGAAGGGCGGAAACCACTACGGTTCAAGGGTGAAAGGGTTTGACCGTTAAAAGGGGTCGTAAGAGGACAACCGATGGCTTTATCTGGACAACGAACGGAATTTGGACTCCACACTCTTTGCTTTTCCGCTGAAAACCAAAAATCGGGAAGGGGAAGAAGTGTGGGAGTTGGGTCGGTGCGCGGTGAGGGGGGACACTCTCTTCCAAACGAACGTAGACAAGGAGTGGGTGGTGGGGGGGGGTTTCGTCACCGGGTGCGGAGTGAAAGGTGGGGGGGAATCATATGGACGGACGGGGTTAATGAGGGAAACGTAAAATTAGAGTGACTAAGGACCAAATTGAGGGAGGGCGGAAGTGATAAAAAGTTTGTGCAGCAAATCAAGTGGGAAGTTGTATGAGATTGGAATCAGTTTTAGGGAGTGAAATTTCGAAAAAATAGATTTGTGGGAAGGGATAGAATTCTTATAAGGAAGGAAGGGGGAAGGTGGAACGATGTGAAATGCCAGGCAATGAAGAGGGTCGGAGGGGGTTGGGGGGTTTCACCTGGGTGTATGAGGAGGAAATTAGGAAGTACTTATGCAGGTCGCGGGAGAAAGTTTGAACGGTGGGATTATAAAAATCCTGAGGGGGGCGTCAAGGATGGGACGGGGAGAGGAAGTGACGTAAAGGGGGGACAGGGAAGTCAAGCTGACGAAAAGAGGAAGGGAAAGGGTAATCAGGGACCTATCCTGATTTGGAGAGACGTGGGAAAGGTGAATCGTACCGGAAGGAAAATAAGAGAAAACTTTCTAAAAGGGTAGGAAGCACAAGGGGGAAAAACTCTATGATACATAGTTGAAGTTTCTAGCAAGACCTTTCAAATGTTCTTATGGTGAAATGCGGAACGGGTGAAGAAATGGTTCGAACGAAAGAAACCATGCGGAACATGGGAAATAAATTTGGGGGGTGATTTAAAAGCAATGTCGGAGAAGGGTCGTAACGAAGGAAAACCCAATAAGGTTTCGGTCCACGAAAAAAAACGGGGGGGAAAAAAACCATCAAAAGGACCAGTGGAAACTGCGGTGTAGGTCGGAGAAGGGGCAAAAATTTGCCTTTTTGAAGACGGAGGGAAGTGGAGCGAATGACGGAAGGAAGGAAATTAGGGAAAGGCAAAGGGGGTAGCTTGTCGTTGAACGAACAAGCGAAAAAATGAAAACATTTTAAAAGTAATGTGGGCCAAGAGGGCAATGGGGAGGGACGTTTCTGGCGTTGGTGACAAAGGTGAACGAAGGATGTGCTTCAAAGTGTGGGGGGGGAGGTGAGGGGGGGCCGGAAACAACAAGGAAGGAGGGGGCTCATGGGGTGGGGGAAACAGTTAAATACCGTGTTATCCGGCCTCTCAACAACCCCAACGCTTAGTATGAAAATCGAGAGATTTGAGGACAGGTGGCAAGGGGAAAAAAAATATCAGAAGGGAGTGGGGGGACACAACCTCAAGTGAAAACTTTACATCATCAGTCACTAGAACTGCCGAACAAAAAAGAAAGAAAAAATCAGTCATCCACGCAATGCCGCTATGCAAAAAATGGGGGAATTTCCAGATGGTGGGAGAGTGGGCATTGTCAAGTAAAAAAGAGAAAAAAGTTACTGGCAGCGAGAAGACTTAATCTAACCGAAAGTCAACAAAGGCACAGTAGAACGGGAGAGAATACAGAAGGAAAAAAGGTCTGGTGGGAGGGGGGGTAACACCGGGGGGAAGGGCCTAAAACTCCATATTTGTACAGGGTGTAAGAAAGTAATGAAAAGAAAAAGAGGGAAAAAAGAAACGAAACTAAGTAAAAACTGGGAGACAAAAAGTAGTGAAAAACCATAGGTGGCCAGAGGGGGGTGAAAAAAAACAGGTTCTCGGGAAGACATAGGCAAAAGAGACGAAACCAAGAGAGAACGAAAAAGAAGCAAATTATGAAAGGAAGGGGGGGGGTAGATAATCGGAAGAATCTCCGGGGCCACAGGGGACTACCCATGACCTCTGTCCATAAAATCGCGATGTTGAATAGGGGTTAACGAAGGACAGGAAAAAAAGGAACGGGCTCTCAAAATAGATATTATTGAAGGATAGGGGAGTCGGGAAAACGAACAAGAGAGGAATTAAATGGTTCAGTAATAAAAGAAGAAACTGATAAAAACAATTTATCGCCCAAAAAGAATCTACGACTTGGAAAGGAAAGTTAGCCAGGTACAAAAGTGGAGCAAAGATACTACGCAGGTACTCCACCAAGCATAATATTAAAAAAAAAAAAAACCAGGGAAAAAAAGGAGACACTACTACAAGAAGAGTTAGCATCTTAAAGAGGGGGCAACAGAAACTGACGTCCACGAGCTAAAATAACTCCATAAAGGAAAAAACTGAGAGTGAGAAAAAAGTGAAAAAAAACAAATATTACCGACAGGAGCTAAAAAAACTGGGTGGAAATAGTCCAACCAAGATGGGGGACGTGAAAAATCAAAAGATCAGGAAAAGGATCCAGGAAAAAAAACTTGAAAAATGCCAAGAGTTAAAAAAAAGGAAACGCCAGTAGGGATTACACCAAAAATACAAAAAAAGTTCGACAAGAATTAGCAAGGGAAAAAAAAAGCAAACAAAAACATCGAGAGTAGAAAAGAGGGTAGAAAAACGAACCACGATGAAAAATAAAAAAAAAGAATTCAGAAAGAAATCAACAGTTTTCTCAGAGGTAAAAAGAGAAACCGTTCAATTAAGAAATGGGAGATCAAGAGAAAGAAAACGGGAATGGTTAGGGAAGAACGTTGAAGAAAACAAAAAAAGGATCGAGGGGTAACCATTTGGAGAATGGGGGCGAAAAAGTAGGTAAAAAAAGCCGTTCCGCAAGCTGAAGAAGAAACGGGAGCAACGTCTCCATTGTACAGAAAAGGGCGACCTGGAGGAAGTAGTAAAAAGGAAAGGAACCACGATGGAACATCGGACAAAAAAAAAACACACATTAGGAGGTTAGACTGAAACCTGAACAGTGATCCCTCTGGGGATTCAAGAGAAAATTTTCCGAAGAATCGGGGGTCAGGAAGAGAAAGAACCTGTCGAAAAACTGATGGAAGTTCAACGCGAAAAAGTGGAAAGGGACTAGGTCGTGTGGAAAAAAGGAAAGAAACAACCGAGGGAAAAAGGAAGGGAATGGAGGGTAACCTACTCCATATCGGGGAACAAATTAACCTGAGGGGGGGGAAAAAATTGGGGCCAGCGGAAAAAAAACTTGGGAAATCCCCTGAAAAAAGAGATGGTTGTCAGTCGAGAGAGAGGAGGGGTTAATTCTTAAAAAACCCTCAATTAAACAGTAAAAGGGACCCAGAGGTGGAGAAAGCAATATCCTTAACTAAGGTGAAGAAAAGGGCAAAATGAAATATTAAGAAAATGGGCAGTCTTTGAGTCGAAAGTCAGAAAAAGAAAGGGTCAGTAAAGAAAGATTTTTCTGAAAAAGGGGGCAAAACAAAAAGAAGAGGAAAAAAGAGGGGCATAGGGAACAAGAAAGACAAGACCTCATCACCCAAACAAGAAGAAGCAAGAGAGGCCCAAGGAAAGGATCGAAAAGAAAGATAGGAAAAGGAAGAAAAAGCGAGGAAGGGAAAATGACGGGAAAAAAGGGTCTGTCTCTTGCAACACCTGGTGGAAAAAAGACGCAAAGAAGGGAAACAGTAAAGGGGAAAGTGAAAAAAAACACTGTTGAAACACACGGGAGGTCGAGGGGGAGGAAAGTCTAGAATGGAATGAGACTGAAAAAGGGAAACAACCGCGGAATAATCAAAGGTCAACCTACAAAACCTACGGCACGACACATCCGAGAGAAACCCAAAAAGAAGGGGAACCATGGCACCACTGGACCTGAGTAGTTGACAAAAGGAAAGAGCCTAGAGAAAGGCCAAAATTCGAGGTCAGAATGGGATACAAAAATTCTGGAAGTAGAAACAGAGGGAAAATATCTGCCACGGGCAAAGATAAAATATATAATACGCGGGTACAAAAGAGAAAAAAAAAAAAAGTGAGAAAAAATTAACGCGAGAAGAAGGGCAAAGTAGGGGAAACGAAACAGAGTTTAAAAACAGAGAAGAATCAAACAACAAAAAGGGAGGGGGGGAACAGAGTGTTTCACAGTATGAGGGAAAGAGGAGTCCGGGGAGAGTAAGTTGTGGGAATTTTCGGTGGCGGGTAAACAGAACGAGAGGAATAATGGCGGGAGGAGAAGACGAGGGGGGGAACGGAGGGGTCATGAGAAGACCTGGCAAGCAGAGAAGACGGACGCTCCATCGTTGAAAGTAACGAGAGGAGGCCAAGGGGGGGGGGAAGAAGTCTTCGCTTTGAAAAAGAGTGAGTAAGGGTGGAGTGGGAAGGAGGGGGAGGTTAAAGGAAAGTGGAAAGTTGGAGAAAGGGGAAGAAAAAGTTTCGGGACACACGTCGGGGGACCGAAGGCGAAAGCACGAAAAAAAACAATCCAGGGGGCGGGGGGGGCCAAGAATCTCTTAGTTGGAAAACTGGAGTTGACTGGGACCTGGGAACGGGGGGGGTAAAGAGGCACAGTGATCAAGGAGAAAGAAGGGGGGGAGCTGAGGGTGAAAATTCTCTGGGGATGCGGGAAGTCTGGAAACGGTAGCAGGTGGGGGCTGACATTGTGACAGACAGGTGGAAAAAGGGGGGGTGTGTCATCGGGGATTGGAGTTTGGTGGAAGGAGGAAGAAGATCCAGTCCAAAGGAGGTGGAAGAGGTTGAAAAACACTCTTGTCGCAAAAAAATTGGGGGTGTATAAAAGTAGGGAAATGAATGAAAAATTCTTGTCTTTAAGGGGACAGAAAAAAAAGAAGGTATTACGGAATTGGATTGGGGGTCTCCAGGACAGGGACGGGGGAATGAAGGGGGAATAAAGTGAAAGAATAGAGGATCATAGAAAAAAAGAGAGTAACTAAGGGGGAGTCCTCCATGTTTTTCGGGCAAAATGAAAAACTGGGAAGGTGTCCCCAGATGTGCAATTCATGGGTGACATATCGGTAGGGGCGTTTTGCTAAAAGGGGGGAAAAAAAAAAGGGGAAATGATGGGGGGGGGAAGGGAATGGGGCAAAGACAGAAGGAAAGAGATACATCCTTAAAAAAAGAAGTTGGGCAACTTTCGGTAAAGAAGACAATGCTCACATTAAACTCCCGAGGCTGTAGGAAAAAAAAAGGGTACTGGAAGAGGGGAAAAGGGATCCGGGAGGTAGGGGAATTGGGAAAAGAAAAGGGGAAGGGGGGGTTGGGGAGAGGGAAAAATAACTGGTATTGGTCTTGGGAAACGAAAAAGGGGAAGTCGGAAGGAAAGTGTTGTATTTTCCAATCAGGAAAGGGGAGGGGGGGGAGGGATCTAGGGAAAAGGGGATTGGAAGAAAAGGTCATCAAGGGCGTCAAGATGTAATAACTGGGGGGGAACAAAAGGTAAGGGGGGGACTAGTAAAAGGGAAAGGGGTTCCTAGGCATAAGATGAACTGGGATCGTTTAGACGAAAAAAAAGAAAAGAAAGTACTGGAAAAAAAAAAAAAAGGAAGGGGGGGAGGTTACCGCGGGAAACAGGAAAAGGAGAGGGAGAAGAATGGAGGGGGGGAAACTGGGTCTGGGGACGGAGGTGGGGGAGACTCCGATTACCGAAGCCATGCCCAGCGGGTGGTTTCTGGGAGGTTAAGTGGGAGAAAGTGGGACAACGTTTTCCCTCCTCAGAAAGCCTGGGGGGAGGCGGGCACCGTTTCACCGGAAGTGGGGATCTTTCACGTGGAGAGGGCGAGAAAGGTGAAGGAGGGAAATGCCATGGCTCAAGGGGGCAGAGATCAAGTTGGGGCGGGAAAGTATAAATTGAGGGGAAGGGGGGAAAAAGAAGGGACGTAGGGAAGGATATGGGGGGAAGGGAAAAGGAGGGGAGACGGTGACTGGAAAGCGGGAAAAAGTTTTGAAAAAAAAAAAGAAGAAAAGGCTAAGTGTCGTCTGTTTGGGGGGTGGGGAAAAGGGAGGTGGAGGGAGTCGGCAGAAGGGTTGAGGGAGAGACGGAAGGGATGTACCGGCGGGAAAAAATTTTTTACGGAAAGGTGGAAAAAAGGTTAACACTACTAGAAAGATGGGGGGGGAGGGACATGGGTTGAAGTTAAGAAGTGTAGGAGGGAAGTTGCATGTAGGGATCTGGTAGGTGAGAAGGAGAAATAGTAAGTACCGGCCTTCTTTGCGGAGAAAAGGGGTTAAGAGGGGGAGATAACCTTTCAATCCTCAGGTGGGGGGGGGGGGGGGGGGAACTTTCCTCTTGTAAAAGTTAAGGGGTCAGGAAGGGAAGGTGGAAACTAGGGATTTACAGAAGGACTTTCCTCAGGAAAGTCCATTCTTTCATGGGTAGTAGGGAAGGGTCTTCGAGTGGACATGTAGTGCAGAAAAAAAAAAAGAAAGGAAACAGTGGAAACCGGGGTCTGTAATAAGTGGGGGTGGGTGGGGGTATTCATGGGCACGGAATTGGGTGAGGTGGTAAAACCTTCGAAAGGGTGCACGGCCAGGGACAAAGGAAGAAGATAGGAGGGCGTGTTTCTTTCACCAAGTCAATTGGGGATACACGACCTCCATAAAACCCTGTTTGGCTTTCTTTCTGTCGGATAGGGGGTACGACTTGGCGGGTTTAACAGGGGATTGGATAGGCGGGTGCGTAAGTGCAAAGAGAAAAGGGGGGAAAGGGGCAGGTAAGGTCGTGGAAACATGGCCCCAAATCGCAACCCAAATTATGAATGGGGGGGACCGTGGAGTTGGAAGAGGGAGGAAGTGCTTGAGTAAGTGGGAAAAAGGAAAGGTTTTTTGGGGAGGCCGGGGAAGGGGAAAGAGATTAGAAGGGGGGACGGAGTTTTTCCGGAAACAAAGTAAAGGAGGTGCAAAAGGGGGTGGTTGGGGAAGGGTGAAAAAAGGGAAAATCTCAAAAAACCACGGAAGAGAAGGGAAAGAAATGGAGGAGGGAACCTGAAAAAAAAACAGCCCCCTCCGGGGGGAAAGGGGGGGGGGGAAAAAAACCATCAAGAACTTTTAACAAAAGCATGAAAGATGGCAAGAACAAGGAAGCCAACAAAATAGAAAAAGAAAAGGCATAAAAAAAGCAATTCAGGGGACTAATTCAACAGCACATGGTGAAGGGAGAGGGGGAGAAAGGGGGGGGGAAAAATTGGAAAATAAAATAGGGAAAAGAAGAGGGTCTAAGGGAAATAAGAACGCAACTCCGTAGCAGACAACTAAATCACGTGCAAAAGAAGGGGAAAGACTCAATAGGGGAAGGGAAAGAAGCAAAAAATGTAAGGTTATGTGGGAGGGGAAAAGAATAGACATAAAATCCTAAAGGAGGTTTAACGAGGTAAGTACCCTAGAAGTAATACCAGGAGGAAAGGTAAAAAAAAAGTACGGGACCATTTTTGCACCGGGGGTGGCAAAATGGCGGGGAAGATTGGAAAAGAAGAGGAACGACGTACTACCCTCACAGAGAAAGAAACACATAACTCACATCGCCGCAATGGATAGGGACGGAGTCACGGCAAATAGGGAAATCCCGCTAGGAGTTTCCCAAAGGTTCGAAAAGACCCTTAACAAAAATCGGAACGAAAAGCAGAGGGGGGGGGAAAATACGGGGGGACTAAAAAGAAAAAAGAACGCAACCTTCGAGACAAAGAAGGAGCAGGATTAAAAGGGCCTCTTGGCGGGGGATATCGACAAAGGGAAAGAAAAAAGTAATAGTGGAAAGAAGAAATGAAGACGAACGTCCACAGAAAGGGGGCGGCAAAAAGGACGATAGGGTTATAACGGAAAGATCCAATTAAAAAAAGGGGAGGAAAGAAAGAAGTAAGACGTGACAAAACTTTCATCTCATAAAACTGAACCGTGCACACACAAAAAAAAACGAAGAGGAGGGGGGCAGAGGAAAAAGAGGGCAAAACCTTACTGTAAGGGCTAGAGAGATGACAAAGACAAAGGGACCGAAATTGACAAAAAAAGAAGAGGGGGAGGAAAATTTTCAAAACAATAGAAAAGCGGAATAAAATAAAAAGCGAATGGGAGAGAAACCAAGAGAAAGGGGAAAGGAAAAAAAGAGGCAACGGGATTATCCTATCCAAGTCACTAGAAGAGACTCGGTCCCAAGGCCGAACAGAAATAACGAGATGAGGGCACCAGGACTGTCAGACAAATCAAGAAAAAGGACGAAACCAAGACAACAACAGGGAGGAAAGTGAGGAATCAACGTTATATATTACAACAACTAATACGAGCCAAAATGAAAATAAACCTGCCGGGGGAAAAAACGGATAAGGCAAGGGAAAAGAGGGGAAATAAAAGAAGAAAGGGTTAAGGGGAAAGGAAGAAAAAGAGGCTCCAGAAAAACAATCTATGGGGGGGGACGGATGGCAAGAAAGTAAACATTAAAAGGGGGAAGAATAGATGGAACCATTTAGTCCGTCGTGGAGGAACCATGATGAGTAAATAGGGCAACCGGAGTAAAAGGACATTAACTTGCAGAAGAAGACTTCCGGAAAGAAAAAAGTTTGGAAAAAGAGAAATGAAAGAAAGTGGGAAAGGGACAAGTAAGAAGGAAAAAAATGAAAGCGAGCACCAAAACACAAAAAAGGAACGGGAAAACATTCCGGGACACCAGAAAAAGGAAAAAGAGGGTAAAGCAGAAGAGAAAAAAGGGGGAAGCCAGATAAGGGAAGTGGAAACGCAGGACGAAACGGAAGAAAGGGAGAAGGGGCGCTGGTCCGAGGGGAAAGAGGGAGGGTCACGCCAAAAAAAAAAAAAGGGAAAGAAGGAGGCATACTGGGGGAAAAACAACTCAAATGAGGGAAAAAGAGAGGGGGGCAAAAAGTCAAAGGGAAGAAAAAAAAACCGGGGAAAAAAGGGGGGAAAAAAAAAAAAAAAAAGGCGCACAATAGAGGAAAAGGGAAAACAATTCGGACAAGCAAAAAAGGAAAAGGAAAAGCCTAGGCGCCCACAGAGAAGGACTCGGGATTTGGGGGGGGAGGGGAAAATTGGAAGAAACAGAGAAACGAACCGGGGAGGAAATGGGAGAGGGCGACAAAACGGTCACTGAGAATGGGGAAAAAAATTGCACCTATCCAACTAAAAAAAGAGAAGGGAGGGAGGAAGGGTGCATAGGGGCAACAAAAACAAAAGGGAAAAACGCACCAAAACCCCCGAGGAATCTATTCCAGAAAAATGAGACAGAAAAGGGAAAAGGAGTAGAAAATTCCATCAAATAAGCAGGGACCGTTACAGGGAAGGAACGAAGGCGCTTGAACTTAAAAAGCCCAGGACCGGAAGCAAAAACTACTCAGAAAGGGGGGGAAAAAAAATGGGCGCTGGGAGGGAAGGTACAAGGGGAAAATCTAGATCCTCAAAGGGAGGAATCAAAAGGGCCATAAAAGAAACGAAGGAAACTAAAAAGACGAGAACACTCCACCGAAGAGGTAACAGGGAAAAAACTAAGGGAGGGGCAAAGGGAAGAAGAGAGCAGGATGTCTCAGGCGATATAAAAGAGGGGGAGAAGACCGGAGGGGCAAAAGGAAGATCTGAAAGATAGCTGGAGGGAAAATATCAAATCTCTCAGTTACAGAGAAAAAAAAAAGAAAAAAAAACTTACCAAATTACAAGGAATTAAAGTAAGGGAGAGTCAACAATCCGGGGAACAGAAATAGTCAAGAAACGAGAGGCAAAGGGAATGGAACTTGCGGAAGAAAGCGGCGGAAGGAGAGGATGGGGGGGGTAATGAGTTTTTGAGGAAGTTGGAGAGGGTAAATCAAGGAGAGATTTCTTCTACAAGGGGGTCTGGCTTGGGGGAAGAAAGGGTAGTCTCAAATCAGAGGAGAAATACTCTAGCAGTCGAAAAGAGGTAGTCACTAGAGGAGGCAAAAAAAGGGTGTAAAATAACCGGGGCTGAGGGGGGGAACCTAGTGAAAGGGAAATGAGGGATACTGCTGAGGGGGGGAAGGGGTAGGGAAAGTTTATGCACTGGGGGGGGGGGCGTCTGTAAAGGGGAGAAAAAAAAAAATCCCAGACGAAGAAAGGCTGGGGGAAAAAGTGGGGCTATAGGAGGGGTTGAAGGTTACAGGTCCAGGGTGACGAAAAGCTGCACAGTGATAAAACCGGACGAAGTAAAGGATCGATAGGGGAAGTGAAGAAGGAGTAATTGGAGTCAGTAGGTGGAGGAACAAGGGGGATTAGGGGGTTTTTAAAACCTCGGGATTGTCTGGGGGGGAATCTTCCACGCTACGCCCTATAAATTAGGGGGGGGGGGCACAGAATAGGGAGGAGGGGGAATTTATGGGGGGTACTCAGGAAAAGAAATAAAAAAGGGGTAAATAAGGGGTGGGGGGGATAAGGGGGCAGTGGGAAAGTCCGGGTGAGGGTTAAAGACTCCTTCCTTAGGGGGAGGAAGGAAACAGGAATGAAATGTAAGGGGAAGAGAAACAACTCCCTGAAAAAAGAGTTATTCCCCCAGTTTTTTAGGGGGATAAAAAAAAGAAGGAGGGGAAGGGGGGACATATTTAAGGCGGGGGGAAGATATTGGGAGGTGTGTCATAGGGGGAATAGGAACGGGGGGGAAGTCTGCCATAAAAAAAAAAAGAAGGGAGAGGGGGATCGAGTTTGAAGAAGTAAAAAGCAAGAAAGGTTATCAAGGTCAGGGATAAAGAAAGGAGAAATGAGAACGGAGAGCTAGGGAAAGGTGGGAAGAACTGATTTGACTTATGGTAACTAAATTATACTGGGGGGGGGGGGGGGGGGGGCAGATATTTGACATACGGGGGGAGGGTAAAAGAAAAGGGGCCCGGTGGGAAGGGATGGAGGGTCAAAGGAGGAAATGGGAGAGTATTGAGGGAAAAATTCAGGAAGGGGGGTCCTCGGTCAAATAGTGAGCACAAAAGAATACTGGGGAGTAAAAACTAGGGTAAGAAGTTGACCAAGGAGTCAACGGGGGGAAGGATGAGACGGGAGAAGGGAACCAGACTCTGGTAGGAGTTAGAGTCACGAGATGAACTTGAAATAACAAAAGAAAGTTGAGGGGCGGATCAAACGAAGAAAAAACCCCCAAACAAAAAAAAGATAAAAGCCACAACTGCCACATACTTGCAAAAAATGGACCATTTTATCGCGAGGAAGTGGGAGTTTTAAAAAAGGGTCGTGGAGTGGGAGAAACCATCTGAGTCACGCGTCATAAACTGGTTGTGGGGGGGCTTGAACGGGGTAGGAAGGGGAAAGAAAAAGGTTTAAATAATCTTCTCTTTAAACGGGGGTTTACTGTAGTGTCCTTGGAAATCTCATTGAGGACTGTGAGACAGAAGGGGAGATGTAAAGAAGGATACAAAGTTTTGTTTAAGAACTCAAAGGGGAGACGGGGATTCGAGTGGAACGTCAAGTTTCCTCTCTTTTCCAGTGAGGAAAAAAAGGGGGGAAAGGGGGAAAGCCGGCTGGTTATGGCGCGGAAGGGGGTCATGTTCAACTCGTTGGTTGATGATTAAGGAAAGAATCGAGGTCGGCGTACGGGGGGGTTGGTGGAAAGTGGTTATTAGGACTGAAAAGTTACTTCAGGGCGAAGATCCTTCTACAGGGTTTGGGGCAGGGAGAATGGAAAAGAAACAGCAGAGCCAGGAAGGGGGGGCGGGGGAAAGACATTATTTGGGGGAAAAATTCGAAGGCCGTTTAAATAAGGAAGGTTCGGGAATGAGAAGGGGGATAAAAGAAAAGAAAAAAAGACGGACATAGGACCCTGAGGGGGGGGGGGGGGTCGAGAAAGGGTGCCAGAGAAAAAAATCGTAACAGAATTAAAGCGGGTTTATTCTCAGGGGAGGCATGGGAAGTCGAACTGGGGGCCAGCTAAGGTTAGAAAGGACGGGGAATCTCCGTAAACCGGTAAACCGTGCAAAGGTAAGGGGGGAGGAAAAAGGGTTAGAGAGGGACATAGTTAGGAAAACAAAGAGGGACAACCAGGCAATTTATAAAAAGGGGTGGGGGGGGGGAAGGAAAATTGGACGTACGGGGGGAAAGGTAGGAACGAAGAAAAAAGAAAAATATTGGAGGGTGTAGGGCAAGAAGGGAAAGGGGGGGAAGGAAGAAAGAAAGGGAAAGTTCTTGTTGAGGGACTAGGAGAAGGTTCATTTTTTCAGGGATTTAGGGGGGAGGACGGGGGTGCTTGAGAAGTGAACAGGACAAAGGGCGGGGAAAACTATGTCTGGGAACAGGCAAACAAAAACCAGAGTTAAATTGGGAACGGTGCTTTTTTAGAAAGGAGGGAGGAGGAAGGGGAGGGTAAGAGGTTGTTGCGGCAGGTATGACAAGAAGAAGGAAGGGGCGGGAAAAAGTTGGGAGGGGGGAGGGGGGTGTCAGGAAAAAAATTAACTTAGGAGAGGTTTGGGGGAAAGGGGGTCCAAAAGGGGGAAGAGAGAAGAAAGAAACAAAACGGGAGTAAGGAGAAAGAGAGAGATGTTACGGGGAAAAAGGGAAAAAAAAAAAGAGACCTCAGTGAGGGGGGGGCAAACCCTCAAGTACAACTTTGGGAAGAAAAGGACAGATGGAGGAAACAACCAAACAACACATCGAAAGACAAAGGAGAACGCAAGGCCGCGGAAAAAAAGAAACAGGTAAATGGGAAGAGGGGGCTATGGGGGGAGGGGAAAAGAAAGAGGGACCAAGGGGAAGGAGGAGGGAAGATACCTCAAGAAGGTAGAGACAACGGACCTCCTTGAAAACGTCAAAACGCTACAGAAGAAATCAATAAAACAGTTATGGGGAGTTAACACCTTAAAAGAAGTGGAAAAATAAAAAGAAAAAAATGGGGGTGAGGGGGACTAGTAAGACCTCTGGCAGAAAAAGGGACCCTGGAATTAACTTTAAAAAAAAAAGGAGGTAACACGTTTCCTCTGGGTGCAGGAGGGTAAGGAGAAAAAGACTTCAACCGAGACAGACCAAAGAAGAAAAAACCAGAAAAGCATCAAAGGGGGGCAGGACCGGTGGAAAATGGGAAAGTAAAAAACTGTAAAGCAGGGGGGGGAAAACATTAAAGGGGGAGAAAACTTATACAGAGGAACGCAGAAACTGAGTGAAATAAGAAGGGAAGAGTCCCTAGACGTAGATCAAGCCTGAAATATTAGGCGGGAAGAAGGTTCGACTTTCTCAAAAGGGAAATAAATGAAAGGAAACAGGAAAAGAACTGCCAAACTCAAAAAGAAAGTGAAACCAAAAGAGAGAAGGGGTAAACTCAACGTAGGAAAAGCAAACAGGGGACGAAAGAAACATACTAAGGGGAAGAGTAAAAAAAAGGCAAAACTGGGAAGAGAAGAAAGATCACCTGGGGAAAAAAAAACACTAAATACACTAATAGTGGGGGAGAGCGAACACAAGGGGGAAAATACGCCTCAAAGCAGAGAAAAGACAAATTCAGAAAGACACAACTAGAGGGGTCTAAAAAGTGTCACATATGAAAAGAGCAAAAAGCCAGCAGAAAGGAGAAAGGGAAAAGAGGAAAAATTAACAAGGGGGGGGGGAGGAGCTTAAAAGGGGGGATTAGGAAGGACAGAAAAAGAAAGCGCGGGTACAAGGGGCCACACCCCGAAAAGAAAAGAAAAAGGAACCCTCGCCTATGGGAGTTCCAACAAAAGGGAAAACGGAAATCCCTTAAAAAAAAATAAAACAAAAAAACTCGCAGCAGAACGTGCATAGATTGAACCACTAAGGCGAAAAAAAGAAACTTCAACGAAAAAGGGAAGGAGACAGGAAGGAGGGTGGTACAAAGGGGGACATAAAAGACTCATGGGGTTAAAGGGAAAGGGGTGGGCATCTCAAGATAAAAGAAAGGAGAGGAGAACCTGGGGTAAAAACAATAACAGTCTAGGTAAAGATTGGAAAAGAGGGGACTCCAATATGATGACGAGGCGAGAAAATCAAAAGCCGCAGAAAGTCAAAAAGTCCAAGTGTAAAAACCATCAAAAGGAAAGGGGGCAAAGGGGTTCTGAAAAAAAAGGAGGAAAAAGGCTGGGGGAAAGGGGAAAAAAAACACTATTCCTGGAAAAGAAGCCTGAAAAAATCCACGGTAAACTCGAAAAAAAAGATACTTTTCAAACGAAAAGAAAGGCAGAAAATGGGAGCAGGATACGACAGGGATACAGGGGGGGCATGGGGTACTCTATTGGGAAGAAGAAGAGGAGGGACGCAAAGAAACACAAATAGGACGAGGAAAGAAGTGGCCATAATAAAGGACAGAAGAGGAGAAGAAAGAAAAATGGAAAAAACGAAGAAAAAAAAAACCCCAACCAAAGGGACTCCCCGATACGGGGGCAGAGGGGGGGGGGGTAAAGGCCAATAAGAGGAAGTCAATTCTGAAAAAAGAAAAGAATCCAAGAGGAGAAAAAAAGGAAGGACTTGAAATTGGAATCCACCCGCAAAGAAAAGAAAGGGGAAGTCAATTGAAAAGGGCGAAAACAAGAAAGAAAAACGAAGAACAGATTTGGAGGGAAAAGAAAAACTCCCATAAGAGAGGCGAGAGATGGTTAGAGAGGCACAAAAGAAAGGAAAAGGAGAACACCAACAACCCCTCTTAAGGAGTCAAAGACAGAGAGACAAACGGGAAAAAAGAGGGCAAAAAAAACATATCGAGGGGGGGAAAAATGAATAGCCAGGGACGATGCTCACTTTAACGAAACAAACAAGTAAAATAACATTACCACAGAATCAACAACTGGGGGGAAAAAAAGAACTGGATCGCGTTCATGCTTCGTCTAAGGAGGAAGAATGAGGAAAAACCTAGGTCAGCAACTTTAAATAAAAAGAAAGAAAGGAAAAAGGTCTACCCCTAAAAAAAGAAAGTCAACTATGGAACAAGAAGAAAGTGGAAAAAGGGTTCCTCAGATCTAGCATGGGGACCGGGAGGTCGAAGTCGAAGGGGGAAAGATGGACTAAAAACCTTATGTGTGCAGACTGGGGGGGGGGGAAAAAAAAAAAACCCGAGCTAAAAAAGCGGGGAAAAAAAAGAACGCTATCAAGAAGAATGAAGAGGAAAACTAAAAAACCTGGGGAACTTAAACAAAAAGTCACAGAAGGAAGGAAGGGGTGGCGGGGAAACTCACATCATGGGGA
>Ga0179593_1387461_pt1 | contig 18909 bp, 20 predicted proteins | sample CZODoug2_1_08_16_FD_185931 | JGI IMG/M metagenome (GOLD analysis project Ga0179593, IMG submission 185931) | Vadose zone soil fungal communities from Angelo Coast Range Reserve, California, USA - CZODoug2_1_08_16fungal (PacBio error correction) | ecosystem: Environmental > Terrestrial > Soil >...
GCCACAGGCCAGTAACAAGGGGAGTAAGGGGCAGAATCTACTTTCTGGACAAGAAATGCTAACGAGACGCAGGGGATTTGGGGGCCAAAATGATATCAAAGTGAAGGAGTACCGTGCAAAAGACACGGAAACGAAAGGCTTTCTTGTCGGGCTTGGGGGAGGACATCGGACCCCGGCAAAAGAACAAAACAAGTCTGCGCGAGAGAAAAGGCGGAAAACCGCGGGGTTGCAAAATTCTTCTGGGGAGGGGGACAGCGGGAAAGGTCATAGTCCGTATCTTAGGTTTTCAGCAGCATGGTGCCGTGGAAACCACATTAGGGCCCCGAAGATGAAGGAAAAAAAAGGAAAGCGAAGCAACGCACCGCACATGGGGACAGACAAACATTGGAGCCAAGACGGAGACAGACGAAAGTTCTTTAACGATCAGGGAAAAAGACAAGGAACCGGGCTGCCCTCGTGAGCAGGCCATATGGGGAAGAGGGACGGCGGATAACGTGGGGGTGGTTCAGACAAGGAGCTGCAGTACTCACACTGAAGGGGGGCCTCCAGGGGGAAAAGAACCCGACCGCAAAAGCTGGGGTTGAAAAGAACTAAACAACAGCGAGGATAAAAAAAAAAGGCGGCAAAGAACGTGGACCCTCGAAGCGGAAAAAAAGAAATATGGTAACGTGAACGAAATAGCGCGACTAACCAAAAGGAGGGACGGGGGAGGGACATGCCGAAAGGCCAGGAGCAACCCATTCGTTGCTCTAAAAGTCGCGTCGCAGGGAAAGGGCATGAAAGTACTCCAGTAAGAGAAGAACTTACCGAAAAAAGGAAACAGATAGCGGGCTGCTTCCGAAAGGGATCACCGTCGTGGTCGAAGAAACTTTAGGGAGAGCGAGGCCTCGGATCAAGCATGATCCAGATAAAATGGAGACTCTTGAATTCTTACTGCAGGGGGGAAGCCAAGAGGAGAGTGGGGGGAAGAAAAGTTTCGGTAAAGATGAGGATACCTTCGATTCTCGGGAAACCGCCAAAGCCGGATTTGGCAAGGTTCGCGGGGAGGGGAGCAAAACACCCGGGAAGATTCACAACTCCTCAACAAAAACAAAAAAAAATTATTAGGAAAAGCGAATGTTGAGCTCGAGAATGGGTGCGGAGCCCTCCAAGCTAAGAATCTTCATAGCGCGGGCGGTCAGATGTAGAAAAGGAGCTGAAGGTCCGCCTTCCTGGCGAAAACGGTTAAGAACCCAACCGAGTCTGGGTCTCCGCAAGGGAAAAAGAAGAAAATGGAGCGAGACCCGCATAGGGATAAGGAGCCACGAAATCGAGGGAAGAGCGCTACGAAGTGAGACCATCATCAAAAATGGTCACGATCTTGAACCTTGAGTAAGGCGCAGCATCCGAGCGCCTTCCGCTCACTGAAGTGGGAGTAAGCGGAAGGTTTAGAGGCACCAACGACCGTGCAGGACGGAACGACGGGGGAAAGCAAAAAAACTAATGGTTAGGGAAGGGTCGGGGATTCGGCATGGATAGGAAAAAAGAATCAAAGGAGATCGTACGTACAATAAGGACTGAAAGGGGACCTGAGCGTTTCAGCCGGCGATGTCGCACCCACAATATCGACAGCGTACTGCGAAGAGATGGGGCGCGGTCATCTCGATGGGGTTGGGAGAACTAGGGGTAGAGTCGCGTAGGACTTTCAGGACCGAGGGACGGCAATAATTGCGTAAAGAATCCTAGTTTAGTACCAAGGGAAGCAAGGCAGTCGTCGCGCCATATAAGTCGAAAGCGAGGAACACGCATATCTCGGAACCTAGAAGCTATCTGGGGGAAGCAGATGAGGAAGAAAATGGAGATTCGTGGTGAAAGTCTAGGAAAAGGGCGGACTGGATTATTTGCATACATATCACCGGCAATCACCAGATTCAATGGATTCCCATGCCCCGGAAGAACAAAGAGGAAGTAAATTTAGGGCATTAACCGCGGTCCAAGACCAGGAAGACCCTCATTCTAAAACAAGGGGGGCTATCCGGGCTCCCGGCATACGGGCGGCACGTTGCCCGGCGCTCTTGGGTCGGGGATACGAAAGGAGCATAAACTGGTGGTCATTGCTGCAAAAACTGCAGTCGAGTATAGCATCATCAAAGGAGAGAGGTCGAAAAAGAAACCTAGATATCTGTCAATGGCGATCGTAAGCAAACGACGATAGAATTCCAAATTCGTAAGAACCCCGGTACCTATCAAGCGCCTGTCGAATTGGGGCTGGTCAACGGGGCCTACAAAACAGAGCTCACTGGGGAAAAGGGGTTAGCAAAAAAACAGTCGGGAAGATAAGAGAGGGCAGGAACCAGGACACCACGCGGGGACGGGCACTAACTCAGCGAAGCTTGAAAAAGCGTTAACGGCAGGCCAAGGGGGGAAATCAAAGGACAAAACTTGGGGGGGGGGAAAAAATCGCATACCAATGGGCCACCAACGAAAAAAAAAGTTTGTTCTTCTCTCCGAACGGGAGGGAGGGACACGTCGCCCCACGGACTCATCCGTCGGTGCGCGGCGAATATACCAAGGCACGACAGGAATAGGACGCTACGGATCAAAGTGCGGCGACTAATCACCACACCGGGAGGGAGTCCTAAAGCCGCGAGGAAATCTCTCAACAACGGGCAGGGACCGTGAATAAGCGCGATCGAGAAGAAAAACGAACGAGACACGCGTTGACGGCGGCAAGACTCGATCAGGGGGTCAATGTGTTCAGGGTGTTCAGCGCTACGGCGGTCAAGGGGGAAGAAACGGGAATGATTCTGCGGGGACATCTCCCTGGTTCCAAACTCGGAACTGGGATGATCACAACCACGTTCGTTGAAGTGCGCCACACATTTCCTGGCTAGCACCTCCGCGGCGAAGGACGGGATTAAAAAAACAGATACCAACGTTCGACCGGGGAGGACAGGGAGTGGGGAGGGGGCGATCTGAAAGCGTTCGTAACCGGCGAGGGAGGGTTGCCGTCAAAAAAGGTCATTGGACGCGAAGACACCACCTGGGAATTGCCATACCGTTAAAGGCCGGAAGGGCGCTGTCACAACATGTAACCAAATCGCATCAATAAATACGAACTAATCGACTGACTGACGGTTGAAAAGACAATTCAACACCACTTTACTTGGAGGACCACGTAGGGAAGTAATCCCCTGGTGTAAGTTTTACCGGTGGAAAAGGGACAAACGGCAATGGCAGGTTTGGGGTGCGAACCACTGGCGACAGAAACTGGCGCTCTGCATCTTTTTACTGATAGATTCGCAGAGAGAGAAAACTACACATTTTACGAGCGCCGACGTAAGCGCCGTCACCGTAACGGGAAAGCTGTCAAACACACCGCAGGGCGAGGGGTGCATAACAAACGGGTGGGAGCACACCTAGGGGAAGATCGCCGAGAGGGTCGTCCCTAATCAAAACGCGCAATGAAGATGGGATCGCTCATCCAATGAATATACCACAGGGGAGCCGCGCTTTTTACGTGAAGTTGGAAAAGTCATCATGACAAATCTAAGGCGGGCGAGTGTTCGCAGGGGGCCACGACGAGGAGGCGCCACTCCATGGGGGCAATGCATGCTCACGAGCGAAAAGAAAAGGACTCTCATGCTCAACCCAAAAGGAAAAAACGGGGGGACATCGTCGATAAGTTCAGGAATCGGAAAACTCGCCTTGGATGGAACACGAAGACTTCCAAAGAGCGTCAGGCGAGACGATCCCAAAAAATCTGGACCATCCGTAAAGCTGAGGATTGGACACCGCGATCACGATGATCAAGGCAAACGGGTAAAACGAAGAGGTCTGTAGATTTGGGGAAAAAAAGCCTGAACGGAAAAAGAAGGGGCGTCGAGGGAAAGCAACTAGGGAATCTTTTCCTAAATTGCCGCCGGGAACGAAGAGAACAGGGGTTGGCTAAAAACACGTTGTCAAGAAAAGAAAAAGTTTTTTTTTGGGGTCGTCCGAAAAAAAAGACCCCGTTTGAGGGGGTCGGAAGAGGCGAAGGCAAAATATCCTGGCAGGAAAATGACAAATCGACAATCTTGTTTCAAAAAAACGCTAGGGTCAACGCTGTAAAATCAAACCAGATGTTTTCATAGGAAAAAGAACGCAAACAGCGTCAAAAGGAGAGAATGAGGAAGAAAGTATCAGAAAGAAGAGAGAACGGGCAGAGACAAACTGGGAAATTACTCGGTTATGACGTCCCCCTGCCAGCGGTCTTTGTAAAAAAAGAGAAAACTGGGGAACGGATGTAACCTACGCCAAAGAGTGAGCCAGGGCAAAAAAAAATCCTAAATGCACGGAGGCGGAACTCCCTTAAAGTGCGCGAAGAAGTACACATGAAGAAATTGCAAGAAATGTCAAAAGCCCGACTGAAGGTACACCGCGATGGGCTTTGGGTAATAATAATGGACCTATCAAAAAAAACGCAGCGAAGGGTGAGCGGACCGTGTGTACAGAAAACAAAAATAACGAGGGTTGCAAATCTTATGCAAAGTGGGAGAAAATTCGTCTGTGGATCGCACACTGGGTCAAGGGTCTTAAAAAATCGCCACGCGCCATGTGGTAGAAAACAACTGAAATCGAAAAAGAAGAGAAAAAACACCGTGGGGCAGGAACCTTGTCAAAACCTGCAAGGGCTATTAAAAGAATCGAACAACCAGGAAAGAGGATTGGTAAGTGACTAACTTTAAGGACCACGATCGAGCGGGGTTTTGAGGGGGTGAAGGGGTTTCCTGAGATGGGAGGGAGGGGGGAAGAGGGGAGAGAGGGTCAGGCCCGGGCTCACAAAACATACGAGGAAATCGGACGAAAGGAGGGAAAAAACGCAGTTTCGTCCAAGGGGGAGAAAGCGGGAAGGTACGGAGGAAAGGGGTGTTGCCTATTGAGTAGGAGAAGAGCGGGGCACGATCAGCGTCAGGGGCAAAATGCGGGGGGAAAGACAAGCGCGAAATGGGAAGTGAAGGCTGCCATAAGGGGCGTCGGAGTAGAAGGACGGCTCAAAAGACACTATAGGGGTGTTCAGTCGGGGAGAAAACGAAATCGACAAGCGATTGCCAGATGAAGAATTAAAAAGAGGAAGGGCGCGGATCGAACGATGAATAAGGAGGAAAATCAGGGGTAAGGAAGACCACAAAGGACGGCCCGTGGGAAGGGAGAAATGGTCCGGGAACCATCCGCTTGGACCAGCGGCGGCTGCGTGAAAGGGTCGAGACGGTCAGTCGCAGGAAAATGGTTATGAAATGTTGGGAAATAACAGAGTGGAGAAAAAAAAAGAGAATGGGGTTATGCATAAAGGGGCCAGATCAAAAGGTTGGGTCGGACGACGCCCGTAGGAACCGGAGGTTGGGCCAGAAAGTGACTTGGCCGGCAGTAGTAGGAGGACAAGACGGCGAAAAAGAAGGTGAAATACAAGGTCGGGACTCCGAAGCAAGAAACGAGAGCCGGTTCCTTTCTAAGAGAAGAAGGAGGACGTGGTGGGCTGCGCAAGGGCACCTCAGCATGGAGAATTCCGAGTGGAAACAAAGTCGCTTTCAAATAACAGAATGTTATGAAAAAGCGAGGCAAGAGTTTGACGTTGGTAGTGAGGGATGACGAAAAGCCCATGTGGGCATACCAGGGAACAACGGGTCGAAGGTGGAGAAAAGGGGGGAAAGGTAGACAGGAGAACCAGCGTCAAGGGCCTACCCATCAGGCCCCCCAAGCGTTCAACCGAGCGCTCGGGGGAGGAAAGACCAGGCGGCGTAGTTTGCTCTCAGGGGGGTATCTCAAGGGGCAGCAGATAATAGATATTTCAAAGTATATCATGAGAGGTGACTATCAACCTCTTTGAGAAAACAACGGCTGTTAGAGCACCCAGCCTCATTCCAGAAGGATTTGACAGCCCGTACCGGGGAAAAGAAGGGAAAGGTCGACTTTTTCTTTGGTTTCAAAAAAGACCCTAGAGCAGAAAAAGCAGGGGGAAGGAAGCGAAAGGAAACTGGTGACGTGCGCGTTGCGACCGAAAAAAAAAAAAAAAGACAGGACATGCGTGGATTTTTCACCCGTAAGGAAAAGGTCAGGTTGGGAAAATCGTCCCGCCCCGGAACCAAGCCTGGAAACTTGTAGGCAATCTAAAAAAACCGATTCGAAGAGTTGCATTACGAAGGGGGTGTCATGGTGGGATGAGACCGGGAGGGAGGGTAAAGGCGATTCACTGTTAAAAAACAGGGTCGACGTAAAACAGAAGACGACCATTCGGAGTCACATTTCAACAAGCGACGAAAAGTAACGGCCCACACTTGGGGAGCTAATCGATCTAACAATACACGAAGGCGAGTCGTGAAATTAGACGAGGGAGAAAAGGACGGGAACAACTTGTTAGCAAAATGTCACTGGGGATAAATAAGCCGACCGAGGGAAAAACTTGAGGGATCGAGGAGAATCCGGGGATGAGGGCATGCCGTTTACTACGAGGGACGCCAGACGTCAAAAAGAAACACAAGTGTAACGAAAAAGGGCTCGGTAACATCTGGGACCCCGTCGGAGCCTCCGTGAGGGGGAAAACTAGAGGCTCCGGATTCAAAACCGAGTGAGGATAGGTCATCGTCGAGGGAGGGGCCTGCACCTTGTTTAACCGACATCCTAGACCAGGCGGAGTAGCGAAAGAGGACGGGTGCCGTGGGTGCGGACAAATCGGCCAAAGGAGAGAAGGGAAGCGAGTTTCCGTCGATCAGAGAGAAGCGGGTCTGGTTCAGGAAGGAAAACTATGAGTGAGAGAAAAAGCCTTTTTTTGTACCGCCTAGTTTTTGGGCGGCGCCGAAAGGAGAAAACAGTCCAGTTAAAAGCGCGATGCGGAAAACAGCGTGGGTCGGGCCTTGGAAAAAAAGGCTTAGAGAGGAAACCGGATGGCAACGTTTGCTACCAATTTTTCCGAGGAGTTGTCTTGACGGTTTACTCAATAAAAGTGGGGCAGGAAAACGAAACAACACAAAAGCGATGACGAACGCAGGGAGCTTCCAGTGTACTACGGGGGGTGGCAAACATATCCTCGGGCTCTTACGAGGGCCAAAAGGGGAGAAATGCTATCTATTTTTTTGAACCGGAGTAATAAGAACGTCAGGCGGTCCCCGAAATGCATCTCCGACAAACGCCCTTCCCTTGACTTGGGCGTGGCTAAGGCATAAAAACCTCGCAAAAAACGGCAGAAGAAAGTTCCTACCGATGCGGCGGACTCAAAAGGAAAAGAAACCGGGGTTTGGACGATGCAGGGCCGCGGGCAGGGGAAGAGGGGGGGCCAGGGCATAGAACTGCCGCGGGGTTTCGAAGAAAGGGGGAGAGAAAAACAGTGGTGGATGGGGGCCAAGAGGATTCGGGACGGCATCAGTCCGCACGCCAAAAAGGAAAACGAAAAATTGTCGGCAAGAGCGAAAAAGAAAGAGCTATGTTCAAGAGAGGCAAAGCAACCTGGTACGCTGGCAGAAAAACGGAAAAAAAAAAGTGGCGACGACATGGCACAAATGGTAGAACGGAAGAGGGGAGTGGAATACTGCCGTCATCCGGGCATCAGCCACCGCGAAACCAAAACTTTTGTGAAAGAACAACCGGAGAGAGAAAGAAGAACCCGGCTGCAAGTAGTGGCATTCATATGATACGATACGGTCCATCAGGGTAAAATAGATCGTGATAGAAAACCCCGACTGTGGGGGGTTTGTTTTCTTTTTTGTGTGTGTGGAGTGATGGTGGGACGTTTTTGGGTGTTGAGGGAGGTGGGTGGCAATACTGTTTTGGGTGGGTAGAGATTTTAGTATTTGTAGTGATGTTCCGCTCTGTTCTTCACGTGATTAGGTTGGAGGTTCGGGCCTCTGTGTTAGGGGTGAGTCATTGAGGGGGGTATTATCTTATAGGGACCTGGTTGTTCGATTTGTGTTGGGGGTTTGGGTGTGGGGGGGGGGGGCTGGACTGGTTGTGGTGTGTTGGTTGTAAGGGTGTTTTTTGGGGGGGTGGGAGGGGTGGAAACATGCCGACAGAACCGAAGCACCAAGCGTTGGAGAGGCGCAACAGCAGAGGGGCGAAGGGCCCGGTCGTGTGTTCATCAAAATGCAAGCTGCCGATAGGGACAAGACGGGATCGCAGCTCTCCGCTGAAAAAACGAGTTGGGACATGGCGAACTGTTTCGGAGCACCTCAGCGGAGGAGCAGGATCAAAAAAAAATCGACGGGAGCGGTCACCATGTAAGGAAGGAGAAGGGTGGAAGCCATCTCGCTGTGATAAACCTTTGTCGGGGCCAGGAGCGGATACGGAAGAGATTATCGAACCAATCTGACACGCCCAAGCCGATGGAAAAAAGTTTCGCTAGCTTATGTTGGAATACCAAGCGCAGAGATCAATCTAGCTACACAACAACAGAGAGGAGGAGAGGGGGGGGGGAATGCAAACAGGTAATACTTCTGAAAAAAGCGCGAAGAGCGAGCGGGAAGAGTGACTCCGAAAAGAAGAGGATCCCTCCTTAAACTTGGAAGAACCAAAACCAAAGCGAAGGATCGCCGGAAAAAAAAAGGGCAGGGTAAAGCGAGACCAAACGCGAGATGAGCCTCTCCTCCTCATCGGCCGCGAAAACTGAGCCATTGCGGGCAAAGAAAATATCGAAGAACAGCTGGCGGACCAAAAGGGAGCCGGCAAAAGGGAGAGCAAAGCGGGAATGTTTTCTCTGCACCAAAGCCCAGGAGCCTCGCTAGTGCAAAGATACCCCAAAAATAGAATTAGGAGGAGGAAGGGAAAGAACAGTCAAAAAGGGAGGGAAGTCGCTTACTCGCCGTACCGTGTAAAAAGTGAGGGGGAGGTACGACTCGAAGAGAGACGATGGCAGGTATCGCGCTATCGCGAGTTGGTGAGGGGAAAAAAAAGAAGCGAGATTACTCGATGGATGGAAACACTGGAGGCAGAGACGTTACGTCACCCCGTCGAACACGTTTCGAAGACGTCGGGGCCAAAGCCAAGGAAAGGAAGGCCATTTTCCGGCCGGGACGAAAGAACGTAAAAGGGTGTGCATAAGAGATGACTACAATCTTCTTGAAGGTCGCGGGGGAGGGAAGGGGGGGATTGTGAAAGAGAGTGAAGGGAAATTCAAAACCCTTTACCACCCCCCTCCAAGCGGAGAAACCCGAAGATGTAGAAAAAAAAAGTGACTATTGACCCTTGCCGAGGAAAATGCAAGAAGAAGGGAAAAAAGGACGCGTGGAAAGGGAGAAGTCCCAACGGGCGGGAACGTTCGCTGCTAGGGGGACGTGACGAGGACGAAACAAAAAGAAGGGGACGGTGGAGGGATTAGCTTTCCTGTCACGGGGCCTTTCACGCGGAGAACGCGAAGTAAACGAAAAAGGCTAGGGAAAAATGGCGCTAGGGAAAAAAAAAAAAGGAAAAAGTAATAATATGGGAACAAATAGCCGACCCCTTTTCCGATCATGGCGATAATCTCGATTTGGGGATGGTCGTGGGGGCAAGTAACAACGAGGAAGGGAAATATCAGCAAAGAAATTGTAGAAACAAGGTGTGCAAATTAAAGTCAACAACAATGAATGGCACTCACTCAAAATGGTGATTCTTGACGAGGGGGCTGTCAGGTGGGGGACTGGGGCAGAAACGTCCAGGAGACAGAAAAGCCTGGGGTCTGTAACTATAAACTGGGCAAAGTTCAAAAGTCTTGCTCCGAGCTCGACGTGGATGTATCGTCTCATCTACGCCGGAGCAGAGATCTGGCGGAGGCGGCAAGAAAAGGACCAAAAGCGATAGTCTCTACTGATCAAGGACGGCGAGTGCAACGCCGGCGGCGTCTGCCACCTAGGAAACTCTGTGTCAAAAACTGAGGCGTTGGCCCGGGGGAATCCGTACTATAGAGGGGAACAGGGAAACAGAAAGCCGGGAGCGACGTGTCGGTACTTCTTCCAAAATCGTATCGCTATCAGCAAGGGGTCAAGTGGTGGGAAAGGTGAGATTTCGTAGGGTAGAAGATCAAAGTAAATAGAAAAAACGCAAACAAGTATTTCCACAGAACTGATCGAAAGGATCAGCATCGGTAGGCCCAGGGACTGTTTCGGGACACCAGTTTAATCCTCCCTAGCACCGTCCCGCCGTATTCGGAAAAAGATAAAAAACCCTGGCCCTAAAATCAATAGGGGTGTCATCGCGAGAAAAATCCCATCTGGTACTGGTGAGCATGCTGAATATGAATTACGAGAAGGAAACGGAAGAGCGAATACGACCAGGAAAACAAATGGGCAACAAACGATCACCTTTTACCGCCGGCAGGGAGGAGAAAAAAGACCTCGCACAAAAACAGGACATCGAAAGGGTGGAATGGAGAAGTTAACGGGTCCTCAATCAGGGGGAACGGGCAGGGGAAAGGGAGGAGGTATACAAGAGGGGATTCGGGAAGGAGATAAAAGGCCCAGGAATGTTCTGCTTTTGTTTCAGAAAAAGAGTAACGAGAAACAGAGCACGAAGCTTCACGGCAAGGGGTTTCGCTAGAAGGCTTCTGACGGCGGAAAAACACCCTTTTCGAAAGAAGCCGTCAACTGCAGAGAGGCACAAACCGGGGGGGGAAGGACGAGGGGTGAACAAGCCGGGGCCGCACCGAGGCAACGATCGCCGAGAAGACGCAGCTAAAATGCGAACATATCTGAAGGAGCAAGAGACACTAGATCCACTGCCGAGAAAATAAAAGAGCCCAGAGACGAGAGGGGTTCAGGGAGCTGGGGAAGCTGTCATTATTCGGAAAGACTGAATGACGCGAGGGGCAAGGGAAGGAACGACGGCGGCGACAAGGTGGGGGGAAGGCTCAAGAAAAACAGGGGCGCCTGAGAATAAACCATTCAGTACCCAAAACTGAAAGACGAAAAGTGACCACGTCGGCAAATCCTGAGGTAGGAACAGGAGGTCAAAAGGAAAAGTTCCAAAAAATAAAGGGAGGGGAAACTATTCTGAAGCAGCCAACACACATCCTCATAGTGAGAAGAGAACGGGAGCTTAGTTACGGCGCAATCAAGAAAACTCTTCAAGAAACAAGGGGATCCCAGCGATGTAGAGGGACGAGGGGATGCGAGCATGCCACTTGTCCAAAGGCTACTGTTAGACGCACGATCTTCGTTAAGGGAAAGGCAGCGCCTTTGACAGAATACGGGGGGGACGACGGAAACAACTGGTCTGAAGAAACAGGAACTGGGGGTTTTTTCTCCCAAAGGGGATAGAGTGTCGTCCAAAGTGAAGAACTTCAACGGCAGAAGACCGGCCTGTTGACCAAAAAAAGAATCTAAGAGAAGGGGAAGGAAACAAAACCGAAAGATAGACGCCATTATCACCGAACGGCTGAAAACCCTGAGGGTTAAGAGGAAGGGGAGAGAAAGGGGGTATCAATCCGGCATCCAGATCAGGGGGACCGGCAATGAAAATCGGCTTCCAGATCGTGGTGAACCGCTTGGACGATTCGAGAGGGAAGGGAAAACGGGCCAGTATGGAGGGGGGGAGGGCCTGTGGAAAAAGATAAGTATCAACAGAACCGGAAATGGCGCGAAGGGGCGTAAAACAGATGGGAAAAAAGGAAAAGTCACCCGTGCAATACACCGTCGGTCTGTGTCAAAGGAAACGGCACACAATCAGCAAAGACAAAACAGTAGACCGTGAGAAATAAAAGCGGGGAAGGGAATTCAAAGGTCGATGCCAACATTCCTTCGAACCCTGGACGAGAGTGGAGAGACCTCTCCATGGGGCGTGGAGCAAAACGGACTCGAAAATCCGCCCCGCGACGATCTGAAAAGGGCCCTTCAGTTCGCAGTATAAGATATAGAACAAAAAACCACCCACATTAGGAACAGAGAAAAAGTGGGGTCAAAAGAAAAATTTGGCCCGGTTCCGATCGGACTGTTGGACGGTGATTTCGCAGCTTTGGTGGAAAAGAGCACAAGCGGTGGGTGTATGTATAGTGGTGTGGTCGGATTTCTCCGAGAATCAAATTCAGCTCAGACTCGCTTCGGCGATAGCCGCGCGCTTCGCCCCAAGCGGACTTGTTCGGCCGGGGGTGAGACAACGGGTCCCTGCTCATGTGGCAGTAGTGGAGAATGAATAAAAACAAGGACTCTGGGATTGCAAAACGCGCCGGCAGGGCCTGCAATAGGAAAGGGTCGAGATCGCATGGGGATGGGAGGGGAGTGCAAAAGTCCAGCCGTCCCATAACGCGCGGAAGGCGTCGGTTGCCGGGACGGCGCCGAGACGAAACAAAGTAACGATCTGGATAAAGATGTGAAACGGAAGTCGGAGGAGGAGAAGACGGAGGGGAGTCGGGGAGAGAAAGGGGGGAAGAAATAAAAAAGGGGGGAACGCCACGGTGGAGCATTCTCCTGGGCAGCCTGGAGGGGGGCCCGGCCAGAGCTGCGGAAAGGGGGCTTAAGAAACAAAATTAAAGTAGGGGGAAATACTGGTCTTGGCAGCTTACGACAGCATATAACAGGGAAAAAAAAAGAAATTGTGAGGGACGAACCGGCCTAAAAAAAAAGGGGGATGCGTTACTGACGCCAGGGCTTAACTAAGTATTCGGTAGGGGAGGAACTTACTGAAGCAGAGAGGAAAAATCAAGAGAAAGGCGACCGTTCGGCAGGGCTTACGAATGGCTCGAGAGTCAGAAAGGGACCTTCCTACGGATAAAAGACGGCAGGGGGGGGGGGTGGAAGAAAAAAAAGCAATTTCGCTTGGTTTTTGCATCTTGTCGCAAAAAAACCAAAAAAAAAGCAAGGAGAGGGCCAGACCAATGTGAGAAGAAGGGGGAAATGCACGAGAGGGGGGGGGGGTCCTGTTTTTCTGAGCGTGCCATACGAAAAGGGGAAAGGGGAACAGAAAGTGGCGAAGACTTCGGGGGGGAAAAAGGGAGGGACCTTAAAAAAAACGTCAGGAAAGGAAAACCGCAGATGCCGTGCTGCAAGACCGGAAAATCCTCGCTGATAACAGAAGCGGAAAGGACCGAGAAAGGGGGATAGCGCTATCATAAGATCGATGGGGGCTGAAAAAGGCTGCAGAGGCGTAAAAGGACCAAGGGGGGCGAAACGCTTTATAAAACAACATAAATCCGCGTTTGGGGGGGGGGGTGGGAAAACGGAGGCCGTTTACTGCGGGGGGAGGGAAAGCGCGGGTTTGACTCACTTCGAAACTGATAAGCACAAAGGGGACAGGAAGACAGCACGCGGCTTGAAAGGGTTAAAAGAAAAAAAAAAATAAAACCGCCATCCTGTGAGTGGAAGACCTCCGAACGGAACGTAGGGTGTCAGTACTTCCCTAAAGGTAAAGGGCAAGGGGCAACGTCCCTCCTGACCGAACGGGGTCACCCGAAGAAACGATTTAGGTCCAGGTTTATTCTATTGTGATGGGTTCGAAAGGTCGGTGACAAGTGAGAGCTGTTGCCAGGAAAAGTGGGAGGGAGACCCAGAAATGGACTAACTGGGTATCATAGCCACCATAAATGCCCGAAAGGACCGCCCAACGGCGGGTATGGCGAAGAACTCCTCAAGGGGAGGGGAAAAGGGACCAATATGGACCTAATAGGTCGAGGGGAATCAACGTGAGAAAAGTGGCTCACAGGCATAGAAGAACTGACCGGGGGATCCGTTCGCTCGGGAATCAAGGTAAAAAACAGAAGGACAAGAAAGACATTTTGCTGGGAACTGGGGGACTCTAGGGGACATCGGCCCTGCGCTTGAAAAAAAGAACAAATCGACACCTGGGGGAGAACGATAAAGCTGACAAAACAAAGCGGGCGCCGACTGCGTTCTCGCCCTCTTTCGAAGTCCTATAAAAAGAACGCAGACGGGGGTTGAGGAGATAAAAACTCAGGCTTGAGCAAATAAGCGTGAAAAAAACAGAAGGCCGCGAAGGGAGAGGAAATATAGAGGGGGAGGGCTTGTGTATAGGTCCCGAACCGGGAAAACTGATAGAAAGGGCAAAAAAAAGAAACGGAGTAGAGAGGGGAAAAGGGAAGAATGGGTGAAAATCCGTTGCCTTAATTGTAGGAAGAGTCAACAGGCCTTGGGAAGAGTGGATAGGGGTCTGGGGAAGTAAAGAAACAAATCTTTCACAGGCGATCGACTGCGGTGAAAAAGTTAAAGGGAGGGGTGGCAGGGATTATTAAGAAGAACACGAGTGGAAAAGGTTTCAGAAGGGGAAAAACAGGAGTTGCTGATAGCAAGTATCGTGGAGCTTCCAAAAAACAATGCGATGCAATGCGCATTGAGAGGCATGGGGGGACTACTGGGGGGCAAAGGAGAGGAGCTTAAGGGAAAAAAACCAGCAAGAAAAAAAAGAGATAGAGATGTTGTCAAATGGGGCCGCGGGTGACAGGTCTGCCGGAGAGTGATAGGAACAAAGCAAAAACAGCGAGGCTGGTCCGCTTATTCACCGCAAACAACCGAGAAGAAGAAAGGCGACATTCCAGGCTAGAGTGAGGAAGAGAAAGGACAGCCTTTTGGCCCTTATTCTAAAGGCAGGGCCATTGAAAAGGGACAATGTAAAACAAAAAACTCGGGGGGATAAAAGGCAGGTAAGCCTGCTGGGGCGGTGGGGCAAACGGCGCGAGATTAGAGTGGAAAATGAAGCCTCCACGTGGAGATTCAAAGCAAAAAGGTAAAAAAACTACTGGCAAAAGGGAGAGATTCTGTCCGAACGCACCTGGGCAGCAGCGGGGGGCGCGGCAAGGGCAAACGAGCGGCTCACTGTGGTGGGCACGACAAGCTTAAGCACGGAATGGCCGTACCTAACATTAACGCCTACCGCGTCGTCGAACGATGGGGGGCATCAATATCTAGGTAAGAGAAAAGCTAGAGGCAGTAAGGGCGCGGAAGATCCTCGACGTCTAAGCCGAAATGGGTAACGTCCAAGGCAGATGAGAAGAAAAGAAGGAGGAACCAGAAGATCAACGGAACGGCTGAACACGCTTCGTTGGTGGCTATACGCAATAGAAAGGCAGCAGGGCCGGGATGTGGGAAAAGTAAAACAGAAATTGCGGAAGGGACAGGGGCAAAAAACATGAACGGCTCGCTGTGGAAATGGAAAGGATAGAGTAGGTCGCCTGGCGCCTGGGGAGTAAGAGAAAAATCGATCGGAGAACAGCATCGCGGGCTCGCGAACCCCTTGAGTCCGGGAGCATTGGCGGAGAAAGAGGAGCGTGGTGGGGGGGAGGAAAAACCGGTATAAAAAGATACTGTCTCAGATTACGGCGAGTAAGAGAAAACCGCCCTCCCGAGGGGGAAGGTGAAAATAGCTGGGGCAGAAGCAGCACAAACTCAGCATCTATCAAATCTCGCCAAAAACAACAAGTCTAGAAAGAGAGATATGGGGGGGAGAGGAGAGAGGAAAGGGGGCAGATCTTGCCCCCAGCTAAGACCGAAAAGGAAAATCAGACGATGGCAGAGAAGGAAGCAGGGGATCTCTGACACCCAACTTCCCTTTACTAAAGGTGGAAGCCCCAAAGCGACGATGGCACCCAAATGCGTCCCACGGAATCCGTCAGTGGGACAACGCGAGAAAAACAGAGAAGAGGAAAACCGAAAAATCGAAGAATGCTTAAGAAATTTCTCCAGGAAAAAAGCAAAGGAGAGGGAAAAATTCGGCAAGCGCGAAGAAAGGAAGGAAACGACACTTTACCGTCGAAGCAAGGGGAATGTAAAAAAAGACTTCCACCAAAAAATGCCCTGTAGAACTGAGCATGAACAAAGGAGGGTTAAGGAGATCGGGGAAATATTTGAACAACAGAAAAGAACGTCGAAAAAGGAGAAGATGTCCGGGATACCATGGACCACAAAATGATGGACCGGCGACGAGAAGAAAAACCACTCGGAATCTTTCAGATTCGAAATTGCGTAAGAGAAAAATGGGGTTGAGAACAAAAGAACTGGGGAAGATAATATCGTGAGAAAGACAAGAGGAAAAAGGATAGTGAGTACCGCTCCGACGCCGCAGAATAAGACCTACGTGTTGAAAATCCGGAGAGGGGGGAAATACGAAGCCCATTGTTCCGTAGATCGGACGGCACCGGATCGAGGCGGTTGCCATCAGAGGAGGAAAAGAAATTTCTTAAAAGGGTAAAGGACGGAGTGCGTACTTGAGGCATTGTTGTCACCGAGGGGGGGCCGAGAAAAAGGCTCAACAGGGCACCGGGAAACAGATAGTTCAGTACATGTCCCAACTTAACTATGCCAAGTGAACCTAACAAAGTCTCAAGACAGTAAAGTGCTGGAACTTGAAGGACCCCGAGAAGACGGTCGGAAAAGGGTCGCTAAAAAGGGTGCGCTTGCCCACTAGCGAAAAAAGTTGGCGGGGTACTTCTTGAGATTTCAGAGTAGAGACAAGCCGGAAAGCGGATACGAGCAAAAATACATTAACTATCGGGGAAAGGCTCGGGAAGAAAGAGAACGGCGACATACACGACAAGGGACAGACAAAGGACCAGAAAAAACCAAACCACTACCGCCTTGTGAGGATGTGAAGGAAAATTAGCCAAATAGCAGACACATACTGGGAACATGGGTATGCAGAAACGTTGCAAAGCGGGAAAATTAGAAATCCCAAAACTAAACACGCGTTGGGCTGGCACGAACGGCACGAATCAAAAGGGTGCAAAACTGTGGGGGAACTGAGTCGACCCTATTCCAGGAAAGGCAGACAAGGCTTGGGGAAGATAGAATAAAAAAAAAACTGAAACTATTCCACAAAACGCTTCTCATCGAGAGGGGAGTTCTTAAAAAGGGGGGGCGGCTCGGGGAACCCGCAGCTCCGAAGGTTGCGGAGCGGCAAAGGCCCATAAAAATACGAGACGAAAACACGGAAGGAGCTGAGGTTGCCTGCGGAGGCAAAGAAAAAGAAACCGAAGATAGCACAAAGTCGGCGTTGGTGTAATCCCAATGCAAGGTCGAAAGAGGGTAAAAAACCTACCTAAGGAGGAGACCTGCGTCGTGCCCTAGTCGGTTAACGGAGGAGTTGTCTACCTGGGGTGGATTTGTTTGATCAACAGGGCAGTGGGAAGGAGGAAAGGGAAACAAGCACCGCAAACGTACGAAAGACAGAACTGATCGAACGAGCGTGAAAAGTGTACGGTCTTTTTCACCGGAGGAAAGGCTCTAAGGACGAGGGCACACGGGGTCCTGGGGGACGACAAGGTAGAGCAACGGACGTCTTCACCAGGATACTGACAGTCACGCCGAAAAAGCGTGATGGGGCATCGGCGAGAAGGAACGCAGGGGCGTAAGTGGCTCTGTAAAGTGAAAAGTCCAGAAACTGGCAGGGATCACTGAATCTCCCAACACTCCAGGGGAAACAGATCGCACTTGGGGGGGGGGACCCACCTCCCCTGGGAGAACCAAACCATGACCAGCAGCATCAAGGGGGGACATCAAAGTGCTGCTCCGTTGAACGACAGGCGGCGAAAAAGGCGGGACGGGGACCACGGAAGGAAGGGGAGTAGTACTCCTGGTCCGGAAAAAAAAGAGAATGGGAAGCCAAGCCGTGTGCTTTGTTTGGGGGAAAGGCGAAACAAAAAATCCAATCCACAATGGTCACCGGGTTTTAATTCCCACCGTGGCGGAGATATGCAGGCTAGCCGTCGAACAAAATTTCAAACAAAAGGGGAGTCAAACACGAGCTGTGAAAAACAAAGGCATTTCGATGGGGTTAGAACCGTTGGACCAGACCGAGCTCGGAAGTAGGGAAAAGAGTATCAATTCTTCATTATACTGCCACGCATCACGGCCAAAAGAAAACAGGGAAAACAGAGAGCGATTGTTGAAAGTGTCAGCTGCGCTGGAAAGAAAAGGAGCCCGAAAAGAACTGCGGGCCAGAGGCTTTCCAACGAACGTCGAGGAAACGGGGGGAAAGCATTAAAAGGGCCGAACATCCTCATTTAACAACAAAAAGCAAAGCCTCGAAAGGACCACTGCGTCGATCCCTTCTGGAAAGGAGGACAGCAGAAAAAAAGTTGCTGTCCTACGAAAAAGCTACAGCGAAAAGACTGAGAAAAAACGGAAGCAAGCCAACAAACGAAGCATATGGCGCGGAAAACACGAAAGATCGTGTGGCAGAGGCAAGAATAGCCCAACCAGGGCTCGTGCAGTTTTATTCTGCGCGGATTTAAGCGGAACTACGGAACAGAAGGGAGAAGAAGTGGAAGAAAGGCATCGTTCCAAAACTGCAAGCCGTACGGAAACTTTTTTGACGGCCCCGGAACGCCTGTTTGTAACAAAGGTGGAAAGGGGCTCCGATGCGAAACAGGGAAGGGGTCAAACACGGACAAGGAGAACACGCGCCTTGTGTCAAAAGAAGTGAAGGCCCTCTCTGACGGAAAAAAAAGGGTCATCTCCAAAAAGCTAAACGTTGGACGAAAAACTGAGTGTGGGAACAGGACGAACACGTAAGCCGACTACGAGCAAAACAAAGTTAAATAAATCTTTACGCTAGGAATTCCATTGGGGAAGCGAAGGGAAGAGATCGCGGACGGAACGACTACCAGTCCTTGGAGACTGGTGGTAATCTACTCCGTGGGATGGCAAGGAAAAAAAAAAGTCACCGGTCAAGTGGACGCAAGGAGAACAAGAAAACTATTTCAATACGATTAAAGGAAAGACGTGCAATAAAAAGGAGCAGGGTTAACTTTGGATATTACCTTAACAGATACGGGGAAACAAAGTACAGGGTATAAGAATTGTATACAAACCGACAAAACCAAGGTGGGGAAGCTATTCGAAAACGAATAGAGAACAAACTCTGCTGAAAATGGAGAGCAATGGCCGATAGAGGAGCCAGCCCCGCAAAAGAATGGAACACAAAAACTCGAATAAGAAAAACACCCGCCGGTCGGACCGTGCCATTCATGGGGGAAGTGATATGCAA
>Ga0179593_1533408_pt1 | contig 18909 bp, 39 predicted proteins | sample CZODoug2_1_08_16_FD_185931 | JGI IMG/M metagenome (GOLD analysis project Ga0179593, IMG submission 185931) | Vadose zone soil fungal communities from Angelo Coast Range Reserve, California, USA - CZODoug2_1_08_16fungal (PacBio error correction) | ecosystem: Environmental > Terrestrial > Soil >...
GGGAAGACTTAGCTGAGAAAAAGGAAAGGAGAAGAAAAGGTAGGGGGTCGGTGGTCGTTAAATCATTAACCTATGATCGCTTGAACATGAAAGACCGTGAAAAAGGAAAGGGGGAAAAAAAAAAAAAAAAAAAGGATAAAAGGGGAAGGGAAAGGAAGAGGAAGTTTCGCCATCCCTCTGAAAACTAACGAGTTGGGGAGAAGGGGAAAAAAAGAAAAAAAAAGAGAAAAAAAGGGGGGAAGGGAAGTGTGTTTTTTGGGAAATCGAATATGCCTGATCCGAATTGGGATAGCGGTAAGGGAAAAAAAAAGGGGAAGACGCCGAATGCGGGAAAGGGGGGGTCCAGATCGTATGATGGCAACCGAAGGGTAAAGAAAAAAAAAAAAGGAAAAGGGAAAAAGCCTTGAAAAGAAGAAAAAAAAAAGCATCGAGTATCTTCCTCCTACTCCTACAAAACAAAAAAAAAAAGAAAGAAGAGGAAAGAAGAACAACGATCAAAGGGAGGGAACCAACGGCGACCCGGTTCCACTCTATTTCGAAGCGTAAACCCCCCTGGTGGCAAAAGGACAGACGCTCGCCTAAATCAAAAAAAAGAAAAAAGAAAAAAAAAGGGGGGGAAGAAAAAATTTCCAGGGGGAAAAGAGGGAAAAAAGAGGAAGAAGGGGGTTTCATGAGATCGTCATTCTCTCTCGGCAGCGTAAGGGGGAGAGAAAAAGGAGGGGAAATCAAGAAAAAGAGGGAGGACACCGTCCCCCTAATCCCTATTACGCGGTTTTCCTTGGGGTTGGGTGGGGGGGGAAGAGGGGGAAGAAGAGGAGAGAGTCCGAAAAGAAGAAAAAAAGGAGGAAAGGAAGAGGAAGCTCAGACCGAACCGTTCTCCAATGACTTCCCGTGACCCCAGAGAGAAAAAAAAGGGAAAGGGGGGCAAAATCGACGAAAGGGGGAAATAAAAAAAAAAAAAAGAGCCTTGCGTTTTTGCCTTGTGGTCCGGAAGAAAAAAAAAAAAAAACAAGTCCATCACCGTTCAAGAGAGAAGGGGGGAAGGGGGTTCAAGAAAAGGGCAAACCCCAATATGGCCCCAGCCCTTCAACCAGCTTCTTTCCCAGTAATACCGGGGAGGGGGAAGGAAAGAGGGGAGATCCCGACCTTTTCGTTTTTTCTGCATTTTTGCTTCGTCAAAGGGGGGGAAAAGGAAGAAAAAGGAAGAATGAGGGAAAAGAAAGAAGAGGGATTTGCGCTTTCATCTCATTCCATTCACGATTTCATCGGTTGCATTTTTACCAGGGGAAGAAGAAGGGAAAAAAGAGGAAGGAGGGTCCTGGTGGGGGGGGAAGAAACCCCGTTTACAAAGTTGTCGTAACTGGAAACGATCGGTGGTTCGTATGCCCAACAGAAAAAGAAAAGGAGACTTAGTGAAAGGAAGAGGAGGGGGAAGGGGAAACACGATGCCGCTCAATGGTCCACTTTCCCGTTTTTTCTTTTCATTCAAAGGAGGGGAAAGAAAAAGGGGGAAGAAAAGACTACGGGAGAAAAAGAGAGAGAGAAAAAAAAATACCCAAAAAGAAAAAGAAAAAGAAAAAACCGAAGGAGGAAGAAAGATGGAGAGATACTATTTTCGCCCCGTTACGGCAAGAACGGGAAGAAAAGGGGGGGTTTTTTGGAGAGAAAGAAGGAAAGACTCCCTTCCTGTCACCCTTGTGGAAAAAAAAAGAAGGGGAGGGGATCTTTTGAAAAAAGGGGAAAATGGAGGGAAGGGAAATTGTCTCTCTAACGGCTAGCCGGAAAGCAGAGGGGGGACTTTTAGGGAGGGGGAAAAAAGGGGAAAGAAAAAAAGTAGTTTACTATCTGATCCCCTCCTCCCGTCGATACCTGGCGCAAATTAAGGAAGAAAATAAAAAAGGGACAGAAGGGGGAAAAGGATCCGTCCCTTTCAATCGGATACCGGTCCCCCCTGGGAGAGGGGGGAAAAAGGGGGGAAAGAAGGGGAGAAAGGACTCATCCCCCCCTGCGACGGTTAAAAGAAGGCGGGAAGAGGAAAAAGGGGAGGGGGGGATTCCCCGAAGGGAGAAAGAGGGACACGAATGATGCCGACCCTTGTTATTTTTCCTGATGTTCCCTAACCAGACCGTGGAATGAGGAAAGGAAAAAGGAATCGAGGGAAGAAAGGGGGAGGGGAGGGAAAGGGGCGTAACCATTTATTCGGATCAACGCCTTTTAACTTGACAGAGGGGAAAAAAAAAATTGTGAGAGGGAATAGGGACGGACGAAGGAAAAAAGGGGGGGGAGGGGGGGGGGGGGTCATAAGGAGAAGAAGGAAAAAAAGAGTGAAAACACTGAATTAACTTTCCCTCTCATGAAGGCCGGATTGAGGGGGGGGGGGGGGGGGAAAAGAAGACCTTTTGCAAAAAAAGGAGGTGGGAAAATCTTCTCGTGGTTTGTTGTCCTCCTCCACACAAAAGGAGGGGGAATGGTCAAAAAAAAAAGGGGAAAAAAAAAGAAGGGGAGGAAGTTAAAACTTCCATTTCATCAATCCCTTCCTTACTGAGAGGAAAGTCAGAAGGAAGAAAGAAGACAACTCAAAGGGGAAAAGAGAAGAGGGAAAGCATATTTCTCCCTCACAATGCCCTCCCTCCACAGCCGCCCAACACGTAAAAAAAAGAGAAAAAAAAAGAAAGAAAGGGGACGCCCCGGGAGGGGAAGGAGAAAGAAGAGGATGAAGCGCATTAAGCCTTCCTTAGTATTCCATATTTTTGATTCCCATTCCCTTCGTCACGGGTGGGAGGGGGGGGGGAAAAAGGGAGGAGGAGGGGGGAGAAGGAAGAAAAAAGAAAAAAGGTAATACTCCAAAAATATTGTTTGTCTATCTACCCTCATCGCTCACAAGGGGAAGGGGATCACAGGAAAAAAAGAAAAGAAAGGGAAAAGAGAGGCCCCAACTAAACTCCTCCCATTACCTTGTGGGTGGGGGGGGGGGGGGGAAGAGAAGGAAAAGAAGGAAAGCGCCAAAAAAGATGGAAAAAAGGAAAAAAAAAGAAGAGGAAGGAAAAGTATCGCCCGTGCTCCTTTATCATATAACGATCGTGCAGGCCGACCTCAAGTAAAGGAGAGAAATAGGGGGGAGAAGCCGCCAAGGAAAAAAGAAAGAAAAAGGCTTGGCACCCTTTCAACATCTTCCATATAACCGCCATGAAAAGAAGCAAAAAGGGAAGAGGGGGGAAAAGAAATCCCAAAAAAGGGAGGAAGGGAAAGGAAAAGTAACCTTCCTTTCTTAACCGGCGAACCTAGTCTCGAGAAAGAGGGAAAAAAAATCCAAGGGGAAAAAAAAGGGGGGAGGAGCGGTTTCCTATGCGCCTGAAGCCAGGAAAAGGAAAAAAAAAAAGAAGGGGGGGGGAAAGCATGCTAACTTCGTTGAAGAACGTCCCGTGAACCATGGGGAAAAGAAAAGAGAAATTCGAAGGGGGGGAAAAAAAGGGGGGGGGGGGAATAAAAAGGGGGGTCTGACTTCTGATGTTTTCATCACTACCACCGATCGTCCCATTAAACGCACCTGTTTTTTGGGAAAAAAAGGGGAAGAAAAAAGTGAGAAAAAAAAAGGAAGAGGAAATCGACGGGTTAAATGAAACCCGATGATCGTGAATGCCGCTGGAAGGAAAAAAAAAAAAAAAAAAAGAGAAGGAGTTACCCGAGAAAGGAAGGAGAGGGAAAAGGAGAAAAAAAAAAGCGAAAAGGAGTGTCATCATTTCCCGCAACCGCCTTTGGGAAAACGCGTTGGGAAACGAAGAAGAGGGGAAAAAAAAGGGAGGGGGGGGAGGAGTGAAAAAGAAAAAGAAAGAGGGGGGAAGGAAAAGAAAAAGAAATTGAAAACTCTTGATTCTGTTGTTGCGTCCGACGCGGAAAAAAAAAAAAAAAAGGAAGAAAAGATATCTCTGAAGGAAAAAGGGAAGGGAGGAAGGGAACCGTTCGGGTGAGCCCTGCCTTTGCGTCAATCTCTGTTCGGCCCTTAGCTGCGTCGGGGGGGGAAAAAAAAAAGGAAAGGGGCTTTCAGGGAGAGGAAAAGAAAAGGGGGAAAAGAAAACAGCTCTCCAATTATCGCAGTACTATGCCGAGAATGACGATCTCATTAAACCAGGAAACGATGGGAAGGGGGAAAGAAAAAAAGTGATAAACATACGGGGGGGGAAAAGGAGGGGAGAAGGGGAAGGGTGCCACCCAGGGGGTTTTTACTCTTTCTCACTGATTGGAACCGGTTCTTGCAGGGGAAAAAAAAAGGAAAAAGGAAAAGGGGGGGAAAAAGTGTATTAGAGGGAAAAGAGGGGAGGGGGGAGGAAGGAAAGGAATTCCTTCTCTACTCTCCTTCGTCAGTTGCGCCCCCCAAGAGCCAGGGGGGGGAAAAGAAAGAAAGGAAAGAGAAAAAGAGGGAGACCACTACCGGCAATCTTTCAGCGTTTGTTCACCGGCCGGTGCTCCTGCGGCCCCGAGGAAGGGAAAAGGAAAAGGTCACAACCAAAAGGAAGAGAGGGAAAAAGAAAAGGACACGACTTTCGCGACCCAAAATCGTAGTTTTCAAGGATGGCAAGTAAACAACAGAGGGAAAAAAGAAAGAGGGAAGGGGAAAAAATCTCAAAGAAGGGGGGGAAAAGGGGGAGGGAAGGTTCAGCCGCCTCATCGGTCCCATGATTTCACGACCCACCCGACCCCAAGAGGGCGGGGGCTCAAAAGGGAAAAAAAAAAAAAGGAAAAAGAGAAAAGTTTTCTCGCAGGGAAGGGGAGAAGAGAAAACAAAACAACGGAAAAAGGAAGACGATCCAGAGGAGAAGGGGAGAAGACGAAGAAGGGAAGAGAGCGACTGGATCAGCACCTTCCTTGGCGTCCTGTGGTCCGTGAATCATGAGAAAGAAAGAAAAAGGGGGGAAAATCGTAACGAAGGAGAAAAGGGAAGAAGAAAAGGGGGAGCGTTGTCAGCCGCTGGTCCTTTTCGCCATCCGCGAAGAAAAAGGAAAAAAAAGGGTCGTTTAGGGAAAAAAAGGGAAATGTTTGTTTGTGACCTCGAAGAAGGCCAGAGAAAAGGGGGGAAAAAAAAAAAAGGGGAAAAGATGGGGGGGGAAAAGAGTTGCCTTCGTGTCGCCTTATGGGCCTGATGGCCGGCGAAGGGAGGGGGGAAAAGAAAAGAGGAGGGACTTCCCGAAAGAAAAAAAAGGGAGAGGGGAAAAGAAGAGGGACCTAGTTCCTCCCCCCCCTCCTCTAGGTTCGTCCTCCCTAAGAAAAAAAAAAGGGGAAAGAAACGTATTGGGGGGAGGGTGGAAAAAGGCAAGACCGTTCCAATCTAGTGCTAATCCGTACCCCTTGTTGCAAAGGACAAGAGACTATCGAGAGAAAGGGGGGGGAAGAGGAAAACCTGAAAAGGGGAAAAAAAAGATTCCTCCTGTTTTTAAATTTTAGATTCTTCCATTCCCGGCCAATCGTACTTGCCTAATTCATTTTAGAGCCTTAGCTGGTCGAACATTCTGTGGGGAAAAAAAGGGGGGGAAATAGGGGGGGGGGGAAAAAAAAGAGAAAGGGGGGGGGGGGGTTGGATGATTTGCTTCAGTCTTCTTTCCTGGCGCCCAACCCGACGAAGAAGGGCAGGATAAAGAGGGAAAAAGAAGAAAGTTTACCCAAAAAAAAAAAGGAAGGGAAAGGGGGGGGGGAATGACTGGTTCTTTCAAATCGCTCAAATTCGCCTTGCGTTGCCCGGTCGGAAGAAAAAAGGGGAAGGGGAAAAGTTATGGGGAAGAAAAAAAGAGGAAAGAAGGACAACTCCGGCACCAGAGAGGGAAAAAGGAAGGAAGGGGGAACCTCCGTGAAAAAAAAAAAGAGGAGGGGGCAGGGGGGGGGAAAAGGAAGGCCCTCCCGGGGAGGATACGGAAGTTTCTAGTTTGGCATGGAAAGAGGGAAGGGGGATACACCTGAAGGAAAGCTTCTCGTAATGTTTTTCCCGAACCGAAGCGGCTTCGCTTTAACACAGAGGAGGAAAAAGGAAGGGGAGAGGGGGGGGAAGGCCTCTAGCACTTTGGCCACTCGGACAGCTTTCAAGGAGGGGGAGAAGAGGAGGACTCATAGGAAAGGAAGGAAAGAGCAGGAGTGAGGCCCATAACCTGTATTCAAACCAACCTTTATCCCTTTCTCACAACGGAGGTTAAGCCGAAAAGGGGGAAGGAAAAGGGAAAGGGAGACTATGGAGAAAAAGGGAAAAAAGGGCAAGGGAGGAAAGAAGAGCTTTCCCGGAAAAGAAAGGAAGTAAGCCTCAGGTCTCCTATACAACCGGGAGAGGGTGTGACGGGGAGTGGGAAAGGGAAGGGGACGGATAGAGGGGTACTGGGATGAGATCGAGGGACAAAGAAGGTGGGAGGGGTTCCGGAACTGGAAAGTGCGGGGAGGAGAAAGGGGGAGAGGAGGGGGAGGTGGAGGCGGGCAGAGGGGGAGCGAGGGGGGGAGGGGTACGTAAGAGTGTAGGGGGTAGGGATAAAAGGGGGCGGGAGAGGGGAGGGGGAGATGGGAGAGGGGGGGGTGAGGGGGAGGGGTGGGGAATGGCGGGGGGGGGAGGGGGGGAGGGGGAAGGGGGGGGGAGAGGGGGGGATCATGAGGGTTTGATAGATGGGGACAGTAACAGGGAGGGGGGGGAGGTGGAGCGGTCCGTCTCCTTCACAGGGCAGGAAAGGAAAAAAAAAGATTTGCCAAAAGAAAAAGGGGCCGGGTTCGTCTACGCTACCTGTTGGCTGGACAGAATCGGTCAGCGCCCCGGAAAGGAAAGGGAAGGGGAGAACCATCAAGGGGAAAGGGGAAGGGAAGAAGAAAAACTTTCATATCCCCGGATCATCTGAATTTTCTTTTACTTGGCATACTTGGGGGGGGGGAAAGGGGGGAGGAAAGAAAAAAAAATCCCGAGGGAGGGAAAAAAGGGGGGACGCAATTCTGATTGACTGGCTTATCTTTTGGCGGCGCAAGAGAAAGGGGGTTCTCAGAAAAAGAGAAGGAAGGAAAGGCACTGGGGAGGGAGTTTTTTCGTTTGGTGGGCCAGGTCTGTACTTGAAAAGGGGGGGGGGAAAAAAAAAAAGGTGAAAGAAGGAGGAAAAGAAAAGAGGGGTGGAGTATTGACCTTTTCCGTGGTTGCCCTTGGAAAAAAAAGGGGGGGAGACCCGAAGGGAGAAAAAGGGAAAAGGGGGGAGGGGGGGGAAAGACAGCACCGTACTGAATATGTACTCAAACTCTGAACATACCAAGGAAGGCTTAATGCGCATAGGGGGGGAGAAAGAAAGGGAAAGTGGAGCAAGAAGAAGAGCCTTAACTTTTTTTACAGAAATACGTTTCTTTTCGAACGTGTGGCGGAAGGGGAAAGGGAAAAGGGGGAAAGGGAACGAACCCTGTTGAGTTGTCATCAGTTTCGAAGTGAAGGAAGAAGAGAAAGAAAAGAAAAAAAAGGGTTCCGTTTTGGAAAAGAAAAGGGGGAGAAAGAGTGCTTGAATGTAGTTTTTTTTCATCCAGTAAACAGATCCCCGGGGGGAAAGAAAAGAGAAGGGAAAATCTCTCTCAAAAAAAAGAAAAAAAAGAAGGGGGGGGGGAAAAAGGAGTCTCGATGGGGTCCACAGGTAATCTGTACGCGATAAACCGCAAAAGGGAGGGAAATCCGTGAAAAAGAAAAGGAAGAAAGAGGGACGAAAATTGATGACCAACTCCCGGTTTCGTCCGGCGGCCGAGCAAGAAAAAGGGAAGAAAAAAAAAAAAAGGGGAAAACTGAGGGAAAAGGGGAGAAGGAAGGAGAAGACTCCTGGTTACTCCCGTTCGAAAAATCGATCATAAGCTATTATGCGCAATGAAAAAAGAAAAAAAAAATGGGAAAAGAAAAAAACAAGGGGGAAAAAAAAGGAAGGAAGGAGGGAAAAGGCGGACCGATCTGATCCATGCGGGCAAGCAACCCGAATGTCCATACTCCAAAAATAGGTTTTGAGGGAAAAAAAGAAGAAAAAAAAAAAAGCCAAGAAAAAAGGAGAAAAAAAGGGGCAAAACTAAAACTCCCCTCCCAATTACTTTGTTGTCAAGGAAAAAGGGGAAAAAGGAAAAGAGGGGGAGCGAAAAAAAGGGGGGGGAAGAAAAATGGCGCCCCCGTATTCCTTGCGCTTGAATCAGATAAACGAGCGGGGGGGGAAAAAAAAAGAAGGGGAACGTATATGAAGGGGGGAGAGGAAGAAAAAGGAACCTCATCACGGCTGGCACCTTCAACAGCTTCCCATGAACCGCTGAAAAGCACAGAAAAAAAAAAGGGAAGAAAAAAAAAAAAAACATTAGAAAAAAAAAAAAAAGGGGACCGTGCGTAACCGTCGAACAATAGTCTTCTCTCCGGAAAGGAAAAAAGGGGAAAAAAAGGAAAGGTTGAGGGGAAAAGGGAAAAAAGAAAAAAGAGGAGATCTTTTCAGGCCCATCCCCGTTTTGACTGCCCGCAGTCTACTGACGGGGGAAAAGGAAAAGGAAGGAAAAAAAAAGACGATGGGACAGGTAAACTCCGTTTGCGACAGGGCTTCAAGGTTGGTTGCCTCAGGGGGAGGGAAGGGGGGAGGAGTCCTCAAAAAAGGGGGGGGGGAAACGGGGGAGATCCCCAACAGACATGAAGCCTTTTCACAGTGGAAAGGGAGGAACGAAGAAAGGGGAGGGGAAGGAGAGGAAGCGAAATCGCTTTCGGTTCGGGCAACTCCCTTCGCCGAGAAGGAAGGGGGGAAAAAGGACGCCCAAAGAGGAGAAAAAAGGAAAAAGGGGAAAAGGGAAGGGGGGGGAAACGCCTGGGAACGAGTTTGAATATTCCTTAACCGAGTACGGAAACGAAAGATGGGGGAAAAAAAAAGGGAAGTACACAGAAGAAAAAAAAGGAAAAGAGGGGGGGAAATGCTTGTGTGTTCTTTCCCTACCAGTCCCAAACCGAAGGCGATGAGCGATGGGAAAAAGAAAAGAAAAGAAGGGAAGGTAAAAGGGAGAAGAAAAAAAGGAGGAGGAGAAAGGACTTGCGTCATCATCTTTTTCTCTTCTTCGTCGGGGGGGGGGAAAAAAAAAAAAAAAAGACATCTGTAAGGGAAAAAAAAAAAGGGGGAGAGCCAGCTCCGCTCTCCAATTCTCGCAAAGTTACGATGCCCGAGAATGACGAGTCGTCCATGAAAAAAGAAAAAAAAAAAAGCCGGAAAAAAAGGGGGGGGGAAGGAAAAAAGGGAGGGGAAAAGGAAGCGATAGTCTTCTTGTCCTTTTGCCAAACCATGGTGTTACGCTTTCGCAACTAGATTGGAACCGTATGGAGGGAAAAAAAAAAAAATTTTGGGAAAAAGGGGAAGGGAAAAAAGAAAGGATGGGAGGACTATGTTCAAGAATCTTCGCTACGCGCTGCGTCCAGGGAAAAAAGAAGGAAAAAAAAAAGGGCCCCAAAGGAGAAAAAAAAAAAAAAAATCTTCAGCGTTTGTCTACGGCGTGCCTCCTGCCGGCCCGCCTCTACCTTACAAGAGGAAAAAAAAAAAGAAAAAGAAAAAGGGGTGAACCGGAGAAAAAAAAAAAGAGGGGAAGGGGGAAAAAGGGAGAGACCAAAATCGAGTTTTCCGTATAGGATGGCGAGTTCGAACAGCAGAGGAAAGAGGAAAAAAAAAGGGGAAAAAAAGCACCTGACTTGGGGAAGGGGGAAGGAAAAGAGGGGCATGATTTGTTCCACGACCACCTACAGCCCAAGAAAGTGTGCTGCTCAGTTCGCTCGGAAAATAAAAGAAAGGGAAAAAGAAAAAAAACATTTGGGGGAAAGAAGGGAAAAGGAAAAAAACGACACGGAGGAGTAGGACAAAGAGACGATGATATTTTTCAAATGCAACTGCGGAAAAGAAAAAAAAAAGGAAGGAAAGAAAATATAAAAGAAAGGAAAAAAGGAGGGAGGAGGTGGGCGTGAAATCATGACCGGATTATACCACTGGCTAACATTAAAATAGACCGGGGAAAAAAAAAAAAAGAGGAAAAAGGGAAAAAAAAAATTAAAGAAAAAAAAAAAGGAGGGGATCGGCATCGCTCTTAAAACTACAAACTAAAAAAAAAAAGGGAAAAAAAAAAAAAAAAAATTTTCCCATGGAAAAGGGGGAAATCTGAAGATGGCCCCATTATCAGAGGGGGAAAAGAAAAAGAGCACTCCGGAAAAAAAAAGGAAAAGGGAACGATTGCTGAATTGCTATCTAATTATGCAACCTAGTTAAATCCCTGGGCTCTGGAGAGTGGGGGGGGGGGAAGAAGACTTAGAGGGGAAAAAGGGGGGGGAATAAAGGACTCTATCCGAGTGTAGAAAGAAAGGAGAAGAGAAAAGAGATACGCGTCCAAAATTTCTCTTTCCATAAATACATATGAAAAAAAAAAAGAGAGAGGAGAGAGGGGAGAGACAATCTAGGGGAAAAAAAAAGGGGGGGGAAAAAGGGAAAAGAGAACAGATACTAATCTCTATCTCCCCATTTTAAATGTTTAGAAAAAAAAAAAAAAGGGAAAAAAAAAGAAAAAAAGCTCGAAAGGAGAGGAGGAGAGGAAATCTTACTTTGCGTATCATTGGAGAGCTGATCTGGGGAGGGGATAAGGAAAGGGAAACGTTTGAAAAGGGGGGGAAAGGGGGAGGCAGGGGCTTTTCGTCCTTGCCAAACTACGGAAGGCCGAAACCATAGATGAAAAGGGAAAAAAAAGAAAAAAAGAAGGTACTTCCCCAAGGGAAAAAAAAGAGAGAACCCGAGAGATACCACCTTGTTTTATGCTGGTCTTCAATCGCTAAAGAAGAAAGAAAAGGGGGGGAGGGGGGACGGACGCACCCATACAGCGTTTTCAATCCTGGTCTTTTGGAGAAGGGGAGAAAAAAAAAAAAAGGAGGAAGGACAAGGACTCGGTAATGTTATTATTCAACTCGTTTCCCAGCGTTTCCCAAGCGGGGAGAAGGGGGAAAAAGGAAAAAAAAAACAGTGGGGGGAGAGGGGGGGGAGGGAAAAAAAGAAAGGCTCCAAGGGGAAAAAAAAAAAGAAACCGAAGAGAGGGGGGAAGGGGAATCAGCGCATTCACGATCATCGTTTTCCATTTAAACCGTCGATTACGTCGGCAGGGAAGGAGGAAAAAAAAGGAACCCGGGGGAGAGGAGGGGAAGAGGGGGGGGGGGACCCGGATGCCAACAAATCATAATTCATAACCTGGATTCAACCCCTTGAGCCCTGGGAGAAAGAAAAAAGGGAAGGGGTTCAAGGGAAGGGAAGAAGGGGGGAAACGGGGCCTTCTTAAAACTAGTTAGACTGCGCATTGGAAAAAAAAAGGGAATCAGGGGAGAAAGGAAGAAAAAAAACACAAACCCAAAAAAGGGAGAGAGAAGAAGAAAAAAAAAGGAGAAAAACGGTTCCGGGTTCTTCCGAAGAGACCCTGTTGGGCTGGAAGCATCGGTAAAAAAAAGAAAAAAGTTTGGAAAAGGGGGGGGAAGGGGGGCTATGAGCTTGTTTTAAGGTGGCCAAGCCGTGGATTTGAAGGGGAGAAAAAGGAAATTGAAGGAGGGGGGGGGGGGAGAAAGGGAGGTCGGCTGCCACCGACATCGTTTTATATTCCTGAGAAAAGAAAGGAGAAAAAAAAGATACTAGAGAGAGGGGGGGGGGGAGTCGCATTCCTGCAACTAATTTGCGCCTGGGGAGATCCGGACGAGGAAAAAAAAAGGATTTTGCGGGGAAAGAAAAAGGAGGAAGAAAGAACCCCCTGCGACGGTGAGCGATGGTGTGTTCCGCTCGAAAACAAGAGGGGGGGGGGGGGGAAGGGGGGGAAAACGCTCAAGGGAATTCAAAGAAAGAGTATGTCCCTACCAAGCACCGTGAGGGGTGCGAGAGGGGAGAAAGGGCGTAAAACCATGTGAGCGATCAACGCCCTTTTAACTTGACAAGCAAGAGGGGAAGGGGTATGCGAAAAAAGGGGGAAGTGGGTCATCCGTTTTTCTAAATTGCCCTACTTCAAAGGAACGGCAAGGGGAGTTTTAAGGGGAAAACCTTCCCTCTCCCTCCCTTTCCACCCATTACACTAAGGGGGAAGACAGTTACAGGAAGAAGGAAAAAGGAAGCTCTGGTTTCCCTCTCTCTCTCAACAACAAAAAAAAACGGAAAAAGGGAGATCGGGGGAAAGGGGTAGAAAGGGAAAGGAAATCCCGGCCTACTGATAAGGAAAGTTTCATCCGTGTAAGCCTTGCCGTCGGGAAAAAAGGAGGGGAAGAAAACGAGCAGGAGGAGAAAAAAAAAAGGGAAAAAGACCCTTCCACAGCCCGCCACAATCTTTTTTCGAAACTTTTTCTTTCTGTCAAGTAAGGAAAAGGGGGGAAAAGAAAAAAAAAGGGACATAAGAAGGGGAAAGGGAAAGGAAAAGGAAGGATTCCAGAGTTTGAGTTCCATCTTCATTCACGGTTGTCTTGGGTAGGAAAAGAGAAAAAAAAAAGGGGAAGATTCAATAAAAAAAAAAAAAAAGTCATACTTCCAAAATAGTGTTTTCGAGCGACCCCGCAGCGGGGGGAGAAAAAAAAAAGCCTGCCAAAAAAGAAAGAAAAAAAAAAAAAAGGGGGAACACCCGATGAAGGACGGATTCTCCCAGGCGCCAATTTTCGTTGCAAGGGGAAAGAAAGCCGCAAGTTCAAGGGGGAAAAAAGAAAAAAGAAAAGAAAAGAGATGGGCAGCCGACCCTCATTATTCCAATTTAAAGAATCAGATGCTGAAGGGAGGAAGAAGAAAGGAAAAATCAAAAAGAAAAAGAAAAAGAAGAGAGAAGATGAAAAGCAGCAAAAAGGTGCCGTCCTGGCGCTTACTGATTCTTTCCAGCACCAAAAAGGAGAGGAAAAAAAGGTCTCCTGAAAAAAAAAAGGGGAAGGGGCCTTGCCGCCTGCCCCTTGAATTCGCGGTGTCTAATGCGCCTGAGCACATGAAAGGAGGGGGAAGAAAGGGGGAAAGGGGAAGGAGTACTTGGAAAGAAGAAAGATGTGAAATTCCCCCTTCCGATTGGACAGGGAAGAAAAGGGAAAAAAGAGGGTTGGAAAGAGAAAGGAGAAAAGTTTTTGTAACCGGGTAAGATCCCCCCCCCCTTCCAAAGACATGAAGTCTTTCCCCGAGGGGAAAAGAGGGGGAGGGGAAGAGACTCGTGAAAAAAGGAGGGAGGGAAAACTAATGCGCCGAGCTGCCGGAGTTACCCGAAAATGTAGCCACTGAGCAACTGCGCCAACTCGAAGGAGGCATCAAGGAAAAAAAAAGGGGAAGAAAAAAACGACGCTGGGGAAAAAGGGGAGAAGGGGGGGGGGAATGAAAACATCAACTTCTCAAGACAGATTTAACGCTGATGCTGTGGGCGTAAGGAAAAAGAGAAAAAAAAAAAAGGGAGGAAGCTGTGAAAAAAAAAAAAAAAAAAAGGAGAGGAAAAGGAAGGGGGAAAAACTGTTTCGGTGAGCCTTCTTTTTGCCGTCATCCAAAGCCTTGGGGGAGAAAACGGAGGAAAAAAAAAAAAAGGGAAAACCCGCGTCATCTGATTAGGTTAAGCTCTTTCGGAAACAGAAATGTCGAGCCAGCTCAGAAGAAGAAAGGAAAAAAAGACCGACTTGGGAAAGAAGGGGGAAGAGGCTAGAGGCCAACGGGCGGACACGGTTCTAACATACTGGTTCGATAGCGATAGTCTCTTGTCCTTGTGCCACCAGGGGGGGGGAAAAGGGGGGGGGGAAGAAAAAGTTTTCAGGGAAAAGGGGGAGAGAGGGGGGGGAAGGGAGGAGGACAACTCTATATGAGGACTAGGTCAAGATCTTCCGCTAAGAGGAGAAAAGGGGGGAAAGAAGGCCCCATCCAGGGAAGGGAAAAAAGAAAAAGCAGGCGGCCACGAACGGCCAAATCTTCACTCTTTGTCTTAGGCGTGCTCCGCCGGAAAGGAGAAAAGAGAAACAGTGGAAAAGAGAAAGGAAAAAAAAAGAAAGGAGAAGAAGACTTTCGCGACCAAAATCGTAGTTTTTCAAGATGATGGCCGAAGTCACAGCGCTTAAAGCAAAGGGGAAAAAAAGGGTTCACGGGGGGAAAAAAGGAAAGAAAAAAAAAAGGGAAGCATCGGTCATGAATTTCCACGACCACCGAACGCCAAGAAGGTGCTGCTCCAGTTCGCTCAGGAATAAAAGGAAGGAGGGGTTTGAAAGAGAGAGGGGAAGAAAAAAAAAAGAGGGGGAAAAGAGAAGAGATATTTCCAATGCAAATCTGCGATAAATCCGGTGGACGATCCGATAAATAACGGGAGGGGAGGAAAAAAGAAGGTTGTGGGGGAGAAGGGCGGAGGAAAAGGGAAAGACCGTGAAAAAGGTCCTTTGAAATGGTTTGTTCCCCACCCATCCCCGAACGGCTCAGGGAGGGGAGAAAGAGATACTGGGGAAAAAAAAGGGAAGAAAAAAACTCAACCTTAAACTACTATTTGTGGCGCGAAACGTCGTCGGGAAGGGGAAAAAGAAAAAAGTGTTCCGGGGGGGAAAAAAAGAGAAGCAGGCCATGAATTCCTATGTTGGGATCGCTGTTAAGGGTGAAGGGAAGGAAGGGAAGATTTGGAAGGGGGGGGAAAGAAAGGGAGGAAGGGCGCTCTGCGTATGATGTCAAAAAATGGGGAGAAGGGAAGGAAATGACACCCTAGGAAAAAAAAAAAGGAGAAAGAGGAAAGGGTTCGTCCTCCTCACTCCTACCAACTAAACAGAGAGGGAAAAGGGGGGGAAAAATCTTTCAAAGAAAGGGGGGAGAGAGGGGGGGAGAGTAACCCCCCTGGTTTCAAAATTACAAAGAGACTATCCGCTAATCGAACCAGTTATTTTAGAACGTGGGAGGAAATGAAAGAGGAAAACTTGGTGGAAAAAGAAGAGAGGAGGAAAGAATTGGAGATCTGATCTGGCTCGAAACATTCTTGTTTTCCGAAAGCGCTGAAAAGGAAAAAATGATTTGCTTAAAAAAAGGGAGGAAAGGGAAAAAGAAGGTACTAAGAGGCCTGAACATAGATGAGCAAGCAGGCTCACCGAAAAGGGGGGGAGAAAAAAAAAAGATCATATAAAGGGGGGGAAAAAGGGAGGGAAAAAAAAATCGCTCACTCGGCCTTTGGCGTTTGCCTTGTCGGACGCACCACAAAGGAAAGGAAAGGGCCAGTCAAGAAAAGAAAAAGGGGGGGAAAAAAAGCCAGGTCGTTCCGTACTCCGGTTTTTAAGGAATATTCAACTCGTTCCCAGCCGGGGGAAAAAAAAATTGAAAAAAAGGAGGAGGGGGAGGGTCACCTTCCGGCAGCTCGCCGCAGTATTCCCGACAACCGAAAAGAGGAGGGAGGGAGGGGCAGCGCAAAGGAAAAAGAAAAGGAAAGGGAAGAGGGGGAGTACGTCGGCTGTGGCCTTCTCACTGTCCAACTCGGAAATCTTTTTCATGCTTTGGGGGAAAAAGAGGAAGAAAAGTTTCTGGAAGAAAAGAAAAAAAAAAGGGGAAAAAAAGTGAAGCCCTGGTCCGCCAAACGTATTACCTGTCATCGAGGTCATTTTTTGCCAAAAGGAAAGGGGAAGAGAGGGGGGAAAAGGAGATTTCAAAAAGAAAAAAAGGAAGGAAGCTCATGCGCAATAGACACCGGTCTAATTCAAGGGCCAGGCGGAAGCCGGGAAGGGGAAGAAAAAAAACGTTGGGGGGAAGAAAGGGGGGGGAGGGGAGAATCGTCAGCGCCCCTGCCCTTCCCCTTTTTTGCTGCTTTTTGAGGAAAAAGGGGGGGGGAGAGGAAAAGAAACGTGAAAGGGGAAAAAAAAGAAAAAAACGTATATCCTTAGCAATCTGATTCTTTGGGAGGGAAAAAAAATCGGGGGAAAAAAAGGGAGGGGAGAATACTAGGGCGCAATTCTGATGACGGAAGATTGAAAAAAAAAGGGGCGCCACCTTGAGATCCTCCGTTCAATCGGAACCAGGGAAAGGGGAAACGTGAGGAAAAAAAAAAAGGAAAGGGGAGAAAATCCAGATTCGGAAAAAAAGAAAAAAAAAAAAGGGGGGGGGAGGAAGACCTTTCTGGTTTGCTTGCCCTGCATTGATCATTCGGTTCCCGAATGGAGGGAGAAAAAAAAAGGACATATGGAAAGAAAAAAGGAAAAGAACTGCGCATAACATAAGGAAAGGAGGGATTATGATCGAATTTTCGACCGGGCTTAAACCTGAAAGAGAAGGAAAGGGGGGTTTGGGAAAGGGGGGGGGAAAAGAAGAAAAGGGAGCAGCCTTTCCGGAAAGAAGAAGGGGGGGGGGGGACTAAAGGGAAAAGGAAGAAAGGGGAAAAAAACGGGATGACTTTTCCCCTCTCAGTAAGAATTCGTATTGCTGAATGGGATGGGGAAAAAAAAAAAAGGGAGGACTCTGTGAAGAAGGAAAAAAAAAGAGGAGAGGAGGAAAGAGAGATGTAACAGATTCTCGACCATTGGCAAAGGTATCTGTCACTGCAGAAAAAAAAAAAAGGAAAAGAAGGGGTAAGCCTTTGGGAAAAAAAAAGTCGAAAATGATGACCACTCCCGGGGGAGGGAAGGAAAAGAAACACAAAAAAGAAAAAGCCGCCACACGTGTTTTCGAAACTTCCTTCTGTCAAGTATGCGGTGACAATCCGCGCCATGGGGAAGAAAAAGAGGGGGGGGAAGAGACATCTGAAAGGGGGGGAAGGGGGGGAAAGAGAGAAGACACGGGTCGGCATCATTCCGTACCGATCTGCATCAAGCGGGCAAGCAACAAGAAAAGGGAAAGGAAGAAAAAGAAAGACCTGAAAAAAGAAAAGAAAGAAGAAAGGGTACAGACCTGCCCAAACAACCACTCCTCCCCAGGACCGGTCCCCGATGAAGGGAAAAGGGAAGAAGAGGAAATGAGCCAGGGGAAAAGAGGAAAAAAGAGGGGAGAAGGAGAGGGAAAAGAATAGATAACATCGTTGCATCGACCCTCAATTTTATTCAATTGTAAAGAATCAGATGACAGAAAAAGAAGGGGGAAAAAAATCAAGGGGAAAAAAGGGAAGAGGAGAAAGAAGAGAAAACCGCGAAAATCAAGTCAAAATTTCCCCTTCAGGGCCCTGAAGAGGGGAAAGGAAAAAGGCTTGAAAAAAAAAGGAAAGAGAAAGGGGGGAAAGGAGAAGTTCCCAGGCTGCCCTGCCCCCTGCCCCTTTAATCGCGGTGGTCGAGTGGGAAAAGGGGAAGAAACCTCCAAATGAAGGAAGGGGGGAGCAGGAAATCGTGGAAAAATGCCCCAAAAAAGCAAAAAAAAAAAAAACAACACAAAAAAAAGAAAGTCTATGGACAGTACTCCCCTTTGCGACATGCCTCAAGGTGTGGGGGAAGAAAGGGAAGAAACCACCCAGGGGGGGGAAAAGAGGAAAAAGCTTTTTCCCCCGAGTTCCCAGTGTATCAGCCACCTCCGACGTAATCGACGGGAATGGGAAAAAAGAGAAAGGGGGGGAGAAAAGCCCTTCGAGAAAAAAAAAAGAAAAAAGAAAGAAACTGCCGGCAACTCGAAAGGGAGGGCCATCATTCCCGCCACCGCCCTTTGGGAAACGGCAAGGGGAAAAAGGGGGGAAAGAGAAAAAACGGAGTTAAGGAAAGGGAAGGGGGAGGACGGGGGACTGAAACCTCCAACGTCGCAAGTACCATAATTTGAAGCCTGATGCTGTGGGTGCGGGAAAAGAGAAAAACCATCAAAAAAAAAAAAAAAGAAAAAAGAGGGGTTCACCGGAAGGTCCTTGCTAACCGGTTTCGGTGAGCCAGGAGGGGAGGAAAAAAAAAAAAAAAAAAAAGTTCCGTGGGGAGGAAAAAGAAAGAGAAGAAAAAACCAGAAACGCGTCCATCGTTGATTTAGGTGAAATCAGAGGTAAAAAAAAAACGAAGGGAAAAGAAGCCAATTATCGGCCAGTACATGCCGAGAATGACGATCTCATTAAACCAGGAGACCGATGGTGGGAAAAGGGGGAAAAGAGAAAAAAAAAAGAAGGGGGGGAAAGAGAGAAAAATAGTCCTCTTTGTCCCTTTCCACCAGGTTGGTTTACGCCTTTCGCACTAGATTGGAAAAGGAGGGGAGGGGGGGGAAAAGAAAAAAGGGTGCAAGAGGAAAAAAGGAGGGGGAAAAGGACTAGGTCAAGATCTTCCTCTACGCTCCTGCAGTCAGTTTCGAAAGGGAAGGGGGAAAAGGGGACAGCATAAAAAAAAAAAAAAAAGGAAAGGGGGGCCTACGGCGTGCTCCTGCTGCCGCCCTAACCCTACAAGCTATCCCAATCGGATCATGGCAAGAGGGAGGGGAAAAAAGGAGAAATGAAAAAAGGGGAAAAAGGGGGGAGGGGGGGAGAGCTTAACACGGCACCGGTCCCTCATGCGCTTTCTCAGCGCAGCCCCTTTTTCGATGTTGCCCACAATCTACAAAAAAGGGATGGGGAAAGAAAATGCACGAAAAAAAGGGGGAAAGAAGGAAGGCCTCCGGATCAGCTACGGCTACTTGGAAGCATATCTCGTTATCGTCACCGGAATTAATCCGCAGTTGCATTTGAAAAAGGAAGAATAGAGAAAAAAAAAGAAAGAGATAAGAAGGAGGGGAAAAAAGGGAGGAAGGGGAGGGGAAAAGAAGCGACTGGAGAGCACCTTTCCTTTTGGCGTCGGTGGGTCTTGGAAAAGAAAGAAAAAAAGGTGGGCAAAAGAAAAGAAGGAAAAAAAAAGGGAGAACCGTGCCGTGTAAAGCTCTGTACTTCGCCAATCCTCTGAAAAACTAACGAAGGGGGGGGGGGAAGAACCCCGGGAAGCCATCCGAAGGAAGGGAAAGGGGAGAAAAGGGGAGAAAAACAGGAAAAAGAGGGGGGGCCCTTCTTGGCTTCGCCGTGCACTTCTTATTTTCT
>Ga0179593_1286927_pt1 | contig 18904 bp, 43 predicted proteins | sample CZODoug2_1_08_16_FD_185931 | JGI IMG/M metagenome (GOLD analysis project Ga0179593, IMG submission 185931) | Vadose zone soil fungal communities from Angelo Coast Range Reserve, California, USA - CZODoug2_1_08_16fungal (PacBio error correction) | ecosystem: Environmental > Terrestrial > Soil >...
CATAGGCAATTATTTGTTTAGATCAAAAAAAAAAAGTCCCAACACAGGGTATCAAACTATGACTGGGTTCAAGAGAACGTGGGACCAAGTAAAAGTGATGCGGAAGGGGGTGGGTAGGCAAGTGACGATCTGGGAAAAAGGGGAATCCAATTGCAAACAAAATCATCTGAAGATCAGCTTGGCACCACCTCAAAGGGGAAGAATATTGGGGGGAAAAGGGACAAAAAAAAAATGGACTTAAGGGGTTTGATGATGGCGAAAAAAAGGGGACTGGGGAGGGGGGGGGGGGGGGGGAAGGGGCGACAGGAAAAGACTACGGGAAAAAAGGCAAATTAAAGGGGTTGGTTATCAGGGCAAAATTTCAAGAAAGTAGGGCCTGTCAAGTATGTGAAAAAAAGCCAATAACTGGGACTTATATAAAGGGCACGGGTAAAAAGTCCAAAAAAGGTTGCCATGCCAAAAGGGGGAAAAAAGGGTGGAAAAAGTTTGGCCATTGTAAGACAAAAGGGAAAAAAAGCGAAGTGACAAAAAAATATAAAAAAAGGGGGCGGAAGGAAAATTACATATAAAAATGTACGGGTGGGGGGTATAATGTGAAAATGGGGAGGGATGGGTGTAAAAACAGACAAAGAGAAAGGGGGGAATCAAGGAACAATTAAAAATGGAACTGAAAACGGGAATAATAATGGGAAACAGGTAGGGGAAAATCAAAAAAATAAGGGGGATGATACAAAAGTAGTGACGATGAAGCGGACGAAAGACAGGGGGAACTAAATATAAGGGTAAATGGGGGGAAAAAAATGTAATTCCGGGGATGCAAAAAAAAACAAAGAAAAAAGGAAACACCAGAAAAAAGGGTCAGAGCGAGGGAAACCCACGTTGAAACCCTCCCACAGGACTATGGATTCAAGGGGAAAAAAAAAGGTGGGGGGGGCCCATCCTGTAAAAGAAAACACCGGTCAGAAGTACAAGAAAAGGGCCCCCTGTGTAGACGGGCCAGTGCATAAAAAGCCTAGAAAACAAGAGATAAGAACAGGAACATAAAAAAAGGTCAAATCCACTTAAGGGGAACCTGGGAAAACAATGACGGGGGGGGGGGTTGTCAAAATACAGGGCTGGGAGGAAAAAAAAGTCAAAAGGCGGGGGGCCAACATCAGGGGGATGTTTTTGTTGCCAACGGCACCCTAGGAAAGAATAGGGGTCAACAGAACGGAGGAAGGTCAAAAAAAGAAGAACTCAAAACTGTAAACAAATGATGAGGGGGGGTGGGGAGGAGAAAAAGCATTGGGACTATTCCAGATAAGCCAACAGGGTTCAGAATCAACAAATACCAAAAGGGAAAAGGGGTTAGAGAGTCAATCTCAAAGTTCGGGGAAGGTGAATGGGGAAAATATTAAAGAAAAAAAAATGGAAGAGTAGAGGAAAGGGACCTACTCAAAAGGGACCAGGAGCAAGGGGCACAGGGACTCCAACAGGAAAGGGAAGGGGGGGTTCGGCCAGGGGGGGGAAAAATGGGTGTGGTGGGATGTTGATCCAGGTTTTTCTCTACCAAAAATGGAAGACGCCGGCGGGCAGGGGAAAGGGGATGGGGAGAAAGGGGATGGGGAGCTGGGGGGGGATGGGGGGGGAAAAATGAGAATCAATATGAAACCAAAAGGGAGGAAGGGAAATGGGGCCCGCATTTGGAAATGGTGGGATGATCAAAATGTTCAAAGGGAAAAGATAGGGGACGGTAAGGGAGGGTAAATTCAAATAGCAACCAGTCTTAAGGGGAAAAAGACAGAAAAACTATGGGGGATTGGAAAAAAAACAAGGGGGTTTGAAAAGGAAACGCAAAGGGGGAAAAAAAAGAATTGGAAGAAAGAAAGAGCAAGAAAGTACATGGACTGACCCTAGGTGCCATACATGGCCAACTCGCAAAAAAGGGGGAACTTGGATATTTTAAAAAATGTAAAAAAAAAAGGGAACAAAGAAAAAAAAAGGAAAAAACATGGAAAACAAAAAAATGGTGTCCTATGCAGGAAACACCCGACCCGGCTTATCACAAAAGAAGAAAAAAAGACCTCTAGGAGATCGTTGGCATTAAGGAGAGACTGTGGGGGTCCCCAAGGGGCAAAAAAAAACCATGCGTTGAAGTCAAGACCGGGAACTTCATGAAAGCAAGTGCGTAGAGGGGGGGGGCATGGGCGTTGCTGTAATAAAACTGAATTTCAATAGTTGCAAGGACCTGTTGAGCCAGAGGGGGGAACTGGGGGGGAAGTGGGCCAGAGAGGGTACCGAGGTGCCAAAAAAAAAAAACCGGTGAAAGGGGCCAAAAACTGGTTTGACGGACAAAAAATCAAAAAAAATGCCCAGGGAAGGGGGGAAAAAAGGATGAACAGGTGGGGGGTGGGAATGACCCGGAAAGAAGAAAAGGACCCGGTGACTAAAAAACCACACTTTCCACCCAAAAAGAGGAATTTTACAAAACAGAAAGACAGGAAAAAAAAGCAAAGAAGGATGATCAAAAAAAAAATAACCCCTTTCACAAAAAAAACCCAACGACTCCACAGGGGATGAACCCAAAAGGAAACCAGTCTTCCCTCAAAAGTGGGGAGGACCAGAAAAAGACACCTTGGAAATCTCTGGGGGCCAAAGGGGACATGGGTCATTTAAGGGACCAAAGAAAAACATCAAAAAGATACAGGGTGGTAGCCCACTTAACGAGGAAAAAAAGAATAAAGGGTAAAAAAAAAAAAAGAAGACTACAACGACCGGGAAAAAAAAAAAGGTCAAAAAAGTGAAGAATTTCAAAGGCAGGTAAGTAAAGACCAAGAACCGTGGTAAGCCCATCGCCGGGATACAAGTTCCAAAAGGGCTGCCAAAAGGGGGCCTTAAAGGGAACCAATGGGGGGAGGAAAAGACAAAATGAATCAAGTGGGGTAACATGGGGAAAAAAAATCTGATTTCAACACAAGCAGGGGGGCATAAGTTGCAAACACAGCCTCTAAGTGGCAAATCATTTTACAAAAGGATTGGAAAAAAAGGGCTTTGGGGGGGGGGGATGGGAAAAGAGGATAATCAACAAAACAAGAAAGGTATATGTAAAAGAGAGAGATGGTCCAAAACTCAAGAAAAGGTGGTGTTGGGTTGGGAACTGGAAAACTCAAGCAGCATCGGCTGTGGTCTTCAAAAAGATTTTTTAATGACAAGTTGGGGGAACATGTGGGAGTACCTGATTATTGTGGGTCCTTCAATAGGACAGGGGAAATGGTAAGGAACCCACCCTTTAGGGGACCTTGTGGAAATTGGAGAGGATTCGATGGGAGGGGAACCAACGGATTACTGGCATGGGCCGGTGACCATGGCTCAGAAAGGGGGGGTTGTGAACTGGGCTTTGTCAAAATTGGTATATTGAAGGGGGGCAGAAAAAAAAGGGGACGGAAGTACCAAGGCAACCCGTAGGGGAAAAAAGTCATTGGGAAAACTTGGCCTCCTTAAGGGAAAGGACAACGTTCTTGGGGCCAGAGAGGTAAGGGAAAAAGGGGAGATTTAAGGGATCCAAAAGGGGAGGATAGGAAGGGGGGTTGGTTGACAGAATTTGGGCTGGGGTGTGGGACAGGGGGAAAATGAAGGGGGGAAAAGGGACGAACTCCTCAACTTGTGAAAAGTATGGTACCTTAGTGCAGTTGGTTGAATAATGGGAAACTTGGGGGGGGGGCACAACAGGGAAAAAGGGGGGGGGAGAGGGAATTCAAAAAATGACATCAGTCAAAAAAGTGCCCTGCAAAAAGCAGACAGGAAAGAAAGACAAGGAGTATCAAGTTTTTCCAGTTTGGGGGAAAGAGTGTAACCGAAAAAACTCGGGCCAAGGAAAAAACGACACACTAAAAAAGAAGGGCCCAGGGCCACCTATGAAAATGTCAGGTAAGGAAAAAGTAGCAAGGCCAAGAAGACGCAAAGGTTCTTCTTAGTGGTCAGGGCAGGGACAGGAGGGGGTGGGGTTAAATGGTGCCGGGGACCATTCCTCCCGGAAAACCTGGGGAAAAGAATCGAGAGGTGAGTGTGCTCGGTGTTAACAACCAGCCAGGGAGTAGAGATATCAATGCCGGGGGGGGGGGGGAGGGGGGGGAATCGTCAATTCCTAAAATTTGGGGGGGGGGGGACACAGGGAAGGGGGACCTCCGCCTTCAACAGGAAAGAAGGTTACATTTATGGCAAGAGGTAAAAAAGTTCTGGTAGTGGGGGCTCACACCAGACTCAAAGGGCGGGCATGAACACAAAAAAAAACGGGGGGGGGTGACAAACTACCCAAATAAACTGATCCGTACTGCTGGGGGGGGCAAAAATCTTCCGTATGGACAATCCAAACTAAGGAGGGACCCAGCAACAACTGTTTGTTAAGGAGGGTGTGAATACAACATGGGGGAATCAACAAACATGGCAATGCGGAACCACTCGACAGTCGCAGTTGTGGTTCCTAGTGTGAAAAATATCGTCGAGTCAAAACAGGGAACAACAAGGATTACAGAAATTGACACAATAAAAAGGTTCCGAAAGCCGGCTATAAATCTTGGGTAGAGAACACGAGAAAAGTAACACAAAACCATGTGCCACAGACATGAAACGGCACGGAGAAACGCGATGTCAAATGGCCCCGAAGTTAGGGGGAACGGGCGGGCAAACCTCAAGAAATCATGAGAGGTAACCTCCTGGGTATAGGGGAAAATGACCAGCAAGGAGGGGGGAAATCACGATGAAAACCAGTGGGTGGTATTTTGGAGAAACCAAGCTAGACTCTCCCAGATGTGCTGGGACCGAAGAAGAAACAAAGAGTGGGGGAAAAAAAGGGGGGAGGTAATATTCTACACGGAAAAACTTCTGAATAGAGGAGGGGGGGGGGGCCGGGCCAAAAAAAACCATGCGGGCTAAAAGGAAGGGAGACCTCCCATCAGGGTAGGGGAATACAGTGAACACAAAAGGGGGGGGACCAGGAAAACCAGGCACTGCACAGGTGGAGGTTACCCATGAATGGGAGGGGGGGGAAATGTATGGTTGAATTGAGGCTGACAATGGGCCCACTACAGGGGGGGCCCCAGTTTGATTTCAAGAGCCATGAAAGATGGCCCCCCCTTGAGAGAAAAAAGAGGCAAGAATGGAGGTGGGACCCCACATGGGGGGTTAATATTATAAGGTTAAAAAGGGAGGGGAAGGGGAACATGGGGTTAGGCAGTAACGCAAGAAGGTCCCAGAAAATTCTTTATGGAGGACCTAAAAGATGAAGGCCCGTTTATTTCAGCGTACCCGTTATGGCATCACAGGGAGGTGTGAGGGAAAGAGGGAAAGGAGAAGGAGGATGTGAGGGACGGGACAGGTAGGGACCACCCTTTATTTGTGAAGGAAAGTGAATTGGGGGAACAACATTAGTTACCGACTTTCCATCAGAGACCACAAAAAGGAAAAGGGGAAAGGAGGTGGGACGGTAACATGGACGTTCCTGGGAATGGTGGAAGGACAATAAGGGGACAGGGGAGAAATAAGGCGGTGAAAAGGGGTGAAAAACAGGCATGAAATCATGGGGGGAAAAAGCAAAGGGGAAGAAGAAAAAGGACAAAGGTCAATTTGCGGGGGAAAAAACTACTTGCAAAAACTCCGGAAGAAAAAAAAAAAAAAAAAATGGGTGCACCAGTAATACACGCATTATTGGGATTTTAAGCAGGGGGCATTTTAAAAAGTACCACGGAAAAGGACTAAAGAAAAGGGAAAAAGGGCAAAAGAAGACAAAAAAAATTTACGCCATGTGAGGGGAAGGGGGGGGGAAAAAGAAGGGGAGGAAAAAGCTAATATGTGGAAAGGGCAGAGCCATATGAGTTTGGTGCAGAGGAGGGAGGAAAAAAAAAAAAAAAAAAGGAGAGAAGGCAGACAAGAATTGAGAAGAACAGAAAAAATCAAGTCCTTACAGCTACACAGGAGAAAAGAACCTAAAGCAGAATAGAAAAGAAGATACAACGGGGAAAGGAGGGAGAGATCATAGAAAAGGAGAGAGAGAAAAAAAAAAAAAATAGTAAGGAGGGAAAAGAGAGATCAGTCTAGTGACATTGAGGGGGGGGAGAAGACCGAAAGTAATTGTAGCGGAGGTCCAGGAAGGAGAATTTCAAAAGGGAAGATGTGTAAGAATTAGTGGAAGGGGAGGGGGGGGGGGGATGACATGTTGGTAGGCAAAGTGCAGGAAAAGAATGTAGAAGAGGAAAAAAATTCGAAAAGCTGGACTACTAAATTAAACTTGATGGTTTACCATTCAACGACACATGGAACAGTTGATGAGGTCAAACCACTGTACGGTCAGGGAAGTAATGGAATTATTCGTCAATGAGGACCCGGGACTCGAAAATCACGGCGTTGGGGATCCAGGGGGCAAAATGCTTGAGCGTCTTGGGCAAGTTATTGGGACCAAACAGCAGGAACTTTCAGTGAGAGACATGCGGGGCAGTCCAAAAAACTTTAAGGTGGATTGCCGGAAACAGGGGACAGGACTTGGGCAATTCGTCCCCTGCACCATCTGAGTGTTCAGCAAAATAAAACGGGGGAACGAATAAATGGACTCGAAAACCGAATCAACGGGACGCTACGTGGGGTGAGCAAAGTCACCAGAACAAGGATGTGTAAAGTAACCGGGAACACTAAATCTCTGGGGGACGATCAAGACGGTACTCGCTGGAACGGTGAAGATCCTAATAATGTCGGACGACATTGGGACATCAACCCATCCTGGTTTCAATAAACATTTGCCGCTCATAACGCCTTCCAACTAAATATGGGACTAAAGAATGGGGTCTGAACGAACTGTAGTCAGTACTACAAAATTAGACACAGGGGGGCCCCAAAGCACCACCCAATGGGTTGCTGATCTCAGAACCAACCAGGATGCCACACCTTCGCACATGGACGGCTGCAAAGTTTTTCCAACAAGGACCGGATATCAGGGGAACTCTATACCATCCCATGACAAGGGTAGCCCAGGGGAAAGAAGACTAAAAACCAAGAAAAGAGAAAAGACAGCCCGAAACCTTGTCCAAATCCAAAACGGAACCGTGGGGATGACTGGAGAAAAATACAATTGAGAAGGAAAAAAGGGGAAACTGATGTGGGCCAGCAATTGTTGGGTGCCAAGGAAAACATCAGAGATGGTGCAATCAGGAAGGAAGGGCAAAGATAAGGGAAAGACCCAGTGGGTGGAAACAATGATATTGGAGGAGATACAAAAAATATGGCTATTCAATAAGCCAGGGTAGGACCAACAAAAAGAAAAAAAAAAAGAACTGGGGGGTGGAGGACTTTCCGCAAAAGAAATGGTAGTCATTTGCCAAGATTCCCAGAGGCTTCAAATCCCGAAAGAAGGAAAGGCCAAGCGACAGGTTTGCCAAAGGGGCCACCCAATGGGAAAGGCCAAGTCATATAAAAGGACTGGTTCATGTCGGTGAAAAGGGTGGGGGGAATGGGGATGAGGGGGTTGTATATCAATGGGAAAGAATCAGAATAAATTAACCGGAACAGGTGGGATTGAAGCAGGGGGGAGAAAACCCTTGTGGTCGGGTTTGGAAGTGAACCGTAGGCAGACACAAAAGGTAAACCGAACCGGGTCCGAGTTGTCCCCGCAGTGAAAAGAGGTTGGGTTGGCAATGGGGGATTGGGAACTTTGTGAAAAAAAGATCTGTCCAAAAGACGGGTAATGAAATTGTCCAGATTTGGAACGAAGAAACAACAGGTACTGACAGTGTATGGGGAAAAGCAGGCAGCCAGGGGGGGTGGGGACCAAAAAAACAGGGTTTGGGGGGGCAAAGGGAATCCCAATGGAAGAGGGGGGGAAGCCAAAGAAATTCATTCCAACCTAACTTGCAAGACCCGGCAAAACTTCGAAGGAAAAACCCAAAACGAAAGCAAAAAAAAAAAAAAACACCAGGGGTGGGGGGGGGGGGGGGGGGGGGGGGGGGGGGAACGCCGGGGGGGGGTGGGTATGAAGGTGGAAGGGTGAGGGAGGGTGCGCAGGTGTGCAACAGCATGTGCGGACTGGACGTAATTAGGGATTTGCTGGGACGTGGGGAAAATGAAACTGATGTAGAGGGGAGAGAAACGATAAGACATTTCCTGATAACCGATTAGGACCCACCAAAATTGCAAATGGAGTCTATTGAACAAAATAGAACCACGAAATTGCTGAAGGGACCCCCTATCAGCACTAACCAAAGGCAACGGGGCTTACGGTTGCAGGGGGGGAAAGGAAGAGAAAATGGGGTGTCCCGGCAAGGTGGAAAAAAACACAAGAAATTGGATGGGACTCTCAAAGGACTGAAAAAAAAAGTACATGAGAGGGGCGTAGAGTTGAACTTCCTTATACTGTAGAAATGAAATTTCCAGAGGGTTTGTCCAACTAAGGAGGACCCGGCTCTGCAAGCAAGGGGGGCCCTGGGTTAAAGGAAAGGTGGCCGAGTTACAGATTTCAAAAATGGCAAAACCTTGTACTCAATAGGGGGGAAGGGTCAAAAAAAAGGCCATAGCTGAAAGCCAGGGCATTTTGAGAATACCCTTTGGGGATGACCCGCAGAAAAAGAAACCTGTAAAAAACCAAAGTTACCCGAAGCCGGTAAACAAAAAAACCGGACCTAATAAAGGAAGGGAGCCAAATGGAGGAGGAAAGCAATGAAAGCCCATTCAAAAAAAACACACAACTCACCAGCAAAGAACGAAAAAGTGGAGTGAAAAACACACAACATTACCAAGCGGTAAACTATCAAAAAAAAAAACATTTTGGATGACCTGAAATCAAAAAAGACCTGGTTGAAAGGGAATCTCTGGAAACTGCCTTCAACTTTCCGAAGGGAAGGACACTCCGGGGGGAGACAAAAAAGGAATGGGTTTAGAATTTCCAAAAAAAACATTACGGAGAAAATCATTCACTTGTTTTTACTAGAGCTAAAAAAAAGGGGGTCAAGGAAGCACATCAAAAAAAAAAAAGGTGGTAGAGAACACAGGGGGAAAAATTCAGACATAAGCGGTTGCAAGACCCAAGAGCAAGTTATACAATTCCACAAAAGAATGAAGCCGGGATTACAATGTCCAAAATGTGGGGAATAGGAAAGACAAAAAATATCATTTAAAACTACATTGTGGTACCACAAAGAGGAAAGTGCAAGGAGTTGGGGATAATTGTAAAATACCAAAAAAAACAGCAAAAACTCTTGCACAGAGTGGTGAAAAGGATGAAAAAACTGCTTTGGGAGGGGAAATCAGAGATACAACAACCAAAAGAAGTATAGGGAGGAAGAGAGAAGAGGAACTTCCAAAAAAAAAAAAAGAAAAAGTGGTCATACAACTGGGTGAAAAATCAGGCACAATACAGAAAGACGCTTATTGCAACGGAGGGAAAAAAAAAAGATGGGGAAAAGGTCAGAGGGGGGTCATCAGGTAATGAAAAGGATTGGGGGGGTTTGCTGCAGATCAAGGGAAAAAGGGTAAGGCCCAAGGGGAAAAGGAAAAATTGGGTTGGAGAATTTGAAAGAAAGGAGGAGGGGGGCTGGGTAAAACCGGAGTACTAGGGCTCTGGACCAGCTACTGAACGATGTTGGAACTTGCAGGTCGGCAATAGTCTGGTTGAGCAAAAAGAAAGGAAATTTCAATAGAGGGGGAAAGAAAAAAAGGAAGTCTCAACCCTGTAAGTGTGAAAAAAGCATGGGAGTTGTCCTTCAAGGTGAAAACAGCAAGTAAAATTAAGAGAAGGAAGGGCCCAAGGTGATTGAGGACAGGGAAAAAGAAATTGGAGGGATATGAAAGGGGGGGGGTCAAGCCTGGTAATTCAGTGGGGGGGGGGGGGGGGGCTGATAGGGGGGGGGGAATGGAACCATCCGCCAGAGTGTGAGGAAATTGAAGGGTAGGGGTCAGGTTGTTAAAAAAAGGCAACACGGGACTTGGGGGGGGGGGTGGGTACAGGTCCATGTTAGGAAAGAGGAAAGGCATCAAGGGGGAAAGCTTCAACAAAAGTGCCCAGGACACTGCTAGGAAGAAATAATTGAAAAAGTATAAAAGGGGTTGGTTGCAAAAGGGGGTGTTTCAATCTTTTGAAAAAATCATCTTAGATGAACCACAGAACCAATCTGGCCAGAAGTAAAAAAGGTCAAACCTTGGGGGGGGGGGGCCAACAATAAGGGGCAAAGGTAGTAAAAAACGAGACAACAAAGGAAAAGGAAAATCACTTTGTCATGTACCTGGAAGGGGGACGTCGGAAAGAAAAGGAAAAAATGTGTTTGGAAATTGCCCGGGGGGGGGAAAACGCAATGGAAAATCCTTAAAAAATGACAAGAGAAATGAGAGCCTTATGGGGGGGCGACAGGTGGGACATGTGGTCCGAAACCTTTGCCTTGGGCGATGGGGGGAGGAAACCATTGAAGGGGGGGGAAGGGGGTTTCCGGCGTCAGTCAATGCATGGGGGCAGTTGAAAAAAAAGCGGTCACGGAAAAAAAGCCTCAAAAGGGGAATAGTCGGCGAAAAGGGTTGCTCAGGTTGCAAGTGTCAAAAAGGAAGATATTCTCACCTCTCAAAAAAGGGGGGAGGGCCTGGAACACCAAGTTGTGTGAAAAAGCACAAGGATATCAGAGGACTGGGGGAAAAAAGGAAATATCAATCCCAAAGAAATGGAAGCATCTTTGGGATTTGAAGAAAAAAAACATGAACCACAACATGGGGGGTCAAAGGGCGGCCATACGGACAGTCGCGTTTGGGGGTAAAAGTGAAGAGATATTACACCAACACATACCAAAATGATTCAAGAATTTCGACATCAAAAAGGGTCCGGGGACAGCCTGCGATAAGAGGGGAGAAAAGAAAAAAACTAAAACAGGACCACACCAGGGACCAAAAACAATGAAAAAAAAAAAACACAAGAAGTTGGGGTAAGGGGAAAATAGTGACAAGGCATAAGGGGCACATGATTTACTGAACTTTACACAGACTACTCACTGATATTGAGAAAAATTGGGTGGGGTGTGAGATTGGGGACACATGGCATCATACAGAAAAAAGAGAAGATAGGAAACTCCAGACATTGGGGAAAGTCAAGCACACTGGCCAAGGGAGATGAGAGGCTGCATAGGGAGTGAACTAGAAAAGAAAAAGAATGGGGTTGAAAAAAGTGGGTATTTAAGGTCCATCAGGACCAGGCCAGAAGGTGTGTGAGAGAAGAGGGAAACGTAAAAAACAGACACATGAGTAAAAAAATTAAAAGTGGGAAGGACATCCAGCACCGTATTTGATGAAAAAAGACTGGACAGTACAACCGGCAGGACAGTGGGAGGGGGGACCCTTATGAGGGGGAGTAGTAGGTTGGGGGGTGGCTGGTATGACTGATTTGATGAAAAAACGACGGAACATGTAAAACAAATGGATGGAAAGAGGGAACAAGTTAGAAGAGGGGAGGCAACACCAGTGAAAAAAGTACAGTCAATGGGGGGGGGGAGGGGGGAAAAGGGGGTGGTTGTAATATTATAAAGTATACCATGGGGGCATGGTGGGGAAAAAAAATGGACCAGGGGGGTACTGGGTGGGGAAAGGTGGAAGGGGACAAGAACTTGAGTCCCATTTATTATTTGAAAAGGGGGAATACCGGCCTTATTTCAATAGGTCACACGAGTGATCATCAAAGTAGGGGGGATTGTCCGTATGTCGTGACTCATTTCGGAGGGGAGTAACCGTAAAAGGGAAAAATACCGTTTGGGAAAATCGTCCCGTCTTTGGGAAACCTTATACAACCATGCAAAATGTCAAAATTTAAGCGCAAACAACAATAACCGTTATTTGAGCAGGGGAAAGTCAGGCAGGGCCCGTTATTAGGTTGTGAAGTCCACCATCAAAGGAATGTCCTAATGAAAAGGACGTGGGTACCTTTTGGACCGGCAATGAAAAGAGTGTGGTGACTGGACAAAGCAAGGTGATATCAGAAACAAGGTGGGAAAGCCGGGTTGACAAAATACAAGGACGAAAGGGGATGTTTCCTGAGAAAACAACGCAGGGGGTGTGGAAGTTAAGGAGGAAAAGGGGCCCAAAGGGGAATACTCTGAAAAAAAACATTACGTCACCAAGGGACATTCACATGGGGGTCGCAAAATTCATCAAAACAAGGGGAAAAAAAAATGTGGCGTTCATGGTACAACCAATGGGCAAGTATGTAATCTATCTTGGGGGGAAGGCCAAGCCGGACAGTGATTGGGGGGGGGGAACAGGAATGAAAAGAGGAATTGCGATAAGGTTATACCAAGAAAAAGGGAGAAGAATACAAAACTTAAGGGTCGGAAAAGCAAGACCTCTCCACAAAATTGAAATCTACATAGGAATCAACGTATACAAAACTGGAGAGACGGGGGGGAAGTCGGAAAAATCCATGTCAAAAAATGGCAAAATGACTCAAAAACACCACCAGAGGGGAAAAGGAAAAGAGAATATGATTCAGAAAAAAGGAGGTGGTGCATCAAGAGGGCACTCCAGGGTTTGTCGGGGGGGGAAGGCCTAGTAGCTTTTCAGGATGGAGAAGCCTGGTTTACAAAAGGAGGGTGATAGGGGGAAAAAAAGAGGGTAGGGACAAGGTAGAGAAAAGACAAATTTATCAAAAAGGAGGGGGGAAACAAATGAACATCTAACGCTGGCACTGAAAATATATATGGGTAAAATAATTTGGTGGTTTTGGGGAGAAGAAACAAACCCGGGGCGGAAAAAACCGTGTTTGGAGGGGGAAGGGAACGGACTGGGTCAAGGAAGGGGAGGAGGGCAAAGAGGTCAGGAGACGCAACCTGAAACTAAAAGACAAAAAAGGGGCGTGGTTGTGAAAAGGTGCAAAATTGAGGAATGGGGAGGTGTCAAACAGGAGTTGAAAAAAAACCACCAAAAGGCTGGGAAATCTGGGATAGAACAAAAACATTCGGACAGTGGCAAAAAAAAAAGGGAAGGGGGTGCCAGAACGGGAAAAAAAAGGGGGTTTGGGGAAAACATCCTTCAGGGCTAAACGACTCTGAGTGGGACGTGACAAAAATGATAACGGTACAGGAAAAATGAACGACGACTTAATAACGGGGGAAAGGGAAGTGGGGGGGGGGGTTGAAAAAAAGGAAGGACAAGGGGGTAAAAAATAACTTTACAAATCGAAAACGGGAAAACTGGCGATCAAAATAAACGGTACTCACGGGTATGGAAAAACTAATAATAGAACACGACATGGAAACGGGACAAAGAACAAGACTTTGAAAGTTCCAATGAAGGAAAAAGGAATGGAAAAGGAAATAGCCAAAAAAAAGGGGGACATCATAAAATATGATGGGCTAGGGGAAGGGGAGACAGACATGGGAGGGGAATCAAATCCCAAGAAAAACCAAAAGGGCCTCAGAAAAACAAGCCAGGGGTCTAATAAGGACATGTAAACACCAACCCCTGGAAAACAAGAAAAAGACACAAAATGAAAGAGGGGGGGCAGTCAAAAAAAGGGGGCCCAAAATCCCTTCAGAATTAAAATGATCTATGGGGACAAATCCCTGGGACCCAATTATGGGCAAAATTGAAAAATCAAAAAAAAAAGAAGGAAAAAATATACAAAACTCCATCCATAATGGGGGTGTCAAATCAAAAAAAGAATACCCGGGGGGGGGGGGTCAATTGACAACGATGAGAAAAAAAAAAAGAAAGGGATTTTGTCAAAGGGAAACTGCTGCCAGCATGAAGGGGGGTTTGGGGGTGTGGGGGGGGGGGCAAAACAGGGGGAAAAAAATCAATATTTTCCAGAAACGTAGGAAGGGGAGGAAATGAAAGGCTAAAAAAAACTTGTAAACATAATCGTTGGATTGAATTTCTAGTCAAAAAAAAAAAAGAAGGAAAAACTATGGGATCTGAAGAAACTGGGGAATCAACCAAAAAGGAACCAATTGGTGGGCCACTGGGGGGGGTGAAAGAGAGTTCAATCAGGCAGTGTGAGTGAAACTGTTTCATAGGAAAGAGGCAGCAATGTATCCAGAGTAGATCAGGAAAGACCTAGAAAGTTTCCATGTGGAGGCAGGGTGAAATTCAAAAAACAACTCCAAGTATATCCTGTGGAAAGGGGGGAAAAAGGTGGGGGGGACAAATGTGGGGGGGAAATTTTTGCACACGCGTGGGGGGGAACAACTACTAAACAGAGGTATCCGCAAAGGCAGCATCCCGAGGGTGGAAAGGTAAAAAGTCTTGGGAAATCATGGGGTCAGGATGGGAAAAAAAAAAGGTAGACGTCACACGAGTGACAAAAAAAAGAGACTGTCGCTGGAGAATTGAATGGGGGGAGGAATAACATGGGTTGATTCAAAAACGCAAAGAAAAAAAAAGAGGAAAACAAAGGGGGGGGGAAGGTCATAATTGCAAAAGAAAAAAATAAAAGGTAAGATCATTCTAAGGGGGATGGGGGGGTAACAGCAACATGGGTGATGTCAGCCGCCGGGAGTGAGGAGGAAGGTCCCAGGCCAGTACCTCTTGGTTCGAAAGAAAAAATGGCAAACAGAAAAACAGGGAAGGACGGGAGAGTGGAAAGCAAAAAACAAGGTCAGACCATGTCAGGAAAAAAAAAACACAAGGGGAATAAAAACACCAAGAACCCACATGCAAATGGGAAGGTAGGATATGAATAGAAAAAGTCCAGGAGAAAGGAAAAAGACCACAACTCCCGCGACGATCGGAGGGGCAGTTTGCAGGAGATAATTGGTGGAAAAAACCGGGCAAGAAAAAACAGAATGGCTTTGCTCTAACAAAAGACAAAACCTGACTTCAAACAGAAAGCCAAAGTGAGTAGGTGGTGGCAGGGGGGACCCAGGAATAGGTGAGAAAACCACACAGGGGGAAAAATGGAAAAGGGGTGTCCCTAAGGACAAGTGGATAGCAAGAAGGGGGTTGGACTGGTGGGTTGAACGGGGGCACGAAAGGGGACAGATGTAAAAAAAAAAAGCAGAGAAAACCGTGAAAGAAAAAAAAACTGAAAAAACAACTGGGGTTAGGGGACAGATCATCAAGGCAGGGGACAATTTGGTGAATGACCACTTTTGGAGGGCTTACAGATCACAAAAAAAATGACCTGTGACCAAGAAAAAATTACAGGCTTACAAAAAAAAATGAACAAAAAACTAGACTCACAAGACGGATGAGTGACAATGAACCAAACGTCAATCAAGAACCACAAAACCACAAACCTGAAAAGAAAGAAAAGCGAAAAACACAACCACATTACCAAATTTCTCAAAAGGCCACTTGCTTGGTTGATTTCCCTGAAGGGTCAAACGGCCACCGGGGGCCAGAGAAAAGATCTGGCCAAGAAATGAAAGTTCAGTTGTAAGGGGAAGGAAAAAAAAAGCCCATGATAAAACTAACAGGGGGTAGAAAGATGAAAGCACCGAGAAGCAAGGGAGTGTGAGGAAAGGGAGAAAAACGGGTGGGGTGCAAGGAAAAAAGAAAAAGTTCAAAAGGGAGAGCAACATGGGAAAAAAGGAAGGTCGGAAAGGGGTGGTGAAACAAGACCCATCGCCAGAAGACAAATCCACAAGGGGTCAAATGTACGGGGGGGGGGGGGAAGGAAAAAAAAACAGAAGGGTAACAATTATATTAGACAAGCAGTTACTACAGGTGGGGGGACCAACTCGAGATGTCCAAAACAAAAGGTGTGGAAAAAAACGTGGGGCAAGACACCAAAGGAAGCGCGGGAGGGAGGCAGAAAAGGTGGGGGGGGACAAAGTATGAACTAACGTGTACTTGGTTTTGGGACAAGCGAGAACTAACCAACAACGGAGGAGAGTAACATACGAAGAGGGGCCAGAACCAAGACGTGGTTTAGCAGGTCACCAAAAAGAAAAAAAAACTGCCAGCTCTAAGCGAAAAAAAAAAATGACTGTGGCAAAAGTCATAAACAATGCTGTGGGTGGGAAATCAGAGTTTGGTCAAAGGTAGTAAAGGATATGGGGGGGGGGGGAGTGCAAATCAAGGGACATTGTAGCCAAAAAAATGGACAGACCTTTTGGAGGGGGGATGAAAGCGAAAATAAACTGTACCCACCGGCTAAAAAGGACATTGACCTGGGTGAAAACAGGGCTGAAAAAAAAAGACGGTTTGGGGGAAGCGTGAGGGGGGAAAAAGGTGTGGATCCATGGGGGGAGGTCACTAACAGAATGAATTTCCGAGGAAGGGGGGGGGGGCAACCCAAAAAGTAGTTATTCATTGAGGGGACCGAAAAACCTTAATGACATTCGCTTAAAAAAAGATGGGAAAGAGGAAAAAAACTGGGAGTGATTTCAAAGGAATCAAAAAAGGGGAAAGGGCAAAAGGGAGGGTTTTGTGAAAGCCAGTGGAGAAGGGAGGGGGTGGTGGTCGTTGGAAGGAGGGGGGGGTAATTGTGACTCATCCCTCCTCGGGGTTGTACCCAAGAACGGGGGTAGTGAGGGGGTGTAAGGCGAAGTGTGTTGGTAACAGTGTCAATGGTAAAGGAGACTGGGTGCATCCAAAAGGGGGGGGAAAAAATCATAACAATGGGGGGGGAACAGGACAAACTCGTAGCTCGGGGAAACAGAAAATCAAAAAAAGGGGGGAACAAGTTTGGGAAAATTTGGTGCACAAAATCTGTACCCTCCGCGGCCAAACGGAAAAAAAAAAAAAAACAGGATGGAAAAGAAAGAGTTCCCCTTAAGGGGGGCCAACCTAGAGAGGGAAAGGGGGGGGAAAGATCAGCAGGTACCAAAAACAGCACTTGGGCGGAATGAAGAGTCGGAGAGAAAGCCATGCGGGGGTTTAAAAAAGAAAGGGGGGAAAAACAGGCTCTAAGGGAAAACCAGGCAAAGATCGATAATGGGAAGGTGGGGACGTCTGGTGGGAAGAAAAAAGGAACTACCGGGGGGGGCTCTGGCAAGATATGCCAAGGGTGGGGCAAGGTGGGGATTTGGGTTGTAATCGGGGAGTCCCGGAAAACGTGTAGGGGACATGGCAAAAAACTGTCCAATCCCCTCAATTGAAAGAAGGAAGGGAAAGGTTTGCAGGGGGATTGGGCAAGAGGGACAGGAAAAGGACTGACAGCAGACAAAAAGCATCAGGAAGGGAAAGGAAGAAAAATGTGGGAAAACTCACGCCAAAAAAGAGCGGAAACATTATTAGTGGGGGCAACTATGAATATGAAACAAGGTTAAACCAAAAACGGAATGCTCAGCTCATTTGAAAGTGGGGGGAAGAAAAAAAGTTGATACAAAATCAAAAAAAATTTCCATAAAAAAGCGACGGAAAAAGCATTTGTGCTAGGGGTACTCATAACACCAACAAGGATTCAGAATGTTCCATCAAAATGTTTCCGCGGACTCTTAGAAAGAGAAAAAGCGGGGAGATATAACACAGAGAACAAGGAACACACAGGGGGCAAAAACCCCCGACTACAGAAAAAAAACCTGACAATATACTGGGGTTGAGAAGGGAAAAATGTCCTAATGTGGCAAAAAAAGAAAAAAGGGGAGGGTAAGAAAGTGACAGAGAAACCGGTAAGGGGATCATCTGGGTGGGTGAAGGGGGGGTGGACATGCAATCAGAAAGGTATGAGCCTCTTCACACCCCAGGTGAATTGTATTTTGGGGGAGAAAAAAAAAAAACTGGCTTAGAGGAATCAAAAATAGGGGATGGGGGGGACCAATAAAGAAATCCTGAAAAAGATAGGGTGTGAAAACAAGGTTAGGTGGAAATATAGGGAAAAGGAAAACCAGGGGGGATAAAAATATATGAGGGGGACGGAAAAAAAAAACATCAGCAGGGGGCACCACATCATGGGCAGTACATCCAGCCCCTGGGGGGAATTTGAAGGGGAGGATTGACCAAGGGGAACTTCAAAGGGATTTGAACCAGGGTGAGGGGTGTGCTTTAGGCTGGATTGCATGGGAACCAGAAGACAGGGCCCGGAAAATTTAATAGAAGACAGTAGAAAAAAGGAAGGGGGCCCAACAATGGTTGCAGGGAAACAGTGGGGGGTGGGCAAAAACAAAAAAAGGGTTGGGGGAAAAAAAAGGAAAAAAAAGGGGGAAAGGTGGATAAAAGGGGTGGGGGCCAGTTACACAAGACATGGTCGTGAAAACATTATGAAAAGGTAGTCCATGGAAGACCGGGGGAAAAGAGTCCCTGGGGGAAGGAAATAAAAGGTGTTTTGGGGGAAAGGTAACTCGTCTCAGGAGGGGTATGAACAAGGGAAATGGAAAGTCAAACGGGAGTGGAAGAAACTCACCGTAGATTGGGTCACTCGGTGATTTACCCAGCAGTGGGGAAGGCTCTCAAAACACGTCAACAGGTCCGTTGGGGGGGGGGAAAGGGAACCAAAGCATTCGTCCCTTATTATGGACCGTCCCATAGATGGGGACGCTGTGAAAATAAAAAGGAGAAAAAACGGGAAAGGCAAGAAGATTTTTTGCAAGTGCAAAAAAAAAAGGATACAAGGAAATTCAAAGTTTAAAAGCGGAATAGCAATGGGACCAAGCTCCCATAAAGGTTGCCCCTGAGACCAACCGCAGAGTGGGGGGGGATGTTAGATCAGGGCAAAAATTGAGAAGACTCGGAAGAAAACGAAAACGAAAAGAGTCACCAATGTCAGGGGGAATGAAATCAACATGGAGCCAAAGGTTTGCTTTTCATGGGAGAACCATAGGTTAAGGAGGGACGTGAGGCAATCGTCAACAAAAAATGTTTGTGCATAGGTAAAAGGAGATGCGAAGGGGCAATAAACAAAGGACTGGGAAGCAGAAAAAAGAAAGAGAAACTAAAGAAAGACGACCAGAAGGGGGGAACTAAGAAGGAAGAAGACAAAGAAGTACCGCTGGTCGAAAATAAATTGTCAAAACCAAAAAACAATTGAAATCAGAAG